>JAESFW010000048.1_pt1 | contig 331132 bp, 309 predicted proteins | sample 9269481 | NCBI WGS metagenome assembly JAESFW01 (sample SAMN14515350, study PRJNA621654) | algae metagenome | isolation source: Lyngbya sp. HA4199-MV5 and co-occurring heterotrophs from soil with... | place: USA: Ahupuaa O Kahana State Park, Hawaii | collected 2009-07-21 | reverse complement strand
ACCATGAGGAAGACCAGCCGGTTCACCTGAAAGTAAAGGACATGGATCTGCAGAGGCGGTCCGAGCATGACGTCTATGCCGGTCCGTCGACGCGCTACTGTCCGGCCGGCGTCTACGAATGGGTGGAGAAGGACGGCAAGGACGTGTTTGTCATCAACGCCCAGAACTGCGTGCACTGCAAGACCTGCGACATCAAGGACCCGAACCAGAACATCAACTGGGTGCCGCCGCAAGGAGGCGAAGGCCCGGTCTATCCGAACATGTAGTGTTCGCCAGACGGGCCGCACGGACCTCCGCGAGGAGTGGCGGCGAGCGCCCGGTCTACCCGAACACGTAAGGCAGGTTGGCGAGGCCCACGGATGAAAGCAAAGCGGCGCCGGAGATGGTCTCCAGCGCCGCTTCTTTTTGTGGTCAAACTACCAGGTCCGATCGACGAAATCGGCGATCAGCGGCGCGATTTCGGGCAGGAATTCTTCCAGGGCGAAGTGACCGGTTTCGAAGAGATGCAGCTCGGCCCCAGGCAGATCACGCAGATAGGCGCGGGCGCCAGGCTCGGTGAAGAAGGGATCGTTCCTGCCCCAGGCAATCAGCGTCGGCGGGCGATCGCGCCTCAGCCAGTCCTGCCATTCGGCATAGCGTGCGAGATTGCTCTTGTAGTCGAAGAACAGGTCGTATTGCGGCTGGCGCCGTTCCGGCAGGTCGAGGAAATGCTGGTCCATCGTCCATCCGTCCGGCGCGACGCGTTCGGGATCGCTCGTGCCGCCTTCATATTGCGCACGGGTCATGTCCAGCGTCAGCAACTGTTCGATCTTGTCTCCGGCGTCGGTGTCGTCTGGCGTCAGCGCAATGAAGCTCTGCGCCGCCTCGGACAGGCCCTCGTGATAGGCGTTTCCGTTCTGCACGATCAGGCCGGCAATCAACTCCGGACGGCGGGAAGCAAGCCGGAAGCCCACGGGCGCCCCGAAGTCGAAGACGTAAAGCAGGAACCGCTTCAGTGTCAGCGCATCGACGAAACCCTCGATCAGATCGGACAGACGATCGAAGCTGTAGGTGAAGTGGCCGCCCGATGTGGTGGAGGTCGGTGCATCGCTGTGGCCGAAGCCCGGATAATCCGGCGCAATCAAACGGTAATCGTTGCCAAGCGCATCCATCAGGCGGCGGTACTGATGGGACGAGGACGGGAAGCCGTGCAACAGCAGAACGACGGGAGCATCTGAATTGTTCGGCACACTTTCCCGATAGAACAGACGGACACCGTCGATTTCAACGAAGCGATGGCGAATGGCTGGAATGCGAGCAATCGGCATTTAACACTCCTCATTTCTAGCTTTATGCATTAAATTTGCATCCCGAAGACTAATGTGTCAATTGTAAAAATAGACATTAGAAAATGCATGAGGTCGAAATGGATGTGACGCCGTTCGTGGGGGAGCCCTTGTCGTTGGACCTTGTAAACACGCGGCCGCAGATTTCGTCGGAAGCGGTGGACCTGATCGCCGACGGCAAAGGATTGCGCATTTGGCTTGAGCTGGAGAAGGATCGTCTTTCAGACAGCCTTGCGGCCGAGCTGGCTACGATTCCGAGCGAAGATCTGGGGCCCATACACTCCGTTCGCGAAAATCTGGCGATCGCCCTCGATCACCAGACGCGCGGGCTCGGTGTCCCCGTCGCGGCCATCGAAGGGCTCAATGATGCCATGCGCGCAGCACCCGCCATCCATCAGCTCGACTGGGGCGACCCGCCATCCCTCGCAAGCAGACGAGAAGGATCAGCGGCCGTGTGCCTTGCGGCGTTCCTTGCGGAGGACGCAGCAGCACTCTTGGCGGGGCCGAACCGCCTGCAGATCCGCAAATGCGAGGCGGATGATTGCGTCATGCTGTTCGTCGGGACCAACGCCCGGCGGCGCTGGTGTTCGGCGACGCGCTGCGGCAACCGCGTGCGCGTATCGCGCTACTATCAGCGCAGCAAGGCATCCTGACAAAAGCGATGCTGTTGCCGCCATTGCCCCGCTCAAAATGTTGGGAAAGGCACCTGCTGGCGCAAACGGAAAAGTCCTTGCTGAAAAACCCCATTAGCTTTCATGGTGTCGTCGGCTCGAGGCCGACGGACCTGCAGGCCGTTCTGTCCCTGTTGTCTGGAGTGGGACCGAGCCCTGTGACGTTGTCGATACCTGCGGTGAGATCGGCGGCCGGACGGGATGCACCGCCAGAAAAAGGGAACGGAAATGAAGAAGCTTCTTGCAACGACCTGCCTGGCCGCTGGCCTTTTCGGGCTTGCCGGCGCGGCATCGGCTGCCGATTGCGGCGACGTGACGATCGCAAACATGAACTGGCAGAGCGCCGAAGTGCTGGCGAGCGTCGACAAGATCATCCTTGCGGAAGGCTATGGCTGTAACGCGGAGCTCGTCGTTGGCGACACCGTGCCCACCATCACCTCGATGATCGAGAAGGGTGAGCCCGATATTGCGCCGGAAGGCTGGGTGGATCTGCTTCCCGATGTCGTCAACCGCGGCCTTGAGGAAGGCAAGCTCGTTGGCGCCGCGATCGCGCTTTCCGATGGTGCGGTGCAGGGCTGGTGGGTGCCGAAGTACATCGTCGACGCCAATCCCGACATCAAGACGATCGACGATGCGCTGAAGCACAAGGACCTGTTCCCGGATCCGGAGGACGCGAGCAAAGGGGCGGTCTTCAACGGCCCGCAGGGGTGGGGCGGAACGGTGGTGACGTCACAGCTCTACAAGGCCTATGGTGGCGAAGCGGCGGGCTTTACGCTCGTCGATACCGGCTCGGCCGCCGGTCTCGACGGTTCGATCGCCAAGGCCTACGAGCGCAAGCAGGGCTGGGTCGGTTATTACTGGGCGCCGACGGCACTTCTCGGCAAGTACGAGATGGTGAAGCTCGGTCATGGCGTGGAAGCGGATGCGGCCGAGTGGAAGCGCTGCAACACCGTTGCCGATTGCCCGGACCCGAAGAAGAACGACTGGCCGAAAGACAAGGTGCAGACGCTGGTCACCAAGGCCTTTGCCGATCGCGCCGGCCCTGCCATGGACTACCTCAACAAGCGGGCCTGGACCAACGACACGGTCAACAAGCTGATGGCCTGGATGACCGACAACCAGGCAAGCGGCGAAGAGGGCGCCAAGCACTTCCTCAAGGAAAATCCGGATGTCTGGACAACATGGGTTTCGCCCGAGATCGCCGAGAAGGTGAAGGCTGCGCTCTGAGCGTGACCGATTGAACCGGAGGGTGGCGCAATCCGTTGCGCCGCCCCTTTTGTTCGACGTCCGGCAACAGCAAAACAACAATCGCGGCCGGCGATATCCGAAGGGGAAAGACAATGGACTGGCTCACCCAGTTTCCACACATGGACGACGACAGCCTCCGTGCGCTGAAGAAGGCGATCGACGAAGGGTTCCGCGGCTTCACCCGTGCCTATGGCGATGCCATCGAAGCCTTCTTCCAGCCCTTGCAGTTCTTCCTGATCCAGTCGGAGCGCTTCATGACGAAGACGCCCTGGCCGATCATCCTGGTGCTGATCGCGTTGATCGCCTGGGTTGCCAGCCGCAACTGGAAGATCGTCGGCGGCTGCGTCGCCACGCTGCTTTTGATCGGCTATTTCGACATGTGGGACGACACGATGAAGACGATATCGATGATCTTCGTCTGCACCGTCCTGTCGATCGCCATCGGTATTCCGATCGGTATTGTCATGTCCCGTTCGGACCGATTTCAGAACATCGTCAATCCGGTCCTCGACGTGATGCAGACGATGCCGAGCTTCGTCTACCTGATCCCGGTGGTCATGCTGCTCGGCATCGGCAAGGTGCCGGGGCTGATCGCCGTCGTCATCTATGCGATCCCGCCGATGATCCGGCTCACCAATCTCGGTATTCGCCTCGTCGACAAGGATGTGCTCGAGGCTGCCGATGCCTTCGGGTCGTCCGGCTGGCAGAAATTGAAGAACGTGCAGATGCCGCTGGCGCTGCCGACGATCATGGCGGGGATCAACCAGACGATCATGATGGCGCTCGCCATGGTCGTCATCGCCTCGATGATCGGCGTGCAGGGTCTCGGGCAACCGGTACTGAAGGCGATTGCCAACCAGTACTTCACGCTCGGCATCTTCAACGGCCTCGCCATCGTCGGCATAGCCATCATCTTCGATCGTGTCAGCCAGGCCTACGGCCATCGCCTGCAGAAGCACCGCGAGATCATCCACGGCTAGGCTTGGGGGCGCCCTGACCTCAACAAAAGAAAGCCCCGGAGCAACAGGCCCCGGGGCTTTCGATTTCTGGATTGATGTCAGGCGCGGCTTGACAGAATGCCGGTGGAGAGTGCGACGCCGGCGGCCGTGACGATGGCGGCGAGGATCTCGAAAGGGCCGATCTGTTCGCTAAGCAGCATCGCGCCGCCGATCATGGCAAGCACCGGCGTCAAGGCCGTGAAGGCCGCCGCCTGCGTGCCGCCAAGGCTCTTGACCGCAAAGCCATAGGCGACCATGGCGACAAGGCCGGACAGGATGCCCTGGCTGGTGACCTGCAGGGCGATTTCTCCAAGCGGAACGCTGGCAAGCGTCGTGCCGAATGAGGCGGCGAGTGCCAGGTGAATGAGGAACGACCAGATGGCGATCAGGGCGCTCCCCTGAAGCGGGCTGAGGCCCGAGCGCCGGAAGGCGTGGGTGTAGACGGCCCAGAGCGTAGCGGCCGCCGGCAACAGCACGTATCCGCTCCAGTCCGCTGAGGCCGAGAAGGTGAGCTTGCGGGCAAGCAGAATGACGACGCCGGCGACGATGGCGGCGTAGCCGATCAGCCGCATCCGGTCTGGCCGCTCGCCGAAGACCAGGATGCCGACCGCGGCGGCGGCAAGCGGCATCGATCCGCCGAGAAGAATGCCGACCGCGGAAGCGGGAACCGAGTGGATTGCAAAGGTGGAAACCTGGAAGAAGAGGGCGCCCGAGCCCGCGACCATCAGCACAAGCAGATGGATCGGCAGCTTGCGCGGCATGAGCCCGGTCTTCAGCCAGACCGGTGCGAGCAAAAGTGCGGGGACGCCGTAGCGGATCAAGCCGAGATCGATGGTTCCAAGTGCTGTGCCGGCAGAGTGGCGCGTCGCCAGAATCCAGCCCGCCCAGATGAGCACGGTAACGAAGGCGCCGGCATAGCCAGCGACGGCCGGCGTCGTAATGCCGCGATCGAGTGTGAGCGCAACCATTTGAAATCCCTTCTCGATTTGGATATCCCCTGGAGCTTTGGGGCCTGAAGGGAATATTAGGCCGTGATGGTGGCGCATGTCCTTGCGATTTGTGGCTGGATTCGTCTATCATCCGCAACAATGTGCCAATGGAAGGCTTTGAAGTTTGCAATCATGCCAAATCTTGACAATTTCGATCTCGCTATTCTGAAAATCCTCCAGGAGGATGCGCGTGCGACGAATGTCGAGATCGCCGAAAAGGTCAATCTGTCGCCTTCGCCCTGCCTGCGGCGCATCCGCAATCTGGAAAAGTCCGGTATCTTGCGCGGTTACCGCGCCGACATCGATCGCAAGGAAGTCGGTCTCGGGTTGACGGTCTTTGTGGAGATCAAGGTGGGTCGCCACAGCCGCGAGAACGCGCAGTTGCAGCAGGAGGCGCTGCTCGCCATTCCCGAGGTGGTGTCGTGTTTTCTCATCTCCGGCAACGCCGATTTCCTCGCCGAGGTGGTCGTCGAGGACCTGCCGGCCTATGAGACGCTGCTGACCGAGACGCTGCTTGCCTTGCCCGGAGTAACCGATATCCGTTCCAATTTCGCGATCCGGTCGATCAAGACGGGCGGTCCGCTGAAGTTGCCCGAGCCGCGCTGAAGGGCGCGTGTTCCCGGCGGGCAGGTGACGGGGTGATCGGCGGCCTTCGCGATGGCCCTGGCGGCGTTAAGTTTTCGTAAGGTGCTGGATTTGGCTGCAATCGCGCTTATCTGATCGCGGTGAGCCGCGTTGCTGCGGCGATGGAGCCAGTGACGCATTCATGAAAATCAAGGCAATCTTCAATCGTGACGGCGGAACCTTCCGCACGACGGACATGGCGGCCTATGGCCAGAAGGTCGAGCAGGTCTTTCGCGATGCAGGCCATCAGATCGAGATCGCCGCGGTTTCAGGCAATGAAATGCAGGAGACGCTGGAGCGCACCTGCCGTCGCGATGATCTCGACGCGATCCTCGCCGGCGGCGGCGACGGCACGATTTCGGCGGCTGCAGGCGTCGCTTGGAAGAACCGGATGCCGCTTGGTGTCGTGCCTGCCGGCACGATGAACCTCTTCGCCCGCACGCTGAAGCTGCCGCTCGACATCTGGAAGGTGCCGGAGGTGCTGGCCCATGGCGTGATCATCGACGGTGACATCGGCAGCGCCGACGGGCGCGCCTTCGTGCACCAGTTCTCCATGGGGCTGCATGCGCGCATGGTGCGCTATCGCGAATCCTATAGTTTCCGCTCGAGAGTGGGCAAGATCGCTGCGAGCACCCGCGCCGCCGTCGGCGTGATCCTCAATCCCCCCGATTTCGAGGTCGAGTTCGATGTCGACGGCCATCATGAGCGCCGGCACGTCTCGGCGGTTTCCGTCTCGAACAACCCTTTCGGGCGGGATACCTTGATGTATGCCGACGACGTGACCGCCGGTCACCTCGGCTTTTACACCGCTCCGCCCTTAAGCCCGCCGGGCGTCGCCAAGCTCGCCTTCGACGTCATGCGCGGCAAGTTCCGCGATAGCCCCCTGATCACGGCCATGAGCGGCCACGCGCTCGACCTGCATTTTCCCAAGGTGGAGCGCAAGATCAACTGTGTCATCGACGGCGAACTTCTGCCGATGGGCCGCGACGTGGCGCTTCGCATTCACCCCGGCGAACTCAAGCTGCTCGTCGGCGCCGACCGCGACGGGTCGTCGGTTCACGGCGACGGATCGTCGATCCAGAAGTAGCCGAAGCCGTAGCGGTCCTGCCGCGTGCCGTGAAGGTAGGGCAGGGCAAGTTGCTTTGCGATCATCTCCGTCTCCGGCACGCCCAGCGATTTCAGCGCTGCGACGAGGCGCTCCGGCGGCGGCGCATCAAGCTTGCCGCCATCGCTCCAGACGACCAGAAGCGGCCCGGTGAGATCGTCGGGCTGCGGGCTGCTTGCGTTGCCCGGAACGAAAACCTTTGCACCATGCAGCCGCGTGCGCACGTTTCCGGCCACCAGCTTGCTTGGCGCGAACACAAGCGCCGGCTCCCGTCCTTCGTTGCTGACCACCGTGTCGACAAGGGTGCTGTAGGGAATGCTCAGCCGCGAAAACTTGCCGAACCAGGGCCGAACGACGGCGCGGGCCGAAACCACGACCAGAGTGGTGACGACAATGAACGCGACGAGAAACAGGAACGGCCGAACGCTGAGCGTGGTTTCGACGCCCGCCGCCTCGACCTTGAGCGCCAGATAGAGCGGCAGCAGGACGAGAAAGAGCACCAGCCACTTTTCCCGCATGTGGGTGGCGCCGATGGCAAGCATGATCACCAGCACGACGCCAAGGCAGATCAGGATCATGCGTCCGAGGACGCGGGTCCAGGTGCTTTCCGCCCGCCAGATGCTTGCCAGGTCCTTGCGAAACACCAATGCGAAGAGCGCGAGCGGCAGCGCCGCGCCGCGTAGCGTCGCCGCGACCAGCGCGACGATCCCTTTGAGTGCCTTCGAGAAAGCGCTGGCTTCCTGCGCCGCTCCCATTTCCTTGAAGGTGTTGCTCGAGGCGGCACCAAGATTTTGAAGGATCCAGTACCCATGCGGCAGCGCAATCAGGGTGCAGACGACGACCGCAACGAGGATGCGCCAGTCAAACAGCCGGGCGCGAAGCTTGGCCTCCGGAAGGATCGCCAGGATGGCCGCCGCCGGCACGATCGCGAAGTTGTATTTCGAGATGACGCCGATCCCGACCGCAACACCCGTCAGCGCGTAGGCAAAAAGGCTCTGTCGGGTCATGACGCGCAGAAAACCGTAGAGGAACAGCGATACGGCAAACAGCGCCGCAACCGTATGCGACAGGTCGCGCTGGGCGAGCAGGAAGATCGGCGGCAAGGCCAGGATGCCGAGAGCTGCGATCGCCGACAGGCGTCGATCGTAAAGCATCTCGCGTCCCGCAAGCCCGAGAAAGAGACAACAGAGAAACAGCAGCCCGTTCTTGAGCACCGTCATCGTCGCCACGGACGGGCCGAACAGGGACGTCAGCCCATATTGAAGCCAGTTGTAGAATGGCGGCTGAGAGCCGTAACCGAGCATCAGGAACTGCGAAACGAAGGCCTGCTCCGACTCATCGATCTCAAGGGATGATGAGAGTGACAGGCGCAGAACGACACACAGCAGGAAGTAGCCGGCGATCAATGCAAAGACGAGGTTCGGTCGGCGATTGACGGCCTCAAGCATCCGTGTGGTCCCGGACGAAAACCTGCCGGACGATGTAGTTGGTGGTACCGTCATCGCTGAAATAGGTGCGTGCCATCATCTCGGCGAGGATGCCGGTGGTGATAAGCTGCAGGGAGGACAAAAACAGCATCACGCCGACGATCAGCATCGGTCGTGTGCCGATATCGTTGCCGAGGACGAACTTGTCGAAGGCGAGATAGGCGAGAATGAGGGCGCTGAGTGCGCCGCTCGCCAGGCCGATCGAGCCGAAGAAATGGCCCGGCCGCGCCTTGTAGCGCATGAAGAACAGCACCGACAGCAGATCGAGAATGACGCGGAAGGTTCGGGAGATTCCGTATTTGGATTGGCCATGCTGGCGGGCGTGATGGGTGACGGGCATTTCGCCGATCCGGCTGCTCGGCACGACGCCGGCCACCCAGGCGGGAATGAATCGATGCATCTCGCCCATCAGCTTGACCTGTTTGATGATCGAGGCGCGATAGACCTTCAGGCTGCAGCCATAGTCGTGAAGCCGGACGCCGGTGATCTTGCCGATCAGCCGATTGGCGCACCACGACGGAATTTTCCGCAGGAACAGGCCGTCCTGACGATTTTTTCTCCAGCCGACCAGTAGGTCGAGCTGCCGCTCGTCGATCGACCTGACCATCTCGGGAATATCGGCCGGATCGTTCTGGAGGTCGCCGTCGAGCGTCGCGATGAGCCGGCCAGTCGCAGCGTCAATGCCCGCCTGCATGGCCGCGGTCTGGCCGAAGTTCTTCTGCAGTTCGACGATCTTGATATTGAGACCGGGATCTGCGAGTGACTTTCTGGCGTTCAGAAGCGTTCGGTCGGTGCTGCCGTCGTCGATCAGGATCAGTTCCCAGGGGAGGGGGAAGCTGGCGAGAGCCTCGGCGACACGCTTGATCAGCGGCTGGATGCTGTCTTCTTCGTTGAATACAGGGATGACGACGGATAACTCGATCGATTGCATGGTACCGCTCGTACATGCGACGCTGGGGCTGCCGCAAGAATTGGATTGTGCTTACATAATCATTTTCTTGCACAGTTATCGGTGATAACCAACGTTCAATCTTGCATTTCAACACGGGAAATCGAGACCTGATGACATCGGATTGCCAGTCCGGTCGGCGATCCTGGTTCGCCCGCAACCGCATGACATTGCTGTCGGCCAGCGCCATTTTGGCCTATGCCGCCTTTGTGCAATGGTTCTGGGGCTGGCCGAGCCTGCTCAGGCAATGGTCGCAGATCGGTCCGGGCGCGGCCGTGCTGACGCTGACATTGCTTGTCGCCACCTATTTCATTCGCTGCCTCAGGATCTACGACTATTTTCCCGCCGAGACCGCGGGGCGCTTCCTGCCGCTGTTTCGCGTTACCCAGGTGCACAACCTGCTCAACATCATGCTGCCGTTCCGGGCCGGCGAAACGAGTTTCCCGTTGCTGATGCGGTCGGAGTTTTCCGTGCCGCTCGCCCGCGGCACCGCCGCCCTCCTGGTGATGCGCCTGCTCGACCTGCATGCGCTGCTCGTCGTCGCGGCGGTAGGGCTCGTGATGGGCCGCAACTCTGCCGTCTGGTGGGGCTTGTGGTTGGCCGCTCTGGTATCGCCGTTGCTCTTCTTTCTGCTGAAGGATCAGGCGGTCGCACTTTCCCGACGTCTGCTGCCGACAAGGCTCGACGCCGTGGTCGACGAGGTGGAGGCGGGCCTTCCTGTCGATGTCTCAGCCTTCCTGCGCGCCTGGGGCATGACGGTCCTCAACTGGGCGGTCAAGGTGGTGGTGCTCGCCTGGGTGCTGGCGGTCATGGGGGTTGCGCCGCTTGCCGCCTGTTTCGGCGGAGCGCTTGGAGGGGAGCTCTCTTCGGTGCTGCCGATGCATGCACCGGCCGGCGTCGGCACCTATCCGGCGGCCATTGCGGCCGGCGCCGTTGCTTTTGGCGCTTCGGCCAGCCGAGCGGGTCTGGATGAACTCGCCACCGCGGGGGTCAATGCCCATCTGCTGATCATCGTGTCCGCGGTGGCGGGCACGATGTTGTCGATGCTGCTCGGACGAAAGCGCTGACGTCTTTGGGAAGCAGCGATGCGGCCCTGGGGCCGCGCATCGCGCGGCCTACTGGAAGGACGTTTCGTAGAAACTCCGGAGCTTGCGTGAATGCAGCTTTTCGGGCGGCATGGCCGCGAGCTTCTGCAGCGCAAGAATGCCGATCTTCAGGTGCTGGCTGACCTGGGTCTTGTAGAAGGCTGTCGCCATGCCCGGCAGCTTCAATTCGCCATGCAGCGGCTTATCGGACACGCAAAGCAGCGTTCCATAGGGCACGCGGAAGCGGAAGCCGTTGGCGGCGATCGTCGCTGATTCCATGTCGAGCGCGATGGCGCGTGCCTGGGACAGGCGTTTCACCGGGCCACGCTGGTCGCGGAGCTCCCAGTTGCGGTTGTCGATGGTGGCGACAGTGCCGGTGCGCATGATCTGCTTCAGGTCGTAATCGCGATAGCCCGTGACCTCGGCAACGGCGTCCTGCAGGGCCACCTGCACCTCGGCAAGCGCCGGCAGGGGGATCCAGACCGGCAGGTCGTCGTCGAGAACATGGTCCTCGCGCATGTAGGCGTGGGCAAGAACATAGTCGCCGAGGCGCTGGCTGTTTCTCAAGCCGGCGCAGTGGCCGAGCATCAGCCAGACATGGGGGCGCAACACGGCGATGTGGTCGGTGATCGTCTTGGCGTTGGAGGGTCCGACGCCAATATTGACCATGGTGATGCCGCCATGGCCCTTTTTCTTCAAGTGATAGGCAGGCATCTGCGGCAAGCGGGGGATGGTAAAATCCGTCTCCGGCTTGTCGGCGCCGGCGGGCGTGATGATGTTGCCGGGTTCGACGAAGGCCGTGTAGCCGTTGCCGCCTTCCGCCATCTGCTGGCGGGCCCAGGTGCAGAACTCGTCGATGTAGAACTGGTAGTTGGTAAAGAGCACGAAGTTCTGGAAGTGGTTCGCGCTCGTCGCCGTGTAGTGGCTGAGGCGGGCGAGCGAGTAGTCAATGCGCTGAGCCGTGAAGGGGGCGAGCGGCGAGGGTTCACCCGGACCTGGCTCGTAGGAGCCGTTGGCAATCTCGTCGTCCGTCGTCGTCAGATCCGGCGCGTCAAAGAGATCCCGCAACGGAATGTCGATGGCGTTCGCCGCTGATGCCTCGACATAGGCCCCTTCGCCGAACGCAAAGTGCAGCGGGATCGGTGTCGAGGATTCGGAAACCGTGACGCCCAGGCCGTGATTGCGCATCAGGTGCCCGAGTTGCTCCTTCAGATAGTGGCGGAAGAGCTTCGGGCGGGTGATCGTCGTCGTGTAGACGCCCGGCGCGCTGACGTAGCCAAAGGAAAGTCGGGAATCGACATGACCAAAGCTGCTCGTCTCGATGCTGACCTGCGGGTAGCAGGCGCGGTAGCGGGTGAGTGGCTCCTCCGATTTTCCCAAGCCCTCGAAGGCATCGCACAGGAACCGGGTGTTGCGCTCGTAAAGCGCCTCCAGGCAATCGACGGCAGCGACGGGGTCGTCGAAATACTGCGGCTCGAACGGCTCGGGCGTGGCGGTGGAGAGGACGGAGTGTGAAGAGATTCGCTTGTTCATGTCGCATTATAGGCTGCGACTTCTGACAAGCAAACGACAAGATGTCCGGTTCACAACCGCGCGGCGATCAGAGCGTTGCAGTTCAACGCGGACCGACCAGGATGATGGCGCTGCCGATGAGCGCGACCGCCATGCCGGTGATATCCCAACGGTCTGGCCTGACGCCTTCGGCAAGCCAGAGCCAGATAAGCGAGGCCGCGATGTAGACACCGCCATAGGCCGCATAGGCGCGACCCGCGGCTTGGCTGTCGATGAACGTGAGCAACCAGGCAAAGAGCGCCAGCGACGCCACGCCGGGGACGAGCCAGACGATGGATTTGTCGAGCTTCAGCCATGCCCAGAAGGCGAAGCATCCGGCGATCTCCGCAAGGGCAGCGAGACTGTAGACGAGATAGGCGGGCATGGGCGCTGATATCGGCTTGCTGTGGCGAATCTGGTGTTGCGAGATGACCGCAAGGTGAAGGCAAGTGCAAGCCGGATACAAGAAAGGGGCGCAACGCGCCCCCGCAATTACCCGCGAATTCCAGAAGGCGTCAGGTCATCGCCTGACGCTGCAGCGTGACGAAGAGCACGAGACCGGCGCCCTGCTTGCCGATGCCTGTGCCGCTGGCCTTGGAATAGGCAAGCGCCCCGACCGGCGCCATCAGCAGGCTGGCTAGTGCCAGCACGCGCAGCGACAGAAACGCGGAAGTCGAAAGTGCTGCCAGCATGTTCGTCTCTCCATCGGATCACAGAGTGATCGGTTTCGGTTGGGGTGTTGGAACTTGCGTCCGCTGATTGCGTTAGAGCTTGGCCTGGCAGTACTGCGCCGTGTGCGCGGTGCAGTCGGTCAGAGAGCCAAGGTAGGTGTTGGTGCGGCGACGTTCGGTGTCAGCGCTGACTGCGGCGGCGAGAGAGACAGCGAAAACGACCATCAGGAGGCTGATGATGGTAAGGCGCCGAGCAAGGATATCCATGGTTCTGTCCGTTGTTTGGAGGCAGGTTCAAATCGATTGAGTGTGTTTTCGCATACCCAAACTGAATTGTTGCTGAGGTGTGCGTTCATCTGGCGTTCATGTTCGGCTGACGTCAGTCAGAGGAGTGTGTGGACGGAGACAGGCTTGGAAGCGCTTTGCTCATGGGGCCGCATTTTGCCAACCGGGACGTGGTGGGCGAACGTCGGAACGCGGTGTGCTCCGGGGATGCAGGGCGTGTCGGGAAACAGAGAACAAAAAAAGGGTGACCGATGGCCACCCCGTCATTCTCTTGATGTGCGGCGATGGTCCCGCCGTTCTCGCTATCGCGTTAAAGTCGTGTCCAGGTCTGCGACTTGCACAGCACCTTCAGCACGCAGCCCTTCATCTTCAGCGAGTTGCCGTTGACGGCGCCAGAGCCGCTATAGGTCTTGTCCGTGTCCGGATCGGTGATTTCGCCCGAATAGGAACCGTCGGTGCCGGCGAGGTTGCCGATGCGCTTGCCGGCATGTTTGCCGGTCTTGAGCGTCACGCAGAAGGCGCCGCCGCACGGAGCAATTTCCGCCGTGGCGCCGCTGGCGGTCTTCCAGTTTCCGACGATCGGTTCCGCAGCAACTGCTGTGCCGGCAATGCCGAGGCCAAGCGTGGCGGTGATGAGCAAGGTACGTAGCATTGTGGTCCTCCAGATAAAGGCTGCCGGCGTGGTCCGCTCCGCCGGCAGCTTTAGATGTCCTCGTGTAAAAGGCAGTCTCCTCACCGCCGCGCGCACGATAGCTTACGCGCACGTAAAGGTAAACAAGCCGAATTACCGCCTTTTACCGCTTTTTCCTGCCCTCTCCCGACCGGGTTTTGCAGGAGGATCCGTGCGGGCTTCACCGACGACGATTGTTTCGTGGTTAGCGTTTGGTTGAAATCGCCGATTGAACAATCCGTAAATATTGAAGCGAATGCGCCGGATCTTCGGGCTTCCGATGTTTAACAAAAACTCAAATTTACCAAGCGTTTGAACTTTGTTTGTCGCAAATTAAGCATGCATTTTAAGCGCGCATTGAAGCGCCTGCTGCATAGTGAAGCCATAAGACGAGCGAAGAAAAAGCGCTCCGACAAACCACCGAAGACGATGCCGCAAAAGACGGTGCGCTCCGGAAAGGCCCGCAAAGAGGCACGGTCGAACAGGGACCAGAACGAGTGCAGATCTGAAGCATGGTCCGCCCCGAACGGGCGGACCGCTTTGGAAAACCAACCAGCAAGACAGGGACAAGACAATGGCACGCTTTGATATGCAGATTGCTTCGGACGCCGCCATGGGTGGTGACAACCAGGCGGAAGTCTTTTGCGACATGGGGCTCGCCTATGCGACCGGCCACGGACGCCCGGTCGATCTGGTGGCCGCCCACAAGTGGCTGAACATTGCGGCGATCAAGGGCTGCGACCGCGCGGTCGACCTGCGCGCCGATCTGGCGATGACGATGAGCAAGCCGGACCTTGCCGCAGCGCTTCGCGCCGCCCGTGAATGGATGACGGTTCACTGATATCAAGGCGGCCCCGGGGACGGTGGCCGCCAAACGACCAGCAAGGGTCAGGGGGCAGCCCCGTCAGGCCAGCTTTTTCAATACTTCAGGAAGTGCTGCCTCAAGCAAATTCATCTCTGCATCCGGCCCCGTGCTGATGCGGATGCAGCGATTGAGCGGGGCAACGCCCGGCATCCGGATGAAGATGCCATGATCGCTCATCAGCGTATCGACGATCGCGCGGGCAAAGCCCGCATCCCGGCCGCAGTCGACCGCGACGAAATTCGTGGCGGAGATGAGAGGCGACAGACCGCACGCGGTTGCAATCTCCGTGATCCTTCGCCGGGATGCCGCAATCTTTGCCGTCACGTCTTTCAGGTAACCTTCATCCGCGAGCGCCGCGATCGCGGCGGCAACGCCGATCCGGTTCATGCCGAAGTGGTTGCGGATCTTGTCGAACGCCTGGGCCGTGCCCGGCGTGGTGATGACATAACCGACACGCGAACCGGCAAGGCCATATGCCTTTGAGAACGTGCGTGTGCGCACCACGTTCGGCCTGTCGATCAGGGCGTCGATCGCCGGCAGGGCCTCCGCCGGCGCCGTTTCGCAATAGGCTTCATCGAGGATGAAAAGCGTCGTTTCCGGCAGCGCCCTGGCAAACTCGACGATGCGGTCCGCCGACCACCAGCTTCCCATCGGATTGTCCGGATTGGCAAAATAGACGAGTGGCGCGTTCTCCCGCTTCACCGCATCGAGCAAACCCGCAAGGTCTTCATGATCGCCGGCATACGGCACCGTCACCAGCCGGCCGCCATGGCCGACGACGTGATAGTTGAAGGTCGGGTAGGCGCCGAACGAGGTGACGACCGGCATGCCCGGTTCGATCACCATCCGGACGATCTGGCCAAGCAATCCGTCGATGCCTTCACCGATCGCGATGTTGCCCGGCGCGGTGCCGAGATGGGCCGCAAGCGCTTGTTTCAGGTCGTGGTTTTCCGGGTCGGCATATTTCCAGGTGCCTTGCGCGGCCTCCCGCATCGCTGAAAGCACGCTTTCGGCAGGGCCGAAGCCGCTTTCGTTGGCGCCGATGCGTGCCGCGATCGCGCGTCCGCGCTGGCGTTCGATCGCCTCCGGCCCGACAAACGGGATGGTTGACGGCAAGGATTGGATGAGCGGCGTGAAGCGAGAGAATGCGGACATGCTGAAAAATGGGCCCCGTTGGGATGACGTGTCGGGGAACTTATCGCATGCTTTGGCAATGCGGAATTATCTAGACGAGAAAAGCTGGCGGAATTCCGTTGTTCTTCGCCTAGCGTTTTGGTTTTGCGTTCTTGACCTGCCCGGTGAAGAATTCCTGCCGGATAACCTCCCGCAACAAGGTCTGCTCGATTGGCTTGATGAACTGGACGCCGATGCGTTCGCCGTTTCGGTAGACTTCGGCGCAGCCGATCCTCAGCGATGTGCCGACGATATGCAGATAATAGTGTTGCGGCAGGCCGATATTGGTGTCGACAGCAAAGCTGGCGCCGCCACGCGAGATGTCGATCATGCGGCAGGGCCGTACCGAGACGCTGCCGAGACCCGGCTGCACCGCTGTCAGCGTACCCGCATGGCCGATGGAGAATCGTTCGTAACGCCGCTCATAGAACGGCGACGGGACGCAGGAATACATCGTTTGGTTTTGCATGCGTCATTCTCCGCCAGTGCCGGGTCGGACGGCGCGATCAGTTCCCGAACGCTGCCTGGACCCCGGACAATTCATTTGTCCCACGTTGACCGGTGGGCGATTTCCACCGATGCTAGAATCAGTTTTGCAGAAGAAACTTGCAATCCCCTGAAATCGATCACTAAAAATCTAATGTCACGCGATCCGGCAATCAGAAGCCGCCGCTCGAAAACTGCATGCGAATAAGTCGCCTCAGGAAATCCGTCGACAGCAGCATGTTGAAGCGCACGCCCAGTTCGGTGCTCTCGCGATGGACCTGCGAGCAGCCGATCTCTTCCTTGAAACCTTCGATCTCCAGGAAGAAGTGCTTTGGCAGAAGGATCGTGGCGTTAAAATCGAGCATTGCACCGGCAATCGAGATATGCCGCAGCAGACATTGATACTTGGTCTTGGCCTTCAAATGCTGGCCGATGACGAGGATCCGGCAGGGCCGCTCGATGAAATAATGCTGATGGGTCGTGGCGAACTGGCCGGGCTTGCCTTCGGCGACGTGCATTTTCATGGACATGGCAGGCTACAGCCCTTCAGCTTCCTGTAGATCCAGCGCCTGGACGGAATCGCCGGCGCATCGATGTGGTGTTTGAGCTAAGCATCTCGACTTGCTTCGGCCTTGCGCCATCGGAACCTGCCAAGCCGCTAAATTTTGCCGCGCGCCTACATTGAAAGCCCTGATCTCATACGTAATACTTTCGTCAGGCATGACCGGAACGCGCTTCACGCGTTTCCGTGGGCAATCGGGCGAGGGCGCTCCGTCAGTCGAGCCGCTGCGAAGCGGAAAAGGACGGCGGCGCCGGAGGGAAGGGCATGGTGTTGGGGCTTTCGCGGCGGTGGCTGCCGCTCGCGCTGATCTGTGTGGCGCTGTTTTTGTCGATGCCGACGGGGGCATCTGCGGCAAAGCGCGTCGCGTTGCTGATTGGCAACGAGAAATATGAGGCAACCTCGCCGCTCAACAATCCGGCCAACGACGTGGACCTGATGAAAGCCTCTTTCGAGGCGGCCGGGTTTGATTCGGTGACGACCGTGCACGATCTCGGCCGCCAGGATATGGTCAAGGCGCTGCGCGAGTTCGAGGACCGCGCCGCAGGGGCGGAGGTCGCGATCGTCTATTATTCCGGCCACGGCATGGAAATGAACGGCGAGAACTACCTGCTCCCGATCGATGTCCAGCTGAAGACGGACAAGGACGTCGAGGACGAGGCGATCGGCCTCGACAGGGTTCAACGCTCCCTCGAAGGGGCGACCAGGCTCAAACTCGTCATTCTCGACGCCTGCCGCAACAATCCGTTCGAGCAGAGCATGACGCGATCGATCTCGACCCGCGCGGTCTCGCGCGGGCTTGCCCGCGTCGAACCCGAATCGGCCGATCTTCTCGTCGCGTTCGCGTCCAAGGCGGGCACGGTCGCGCTCGACGGCGAGGGGAAGAACAGCCCGTTCGCGACAGCCCTTGCGAAATACCTGACGGAGCCGGGCGTCGACGTGCGCATCGCGCTTGGCAAGGTTCGAGACGAGGTGGTGTCGGTGACCAATCGCGGTCAGGAACCGTTCGTCTACGGGTCGCTCGGAGGCGCGCAGATCTTTCTCAACATCAAGGAAGTGAACATCAACGTCACCACCAATGGCGGGCAACTGTCGCCCAACAGCCAGTCGGAAGCCGCCGCCGACTGGCAGAACATCCGTGATCTTGCCGACAAGGATCTGTTGACCGCCTTCCTCGCCAAGCATGGATCGGACCCGGTCTACAAGATGCTCGCCGAAAAGAAGCTGAAGCTCCTGAGCGAAGCGGAGCAGACGTCGACCGTGACGCCAGATGAGATTGCCTGGGAAGCCTTGAAGCAGTCGACCGATGCGGCGGCGCTGACACGCTTCATCGAGCGCTATCCCGACAGCAGCCACAAGGCCGAAGCCGAGCAGCAGATCGCAGCCCTCGAGCCGCAAAAGGGGCTCAACGGATCGCCGACCGGCAAGGACACGCAGGCCTCGCGCGACTGCTATCTGCTTGCCGGCGAACCGCAGTCGATGCCCGGTTTCCTCGGGGTCAATTTCCTGAAGCTTGACAGCGAGCGGGCGTTGACCGCCTGCGCCCAGGCCGTCAACGAAAACCCCGACGACATGATGCTGGTCAACATGCTGGGACGCGCACAGGACGCGGGGCGCAATTATGTCGACGCACGGCGCAACTACCAGAAGGCCGCTGACGGCGGCAACATGTATGCGCTGACGAACCTTGCCTGGTTCTCGGTCTATGGCACCGATGGCCCAGTCGACGTTGACCAGGGCAAGCGCCTGTTCGAGCAGGCGGCACAAGCCGGCAACGCCTATGGCCAAGCGTCGCTCGGCTGGCTCTATCGTGAAGGTTATGGCGGCGTCGCGCAGGATTATGCCGAATCTGCCCGCTGGTACGAGCTTGCCGCCAACCAGGGCTACGCCAACGCCATGGCGACCATGGGCTGGTTCTACCGGGAAGGCCTCGGCCTGCCGAAGGACCTTGGTCAATCGCTCTCCTGGTACAAGAAGGCCGCCGAGAGCGGCGATACCAATGCGATGTCGTCCCTCGGCTGGGCTTACCAGAACGGGCTCGGAACCGAACAGAGCTATCCGGATGCCAAGGTCTGGTACGAGAAGGCCGCCAACATGGGTGATTCCTATTCGATGGCTCTGCTTGGCTGGTTTTACGACATCGGCAACGGCGTAGCGCAGGACTATGGCCAGGCGCGCACCTGGTACGAGATGGCGGCCAACGCCGGCAGCGCCTATGCCATGGGCAACCTCAGTCGCCTCTATGACTATGGCCTCGGCACCAAGGCCGACGCGAAAGAGGCGGTTCGCTGGGCGGCAGCCAGCATCGAGGGCGGGGACCCTGCCAAGCTTGAAGAGGTCAAGACCCAACCGAACAATTTCACGCCCGCTTTTCGCAAGGAAATGCAGAGCCTGCTCAAGGATCGCGGCTATTATGGCGGTCCGATCGACGGCGACTTCGGCGCGGCGACCCAGCAGGCAATCGAACGCCTGGCGCGAAAATCATAGCCCACGCCAGGATTCGGCCGACGCGAGACAAGGCAGGACACATCCGGTTCCGAGGCCCGGCAAAGTGCCGTAAACGCGACGCCGCGGCCAAGGGCTCTGGTTGACCCACACGAAAATGCAGCACAAAACCGGCAAACCGACAAATAAATCTTGCATTGGCCGCGGAGTGACACTAGTCAGGCGCTAACGGAGAGGTGGCCGAGTGGTCGAAGGCGCTCCCCTGCTAAGGGAGTATACCCGGAAGGGTATCGAGGGTTCGAATCCCTTCTTCTCCGCCATTCTTGTCTGGACGGTCCGAAGGCGCAGGCAGCATTTTCTCACTTGGACATAGCCACTGTGCGCGCTGCCAATAGGCAGCCGATGTCAGCGTAGCGCCGCGTTTTCTCAACGGCACTGTTCTCGAAGGTCAACCTTAATGCCGCCTGTGGCCAAGATGGCCGGTCGATACGCCGCAGCGTCGCAATGATCCCGAGGTGGTTTCGTCGAAGCCCATAAGATGAGATCGCTTTCGGCTTCGCGATCCGGGAACCCGCGATCGATCCGGGACGTCTCGATCATCGAACGCTTTCACGATCTTCTCCGTTGACGTGATACGCCCGTCGCCTTGTTCGGCCATGCTTGTGGTGTCGAGTCATGGCCGGTCTGGTGCGGTCCAGAATCACGTTTGCGGTGTGGTCTCCGAATCCCGGGCGTTGATTCTGATGATTCTTCGCTTCTCCGCACAATCTTCACGAAGCGATTCTTGTAGGCGATGCTGTTTTAGGTGTTCGGCGGCCATTGGAAAACGTCGGCCGTGCCCGGCTTTTCCCCAGTTTCAGGCGGTTTTCTGCCTCTTTCTGAAACAGGCCCTTCCTCGATCCCTTACGCTAAGCCCCCGTCGCTAAAGGGTTTTCTTAATGCTTTGTTAATTTTTTGTGGGGGTCTGCGGCGATTTTGTGTCGTTTCAGCAACAGGGTTCTGTGAAGGGCGATGCAAAGGGCGTGATCTCGCCAGTTGGACGTTGCGCCGATGATCCGGTCTTGTATTTTCAACTCCGGAAGCAAGGGCGGTTGATCGTCCGACTTCTTGAACGTTGGGGATGGGGCAGGGAACGCTGTCCTTCAGCAAAATACCCAGACCCGTTTGAAACTTTTGACTGGAGGTCAGAAATGAACATCAAGAGCCTTCTTCTCGGCTCCGCTGCAGCTCTCGCAGCAGTTTCCGGCGCACAGGCAGCTGACGCAATCGTCGCAGCCGAGCCGGAGCCCATGGAATACGTTCGCGTTTGCGACGCTTTCGGCACTGGCTACTTCTACATCCCGGGCACCGAAACCTGCCTCAAGATCGGCGGCTTCATCCGTTTCCAGACTGATTTCGGCCGCGACGCTGCCGACAACAAGTGGAACCAGGAAGACTACGAAGTTGCTCCGGGCGTAGACGGTCAGTCGACGTCTGACTGGGATGCCTTCTCGCGCGCTTACATCTCGTTCGACGCCAAGAGCGACACCGAGTACGGCACGCTCACCGGCTTCTTCGCTGCTGAATTCAACGCCGACAACGACACCGACGATGGCGACAGCCTCATCGACGTTGACGAAGCCTACATCCAGCTCGGTGGCCTCAAGGCCGGCTTCTTCTACAACTGGTGGGATAAGGGCCTGAACGGCGAAACCGACTCGCTCGGCAACGTCACCGAATTCAACTCGATCGCCTACCTCTATGACGGCGGTTCGTTCCAGGCCGGTATCTCGATCGACGAACTCGAAGGCGCTTCGACGAAGGCTAACGGTGTTGGCGTTTCGGGTATCGTTTCGGCTTCGCTCGGCGGCGTATCCTTCGACCTGCTCGGCGGCTACGACTCTGAATTCGAAGAAGGCGCAATCCGCGCTCTGCTCTCGGCTGACCTCGGCCCGGGCGTCTTCCAGCTCGCTGGTATCTGGGCTTCGAACCCGAACGCTTACTGGGCAAAGTCTGAGTGGACCGTTGCTGCGTCGTACCGCTTCAACGCCACCGACAAGCTCGCCATCACCCCCGGCGTTCAGTACTTCGACAACCTCGCATCCTCGATCACCGACTTCGGCAACGACGATGCATGGCGCGCTGGCGTAACGCTGGACTACAAGATCACCGAAGGTCTCGCGACCCGCGTGTCGGTCCAGTACGAAGATGCTGACAACCGCGACGACCAGGTATTCGGCTTCGTCCGCCTGCAGCGCGACTTCTAATATCGTGTGACTTCGGTCAGAAGAGAGAAGCCCGGCTTTCGAGCCGGGCTTTTTCGTTTGCAGGTCCGTGTGGAGCGCGAGGCCTGTCTCGGCGAACCGGCAGCCGCAGGGTCGTTCCGCGCTACCGTTGAAATCACAGAATTCCGCGCGCCGCCGCATCCGCTCCGGCAGTCCGGGATTTCCGGGCGGATGGCTGTTGGCGGCCGACACGAAAGTGCGTAGCGATCTTTCAGATCAGCGCTGCGTGTCTTAAGTCGTTGATATGGTGGATGTCTTTATCGCAAGGCCACGTCGCTCTCGAACACATGTTCTATGCGATGCTGTCGGCAAAGGCCGTCACGGCCTGACGGGGACCGTCAAGGTGCAGAAGAGGGGCATGACCCTGGCCAAGCGCCGTGTGCGCCAGGATTTTTGGGTTCCGCCGCCTCATGTCGTCGAAGATGGTCTGAGAGAGCAGCTTTGAGTGCTCGCCTCGAACGACCATCAAGGGTCTTTCCGCCAGCGCCTCGAGCTGGGGCCAGAGTGTGGGTAGCGACGTCTCGCCTGTCAGGCCGCGCAACGGCAAGGCGATCGCCGGGTCAAAATCGGCGCAGGGGATGCCGGCTTCATCGCGATAGATCGCCCTTGCCATTTGTTCCCAGTCGGACGCGCCAAGGATCGGAAAGTCGGCACCATGTACGGTTCGCAGATAGTTGGGCGCCTCGGCCCAGCGTGTCGGACCATGGGGCGCGTTGAGGTAGTCCCTGATTGCCAGCAATCCCGCGATCTCGATCACGGGGCCGATATCGTTGAGCACGGCTGCGGCAATCAGGTCGGGGGCCACCTCGATGAGCTGGTGCAGGATCAGCCCGCCCCGAGACGTGCCGATGAAGCAGGCCCTTTCGATGCCGAAATGGGCGCAGGCCGTGACGACGTCGCGCGTTTCGACGGCGATGCTGTAGTTGCTTTTATCCGGGTCACGCGCCGCGTTGCCGCGCCCGCGGTAATCCAGTGAGACAACGGGGTGGCTACCTCCGGATGAAGAGGTGAGGAAGAGGGCGAGCGCGTGAAAATCGCGGCTGTTTCGCGTCAGGCCCGGCAGGCAGACGACAGGTATCGCCGTTGAAATTTCAACCGGTGCGTATCTGCGGGCATAGAGCTGCAAGCCGTCATTTGCCTGAAATCGGTGCTCCCGATACTGCTCCATTCCAACCCCTCCATACCGCTCTGTTGCCGATCCTAGCCGATGATGGCCGTCGGACAAGCGCTTCGGTTGCGGTTTGGCGAAGGGATGGGGCAGATGTCCTTGCGCAGCGCGCTCCGAACAGCGCGGTGCACCGCGCGTTTCCCGTTTCCCATAGCCATCGCTACGGGAAACGGATGGGTGAGACGATCAATACGGCGAGTAACATTGACGCCGGGGGCCACCATAGGGCTGATAGCTGTTGTCGTAGGCGCGATAGGACCGGTAGCGCGCATAACACCAGCGTGTGTGGGAGTTGCCGCCCACGGCCCGAGGCTCGTTGTAATATCTCGGCTGGTTGATCAGGCCGCCGATGATTGCGCCTGCGGCGAGGCCACCGATGATCGCACCGACATTGTCGTTGTCATCATCGTGATAGTACCGGCGATAGCGGTCGCGGTAGTGACCGTCGCGATAATACCCGTCGCGATAGCGTCGTTCGTTCCGTACGGCGCCGCGGTTGCCGCAATAGGGAAGGGCGCAACTCGAACGGCTCTTGCGTCCTTCGCCACGCTCATAGGGGAATTGAACCTGCTGGACATCGGTCGTACGCGAAACGACCACGGGAGCGCCAGGGAAGGCAAAAGCAGACGGAACGCTGCTCAGTGCAGTCACCAGCGACAGGGCAACCATTGTTAACGTCTTCATAGTGCTCACCATTTCCTTCCGAGGAAGTTCCAAGCTCTGGGAAGGAATGGTTGAGCGCGTCGTTTGTGCCGTCCCTCACGATCACGTTTACTTGATCGTGAGGGACGCGAGAATTACCGTCGGCCCATTCTCAGGTCTTCGACGATATCCGCTTTCTGCCCGAGCCGTGATTTGTATACCTGGTAATTCTCCATGACCCGCTGCACGTAGTTGCGTGTTTCCTGGAAGGGGATGCGTTCGATCCAATCGACGACTTCGTCGATCGGCCTGCCCCGCGGATCGCCATAGCGGTCGAGCCAGTCGGGTACGCGGCGCGGACCGGCATTGTAGGCGATGAAGGTGAGGATGTAGGACCCGCCGAAACTGCTGATCTGTTCGCCGAGATAATGCGCCCCGAGCGTTGCATTATAGCCCGCATCGGTGGTCAGGCGTTCCTGCGAATAGGCAAGCCCATATCGGCCGGCCACGCCCTTGGCCGTGCCTGGCATCAGTTGCAAGAGGCCACGCGCATTGGCGGTGGAAATGGCTGCCGGATTAAAGGCGCTTTCCTGGCGCGCAATGGCATAGGCAAGCGCCTTGCCGGAACCGTCGATATTGGCGCTCGGCGGAATGACGCCGACAGGAAAGGCAAGGGCAGCGACATCGATCCCGCGCCCGAACGCAATCTTGCCCACCTGCAGCGACAACTGATGATTGCCGCTTTTTTCCGCGCGCGCGGACAGCAGGGCCAGTTCACCGGGGCTCGTCAATTCATCGGCGAGCGCGCGATAGATGCTGTCGGCGCGCCACGCATGGCCGGTGCTTTCGAGCCGCGTTATCGCCCGCACCGCTTCGCGGTTTTCGAACTGCATCCGGTCTTGAGGCGCGGGTGCGGGGTAGGCGACGTTCAGCGTCTTTCGGCCAAGTCTTGCGGCCGCGAGCTGGCCATAGAACGTTCCAGGGTAACGCGCCGCATTGGCGAAATAGGCGCTGGCGTCGCCCGGTCCGCCGGCCTCTGCCGACCGGCCGAGCCAATACCAGGCGCGTGACGCCGAGAGCGGGCGATTGGAGACGTCGAGTATGCGCCGGAAGTGGCGCTCGGCGATCGCCGGATCCTCCATGCCGCGGAGAGCGAACCAGCCGGCATGGAATTCCGCGTCGACAATGTCGGTCGCCTCGGTTGCCAAATGGCCGGCCGCGACGCGGTAGGCACCGCGAAAGTCGCCGAGGTCGAGAAGACCCCGGCTGATGATACGCTGCTCCACCCACCATTCGCCGGGATCGACGAGCGCCGATGTATCCCTGGGCATGCGGCCGAGAAGTTTGGCCGCCTCCTCGTACTTCTTTTCCTTGCGCAGGTATTCGATCTGAATGAAGAGAAAAGCCGGATCCTTGCGCCAGGCGTTGTCGATAGCGGCAATCAGCGCGGCAGCGTCGCCGGCCCCGCGATTGACGGCAGCCCAGGCGCGGTAAAGTGATTGGGCCTTGCCGAGGTCCCCGAACCGTTCCGCTTGCTCGACCCGGTTGCGATAAAGCAACATCGCCATGCGCCTCTGGTGGTCGCTCGCGGTCAGCAGTCCGGAAAACTCGCCGAGGATCGTCGTTTCGAGATCCTTGTCGAGGGCTTGTTTTCGCCAGACTTCGCTCAGCCGCTTCGCCGCCGCCTCGCTTTTCCCTTGAGCGACGAGTGCGCGAACCAGGATGACGGTCCCTTCGGTCGTTTCCGGCTGCGTGTCGCCAAAGGCGGCCAGCACGTCGGCCGCCGGCGGGTTTTCGCGATAGAGCGCGCGCTCGGAGTTGGCGCGCAGGGATTTGAGACCCGGCCACCCCTGAAGCTCGCGTTGGGCGTCGGCGATCTCGTGGGACGGAACGCCGCGCTGTCCGGAAACGGCAATGGCCCAGGTCAGGATATGCCGGTCGAGCGTGCCTTCGCCCATGGCGTTGCGGATCGCTATCGCCTGGCTCGGCTGCCGGTTGGACAAGGCATCGAGACCCAACTTCAGCTCGCTGCTGGTGATGGCCGGAACTGCCGGAATGGCGCTTGTCGTTTCATCTGTCGCAACCGGGGTTGCGGCACCGTGACTGGCGGGCTTGCGCGCGGGAACCGGTACGCGATCGGGAGTTTCGGAACTTGATGCAGCCGAGGGGAGAAATGCCGCGCTGATGATGACGGCAACAGGCAGAAAGATCGATCCGCGCATCAATGGCCCCGTGTTCCCCGCATCTTGCATTCACTACACTTCCGGATGGTCTCGGGCGAGACTATTGGTCGGCATCAATCATGGCAATTGCACCTTCTCACGCCGTTCGACCTTGGTCGAGGACGCCGACTATGTGGGCTGAACGCCAAGCTTTTGCGCGAAAACCGGCATGAAATGCCGTGTCACAGTGCTTGCCGCGGCCATCTCACATGATTATGGTGCGGCAGTTTTCTAACCGTCGATTACGGCCAAAGCATGAGTGCATAGGTGCTCTTTGCGCCGTCAGGAGTTGTGCATGTTCAAGGGTTCCATTCCCGCTCTCGTAACACCGTTCACCGCCACCGGCGCAGTGGACGCGGATGGTTTCGTCGCGCATGTGGAATGGCAGATAAAAGAGGGCAGCCACGGCCTCGTGCCCGTCGGCACGACCGGCGAATCCCCGACCCTTTCGCACGACGAACACAAGAAGGTCGTCGAGCTCTGCATCGAGGCGGCCGCCAAGCGGGTGCCCGTCATTGCCGGCGCCGGTTCCAACAACACGACGGAAGCGATCGAGCTTGCACAGCACGCCGAAAAGGCGGGCGCCGATGCGATCCTGGTGGTCACGCCCTACTACAACAAGCCGACCCAGAAGGGTCTGTTCGCACACTATGCGGCGATTGCCGAAAGCGTGAAGGCTCCGATCGTCATCTACAACATTCCCGGCCGCTCGGTGGTCGACATGAGCGTTGAAACGATGGCAGCCCTCAGCAAGGCCTATCGCAACATCATTGGCGTCAAGGATGCGACCGGAAAGATCGAGCGCGTGTCGGAACAGCGCATGGCCTGCGGTCCTGATTTTGTTCAACTTTCCGGCGAAGACGCGACAGCGCTCGGGTTCAATGCCCACGGCGGCGTTGGTTGCATCTCGGTGACGGCGAACGTGGCGCCGCGCCTCTGCGCGGAGTTCCAGGAAGCGACGTTGGCAGGCGACTTCGCCAAGGCGCTCGCCTATCAGGACAAGCTGATGCCGCTGCACAAGGCGATCTTCATGGAGCCGGGCCTCTGTGGCGCGAAGTATGCGCTGAACCGCCTTGGCCGCATGAGCCGTGCCGTGCGTTCGCCGCTCCTGTCGACGCTTGAGCCGGGAACCGAAGCGGCGATCGACGCGGCACTTCTCCATGCAGGATTGATGAACTGATGGCACCCAAAGGAAGCCAGCGCACGGTCAACAAGGTTGTGGCGGAAAACCGCAAGGCCCGCTTCAACTATGAGATCGTCGACACCTACGAGGCCGGTCTGGTTTTGACCGGCACCGAGGTCAAGTCGCTGCGCGAAGGCAAGGCCAATATTGCCGAATCCTATGCGACCGACGAGGGCGGGGAGATCTGGCTGATCAATTCCTATCTGCCGGAATATCTGCAGGCGAACCGCTTCAATCACGAGACCCGTCGCCGTCGCAAGCTGCTCTTGTCGAAGCGCGAGGTCAACCGGCTGCAGGGTGCCGTCAACCGTGAAGGCATGTCCCTGATCCCGCTCAAGATCTACTTCAACGACCGCGGCAGGGCGAAGCTCGAGCTGGCGCTCGGCAAGGGCAAGAAGCTGCACGACAAGCGCGAGGCCTCGAAGGAGCGCGACTGGAACAGGCAGAAGAGCCGACTGCTGAAAGATCGTGGCTAGCGTTCCCGCCTTCAAGTGCAAACGCTTGATGGCCTAAGATACTCGAAAACGTGAGATACAGGGTGCGCGCTGGCTTGAGCTGGCCGATCATGCACCGGCTCGACCGTTGTCACAGGCGCAAGGTCAATCAGAACGGAAATGGGTGGAGTGTCGGGGCAGGGCCTGCCTGACGATGCGACCCGCTTCGCTGGCCACCAAGGCGGCCCGGCAATCAAATTTCGGTATTTTCAGGTTTCGAAAGAATCTCTGGCCTGGCGCGGAACGATTCCGGCGCTTCGGCGTTTACCCCTAAATTTCAACGGGATCTGCGACGGGCTCGCTGTGTCTCGGGGTACGTTCGGAGGGTTCACGGCCGATTTCGGCGCGAAGCGTGGCAAGGTCGATGAAGTGATCGGCCTGGCGGCGCAGGTCGTCGGCGATCATCGGCGGTTGCGTCGACATTGTGGAAACGACGGAAACCTTGCGGCCGCGGCGCTGCAGCGCTTCGACGAGGGTGGTGAAATCGCCGTCGCCGGAGAAGATAACGAGATGGTCGACGGTTTCCGATTGCTCCATGGCGTCGATTGCAAGTTCGATGTCCATGTTGCCCTTGATCTTGCGGCGTCCAAGTGAATCGGTGAACTCCTTGGCAGGCTTCGTCACGACCTTGTAACCGTTATAGTCTAGCCAGTCGATCAGCGGACGGATTGACGAGTATTCCTGATCTTCGATCAGGGCGGTGTAGTAGTAAGCGCGCAGCAGGTAGCCGCGCTTTTGAAACGCCTTCAGGAGTTTGCGATAGTCGATGTCGAAGCCAAGGCTTTTCGACGCCGCGTAGAGATTGGCGCCGTCGATAAAAAGTGCGATTTTTTCGCGGGGGTCGAACATCGTCGTTCCTTTGTCAATGGCGGCGCATCAATACCACCTGCCAGCGGTGCGCAAAAATAAGTCGTTTACATTAATAATTGCTGATATTGCAAATAATGTAGCTTATGTATTGCATTATTCCAGCCGATCGCCCGCGAATATAGCTAGTTTTAGCAGTTGCTATAGGTCGTCCACACCCCAGCTCCGCCTTTTCTACCGGACGTTTCCGCCAGTCGATCCGCGTTGCAACCAGGGTGTGTGGCGTAGGTCTCCAACCCGTCCGGATCGCATTTTATCACGAAGTATGACGTTACGTGAGCACCACTTGAAGGAAAAACTTGAACTTGGCTTGTTTTGATTGTATCCGGGCGGCTAAATCCAGAAATCGGAGCCGACGGGGCCGTTGCTAGACGGCCGTTCCGGTTTCGAGTCGTCAATCCGTGCAGCGGCGATTGCCGCCGCGCTCCGAGCCCAAAAGGACAGGCAATGGCCCGCGTCACCGTCGAAGATTGCATCGACAAGGTCGATAACCGTTTCGAACTCGTTCTGCTTGCCAGCCACCGCGCGCGCCTGATTTCTCAGGGCGCCGCCATCACTATCGATCGCGACAACGACAAGAACCCGGTCGTTGCCCTTCGCGAGATCGCGGATGAAACGCTTTCTCCCGGCGACCTCAAGGAAGACCTGATCCACTCGCTGCAGAAGCATGTCGAAGTGGACGAGCCCGAGCCGGATCCGGCTTCGCTGCTGCAGACGGACGCCGAGACGACGTTTGCCGAAGTTGCCGAAGACGAAGACCAGCCGGAAGCCATCACCTTCGACCGCATGTCGGAAGAAGAACTGCTGGCCGGCATCGAAGGCCTGGTTCCGCCGGAAAAGAGCGACGACTACTGAGATCCGTCGCGGAACGCCCGTTCCCACGTGTTTTCAAAGGAGTGCGCCACTCGTATGATTGGCGCACTTTTTTATTGATTTCGTCTGCAGCGCCGCGCGTCCTGTCAGAGCAAGTGTCGCTGTAGCACTTTGGACTGCAGCATGTTTCCTTCAGGCCCGATTAAGGAAACATGCAGTAGAGCCGGACGAGGAAGTGTGTGCGGATTTCCGCCCGCATCCCGCTCTCTCTTGTGAGTGACGATCGCGTTCATGATTTTGAGGTCGCTTCGGCCTGAAATCTTCCTGATCTAGAGGACCGCCAGCGAATGATGCGCCAATACGAGCTCGTTGAGCGCGTGCAGAAGTACAAGCCCGACGTCAATGAAGCCTTGCTCAACAAGGCTTACGTCTATGCGATGCAGAAGCATGGCCAACAGAAGCGGGCAAGCGGCGATCCCTATATTTCCCACCCGCTGGAAGTCGCCGCGATCCTGACGGAGATGCGGCTCGATGAATCGACCATCGCCGTTGCACTGCTGCACGACACGATCGAGGACACGACGGCAACGCGCCAGGAGATCGACGATCTCTTCGGCGAGGATATCGGCGCACTCGTCGAGGGGCTGACGAAGATCAAGAAGCTCGATCTCGTCACCAAAAAGGCCAAGCAGGCCGAGAACCTGCGCAAGCTGCTTCTCGCCATTTCGGACGATGTCCGCGTGCTCCTGGTCAAGCTTGCCGACCGGCTGCACAACATGCGTACCCTCGACCACATGTCGGCGGAAAAGCGCGCCCGCATTTCCGAAGAAACGATGGATATCTATGCGCCGCTCGCCGGCCGCATGGGTATGCAGGATATGCGCGAGGAGCTGGAAAACCTCTCGTTCCGCCACATCAACCCCGAAGCCTTCGAGACGGTCACCCGGCGGCTGGAAGAACTGTCCCAGCGCAATGAGGGGCTGATCAAGAAGATCGAGGACGAACTGCGCGAGTTGCTTCAGGCCGAGGGTCTGAAGGCGGCCCAGGTCAAGGGGCGGCAGAAGAAGCCCTACTCGGTCTTCCGCAAGATGCAGTCGAAGTCGCTGTCCTTCGAGCAGCTTTCCGACGTCTGGGGCTTCCGCCTCATCGTCGACGACATTCCGTCCTGCTACCGGGCGCTCGGCATCGTCCACACCCGCTGGCGCGTGGTGCCCGGGCGGTTCAAGGATTACATCTCGACGCCCAAGCAGAACGACTACCAGTCGATCCACACCACGATCGTCGGCCCCTCGCGCCAGCGCATCGAGCTGCAGATCCGCACGCGTCGCATGAACGATATCGCCGAATACGGTATCGCTGCACACTCGCTCTACAAGGACGGGGAGGGGAACGCCTCCGATACGGCGCTGTCGCCGAATTCCAATGCCTATTCCTGGCTCAGGCGCACGATCGAATCGCTTGCCGAGGGCGACAATCCGGAGGAGTTCCTGGAGCATACCAAGCTCGAGCTCTTCCAGGACCAGGTCTTCTGCTTCACGCCCAAGGGCCAGTTGATCGCGCTGCCGCGCGGCGCGACGCCGATCGACTTTGCCTATGCCGTGCACACCAACATTGGCGACACCTGCGTCGGGGCCAAGATCAACGGCCGCATCATGCCGTTGGTCACTCGTCTCAACAACGGCGACGAAGTGGAGATCATCCGCTCGGGCATCCAGGTGCCGCCGCCGGCTTGGGAAGAGATCGTCGTCACCGGCAAGGCGCGTTCGGCGATCCGCCGGGCGACCCGGGCTGCCATCCGCAAGCAATATGCCGGTCTCGGCTACCGTATCCTCGAGCGCACCTTCGAGCGCGCCGGCAAGACGTTTTCGCGCGAGGCACTGAAGCCGGCGCTGCATCGCCTCGGCCAGAAGGAGGTCGAAGACGCGATCGCTTCGGTTGGCCGCGGCGAACTCTCGTCGCTGGACGTGCTGCGCGCGGTCTTCCCAGATCATCAGGACGAACGCGTGACGGTGAAGCCGAGCGCCGACGACGGCTGGTTCAACATGCGCAGCGCCGCCGGCATGGTGTTCAAGCTGCCCGGCCACTCCAAGGATGCCAACGGCTCGGTCGAAGGGCCCGAGGCTTTGCCGATCCGCGGGATCTCCGGCAATGCGGAGGTGCACTTCAGCCCGGCCGGCGCGATCCCCGGCGACCGCATCGTCGGCATCATGGACAGGGACAAGGGCATCACCATCTACCCCATCCAGTCGCCGATCCTGCAGAAATTCGATGAAGAGCCGGAACGTTGGATCGACGTGCGCTGGGACCTGGACGAGGCCAACAGCAGCCGCTTCATGGCGCGCATCGCCATCAGCGCGCTCAACGAGCCGGGAACACTGGCGGAACTGGCCCAGGCGATCGCCACCAGCGACGTCAACATCCGCTCGCTGTCGATGGGGCGCGTGGCCGCAGACTTCAGCGAATTGCAGTTCGATCTCGAAGTCTGGGACCTGCGTCAGCTCAACCATCTGATCACGCAGCTCAAGGAACTGCCGAGCGTCTCGCTGGTGAAGCGGCTGTTCGAATAAGCGGCCCGCGCCACGCCGGCACGCTATCGCCCGCAGATGCCTCCAAAACAGGCATGGGCGCATGATAAAACGGCAAGCCATGTCGTGGGAGCATGGCTGCCGCTACTTCCTGGAACTGGTAGAAAAGGGGGCGCTAAACTATCTTCAGCGTCGGGAGGTAAACAAAGAGGTTTGCCATGTTCAATCAGTTGAAGAAAATCACCCGCGCCCTGCGCATCCCTACTCAGGAAGAGCGTGAGCTCGCCTATCTCAACAATTCGGTCGATCGTATCGATCTCGAATACCGTCAGCGCCAGATCGATCGCGGCCTGTTCCGCAACTACTAAGTCGATCGCGTCCCGCCTTGTGGCGGGATGCTGAAGCCATGCGCTCCGTGAATGGCTTGTGTGCGACATATGCGCGGCGCGGTCGCGGGTTGCAAGCGAAGGGCATGACGCCTATCTTGCGGCCAGCAAACAGGCGGACGCGCCCTCTTGTGCCGGCTGACGGTGTCAAGACGCGGTCATGACGGCATAATGTTATTCAGACGCAGAAAACCGGTCACGATTTCCGAAAGACTTCGCGCGTTCCTTTGGCCGCGCAAGGGTCTTTCGCGCGGGCCGCGTTATATCGCGCTTCGCATCCTGCGCCTGTCGTCGACGCCGCACGCGATCGCCGTCGGTGTGGCAGCGGGTGCTGCATCCTCCTTCACGCCGTTCTTCGGGCTGCATATCATCATCGCGGTCGGGATCGCCTTTCTGTTTTCGGGCAACCTTGTTGCCGCGGCAATCACGACGGCGCTTGCCAATCCGGTGACGATCCCGATGATCCTCACCGCCTCCTACGAGCTCGGGATTGCGATCCTGGGGGTGGAGAGCGCGCACGCCGCAAGCAGCGCCGATGTGATGCGAATGGTCGAACATTTCGACTTTTCCGCTCTCTGGGGACCGGTTTTCAAGCCGATGCTGATCGGCTCCTTGCCCTTGTCGGCCGCAGGTGCCGTCATTTCCTATCTCGCCGCCTATCAGGCGGCCCGTCTTTTCCAGAAGCGGCGCCAGGCGCGCGTCAAGGACCCCGGATCCTCCACATGATCATTGGCATCGGCAGCGACCTGATCGATATCAGGCGGATCGAAAACTCGCTTTCGCGCTTCGGCGAACGCTTCATCCAGCGCTGCTTCACCGAGGTGGAGATTGCAAAGTCCGAGGGCCGGAAGAACCGTGCGGCGTCCTATGCCAAGCGATTTGCCGCCAAGGAGGCCTGTTCGAAGGCGCTGGGCACCGGCCTTGCCCAGGGCGTCTTCTGGAAGGACATGGGCGTCATCAATTTGCCCGGCGGAAAGCCGACGATGAAGCTGACCGGTGGTGCGGCGGAGCGGCTCGAGCGCATGTTGCCGCCGGGGCATCGGGCAGCCGTTCACCTGACCATCACCGATGATTTCCCCCTGGCGCAGGCCTTCGTGATTATCGAAGCGCTGCCCGTTGCCCCGGTTGAGGGAACGGTTTAGAGCATTTCGCTGGAAAACCCGGGCCCGGGCGATTGAAGGGCAGGCGATCTGCATCATATGAGACCGGAATGCTGGGCAGGGTCGAGACTGCGGACCAAAGATAAGAGCAAGCCCCAAGAGGGTGTTGCGATGATAAAGGAAAACAGACGCGTGGCAGAAAAGACAGAAGCGAAGCAGAGCGGCCTCTGGGAGAACGTGAAGGTCGTGATCCAGGCGCTGCTCCTGGCCGTCGTCATCCGGACGGTCCTCTTTCAGCCCTTTACCATTCCCTCCGGTTCGATGATGCCGACGCTGCTTGTCGGCGACTACATCTTCGTCAACAAGTTCGCCTACGGCTTCTCCAAGTATTCGCTGCCGCTCTCGCCGGATCTCTTCTCCGGTCGCATCTTTGCAAGCGAGCCGAAGCGCGGCGACATCGTGGTCTTCCGCTTCCCGCCGAACCCGGACATCGACTACATCAAGCGCCTCGTCGGCCTGCCGGGCGATCGCGTTCAGGTGCGCAACAGCATCCTCTACATCAACGACAAGCCGATCGACCGCGTTCCCGATGGCGGCTTCCGCGCCGACGACCAGTATGACACCGGCGGCGACGTTCCTGTTTACCGCGAGACGATGGACAACGGCGTCTCCTACGACACGCTCGATCAGTTCCCGGACTCCCGTGGCGACAACACGCGCGAATTCATCGTGCCTGCGGGTCATTACTTCATGATGGGCGACAACCGCGACAACTCCGCCGACAGCCGCTTCGATGTCGGCTTCGTGCCGGCTGAAAACCTCGTCGGGCGCGCCAGCATGATCTTCTTCTCGCTTGGCAACGACACGTCGTTCCGCGAAATCTGGAAGTGGCCGGCGAACCTGCGCTACGACCGTCTGTTCAAGGCGGTCGAATGATGAAGTCGCGGTCGCTGAGCACGGAGGACCGGGCCAAGCTCGAGGCTGTGATCGGCTATCAGTTTGCAGAAAAGGAGCGCCTCGATCGGGCGCTCACCCATTCCAGCGCCCGTAGCGCCAAGGGCTCGAACTATCAGCGGCTCGAGTTTCTCGGCGACCGGGTGCTTGGGCTTTGCGTTGCCGAACTGCTGTTCCAGACGTTTCGCGATGCGAACGAGGGCGAGCTTTCGGTCCGGTTGAACCAGCTCGTCAGCGCCGAAAGCTGCGCCAAGGTCGCCGACGACATGGAATTGCATCAGTTCATCCGCACCGGCTCCGACGTCAAGAAGATTACCGGCAAGGCGATGATGAATGTGCGCGCCGATGTGGTAGAGTCGCTGATCGCAGCGATCTATCTCGACGGCGGCCTCGAGGCGGCCCGCGGGTTCGTGATGCGCCACTGGAAGGACAGGGCTGCGCGCGCCGATGGTGCGCGCCGCGATGCGAAGACCGAATTGCAGGAATGGGCCCACGCCAAGTTTGGCGGGTCGCCCACGTACCGGACGGATGACCGGTCCGGTCCCGATCACGATCCCCGCTTCACGGTCACCGTGGAGGTGGCGGGTGTCGCGCCGGAGACTGGGACCGACAGGTCCAAACGCGGCGCCGAACAGGTCGCTGCGACGAAATTGTTGGAACGCGAAGGCGTGTGGCGGAAGACTTCTGCCGGAAATTGACGGAAAAAATGACGGACATGGAAAAAGATACGGCCGCCGAAGGCGCGCCGACCCACTCGGGCTTCGTGGCGCTGATCGGCGCGACCAATGCAGGCAAGTCGACCCTGGTCAACCGCCTGGTGGGCGCCAAGGTTTCGATCGTCAGCCATAAGGTCCAGACGACGCGCGCTATCGTGCGCGGCATCGCCATCCACGACAACGCCCAGATCGTCTTCATGGATACGCCCGGCATCTTCAAGCCGCGCCGCAGGCTCGACCGCGCCATGGTGACGACCGCGTGGGGCGGCGCCAAGGATGCCGACGTGATCATGTTGCTGATCGATAGCGAGCGTGGCCTCAAGGGCGATGCGGAAGCGATTCTCGAAGGCTTGAAGGAAGTCCACCAGCCGAAGATCCTGGTTCTGAACAAGATCGACCAGGTGCGGCCCGAGGACCTGCTGAAGCTTGCGGCGGCTGCCAACGAGACGGTCCAGTTCGAGCGCACCTTCATGATCTCGGCGCTGAACGGCTCGGGCTGCAAGGATCTGATGGATTACCTGGCAGAGACTTTGCCGGAAGGTCCCTGGTACTATCCGGAGGACCAGATCTCCGATCTGCCGATGCGCCAGCTTGCAGCCGAAATCACCCGCGAGAAGCTGTTCCTGCGCCTGCATCAGGAACTCCCCTACGCCTCGCATGTCGAGACGGAGAAGTGGGAAGAACGCAAGGACGGCTCGGTGCGCATCGAGCAGGTGATCTACGTCGAGCGCGAAAGCCAGAAGAAGATCGCACTCGGCAAGAACGGCGATGCGATCAAGGCGATCTCGACCGCTTCGCGCAAGGAGATCTCGGAAATCCTCGAGCAGCCGGTGCACCTCTTCCTGTTCGTGAAGGTGCGCGAAAACTGGGGCGACGACCCCGAGCGGTTCCGCGAGATGGGACTGGAATTCCCGCGGTAAATTCTCGCGCGTCGACCTGTTGCGATACGATATCGGCACCCGTGCAAACGGGTGCCTTTTTGTTACCGGCCTCACGCGCCGGATAAGTGCTTTCGCATGCAGCCGTTCCGGATGACGCAGCGACCTTGGCGCATGCGGTCAGCCACGCCCGGCTTCTGCCGCTTGACGCCCCTTCAATGCGGGTCCGATGGTCTCGACACGATTGGTCCAGACGTAGCCGGCAAATCCTGGCGGCACCAGATCGAGATCTTCCGTGGTGTCGATGCCGGTGGAGAAGTCACCGCCTTGATAGGGGCCGATCAGGATGATTTCGCTGCCGGCCGCTTTCATGCGCTGGGCGAAACGGTCGGGCCAGCCCCAAAGGTAGGGCGCGTAATTTCCAGGCACGATGACAAACGTGTTTCTGCAGGCCTCCGGCACCAGGCCGGTCCATCCATAACCGAGATAGTGGGTAAAGCAGGCCATCACCGACGACCGGTCATAACCGCGCATGCCCTCGATCGTCTTCTGCGCCTCACGCGTCGGGTTCTCGCCGCCATAGACCCCGAAGACGGCTGCGCGCCATTCCGGCTGAGCGTCAAGAAGGGCGGCCAGCGCCGTTCCTTCCTCGGTGCGCCGGCTCTTGAAGTTGACCAGAAACTTGCGGTCGGGCAGGGCTGCCAGGACCTCGTCAAGCGTCGGCATCTGGCCAACCCCCTTGCCGCGGAAGGGATAAGTCTTGCCGCCGTCGGCCGTGTAACCGTAGCCGATATCGAGGGTTTTCAGCGTTGCCATCGGCGTCTCTTCGGTCACGCCCCTGGCTTCCGTGCGGCAATCCAGCGTCCAGTCATGGAAGATGGCGAATTGCTTGTCGGGGGTCAGGTGCACGTCGAGCTCGACCACGTCGGCGCCGGCGTCGAAGGCCGCCTGCATCGAGGGAATGGTGTTCTCGAGATGGGCGTGCTCAGGCGGATTGATGATCGTCGCCGTGCAGGTGTCGTTGCCGACATTCGCCTTCGCATAGGTCTGGTGGACGCCGCGGTGTGCAAGCAGCTTTGCAGGGCCGCCGGGCGGGGTGGCAAGCAATGATGTGTTCAGCAGCCAGACGATGGCGGCAAAAAGGGCAATGACGGCAAGGACTTTCTTCATCCCGATTCTCCTCTTCAGAATCCGGATTGCCCGACATTGTGGCGCGACGATGTTGCTGCACGCGTGGCGTGCGTTTCGCGGATTGCGAACAATGTGTCACCCGTGCGCACAATTGACCCACGCGGCACCGGCGTGAGAGGTAGCGGTCGCTGATTTTGCGATCGGGAGAAGTGAGATGCCGCAGCTTGTCGAGGGAAAATGGGTCAAGGGTGATGTGGCGGCCAGCGAGATGAAGGGCGGTGCGTTTCATCGCGAGCCCACCCGTTTCCATCGCTGGATCACGCCGGATGGCGAGCCCGGTCCCGAAGGTCAGCAGGCCTTGCCGGCCGAGGCGGGCCGTTACCGGCTGTTTGTCTCCTATCTGTGCCCCTGGGCGTCGCGCACCATCGCCTTTCGCAATCTCAAGGGCCTGCAGGACATCGTCGGCCTCACGGTTTCAAATCCGGAGCTCGGTGAGGACGGCTGGGTCTATGACGGGCCAGTGGACGCAGGTGCGCGTATCGGGAACATCCGCTTTCACCATGAACTCTACGTCGCCAGCGACCCGACCTACACCGGCAAGGTATCGGTACCGGTTCTCTGGGACATGAAGGACGGGCGGATCGTCAACAATGAGTCCGCCGACATCATCCGCATCCTCAACTCCGCCTTCGACGATCTGACCGGCAACAGGCTCGATTTTTATCCGCGGGCACTGCGTGCCGAGATCGAGCGCTGGAACGGCCCGATCTATGAGCGTGTCAACAACGGCGTCTACCGCGCCGGTTTTGCCAAGACGCAAAGCGCCTATGAGGAGGCGGTAGCGGGCCTGTTCGGCATGCTCGACGAATTGGAACGTCACCTTTCGGCCAACCGTTACCTTGCCGGCAAGCATCTGACGGAAGCCGATATCCGCCTTTTCGTCACGTTGGTCCGCTTCGACGCGGCCTATCACGGCGCCTTCAAGTGCAATGTCCGCCGGATCGAGGACTATCCGGCCCTGTCGAACTATCAGCGTGAAATCTACCAATGGCCGGGAATGCGCGAGAGTGTGCGCATCGACCACATCAAACGCGGGTACTACGGCATTGCGCACATCAATCCGACCCGCATCGTGCCCGCCGGCCCGATCCTCGACTTCGATCGTCCGCATGACCGCGCGCGCCTTTGGGGGGAAGGCGTCCTTGCCGCCTGATTGCTTCCACCAGCATTTGCTAAGGAAACAAATTTATGAGGGGCCATTAAGAACCCATTGTCGATCGGTCGGAACTTCCTAAGTTAATGGAAGTTCTGATGGATAGGAGCCCGACGGGGTTTGGCCTGACGACGAACCGGTCGCTGATGCGCGTCGAAACTGAAGCGTCGGCCGGATGGTCGCAAGGCTAGGCCGGAGCCGGTTCTCGTCGCTCCCGGACGCGCCCGCATCCCCTCCCGTACGCGCGCGCATTTCTCTGGAAGCCCCGAAAGAGCCGACCCATCGCATCTCCTGTCCGCCAGGGCATGTCGGTCGTCTGGTAGGGGTGAGACATGAACGCAGCCTTTTTGACATTGCTTCGCCGCCTGGTTCGTCGCGGCAACCTGACAGTCACTTTTTCGTCCGGTGAACGGCTCGTTTTCGGCGACGAAAGCGGCAAGTCGGCGGCGATCCGGATCGTCGACCCGGAGGCGGAAGCGGCAATCGTTCGTGATCCGGCGCTTCGTTTCGGCGAGTTGTACATGGACGGGCGCGTCCTGATCGAACAGGGCGATATCTTTGACGTGCTATCGATCGTAAAGGAAAACGGCATCGAGAACGCGGCGAATGCCACCAACACGATGACCGCCCTCTGGCATGTGCTGCGTCAGCAGCTGTTGAGCCGCCTGCCGGTCAATCGGAACAGGCGCAACGTCGCCCATCACTACGATCTCGACCGCAAGCTGTTCGACCTGTTCCTTGACGAGGACTGGCAATATTCCTGCGCCTATTTTCAGCCCACGGGAATATCGCTCGATGCCGCCCAGCTTGCCAAAAAACGGCACATCGCCGCCAAGCTTTTGCTTCAGCCTGGACAAAAGGTGCTCGAAGTCGGCTCCGGCTGGGGCGGAATGGCGATGTATCTCGCCGAATCCTCTGGTGTCGAGGTCACTGGCATCACGCTGAGTGCGGAGCAGCTCAAGGTCTCGCGTGACCGCGCCGAAAGGCGCGGCCTGTCCGACCGCGTGCGGTTCGAACTACAGGATTACCGCAGCCTGCAAGGCCGGCAATTCGACCGCATCGTCTCGGTCGGCATGTTCGAGCATGTCGGCATCGGCAACTACGGCAACTTCTTCGGCAAGATGAAGGAGCTGTTGAAGCCGGATGGTGTGATGCTGCTGCATTCGATCGGCCAGGTCTACAAACCCTGGGCAACCAATCCGTGGATCGAGAAATACATCTTCCCCGGCGGCTACATACCGGCCCTTTCCGAAGTTCTGCCATCGGTCGAACGCACGTGGCTTCTCGTCAAGGATGTCGAGATCCTGCCTATGCACTACGCCTGGACGCTCAGGGCCTGGCGCGAGCGCTTTGTTGCCCGGCGCAAGGAGGTGCTGAAGCTCTATGACGAACGCTTCTTCCGCATGTGGGAGTTCTATCTGGCGGCGTCCGAGACCGCCTTCCTCTATGACAAGCATTTCATCTTCCAGCTTCAGCTGTCGCCATCGCTCAATACTGTTCCCGTCGCGCGCGGCTACATCGAACAGCGCGAGCGGCAGCTGATCGAGTTCGAGAAGCGCCGGCCACCGCTTGAGCCGGTCAACACCTGGGACGTGAAGCCGGAAGCCGAGCCCGTCGAGCCTGCCATGGCGTGCTGAGCCGATGGTCGTTGCGCCTGTATGCGGGACGGCCGACCCATCTTCTGTGGAGTTCCGGTTTTCCCGAGACGGCCTTCACTTGGCCTTCAAGGTCTGCGCCTTTATGGTCGCCGACCAAACAGCAAAGACGGAACTCCCCATGGCAAGCCCTGCAAAACCCATCGCCGCCATCATCGCCGCCGAAATCAAGGCAACGCCGTCGCAGGTTGTTGCCGCGGTCGAGTTGCTCGACGAGGGAGCAACGGTGCCGTTCATCGCGCGCTACCGCAAGGAAGTGACCGGTGGGCTCGACGACACGCAGCTGCGCAACCTTGCGGAGCGCCTGACCTATCTGCGTGAACTTGAAGCGCGCCGCGCCTCGATCCTCGATTCGATCCGCGGCCAAGGCAAACTGACGGACGAGCTTGAAGCCAAGATTGCCGCAGTCGACACCAAGGCCGAGCTCGAAGACATCTATCTGCCTTACAAGCCAAAGCGCCGCACCAAGGCGGAGATTGCCCGTGAGCGTGGTCTCGGCCCATTGGCCGAGGCGATCCTTGCCGACCGTTCTGTCGCGCCCGCGGACCGTGCGACCGCCTTCCTGACCGCCGAGGTGGCCGACGTGAAGGCGGCGCTCGAAGGCGCGCGCGACATCATCGCCGAAGGCATGACGGAAAATGCCGATCTGCTCGGGCGCCTGCGCACCCATATGAAGGGGGCCGCCTTTCTGCGCGCCAAGGTGGTCGACGGCAAGCAGGAGGCGGGCGCCAAGTTCTCGGACTATTTCGACCATTCCGAACGCTGGGCCACGACCCCTGGCCATCGCGCGCTTGCGATGTTGCGCGGTTGGAACGAAGAGGTTCTCTCCGTCGATATCATCGTCGACCAGGACGACACCTCGCCGGTCAAGCCGGTCGAGCGCATGATCGCCGCCGCCTACAATGTCGGCGCGCATCTTCCGGGTGACAAGTGGCTCGCCGAGATGATCGGCTGGACCTGGCGGGTGAAGCTCTCCATGTCGCTGTCGCTCGACCTGATGCGCGAACTGCGTGAACGGGCCGAAGAGGAGGCGATCCATGTCTTTGCCCGCAACCTCAAGGACCTGTTGCTTGCCGCACCCGCAGGGTCGCGCGCGACGATGGGGCTCGATCCGGGCATCCGCACCGGCGTCAAGGTCGCCATCGTCGATGGCACCGGCAAGCTGCTCGAAACCACCACCGTCTATCCGTTCCCGCCGAAGAACGACGTGCGCGGCACCCAGGCCGAGCTCGCGTCGCTCATCCGCAAGCACAAGGTGGAACTGATCGCCATCGGCAACGGTACCGGCAGCCGCGAGACGGAAAAGCTGGTCGCCGACATGTTGCAGCAGCTCCCGGCGCCGAAGCCGACCAAGGTCATCGTTTCGGAGGCCGGCGCATCCGTCTATTCAGCCTCGGAAACCGCGGCGCTCGAGTTTCCGGGCCTCGACGTCTCGCTGCGCGGCGCGGTCTCGATCGCCCGTCGCCTGCAGGATCCGTTGGCGGAACTCGTGAAGATCGAACCGAAATCGATCGGCGTCGGCCAGTACCAGCACGACGTTGACCAGTCGAAGCTCAGCCGCTCGCTCGACGCCGTCGTCGAAGACGCGGTGAACGCCGTCGGCGTCGACGTCAACACCGCTTCGGCGCCCCTGCTTGCGCGCGTGTCCGGTCTTGGCAAATCCTCGGCCGAGGCGATCGTTGCCCATCGCGATCAGACCGGTCCCTTCGCCAGCCGCAAGGAACTCTTGAAGGTGCCGCGGCTCGGTGCACGCACCTTCGAGCAGTGCGCCGGCTTCCTGCGCATTCCCAACGGCAACGAGCCGCTCGACGCCTCCTCTGTCCACCCGGAAGCCTATGGCGTTGCCAAGAAGATCGTTGCAGCCTGCGGGCGGGACGTGCGCGCCTTGATGGGTGACAGCGTCGCCCTGAAGAAGCTCGACCCGAAGACCTTCGTCGACGAGCGCTTCGGATTGCCGACCGTCAAGGACATTCTCGCCGAACTGGAAAAGCCGGGCCGCGATCCGCGCCCGAGCTTCAAGACCGCGACCTTCGCCGACGGCATCGACGACATCAAGGATCTGAAGGTCGGCATGCAGCTCGAAGGCACCGTGACCAACGTTGCAGCATTCGGCGCTTTCGTCGACATCGGCGTGCATCAGGACGGCCTCGTACATGTGTCCCAGCTCGCGGACCGCTTCGTCAAGGATCCGCACGAGGTGGTCAAGGCAGGCGATGTCGTGACCGTGCGCGTGACCGAGGTCGACGTCCCCCGCAAGCGGATCGGCCTAACCATGCGTAAGGACGGTGGCGCAGAGCAAGCCCGCGAGGCAAGGACGAGCGCGCCCGCCGGCGGCAATCGTGGCGCGCAAACGCGTCAGCAAAAGCCGCAGCAGCCATCCCAGGGCGCTTTCGGCGCGGCCCTGATGGAAGCGATGAAACGCAAGTAGTGATTTGCGTTGGCCGGGGCGCAACGGGCCCCGGCTGGCACGCTTTATAAATTAGATAATTGTAATAATAGCGCCTTTCGACCATACTGTCCGTATGGCGGTTGCGCGCGCCGTGCATCTCGCGCGATGCCGCTGTCAAAGCCGGTCGCCGACGAAAGGTCAGCGGAGCCTCTTCCTCCGCCGAGCGTCCGGCGAAAGGAGTTGCGTCATGGTTCGCAAGGCGATCCGCAGTCTGGCGCTGGCCGCACTTCTGACGGCCGGAGTGACGGCTGAGCCGGTTCCGGCAGTTTCCCAGGCACCGATGAATTGCGCCGACCGATCCGAAGTGATTGCGTTTCTGGCCGGGCAGTATCGGGAGAAACCGGCCGCCACCGCCCAGATCAATGCGCAGGCTATCATGGAAATCTACGCCGCCGACAACGGCAGCTGGACGCTGATCGTCACCGATGTGAACGGTCGCAGCTGCGTCATCCTTGCCGGCAAGAGCTGGGAAGCCCTGCCGGCGCTGCCGGTCCCGAAGGCATAGGCCCAGGAGAGGAGAGGAGGGTGCTTGGGCGCCCCCGATTGCGGCCAGTCTCTCAGAGCGACCGGCCGACGCTCGAATAGGTGAAGCCGTGCTTCACCACCTCGTCCTGGCGATAGATGTTGCGCAGGTCGACGAGAACGGGCGTCTTCATCACCGTCTTCAAACGGCGGAAATCAAGCGCGCGGAACTCGTTCCATTCGGTGACGATCACCAGGGCGTCGGCTTCGTTGGCAGCCTCATAGGGATCGCCGGCATAGTCGATGCCGTCGATGATCTTCCTGGCGTTCTCCATGCCCTCGGGATCGTAGCCGATGACGTGGGCGCCGGCATCCTTCAGCGTCTGAACGATCGCGATCGCCGGGCTGTCGCGCATGTCGTCGGTGTTCGGCTTGAAGGTCAGGCCGAGGATCGCGATCTTGCGGCCACGCACGTCACCGCCGGCAGCCGCAATCACCTTACGGCCCATCGCCCGCTTGCGGTTGTCGTTGACCGCAACGGTCGTCTCGACCAGCCGCACGGGGCTGTCGTGATCCTGCGCGGTCTTCACCAGCGCCAGCGTATCCTTCGGGAAGCACGATCCACCGTAGCCGGGGCCTGCATGCAGGAACTTGGACCCGATGCGGCCATCAAGGCCGATGCCGCGGGCGACGTCCTGTACATTGGCGCCGACCCGTTCGCAGAGGTCGGCCATTTCGTTGATGAAGGTGATCTTCATCGCGAGGAACGCGTTGCCGGCATATTTGATCAGCTCGGAGGTCCGGCGGGAGGTAAAGACCAGCGGCGACTGGTTGAGGTAGAGCGGACGGTAGACCTCGGTCATGACGTCGCGTGCCCGCACGTCGTCACCGGAAAGACCGATGACGATCCGGTCCGGCCGCTTGAAGTCCTCGATGGCAGCGCCTTCGCGCAGGAACTCCGGATTGGAGACAACGGCGAAATCGGCATCGGGATTGGTCTCGCGGATGATGCGCTCCACCTCGTCGCCGGTGCCGACCGGCACGGTCGATTTCGTGACGATGACCGTGAACCCCTTGAGGTTCTCGGCGATCTCGCGTGCGGCGGCGTGGACATAGGAGAGATCGGCGTGTCCGTCGCCGCGGCGCGACGGCGTGCCGACGGCGATGAAGATGACGTCGCTGTCGGCAACGGCGGCGACGAGATCGGTCGTGAACGTGAGCCGACCCGAGGCGACGTTGCTTGCGACCAGCTGTTCGAGGCCCGGCTCGAAGATCGGAATGCGCCCCTGCATCAAGGCGTCGATCTTGCTCTCGTCCTTGTCGAGGCAGACGACGTCATGACCGAAATCCGCAAAACACACGCCGGAAACAAGGCCAACATAGCCGGCGCCGATCATCGTGACTTTCATAGGCTCTTTCCCTTGTTGTGTTCCACAGCGAGCTCAGACCATAAAACGTGCAAATGCGTATTTTTGCAATTGCTTATGCGCTCGGGTGTACACCCATTTATGCCCGCTTGCCGTCAAGGCAAGCGTTCCGTCAGCAAGTATTTGAGTTCAAAATAGGTAGGTCCGATTTATCGGCGCGTACTGAAGTAATCCTTGTACCAGGCGGCAAAGCGCGCGACGCCCTCCTCGACCGGGATCGCCGGCTTGAATTCGGTCAGCGCTTCCAGGAGTTCGGGCGAGGCGTAGGTTCGCGGGACATCGCCCTGCTGCATCGGCAGCATGTTTTTGAGCGCCGGCTTGCCCACGGCCTTTTCGACGGTTTCGACAAAGGTCATCAGCTCCACCGGTTGACCGCCGCCGATGTTGACGACGCGGAACGGCCCCTGGCGCGACAGCGTGTCCTCGGCCTTTTCGGCGGGTACGCGGTTCTCCTCGGCGGGCGCCACGTGCGACAGGCGGAGGATGCCTTCCACGAGGTCGTCGATGTAGGTGAAGTCGCGGCTCATGCGGCCTTCGCCATAGATATCGATTGCCTGCCCCTTGTGAATGGCATCGACGAACTTGAACAGCGCCATATCAGGCCGGCCCCAGGGGCCATAGACGGTGAAGAAGCGGAACGCGGTCGTCGGCACCTTGTAGAGATGGGCATAGCTGTGCGCCATCAGCTCCATCGATTTCTTGGTGGCGGCATAAAGCGTCATCGGTTCGTCGGCGCGATCGGTTTCGGCAAACGGGATTTTCTCGTTGGCGCCGTAGATCGAGGACGTCGAGGCGAGCATCAGGTGCTTGGGTTGAAGTTCGCGCGCAAGCTCCAACACGTTCCAGGAGCCGATGAGATTGGAATCGACATAGGCCTTCGGATTTTCGAGGCTGTAGCGCACGCCCGCCTGAGCGGCGAGGTGAATGATGACCTCGGGTTCCGCGAGTTCCGCCGCCCGGTGAAGCGCGTCCCTGTCCTCGAGCATGCCGACGACGGCCTTGAAGCCGTTCGAGCGCTCGAGGATCGCGTGCCGATGCTCTTTCAGGGTGACGTCGTAGTAAGGGGTCATGCCGTCGAAGCCGACAACGAAATGTCCTTCGTCGATCAGCCTCTTGGCGAGATGAAAGCCGATGAAGCCTGCGGTACCGGTGATGAGATAGCGCACAACAATATCCCCGAGTTGCCTGTCGGCCGTTCATACGAAGAAAGCGGATCGATTGAAAGCCGAAACGACGATTCTGGTTACCGGTCGAGGTCCTGCTTGAGCGCCGACAGGACCGACATGGCGTGGCCGGCATACTGGCTGATCCAGCGATCATGAATGGCCTGAATGGGCAACGCATTCAAATGGTTCCAGCGTTCGCGCCCCTCGCGCCTCACCATCACGAGTTCGGCCTCTTCGAGAACCTTCAGGTGCTGCATCACCGTGCATCGATCAAGGTCGCCGAACTGCTCGCACAGCATGCCGGTCGTCTGCGGGGCAAGCTTCATGGCGTCGAGCATCCTGCGGCGAAGGCCGTTGGAGAGCGCCTTGAAGACGAGATCGTCTTTCGAATCGGTTGACATGTTATGTTTTTATAACATATTCTGACCGGGCTCAATAGGAGGAACACGCCATGCCCTTCGAATTCCGCGTGAATGGGCGGATCGATCGCCCCGTCGCCGAGGTCTTCGACGCCGTTGTCAATCCCGACCAGCTCAGCCGCTACTTCGTGACGCTCGGTGGCATCAGCGGACCGCTGGTCGCCGGCGCCACGGTGATCTGGTGGGGAGAGGTGCCGATCATTGTCGAGGAGGTTGCCGCCAACGAGCGCATCGTTCTTCGTTGGGATGCCATGGTTGGCAAGGGCGAGGAGCCCTACAAGACCCGGGTGGAGATGCGCTTCCAGCCGCTTGAGGATGGCGCCACCATGGTGACGATTGCCGAAAATGGCTGGCGTGAGAACGAGCAGGGGCAGAAGAGCTCCTACATCAACTGCGAGGGCTGGTCGCAGATGCTTGCCTGCATGAAGGCCTGGCTCGAACACGGCATCAACCTGCGTGAGGGCTACTATGTGAGCGAGCTCTCCGGAAAACCGGCCCTGGAGCCGCAGGTCTAACGCGGCCGGGGGCCGCCTACAAGGAACCAACAGGTCGACAACGACCCGCACCGACAGGACGTCGTGCGGCAACAGGAGCGTGTGCAATGACGAGAATCACGGGCGGTATCAACATCGCGATGAAGGTGCCTTCGCATCAATTTGACGCGGTCGTCGCCTTCTATCGCGACACGATCGGTCTGGAGCCGATCTCGGAAAAGCTGCCGGCGATCGGCTTCAGGCTTGGGCCGAACCAGCTGTGGATCGACGAGGCGTCGAACTACAGCCAGGCCGAGGTCTGGCTCGAGCTCTTTGCCGACGACCATGCCGCAGCACTCGGCCGCCTGGCCGCCAGCAACGTGGTCAGGTGCGACCATGTGGAGGAACTTGGAAAGGACTTCCGCGGAGGCTGGATCATGAACCCGGCCAACATCGTGCACATGGTTCGTGCGCCGGACGCCTGGTAAGAATCCTGCCCTCGAGCGGAAGGGCCCGAGGGCAGGACATGAATTTATGGGTGCTCCGGTCTCAATAGGCCGGCGGCAGGCCGCCATTGCCGACCGAGGCCATCGGCACGCCCGCGGCCGGCGTGCTCATGGCCGGCTCGCTCATCGGCGGTTCGGCCTGCAGCACGACGACACGCGAATCGAGCGGGACGCGGCTGTAGAGGTCGATGATATCAGGGTTGAAGAGGCGGATGCAGCCGCTCGACACGGCGGTGCCGATCGACCAGGCTTCGGTGGTGCCGTGGATGCGGAACAGCGTGTCCCGGTTTCCCTGGAAGAGATAGAGTGCGCGCGGTCCAAGCGGGTTGCGCACGCCGGGTTCCATGCCGCCAGCAAGCGGTCCGTAGCGCTCGGGCTCTCGTGCCACCATGTCCTGCGTCGGCGTCCAGCGCGGCCATTCGGCCTTGCGGGCGATGCGCGCTTCACCTTCGAATTCCAGGCCGGCCTTGCCGACGCCGATGCCGTAGCGCATCGCCATGCCGCCATCCTGGACGAGGTAGAGGAAGCGGTTCCGGGTGTCGATGACGATCGTGCCCGGCGGCTCGTGAGTCTGGTAGGCGACCTGCTGGCGCAGGTAGCGCTTGTTCACCTTGCTGATGTCGATCGCGTCGAGCGGGAACTTCTCGTTTGGCAGCGCTCCGTACATCGCCACATAGTATGGATCCGGTCCCTTCGGCTTGACCGGTCCCGGGGTGACGCAGCTTGCGAGCGTCGAGGTGGCGAGAAGAAGGGCGAAGAGCTGCGCCAGGCGGCCGGCGCTGTTCCGGGACACACACATAATGAAATATCTTGATCCTGCTTATTGTCATTTCGGGCGGGAGGCACGGCTTTGCCGCGCTCCCGTTCTAATGTCAAACATGGCATCGGGGCGGCGACAGCATGTCGCAAATGAGGTAACCGGCAGGTGTAACCGAAAGGCGACACTCGCTCGCACCCGAAATCCGACGGCTCCGCTGTTCATCACATGCACCATCATCGCTTGATCCGGCTTTGGCGGCGGGTGTATGCCATTGGGATGCAATGGAGCGACCAGGCCATCATTCTCGGGGTTCGGCGGCACGGCGAAAGCTCGGCCATTGCCGAGGTCATGAGCGCCGCCCACGGCCGGCACCTGGGCATGGTCCGTTCGGGGCGGTCGCGCGCCATGCAGCCGGTGCTGCAGCCAGGCAACTCGGTGGAGGTGACCTGGCGCGCGCGGCTCGACGAGCATATGGGCGAATTCCGCATCGAGCCGGTGGAACTGCGCGCTGCCCGGCTGATGGAAACGGCGACCTCGGTCTACGGCATCCAGGCGCTCGGCGGGCTCTTGCGCCTGCTGCCGGAACGTGACCCGCATCCGCATCTCTACGAAGCGCTGACCGTCATCGTCGATCATCTCGCCGATCCTGCCGATGCCGGTGAATTGTTCGTCCGCTTCGAGCTGGCCGTTCTCAACGATCTCGGCTTCGGCCTCGACCTCACCGAGTGCGTGGCAACCGGCGCGCGCACCGAACTGGTCTATGTCTCGCCGAAATCGGGCAGGGCCGTCTGTCGCGCCGCCGGCGAGCGTTACGCTGACCGCATGCTGGCGCTGCCGGGCTTCCTTTCCACCGAAACACGTCGGGCTGCCGATCCGGACAGCCTGACGGAGGCCTTTCGCCTCACGGCCTTCTTCCTTCACCGCCATGTCTATGAACCGCGTGGTCTTGACGTCTCATCCGCCCGCGACGGTTTCGTCCATGCGGCGCTCAAGGCGCTCAAAGCCCAGGCCTCGGCCGCCTGACACCAGGAGTTCCAGATGCTTGAACTTTATCCCGGAATGCCCGTATCCGGCATCGGCGTCCTGCCGCTTGATCGCGTTGCTCGCGATGGCGGCCTGAAGGCCATGCAGGATCTCTTGAGCGGCGAACTGCCGGCCCCGCCGATGTCGGCGACGCTGAAGTTCGGCCTGGTGGAGGTCGAGGAGGGCAGGGTGATGTTCCGGGGATTGCCGACCGAAGAGCATCTCAACCCGCTTGGCACCGTCCATGGCGGATGGACGGCGACGATCATGGATTCGGCCCTCGGCTGCGCGGTCTTCGCCACGATCAAACCCGGCGAAGCCTATACGACGATCGAGTTCAAGCTGAACCTGGTGCGCCCGCTGCTGCCGGGCATGGGCGAAGTCTTTTGCGAGGGGCGCATCGTGCATCGCGGGCGCACGATCGCGACGTCGGAGGCCTGGCTGCGGGACGGCAACGGCAAGCTGTTGGCCCATGGCACGGAAACCTGCGCGATCTTTCCGATCGACAATCTGCGGCGCTAAGCAACTCCAGGAAAAGTGCGTAGCGGTTTTCCGTCCGGAGTTGCGGTACGAAAACCAACTCCAGGAAAAGTGCGTAGCGGTTTTCCGTCCGGATTTGTGGCACGAAACCAACTCCAGGAAAAGTGCGAAGCGGTTTTCTGTCCGGAGTTGCGTCACGAGAAACCAACCCCGCAACGAAAGACGCCGCGCACGAATGCGCGGCGTCTGTCTGCCAATCGCCGCCTTTGTCAGCCGATACGGCCGCCACCCTGTTTGGTCACGGCAACGACGGCCGGGCGCACCGGCATGTCGTCCTTGAAGTCCGGCCAGCGGGTGGCCGGGGTCTCGTAGGTCGCAAGACCCGCGTCGCCTGGATGCTGGACCGCGAGGAAGAAGGTATCAGATGTCGGGTTGAAGCAGGGGCCGCACATCTCGGCGCCGACAGGCACGCGGAAGAAGAGCTTCGATGTGCCGCGCGCGGCACCATCCGTGTCGACCGCCCAGATACCATCGGTGCGACCGGTGTCCTTCTCGTTATTGCCGTCGGTCGCCACCCACAGACGGCCCTCGGCGTCGATCGCACAATTGTCCGGCATCCCGAACCAGCCGTTCTTGGTGGTCGCCGTCGAGAACGACGCGCCGACGTCGGCAACAGCAGGGTCGCCACACTTCAGGAGCACGTCCCAGCGGCTTTTCAGCGAGGCAAAATTGCCATCCGTCTCGGTGATCTCGACGATGTGGCCGAAGGCGTTCTTGGCGCGCGGATTGGCGGCGTCGACTTCTTCTGCCTTGCGCTTGGTGTTGTTGGTCAGCATGACATAGACTTTGCCCGTGCCGGGGTTCGGCTGAATGTCTTCCGGCCGGTCCATCTTGGTGGCGCCAAGGGCGTCTGAAGCAAGGCGGGTGTTGATCAGCACGTCGGCCTGCGATGCGAAGCCGTTGGCCTCCGTCAGCGGACCTTCGCCATGGGTGAGCGGCATCCAGGTGACGGTGCCGTCTTCATCGAACTTGGCGACATAAAGCGTGCCCTCGTCGAAGAGATCCATGTTGGCGGCACGGTCGTCCGGGTTGAACGTGCCCTTGGTCACGAACTTGTAGACATAGTCGTAGCGCTCGTCGTCACCGGAATAGAGCACGACGCGTCCGTCCTTGTTGACGATCGATTCGCAGCCTTCATGCTTGTAACGGCCAAGCGCGGTGCGCTTCTTCGGCACGGAGGTCGGATCGAGCGCATCGACCTCGACGATCCAGCCGAAGCGATTGGCTTCGGTCGGCTCCTTGGCGACATCGAAGCGGTCGTAGAAGGAAGCCCATTCATACTGGCCGCCGGGCGCGCCGAGGCGTTTCAGCTGCTTGTATTCCGGGTGGTCCTCGGCGATCTCGCCGCCAAAATAGCCGTTGAAGTTCTCCTCGGCCATCATGTAGGTGCCCCAGGCAGTGACGCCACCGGCGCAGTTGTTGAGCGTACCGAACACTTTTTTTCCGGTCGGGTCGGACGGTGTCTTCAGGCGGTCGTGCCCAGCCGCAGGTCCCGTGACCTGCATTTCGGTGTTGGCTGTGATCCGACGGTTGTACTTGCCGTCGAGCACCGGCTGCCACTTGCCGTCGACCTTGCGGATCTCGACGATGGTGCCACCATGCGCAGCCATCTCGATATCGACCAGCTCCTTGCTGTATTCGCCGAGGACGACCTTCTCTTCCTCGACCTCCTTGCCGTCCTTCGTCACCTTTTCCTTCACGATCGAGGCGAAGGCGGGGAACATCAGTTCGGCATTGGTGTATTCGTGATTGACGACGAGCAGCCCGTGGTCGGCGCTGCCCTCGAGTGGGATGAAGCCGACATAGTCGTTGTTGTAGCCGAACAGCTTTTCCTGGGCGGCCGCGGTCTGGTTCTTCGGGTCGAAATCCGGGCTGTCGGCGAAGATCTTGTCGCCCCAGCGCAACAGGATATCGGCGTCGTAACCCTCGGCAACGTGATGCTTTTCGTCGATGCCGACCTCGATCTCGGTGAAGTCGAAGCGCGAACCGTCCTCGGCGCGTGCTTCGTCGGCCGTCAGCAGCGCGAGCGGGCTGACGGTCGTGGAAATCGCCGCAACCGCGAGCGAGCCGCCGATGAACGAGCGACGCGAGAAACGACGATGGATGATGTCACCCATCGTCGGGTTGGTGGAACAGTTCTGGCCAATGTCTTCCAGCTCTTCCCTGCGCCCCGTCAGCGTCTTGAATTCGGTTTCTTCGGTCGGTCCGAGGTGCGTGTCCATGATCGGCTCTCCTGGTTAAACGTGGAAACCACCGCGGCCGGACCGCGGTGCTCATCCGCCTGTACCAGTCGCGCGGTGACAGTTCTGCGACATTTCCGTGAAGAGATTGCAGCGCTCGCCCGTCTATGGATTTGGTGAGCGCACAAAAGTCTGTATGGTTGCGCCTGCCGGCGATTGCGACTGCCAGGGGAAAACATGTTCGAACTCATTGCTTTAGCTGCCTTTGTTCTCGCCCTCTCCGCCCATTTCGGCGGGCGGAAGGCGGCCGAGCGGATGGAGCGCGAGCTCGCCGCGCTGAAGGCGGAGCTCGTCGGGCTCAAGGCGTCGGGAGGCGAAGTCGCAGCACCCGCCGAGGCAGACGAAGGCCTTGCCACCGCACCGTCGGCCGCCGCAGAGACCGCCGATGAGGCAGCCGTGCCGTTGTCGGCAGACGGTGCGCGTGGAGAGGCGCATCTCGTTGGCGACGCGATCGAGAACGAGGAGGCGGGCTCTGCCCACGACGCGGTGCCGGAAACGGTGCCCGTTGCAGCCATGGCGCTGGGTCCGAGCGAGAGCCTCGAAAGCAGGCTCGGCGCGCGCTGGGCGGTCTGGGTCGGTGGCGTTGCCCTGGCTCTCGGCGGCGTCTTCATGGTCAAGTATTCGATCGATGCAGGGCTTCTGAGCCCCGCCGTTCGCCTGACACTCGCCGCCCTGTTCGCGCTGCTGCTGCTTGCAGCCGGTGAGGTCATTCGCCGACGCGCCGTGCCCGTGATTGCCGATGAATTCCGGAACGCGATGATCCCCGGCATCCTGACCGCCGCTGGCGCGGTCACGCTGTTTGGCGTCGTTTATGCCGCCCACGGCATCTACGATTACATCGGCACCACAACGGCCTTCCTTCTCCTTGCCGTGATATCGCTTGCAACGGTCGGCCTGTCGCTGCTGCACGGCCAGGCGCTGGCCGGCCTCGGCCTGCTCGCCTCGCTGTTGACGCCGGCTCTCGTTTCCAGCAACGAGCCGAGCCCCTGGGTTCTCTTCGGCTTCCTGTCGGTCGTCTGGCTCGCGACCCTTTTCGCCTCGCGGGTGCGGCACTGGACCATCGTTCCAACACTCGCCAATGTCGGCGTCGGGCTCTGGGGGCTCGCCTATGTCGCGCTCAGCTCTCCGTTCGAACCGCGGCCAGTGGCTCTTGCCTTGCTCGTCATCATCGCCGGGGTCGGTCTTCTTTGGCCCGGCGGCCGCGAAGCTGAGCTGGTCGTCGATGTGCCGGAAACGCCCGAGACACCCGAAGGATCGGAAACGACCGCACGCCCCCGTCCTGTCGCCGGACCGTGGGAGCGCCTTTTCATGCCGCCCCATGCGGCGATCTCCATTTCGGCGGCCATCACCGTTACCGCGCTGGCCTTGCTGCTGATCAGTCCGGCGGTTGCCGCGATTCGCTATCCTGTGAGCGAATTCACTGTCGTGATTGTCGGGCTGGCGATCCTAGGCGCATTGCGGCCGACGGCCGTTTATCCGGCTCTCCTGTCCGCAGTCGGGGCGGTGACCGGCGTCTGGAGCTTGACGGCGCTGAGTGGCGTGCTCGCCTATCTCGACCCTTCGCTGGCTGACGCCCTGCCGGCCATCGTGTTGCCGGGCAGCACCGCCATGGTCACGGCGATGCTGCTTGCGGCGTTGTTTGCCGTATTCGGTGGTTTTGCGCTGGTGCGCCGTCTTGCCACGCATCCGCAATACGCGATGCTCTGGGCTGGTATTGCAGCGACCGTTCCGGTCGCCCTGGTCGCCATGTCGTTCCTGATGACCGGCAATTATTCCTTCGACCTGCCGCATGGGCTCTTCTCGCTCGTGGCCGGTGCCGCGTTGCTCGGTCTTGCCGACTGGCTCTACCGGCGCGACGGCGAAACGCATGTGGTGAACGTTGCAGCCGGGCTTTTGATTGCCGGATCCTTCGCCCAGTTCGTCCTCTTCCTTCACGCCTGGACCGACGGGCTGGTCACGACGCTTACAATCGCGGTGCTCGGCACGGCCTATGCCTTCGCGACGCGCCTCCGCCACTGGCCGATCCTGCCCTGGATGACGGGTGCGGCGGCGATCGTGGTTCTCGGCCGCATCGCCTGGGAGCCGACGATCGTCGGGGCCGGCAATCTCGGAACGACGCCGGTCTTCAATGCACTGTTGCCGGGTTACGGCATTCCGGCGGCCCTGCTCGTTGCGTCAGCCTACTTCCTGAGGGCCTGGCCGGATACGCGTGTGCGCAATCTGCTACAGGCGCTCGCCAGTCTCTTCGTGCTCCTGACGCTGGCGATCCTCGTGCGCCATGCCATGAACGGCGGCGTGCTCGACAGCTCGGTGCCGACCCTTGGCGAACAGTCGATCTACACGCTGCTGGCGATCGGCGCCTCGGCGATCTTCCTCAGCCTCGACCTGAGATCGCCAAGCCCGGTCTTCCGCTATGGCGGCATGGGCCTCGGCGTACTGTCGATGCTGTCGGTGCTTTCCGCCCACCTTGTCGGCCTCAACCCGTATTTCAGCGGCGAGCTCCTCGGGCGGTTCCCTTTCTTCGACCTGCTGCTGATCGGCTACCTGCTGCCAGGCATGGGCTACGCGGCGCTTGCCTGGTATGCCCGCGACAAGCGGCCGCTTGCCTATGTCTCGGCCCTTGCCGTCAGTGGCGCGGTTCTCGCCTTCGTCTGGGCGAGCCTGTCGGTGCGCCGTGCCTGGCAGGGGGAAAACATCGCCGACTGGAAAGGCTTCCTGCAAGGAGAGACCTACACCTACTCGGTCGTCTGGCTGTTGCTTGGGGTGCTTCTCCTGATGCTTGGCTCGCGCTTCCACGCAAAGACCATCCGCATCGCCTCGGCGGTGCTTGTCTTCGTCGCCGTGTTGAAGGTGTTCCTGATCGACATGTCGAACCTCGAAGGCTTCCTGCGGGCGCTGTCCTTCATCGGCCTTGGTGGTGTACTGATCGGTATCGGTCTCTTCTACCAGAAGATTCTCTCCGGTATCGGTGCCGCGCCAAGGGCGCCGGCGACCCCGGCCGAACAGCCATAGGAAATCCCCGTGACGCATGTCTTGAAACTGGCGGCAGCGTTTGCGCCGCATGAGGATCTCGCGGCCGCCTTGCTGCCCCACGCCTTTGCCGCCGACGATGGCTCCCACGACGCCGCGCATTTGATCCGCGTCTGGAAGAATGCCACCCGCATCCAGGCTTCAGAGGGTGGAGATCAGCGCCTGCTGGCGGCGGCCGTCCTGCTGCACGACTGTGTGTCGGTCGAGAAGAATTCGCCGCTTCGCCGGGAGGCGTCGCGGCTCGCCGCGGAAAAGGCCGATGGCATTCTGCGCGCGCTCGGCTGGGACGACGCAGCGATTTTCGCCGTCGGCCATGCCATCCTCACCCACAGCTTCTCCGCCAACATCGCCCCGGAGACGCTGGAGGCAAAGATCCTGCAGGACGCCGACCGGCTCGACGCCATCGGCATGGTCGGCGCCGCCCGCTGCTTCTATATCGCCGGCCGCATGGGGAGCGGCCTTTACGACCCGCTCGATCCGCTCGCAGAGGCGCGCGATCTCGACGACAAGGCCTTCGCCATAGACCATTTCGAGACCAAGCTGTTCCGGCTTGCGGACGGATTCAAGACCGCGGCGGGCCGCCAATTGGCAACCGAGCGGGAAGGGCGGCTGCGCAATGTCCTTGCCATGATGCTGGACGAAATCTGACGCACGGCCGGTATAGGTGCGCGGATTGCACCGGAACATTTCTCCGTTTCCATCCGGCAAAGAAATGATCTAGGCCTTTCAACGGATTGCGATGGCCCGATGAATCGGATCGTCAGGCGCATGAATCAGTTTCTGAAGACGGGGGAAGTGTCCATGAAGGTGACCGGTCTCAACATCCATCCGCTGAAAAGCGGCCGTGCGATTGCGCGCGATGCGGTTCTCGTCAATCTCGATGGATTGGAGGGTGACCGGCGCTTCATGCTGGTCGAGCTCGACGGACGCTTTATCACCCAGCGCGAGTTGCAGCCGCTGGCCCAGGTCGAGGCCAGCCATATCGAAGGCGGCGTGTTTCTGAAAAAGGGCAGGGACGAGATTTCCGTGCGCTTTGATCCAGATCGCCGGCAGACGGTCGTTGTCTGGGGCAGCGAGGTCGATGCGGCCGTGTCCGACGAGGCCACGAACGAGACCCTCTCTACCTGGTTCGGCCGTCCGGTCAAGCTTGCGCACATGGATCAATCGGCCGAGCGTCTTGTCGGCGCCGATTGGGCAGGGTCAGCCGCACCCGTCGGATTTGCCGACGGCTTTCCGATCCTGATCACCACGACCGGGTCGCTCGCCGATCTCAACCGGACACTTGCCGACAAGGGCCAGCAAGCCGTCGGCATGGATCGCTTCCGCACCAATATTCTCGTCGATTGCGACGACGCCTGGGAAGAGGATTTCTGGGAAAGCGTCGAGATCGGCGGCATCACCTTCGATCTCGTCAAGCCCTGCGCCCGCTGCATCATGACGACCCAGGACCAGGTAACAGGCGAGCGCATCGGTGGCAATCCGATCCAGGGACTGGCCGAAAAGCGCATGTCGGCCGACCGTCGCGTGCCCGGCGTGCTCTTCGGCTGGAACGCCGTGCCGCGCAACGAGGGTACCCTCAGGCTCGGCGACGAGGTCAAGATCATCGGCCGTCGCGGTGAGCGCTGGCCGATGAAAGTGCGCGCTTCGGCTTAAGCAAGGAGCGCTCCTGGGCGCTCAGACCCAGGGCGTGATCCCGAGCAGTTTGGCGCCGAGATCCGAAAGGCTGGCGGCGGAGGCATTCTGCTTCTCCCACTCGCGCGGGTCGCCCGGGAAGGCGTCACGCTTAGGGTGGTCGAGCTCGCGCCAGAGCCGCACCCGTTCCGCGCGCTCGGCCGCATTGTCCCAGTCCGCTGGATGCATCGAGATGTACTGCGCCATGCGCACGCGGCCGTCGGAGTGGTTCGGCCGCACGCCATGGGCAAGCAGGCTGTTGAAGATCAGGAGGTCGCCGGCCTCCATCTCGATGTTGACCGCCGAGAGGCCTGTCATGTCGGGGTGCATCGGGTCGCGATCAGCAGCCTGCGTCTTCTCCCACGCTTCAAAGTTTTCGAACAGTTCCGGCACGCACTGGAACCCGCCGACGTCACCGTCCTGCTTTTTCAGGCTCAGCACCCCCTGGACGCCGATCGGCGGCGGGCGGATCGAGGTGTCGACATCCCAATGGATGAAGCCGTTGGGATTGCCCTTCACCTTTTTCGGCGGATTGAGATTGGCGCGGTCGATCGTCACCCAGAGGTCTTCGCGATCCCAGATGTCGACGAAGGCGCCGTAGATGCGCGGCTCCTGCCGGTTGTCCCAGAGATATTGGTGATTGTAGATTTCCAGCATGCCGGTGTTGTTGAGCTCCTTCATCTTGTGCTCGCGGCGCTGCGGCGTGTACCAGGTCGAGGGATCGGCCGGGTCCTTCTCGTCGAAGCGCCAGAGCAGGTCGACGAGGCGCTCGACATTGGCGGGCGGTACAGCCTGGCGCACGATGACATAACCCTTGGTGGTCCAGTGCTGCCAGTCGGCCTCCGACAGCACGCGCAAGGGCAGCCGCTTCGTGATGTCCTTCAGTTGAGTTTCGAGATGGGCTGCTGTGGGGTGGCTGTCTCTGAGCGCCTGCATCAATGTCTCCTCGCCGGAAATGTTCTGTGGTCGATGGAGAAATCCTAGCGTCGCGAACGGCGCTGTGTTGCATCGAACAGGCAATAACAGATACTATTCTGGCGTCTGTCGCGGGAGAAGTGCAACATGAAGGCCATTTTGCAGAAGATTTCAAGGCCGACCAATGCCTCGTCGATCCTGCTCGACCGCCGTCTCGACGATGCCATTCCGTTTCAGTGGCACCATCATCCGGAGTTCGAACTGACGCTGACGCTGAATTCGCGCGGCCAGCGTTTTATCGGCGATCACATCGGCGCCTATGACGACGCCGATCTCGTGCTCGTCGGCTCGAACCTGCCACACACCTGGCATTCATCCGGCAAGGCCGACGAAGGTGAGCCTCATGTTGCGCTGGTCCTCTGGTTCCACCCGGATTGGGTCGAGCGTCTGGAAGAGGGCTTCGTCGAGCTGGCGGGCGTGAAGGCGATGTTTGAGAGGTCGGCGCCCGGCTTGCAGTTTTCGTCCGAGATCGCCGCAAAGGTCCGGCCGATCTTCGAAGGGCTACGAAAACTGCCGGCGGAGGAACGATTGCCTGACGTGCTGTCGCTGTTGACGATGCTTGCGCGCGAGCGTGAGGTCCTGACCCTGTCGAGCCGTGTCGTCACGCCGTCAGGGCGCAGCGTCGACCGTGGGCGCCTCGATCGGGTTCTGGACCACATTCATCTCCACTATGCCGAGAACCCGTCGATGGACGAACTCGCCGATCTTGCCGCCCTTAGCCTGTCCGGCCTGCACCGGCTGTTCCTGCGCCACCTCGACATGCCGGTCTCGGAGTATCTGATGCGGCTGCGGATCGGTGAAGCCTGCGCACTGCTGTCCGGATCCCGACGATCGATCGCCCACATCGCCGATGCAGTCGGTTATCGCTCGCTTGCCAATTTCAATCGACAGTTCAAGGCAGTGAAGCGCATGACGCCAAGGCAGTTCCGGAGCCACTTTCTGAGCGCCCCCTGAACCAGGCATCAATTCCGGTGATTGCCCGGTCAATTTAATTGGCTTTTATCTGTTTTAGCCAACGCATAGGGTGTCTTTCGTTCAATCGGAGATATCCCATGTCCGCTGTTTCCGGGGCATCCGCGCCGTCCGCCGCTCGCCAGGAGATGCCCTGGCTGATCATTGCGGCCGGCTCGATCGTCGCGATGCTCACCTTCGGTCCGCGCTCGGCGATGGGCTTTTTCCAGCTGCCGATGCTGGCCGATACCGGCTGGGACCGCACCACCTTCGGCCTTGCGATGGCGCTCCAGAACCTCTGCTGGGGGCTGAGCCAGCCCTTCTTCGGCGCGATCGCCGACAAGTTCGGCACCTGGCGGGTGCTGACGATGTCGGGGCTCCTCTACGCCGCAGGCCTCATCATCATGGCGCATGCCAATGCGCCGATCTGGCTGCATATCGGTGGCGGCGTGCTTGTCGGCATGGCTGTCGGCTCCGGTTCGTTCGGCATTCTTCTTTCTGCCTTTGCCCGCAACGTCACGCCCCAGCAGCGTTCCATGGCTTTCGGCATTTGCACGGCGGCGGGCTCTGCCGGCATGTTCCTTTTTGCGCCGCTGAGTCAGGGCCTGATCTCTGCCTATGGCTGGTCCGACAGCCTTGTTTATCTTGGCGTCATGATGCTGCTGGTCCCGCTCGTCGCCATTCCCCTGCGCGGCAACTCGTCCTCGGGCATCCAGTCCGAGGCGCAGTACAAGCAGTCGATCGGCGAGGCGCTGAAAGAGGCGCTCGGACACAAGAGCTACCTGCTCCTCGTTTCCGGCTTCTTCGTCTGCGGCTATCAGGTCGCTTTCATCACCGCGCACTTCCCCGCCTATATCGGCGATATCGGCATCGATGCGCGTTATGCGGTGATCGCGCTGGCGCTGATCGGCTTCTTCAACATCATCGGTTCCCTGTCTGCAGGCTTCATCGCCCAGCGTTACTCAAAACCCTATTTCCTGGCGCTGATCTACATCGCGCGCTCGGTGGCGGTGACCGCCTTCCTGCTCCTGCCGCAGACGCCGACCTCGGTGATCGTCTTTGCCATCGTCATGGGCCTGCTCTGGCTGTCGACCGTGCCGCCGACCAATGCGCTGGTCGCCATCATGTTCGGCACCCGGCACCTCGGCCTGCTCGGCGGCATCGTCTTCCTCTCGCACCAGGTCGGTTCGTTCCTCGGCGTCTGGATGGGCGGCTATCTGTACGACCACTTCGGCTCCTACGATCCGGTGTGGTGGCTCGGCGTGGCGCTCGGCGTCTTCGCAGCGATCGTCCACTGGCCGATCGAGGAGAAGGGCGTGGCGCGCCCGGCGATGGCCTGAACGCCCACAAAAATCGGAGCGCCGCGAAAAGCGGCGTTCCATTCTTGAATTCTGTCACAAAACTTTCTAAATCAACCCATGCGGCTTTGCCGCTTTTGTTTTGGTTCTATTATGCTCAAGTTGAGCATAATAGAAAAGCCGCCCAGGAAGAGGGGCGGAGAGGAGACTTCGATGACGCAGCTTGATTCCCGCACGCAAGGCGTGGCGAACCCGGTTTTTGTGAGCGCCGCAGAGCGCTTCGGCATTATCGAAAGACCCGAACTTGCATTCACGCCGGCCGTCGCGCGCGAAACGGAGCACCTCTACCAAAAGGTCAAGGATTTCATTCCGGCCATCGAGTGGCCGGTCTATGCGCCCTACGTTCACGCCATCAACAGGCTGAAGAAGGAGCGCAATGCGGTCATCCTGGCGCACAACTATCAGACGCCCGATATCTTCCATTGCGTCGCCGACATCGTCGGCGATTCGCTGCAACTGGCGCGTGACGCCGCCAAGGTCGATGCCGAGATCATCATCCAGTGCGGCGTGCACTTCATGGCCGAGACTTCCAAGCTGCTGAGCCCGGAAAAGACGGTGCTGATCCCCGACGGCAAGGCCGGATGCTCGCTGTCGGAATCGATCACCGGTGCCGACGTGCGCCTGTTGAAGCAGCGCTACCCCGGCGTTCCCGTCGTCACCTACGTCAACACGTCGGCCGACGTGAAGGCTGAGACCGACATCTGCTGCACGTCCTCGAACGTGCTTGCGGTCGTCGAGAGCTTCGCATCCGACACGGTACTCTGCATCCCGGACGAATACCTGGCGATGAACGTGGCTCGCCAGACCAACAAGAAGATCCTGACCTGGAAGGGACACTGCGAGGTGCATGAGCGCTTCACCGCGGCCGAGCTTCTCGCCTACAAGGAAGCCAATCCGGGCATCGAGATCATCGGCCATCCGGAATGTCACCCGGATGTGATCGCCGTCTGCGACTTCGCCGGTTCGACCGCCGGCATGATCAACTACGTCAAGGACAACCGGCCGTCGAAGGTGCTGCTCGTCACCGAATGCTCGATGGCTTCGAACATTCAGGCCGAGATCGAAGGCGTCGAGTTCGTCAAGCCGTGCAATCTCTGTCCGCACATGAAGCGCATCACGCTGCCGAAGATCCTCGACAGCCTGCTCACCATGACGGAGGAGGTTCTGGTCGATCCTGGCATCGCCGATCGCGCCCGCCTTGCGGTCGAGCGCATGGTGAACCTCAAGCAGTAACAATTTCTGCCGGTCCACGCGTCCGGCTCTGGCATGCGCATTGGAGGAGAATGAAACATGCTGACCGACCATTTTCGCCCGCAATCCTTCAACGGGATTGACGACATCGTCATCGTCGGCGGTGGTCTGGCCGGCCTGTTCTGCGCGCTGAAGCTCAGCCCGCGGCCAGTGACGATCCTCGCGGCCGCGCCGATCGGCCATGGCGCGTCGTCCGCCTGGGCGCAAGGGGGTATCGCCGCGGCCATGAGCCCGGGCGACACCTTTGAAAAACACGTGGCCGACACGCTTGCCGCCGGCGCCGGCATCGTCGACGAGAAGATGACGCGCATGATGGTGGCCGAAGGCCCCGCCCGCATTCACGACCTGCTCGATTACGGCGTGCCCTTCGATCGCGACCTCGAGGGCAAGCTGGTGCTCTCGCGCGAGGCGGCCCATTCCGAGCGGCGTATTGTCCGCGTCAAGGGCGATATGGCCGGCAAGGCGATCATGGAGGCGCTGATCGCCGCCGTGCGCAACACGCCGTCGATCCGGGTGATCGAAGGCTACGTGGTCGAGGAACTGGTGCGCGAGGGCCGGTTCATCTCCGGCGTCATCGCCAGGCCCGATGCCGGGCAATCGAAGAAGCGCGTGTCGTTTCCGGCCCGCGCCGTCGTGCTTTGCTCCGGCGGTGTCGGGCACCTCTACGCCGTGACGACCAATCCGTGGGAAGCCTGCGGGCAGGGGCTCGGCATGGCGGCCCGCGCCGGCGCGATCATCGCCGATCCGGAATTCGTGCAGTTTCACCCGACCGCGATCAACATCGGCAAGGATCCGGCGCCGCTTGCCACCGAGGCGCTGCGCGGCGACGGCGCGCAGCTTGTCAACGCTGCCGGTCATCGCTTCATGCTCGACATCCATCCGGACGGCGAGCTTGCGCCGCGCGACATCGTCTCGCGCGGGGTGTTTGCCGAGGTACAGGCCGGTCGCGGCGCCTTTCTCGATTGCACCAAGGCGGTGGGCAAGCATTTCCCCGAGATGTTCCCGACCGTCTATGCCTCGTGCATGGCCGCCGGTATCGACCCGGTCACACAAGCCATCCCGGTGGTGCCGGCGGTGCATTACCATATGGGCGGCGTTCTCACCGACGCCGAAGGCCGAACCTCGATCGATGGGCTTTGGGCCGCCGGCGAAGTGACGTCGACCGGTGTGCATGGCGCCAATCGCCTCGCGTCCAACTCGTTGCTGGAGGCCGTGGTTTTTGCCGCCCGCATCGCCGAGAACATCAAGGGCAGCCTGCCAACGCCGCAACTGACGCAATGGGGTGACAATGCCGGCGAGAACGACGATCCCGTGACGGTGGAGGACAGCCCGCAGCTGAAAGTGCTGCGACAGCTCATGAGCGACTGCGTCGGCGTGATCCGCACGCGGGAAGGCCTCGTGAAGGCGATCCGCGAGATCGAGCAGCTGGAGCGCAACAACAGCCGCATGCGCTTCACCAACATCATCACCACCGCCAAGCTGATTGCCGTCGGCGCGCTGCGCCGCGCCGAAAGCCGCGGCGGCCACTTCCGCGCCGATTGCCCCAGGGAGCAACCGGAGTGGCGCCGCCGCACCTATCTCACGCTCGCCGAGGCCGATCGCCTGGCACGGGAAGTGGCGGAAACGGAGCCGGCATAAGCCGGCCGGCGTGCCTATGAGCGAAATCAAGGACGAACAGCCGATGACAGCAGCCCTCCGCCCCGAATTGCCAGCGCTGATGATCGAAGACCAGGTGCGGGCAGCCCTGACAGAGGATCTGGGCCGTGCCGGCGACATCACCACGCTGTCGACCATCGGGCCGCAGCTGACGGCAACGGCCGGCATGAATGTCCGCGATGCAGGCATCGTCGCCGGCCTCGATCTCGCCCGCGCCGCGTTTCGCCTGGTCGATCCGTCGATCCGATTCGAGGCGCTTGTCGCCGACGGCGACCGGGTGGCGGCGGGAACGGCGATCGCGCGCATTTCCGGTCGCGCACGCGGCGTCCTCTCAGCCGAGCGGGTCGGCCTCAATTTCCTCATGCACCTCTCGGGCATCGCCACCTATACGGCGAAGTTCGCCGATGAGATCGCCCATACGCGGGCCAAGGTCTGCTGCACCCGCAAGACCATTCCGGGCCTCAGGGCGCTCGAGAAATACGCGGTGCGCCTCGGCGGCGGTTCCAACCACCGCTACGGCCTCGACGACGCGGTGCTGATCAAGGACAACCACATTGCCGTCTCGGGCGGCGTCGCGGGAGCCGTCCACGCGGCGCGAGCCTATTGCGGCCATCTCGTCAAGATCGAGATCGAGGTCGATGGCCTCGACCAGATGCGCGAAGCGCTGACGGCGGCCCCCGACGTCATCCTGCTCGACAACATGGGCCCGGACCGGCTTGCCGAGGCGGTCGGCATCAACCGGGCGCACTGGCAGCTTTCTGCCGACACCTACGCGCTCGATCCCCGTCGCACGCGCCTCGAGGCATCCGGCAACGTGAACATCGATACGGTGCGGGCGATCGCGGAAAGCGGCGTCGACTACATCTCGACCTCGAAGATCACCATGGCCGCCCCGACGCTCGATATCGGTCTCGACGTGGCGATAGAGGGCTGACGGGCCAGGCAGTGGAGGCGAAGTTCGAAAGCACGCTCCTTTTGGAACGGCGTGCTTTAGCGGATCAACGCTGCATGATGAACGGGCAGGAAAAGCGCTCGCCGACGGTGATCTGCGTGCCGCAGTCGTAGCGGCAGGTCTTGAACTGTCCGTTGGTGTCCTGGCTGTTGAGGTTGCAGATCGTCGTCTGCGGCTGCATGCCGCCGTCCTGCTGGTTCTTGAAATAGTCGGGCATCTTCGGCTTCTCGTCGACACCCGATTGAGGCGTGCCGAGCAGCGACGTCAGTAGGGTCAGTGCGAGCAGCATGGTTGTCACCTCGGCTATTTGCGGCAGACGAAAGCGCGTCTGCGCGGCATAACGCATGTAGGGCGGAATTCGCGAATTATTAGACGCCGCGCCGATTTTCGGCGTCAGGCTTGCGCTATCACCGACCGCCGACCTTGAGCCCAGGGGCGGGACGCTCGTCGAGGATCTGGCGGCGGAAACGAAAAAGTGCCGCCGGGCGACCGCCGGTGGACGATAGCGTCATGCCCGTCGGTTCCACCAGCTCGGCACCTTCGACGAGGCGTCGGAAGTTCTGCTTGTGCAGATGGCGCCCCGAAATCGCCTCGACGGTTGCCTGCAGGTCGGTCAGCGTGAACTCTGGCGGCATGAGCTCGAATACGACGGGTCGGTACTTCAGCTTTCCGCGCAACCGCGCGATTGCGGTCGCGACGATGCGCCGATGGTCGTGGCGCATCGCCTGGCCAACGGTCAGAACCTGCTGGCCGTCGCCGTGGCCGTCAAGCACTGCTTCGGGCACCAGACCTGCCTCATAGAGCAGCTCGTAGCGCTCAAGCACCCGCTCCTCGTCCCATGGAAAATCGTCAAGGCCGAAGGCAAGGCGAATGCGCGCACGACGGCGGACGATGCGCTCGGCCTGTCCCTCGCCGGAAACACCGTTCTCCCAGCGGGAAAGTGCTGGAAGGATCGCCTGGTCGAGCACTACAGGGCGTCCCTGGCGCCAATCCTCCCAGGGCAGATATCCGTACCAGTCGCGCCAGTGCGCACCGGCTTCGGCCAGTCGTTCTGTATTTTCGGCATCTGTACGGGTCAGCGCCAGGTAGCCGACGGAGACCATGTGCTTGCCTTCCTCGCCCGGAAGCCGCTGCCGGCCCCGGTCTCCGAAGGTGTACAATTGTTCGATATAGCCGAGTTTCAGCGCCGTTCTCTTTTCCACACGGTCGCGCAGGCTCGTCTCGAAGGTGCGGTGCTGCGCCGGGTCGAAGGGACCGAAGGGCAGGCTGTCGCGCGCATCGCCATCCGTTTCGCTGACCGCGAGGATGCGCGGGCTGCGCTGGACGACGGCGACGATCGCAGCGTTGAGACCGATTTCGATCGCCGTCGGCTGCATCTCAGGTTGCAACGGCTGCTCCTGCGGGCAGAAGCGGCAAGACAAAGGGCGCATTGCCGTCGGTGTCGGCGCCGCGGCCGATCGCTCGCACGGCAGCGATCAATCGCCCGTCGCGTTCGAGCACCGCATCGCCGATCTCGACGAGCCTGCTGTTCGGCGTCGCAAAGGGCGAGGCTTGCCGCAGGCGCTCGACCAGCGCCCGGTCGTCCTGATCCGGATCGGCCGCAAGGGCGGCGATCAGCGCCGCGGCGGGCGATCGCGACACGCCCATCCAGCAGTGGACGAGCAGCGGCCGCGCGCGATCCCATTCACGGGCGAAGGCGACGATCTGCCGGACATGGTCTTCCTGCGGCGCGACGAGATCGCCGGTGCCGGCAAAGGTGATGTCGTTCATGCCGAGCGTCAGATGCCGCGCCTTGGCAATGACACCCGGGCGATGAAAGTCCTGACCCTTGGCAACCAGACTGATCATCTCGGTGCAGCCGTGGCGGACGGCCATTTCGGCGATGCGGGCAAGGGGCGAAACGATGATCACGGGCATCTCACACGTCCGCATGGACAGGTGTCCGCCCGGCTTCCAGCACCAGGAAGCGTTCGGTAAACAGCCGTTGCGCCTCGACTGCCGGGACGGGCTCGATCAGCAGGCTCTCGCGGGTGATCCCGCGCGGCTGGCCGAAGAACTTGCGCGCCTCTTCGACGGAAAAACCGGCAAGCACCGTCGCCTCGAAATAGGCGGCGACATGGTCGGCCTTCTTGATCTTGTCCTTGAGTTCCTTGGAACAATGCGCCGGCAGGCCGAAGCGCAGGTGAATGGCGCTTTCCAGCCGCTTTTCCACCGACTTGTAGCCGCCGCCAACCACCGCCTTGAACGGCGAGATCATGTCGCCGATGACATATTCCGGCGCGTCGTGCAGAAGCGCCAGCAGGCAGTCGTCGGAGTTGCATTTGTTGCTGCGGCGAAAGATGTCCTCGACCATCAGGCTGTGCTGGGCGACGGAGAAGGCATGGTCACCGGCGGTCTGGCCGTTCCACCGCGCCACGCGCGCCAGGCCATGGGCGATGTCGCTGATCTCGACGTCGAGCGGCGAAGGGTCGAGCAGGTCGAGCCTGCGGCCGGAAAGCATGCGCTGCCAGGCGCGGGTCGTCGTCACGCGCTTGCCTCGTCGGCACTCGTCGGGAAGGTGAGGCCGGTCCATTCGGGCAGCACCATCGTCACGGGCACGTCGCCCGCAAGCAGCGGAACCGCGTTTGCCATGGCCTCGCCGGCCTTGTCGATGCGCACGATCGCCAGCGCAGATTTACCCTGAACCGTGCCGAGCGCGCCGATGGCCTTGTCGTTGGCGGTGATGGTCGTTCCGGTCGGCGGCAGCGCCGTTTCAGCCGTGACGATCACGACCCGACGGCGCGGCGTGCTGCGATGCTGCATGCGCGACACCACTTCCTGGCCGACATAGCACCCCTTCTTGAAGGAAAGGCCGCCATTCTTGTCGAGCAACACGTCGTGCGGGAAAGCGTCCTGCGATGCGAAGTCGAGGCCGGCAACCGCAATGCCCGCGCCGATCCGCAGCCGTTCGAGCGCAGCCGCATCCGTCGCGTCGCCCGCACGGTCTCCGCCATAGGAACGGAAGACCGCAGCGCCCGCCTTCTCGAAGCGATGATCGCGGTAGCTGCCCGGTGCCGCCTCCTCGCCAAAGGTCACGTCGATCGCCGGGGTCGTGTCGAGGGCAAGGTCGACGGCCGCGCGCAGCTTGTACATGGTCAGCCGCTTCATCAGTGCTTCGGCCTGATCGCGTGCCGTTTCCAGCCGGAAGCCGTCGCCGTTGCGCGAAACAAGGAAGTCGAAAACGATCTTGCCCTGCGGCGTCAACAGCGCGCCGGGTTTGGCCTCGTCCGGCGCAAGCCCGTCGAGGTCGGTGGTGATCAGTCCCTGAAGGAGATCTTCGGCATCCTTGCCGGAGACGGCGACAAGCGCGCGATCGTCGAGGCGGACTGTTGGCATCGTTCGATTCCTGCTCGGCGGGGATCCCGCTCTACTTTTCAACCGATCACGCTGGTGAAGCCCGGGACGATTCGATCAGGGCGCCGTGGTGATCTCTTGGCGAAGAGGTAGGATGTTCAGCCGCCAACGGCAAGCAGGTCGCCGGCGCTCAGTCGCCGGCGATGAAGAATTTCCACTTGCCGTCGGGCATGATGCCGACGCGGTAGAAGTTGTAGCTGCCGAATTCTTCCATGTCGGCGAAATCGCCGGCTGTCACCAGCCGGAACAGGTCGACCTTTTCCGGTGCTGTCAGCGTCGAGAGTTTCTTCTCGGCGAAGTAAGGCCAGACATAGGCTTCCTGCGGCGTGCCCTTGTCGACCAGAACGAAGCCGGTCGACAGCACGTCGAGCAGGATCGCCAGGATCTCGACGCCTTCCTGGTCGCCCGAAAGACCCTTCAGGATCGCGACCGGGTCTTCGTCGCCGGTCACGCCGGTCACCTGGGTCTGGGTCGGGCCCTTGCCGAGCAACGGACGCAGGCGCTCCATGTCGCCGGAAGCCGCGGCTTCGACGATCAGCTCACGCATCCTTGCGACGGGGGCCGGGATCTTCGAAACGTCGGTCAGGACCTCCACAGGCCCATCCGCTTCCGGCTCTTCGGCGGCGGGCGCCTCATCCTTCGCCGTCGTCGCCGATTTGTTGATCAGCGGATCGGGCATCGGGATTTCGAGTGGCAGCCGCTCTTCTTCGTCCGGTTCTTCCGCCACCGGTTCGCTGACGACGGGCGGCGTCGCCTTCTGCTGCGGGTCGCTTGCGGGCTGATCGCCGGGCACAGGCTGCGGCGCGCCTTGCAGCTCGCTGAGTGCGAAGGCAGGGGAGAACGCTGCCGGCGTTGTCGAGGCGACACCAGCCAGGAGCAGCGTGACGAGGCGAACCGGAACGGTCCGGTTTGCAAGATTCCGAATCATCGGGCAGTCCTGATTACTGAAGCGTGCGCTGGGGCGAGAATTCGCCGGCGAGCACGCGCTCGCGAAGCGAGTTGAGCATCGCTTCCGCACCGTCTTCGCCATGAAGCCGAACGGTTTCCCGCATGGCGAGCGCGATGGCCGCATCGGCGATGATTTCCGGCTCGATACCGTCAGCCATGCCATCCGCCCAGGCTTCACTCTGATGTTCGAGCGCAGCCTGCATCTTCTCGTGGACGATCATGTCATCGATGTCGGTCAGGCTTGGTTCCATCATTCGTTCCATGCGACTTCCATTGTGCAAGCGGTTCATTCTATGGCCGTCCGGCTGAATTCTAGCTGAACGCCCGGTACGGACTCGCCACTTCTTACCACTCTCTTAACGAACTTAGCAGCCTTTTCCCGAAACGACACGGGGTCGTGAGAAAAGAGGTTAATTTATTGCTAATTTCCAAAGCGGGCGACGATTTCTGACGCAAGTGTTGCGCCTTCGGCACGATAACGCTGCTCGGCGACGATCGCCGGACCCGTACAGGTTGTGTAAACCGAGGCGAAAGTGCGGTAGCCGCGGTTGAAGGCGGCGGTCATTCTTTCGCGCCGTTTGACCTCGTTGGCCGTCTCCTTGTCGATCAGTTCCTGCGTCGAGCGACGCCACACATCCTCGGGCTCCTTGACGCACAGGTTCCTGAGATAGTGAACGGAACCGAGGATCTCCGACAGCCTTATCAGCCGCTGATCGTACGGCGTGGGCTTCTCTTCGACGACGACAGGGGCGGGGGCCACCGTCTCGGTCTTGGCCGCCTCTTTGGCCGGCGCCTTTTGCGCCGCGGCATCCGTCGCAGCGGTCAGGGCGACGCCGACGAGGGCAAGCCTTGCAAGGATCGAGGCAGTGATCATGGCTTCTTCAAGCCCGAATTGGCGGCGGTTTCAAGGCCGTCGCCGACATGCGCCGCCTGCTTGCTCATGGCCGCCAGTCTTTCCACGCACTCGCGCACGCTGTCGGGAATCGGCAGAGCGTAGATCTCCTCAGGGGTGAACCAGCCGAGGCCTGCCGCATCGTCGCTGGCGACGGCGACCGCCTCGCGATCGGCCTCAGCCCTGAAGACGGAGAGCAGGAAATGCCGCCCTTCCGATTCCTTGCCGGGCAAGTCGTAGGTTTCAAACAGCACCGGATCGCGGGCCGTAATGCCAGTCTCCTCCAGAAGCTCCCGCAGCGCCGTTTCGGCTGGCGTTTCGCCGGGCTCGGCGCGTCCGCCGGGAAAGGCATACATGTCGGCCGACGGCGGGTTGGCGCGGCGGACCAGCAGATAGCGGCCGTCGCGTTCAAGGATGACGGAAGAGGCGAGTTCGGGCTTGGTCGGCATGAAGGAATCAAATCGTCTCGGTAGCGTTGACCCATCCTACGTGAAGTGCCACACCGATGTCATGTGCGGACGTTTTGCGCTGACGGCGACACCCGAAGAATTGATGGAATTGTTTGCGCTGCTGGAAAGCGAGGACTTTCCCGCACGCTTCAACATCGCGCCGACCCAGCCGATCATGGTCGTGGTGGCCGGTGAGCGCGCAGGGCCCGGCAGCAACCTGCCGGAGCGCAGGGCGTTGCTGGTGCGCTGGGGATTCATGCCCGGATGGGTCAAGGATCCGCGCGAGTTTCCGCTTTTGATCAATGCCCGCGCCGAATCGGCGATCGAAAAGGCGTCGTTTCGCGCCGCCATGCGGCACCGCCGGGTTCTGATCCCGGCATCCGGCTTTTACGAATGGCGGCGGCCGCCGAAGGGCAGCCGCGAGCCCTCGCAGGCCTATTGGGTGCGTCCGAGGAAAGGCGGGATCGTCGCCTTTGCCGGCCTGATGGAGACCTGGTCTTCGGCCAACGGCTCGGAAGTCGATACGGCCGCCATCCTGACGACGGCGGCCAACGCTGCAATCCGCCAGATCCACGACCGGATGCCTGTCGTCATTCAGCCGGAGGATTTTTCCCGCTGGCTGGACTGCAGGACGCAGGAGCCGCGCGAAGTTACCGATCTCTTTGGCCCCGTGGCCGATGACTATTTCGAGGCGATCCCGATATCCGACAAGGTCAACAAGGTCGCCAATACCGGTCCCGATATCCAGGCGGCGGTAACGCCGGCGACAATGCTGGATGGCGACCCGAAGGGCAGGAGCAAACCGGCCGCGCCCGATAACGGGCAGATGTCGCTGTTTTGAGGGAGCAGTCCTTTGGGATCAGGCTGGCCGCTTGGCGAGCTTGATCGTCGGCTTTGCCTTGGCCTGCAACGCGGCTGCGAGTACGGCCTTCAGGCCGAGCGGGCGGTACTGTTCGACGAGATTGGCGGACTTGACGGTATCTTTGGTCTTGGCGGCTTTCACTTCAACTCACTCCTTGATGCTTGCCTGAACCGGACACATTCCGTTTTCGTCGTTCGGCGCGAAAACGGTGCTCCTCCCTGCTCTCCGGAAACAGGCGCCGTGGTGCAGAACCAACTACACCGCGAATCTGTTTTCCGCGTGGCGATCTCAGATATGCCCAATCATGACAAATCCATGACCGCCTTTTCGGTTTCGATAGCCGACTGTGCTTGCATGCGGCTGACCTCTTGACCGGGCACGGGCGACGCGCGATAAGTGAACCTATGAAAACGGTTACCTGCATTATCTGCCGGAAGATTATTCGCTAGCGTCCCGCTGGCCTGGCCGTTTTCGTCTCCTAAAATCCAAGATGACAAACGCGCGGGCCTCCCGGGCGCCGTGGTTTTGACGGTCGTATGCGTATTGGAGAATGGGAATGGGCGGAACGCCGACTTTGAAGCTGTACAACACGCTGACGCGGGAGAAGGTCGAGTTCCGGCCGATCGACCCTGATAACGTCCGCATGTATGTCTGCGGCCCGACGGTCTATGACTATGCCCACATTGGCAATGCCCGGCCGGTCATCGTCTTCGACGTGCTCTTCCGCCTGCTGCGGCAGGTCTATGGTGCCGAGCACGTCACCTATGCGCGTAACATCACCGACGTCGACGACAAGATCAACGCGCGGGCGCTGCGCGACTACCCGACCCTTCCGCTCAACGATGCGATCCGGCGGGTGACGGAGAAGACCGAAACGCAGTTCCTGGCCGACGCCAAGTCGCTCGGCAGCCTCGACCCGGACGTGCAGCCGCGCGCGACCGACAACATTGCTCAGATGATCGAGATCATCGAGAAGCTGATCGCCAAGGGCCATGCCTATAAGGCGAGCGGCGAGGTGCTGTTCGACACGAAGTCGATGGCCGACTACGGCCAGCTGTCGAAGCGCAATCTCGACGAGCAGCAGGCTGGTGCCCGCGTTGCCGTCGAAGCGCACAAGAAGAACCCCGGCGACTTCGTGTTGTGGAAACTCTCGACCGACAACGAACCGGGCTGGGAGAGCCCCTGGGGCAGGGGTCGCCCTGGCTGGCACATCGAATGCTCGGCCATGAGCAGCCGCTATCTCGGCGAAGTCTTTGACATCCACGGCGGCGGGCTCGACCTGATCTTCCCGCACCACGAAAACGAGATCGCCCAGTCGCGCTGCGCCCACGGCACGCAAGTGATGGCGAATGTCTGGATGCACAACGGCTTCCTGCAGGTCGAAGGCCGCAAGATGTCGAAGTCCGAGGGCAATTTCGTGACCATCTACGAACTGCTGCACACGGAAAAGTTTGCCGGGCGCCAATGGCCGGGCGACGTGCTGCGGCTCGCCATGCTGATGACGCACTACCGCGAGCCGATCGATTTCTCGGTGAAGCGGCTGGAGGAGGCCGAGCACCTCCTGTCCAAGTGGCCGGTGCCCGGCGACGCGAAGGGCGAGGTCGATCCGGCCGTGCTCGCAGCCCTTGCCGACGACCTCAACACGGTTGCTGCGGTCCAGGCGCTGCATGCGCTCGCCCAGAAAGCGTCCGCCGATCCGAAGCTGCTGGGCACGTTTGCAGCAAGCGCCGCACTGCTCGGCGTGGTGCCTGAGGCGGTCGAGCTGGACGAGGGGCTGGTGCGCGATATCGACAGCCGTGTGCGGGCCCGCCTCGACCTGTTGAAGGCGAAGAACTTCACGGAGGCCGACAGGATCCGCGACGACCTTCTGGCGCGGGGTGTTCAGCTCAAGGACGGCAAGGACCCGGCGACCGGCGAGCGGGTAACGACCTGGGACGTGAAACGGTAGCTCGACCGTCGGCGAGGCGTGAAGGAGGAATTGGGGCGATGATCGACCACACAGGCATTCCCGTCACGGATTTCGATCGGGCGAAGTCGTTTTACGACGAAGCCTTTGCGCCCCTTGGCGCCTCGCTTCTGATGATGGTGCCGGCGGAACATACCGGCGGCGCGAAGGTCGGCGGCTACGGGCGGGAACGGCCGGTCTTCTGGTTGCATGAGGCAGCGGCAGGCGCCGGCCGCCACTATGCCTTTGCGGCGCGAAGCCGGGCCGAAGTCGATGCGTTCTACGAGGCGGCGATTGCGGCAGGCGGGCGCGACAACGGCAAGCCGGGGCTCCGACCGCACTACCACCCGGACTACTATGGCGCCTTCGTACTGGACCCTGACGGCAACAACATTGAAGCGGTCTGCCATGCGCCGGCCGGGGCAGGGTCGTGATGAGTCTCGACAACAAGCCCTATTACACCGGTGGCTGCCAGTGCGGCGCGGTGCGCTTTCGCGTCGAGGGCATGCTGGGCGATGCGTCCGTCTGTCATTGCCGCATGTGCCAGAAGGCGAGCGGCAACTTCTACCTGCCGCTGGTTTCGGTGCGCGGCGCGACTGTCACCTGGACCCGGGGCGAACGGAAGCGCTTCCAGTCCTCCAATTTCGGCTGGCGCGGCTTTTGCGGCGACTGTGGAACGCCGCTCACCTACGAGGCGCCCGACGGCATGGCGCTCGCGATCGCCACCTTCGACGAACCGCAAGGCATCACGCCGACGGTTCAATGGGGCATCGAAAGCAAACTGCCCTATGCCGATCATGTCCCCGAATTGCCGGGTGTTCACACGATGGAAGACCCGGACGCCCTGGAATTCCTGGAAAAACTCGTTTCCTATCAGCATCCCGACCACGATACCGAGACCTGGCCCCCGGAGGAGACACGATGACAGAGAACGTTCGTACAGGTGGATGCCAGTGCGGTGCCGTCCGCTTCCGGATCCGGGGAGAGCTCGGACGCCCGTCGATCTGCCATTGCCGCATGTGCCAGAAGCAGTTCGGCTCGTTCTTCTCGGCGCTGGTGACGGCGCCAAAGGATGGCGTCGAATGGGTGCGCGACGAGCCGAGCTACTTCCAATCCTCCGTCAACATCGACCGTGGTTTCTGCGCCAAGTGCGGCACGCCGATGACCTACCGGCACCCTGGCGGTCTCGAGATTGCCATCGGCACCTTTGATGATCGCTCCGATCTCGCGCCGAAAATCCAGGTCAATCACGGGTCGCGACTGCCGTGGGTCGAAACCATCTTCGAGCAGCCGGTTCTTGAAGACCAGGACTTCTACGCGCGGCAGGAGAGCATCATCTCCTTCCAGCATCCGGATCACGAGACCGAGCAATGGCATCCTTCGGGAGCTTTCAAGTGACGATCGCACGCATCTATACCGGAGGCTGTCAGTGTGGCGCCGTTCGCTACCGCGTCGAGGGCGCGTTGGCCGATCCGCACATCTGTCATTGCCGCATGTGCCAGAAGGCGACCGGCAACTACTTCATGCCGCTCGCCAATGCGCCGCGCGACAAATTCGATATCACGCGTGGGCAGCCGTCCTGGTTCAGCTCCTCCCACCTGGTCCGTCGCGGTTTCTGCAGCGCCTGCGGCACGCCGCTGTTTTATGACATGCCGGACGAGGATTTCATCAATATCACGCTCGGCTCGCTCGATGACCCGGACGATGTGCAGCCCGTCTACCAGTCCGGCGTCGAAGCCCGCGTCATATGGTTCTCGAGGCTTGCGGGGCTGAGGGAAAAGGAAACCGATGACGGCAGCGAGGTGTCGGCGACCCGGCATTTGATCGTCCTTGAAACAAACCGCCAGCATCCCGACTACGACACCGTGCACTGGCCGCTCACGAAAGACTGAAGATGACGACTGTTCTGCGTACGCTCTATCCGGAAATCGAACCCTATGCGTCGGGCCATCTCGATGTCGGCGACGGGCACGTGATCTATTGGGAAAGGGTCGGCACGCCGGGCGCCAAGCCCGCCGTGTTCCTGCATGGCGGCCCTGGCGGCACGATCTCGCCGAACCATCGCCGCCTGTTCGATCCGGCGCTTTACGACGTGACCCTGTTCGACCAGCGCGGTTGCGGCAAGTCGAGGCCGTCAGCCGAGATTGAGGCCAACACCACCTGGCACCTCGTTGCCGATATCGAGCGGCTGCGCCAGATGGCGGGGGTCGAGAAATGGCTGGTGTTCGGCGGCTCCTGGGGCTCGACGCTCGCACTCGCCTATGCCGAGAAACACCCCGAACGGGTTTCGGAACTGGTGCTGCGCGGCATCTACACGCTGACCAAGGCCGAGCTCGACTGGTACTACCAGTTCGGCGTCTCGGAAATGTTCCCGGACAAGTGGGAGCGGTTCATCGCGCCGATCCCTGAAGCCGAGCGCCACGAGATGATGCACGCCTATCATCGCCGGCTGACGAGCGACGACAAGGCAACGCGCCTTGCCGCCGCCAAAGCCTGGAGCATCTGGGAAGGCGAGACGATCACGCTTTTGCCGGAACTTTCGACGAGCGCGCCTTTTGCGGACGACGACTACGCCGACGCCTTCGCACGGATCGAGAACCACTTCTTCGTCAATGCCGGCTGGATGGACGACGGACAATTGCTGCGCGACGCCCACCGGCTTCACGGCATTCCAGGTGTCATCATCCACGGGCGCTACGACATGCCGTGCCCGGCAAAATATGCCTGGCAGTTGCACAAGGCCTGGCCGGAGGCCGAATTCCACCTGATCGAGGGCGCGGGGCACGCCTATTCCGAGCCCGGCATCCTCGACCGGCTGATCCGGGCGACCGACCGGTACGCAGGCAAGACCGAGTAAGACGCGAAACGCAAAGAGCATTTGGACAAGGCCATGACCAGGGAACGCATCTACCTCTTCGACACGACGCTCAGGGACGGGCAGCAGACGCCCGGCATCGACTTTTCGGTCGAGGACAAGATTGCGATCGCTGGCCTGCTCGACCAGTTCGGCGTGGACTATATCGAGGGCGGCTACCCCGGCGCCAACCCGACCGACACCGAGTTCTTCACCCGCAAGCGGACGCAAAAAGCGTCTTTCGTCGCCTTCGGCATGACCAAGCGCGCCGGCGTTTCGGCGTCCAACGACCCTGGTCTTGCGGCCCTGTTGTCTGCCAAAAGCGACGCAATCTGTCTTGTCGCCAAGAGCTGGGATTATCACGTCGAGGTGGCGCTCGGCTGTACCAACGAGGAAAACCTCGACAACATCAGTGCCTCGGTCGCAGCCGTCGTCGCCTCCGGCCGCGAGGCGATGGTCGATTGCGAGCATTTCTTTGATGGCTACAAGGCAAACCCCGCCTATGCGCTCGCCTGCGCCAAGGCGGCCTTCGAGGCCGGCGCCCGCTGGGTGGTGCTCTGTGACACCAATGGCGGCACGCAGCCGCCCGAGATCCGCGAGATCGTCGCAGCGGTGATCGCAGCTGGCGTGCCAGGCGCCAATCTCGGCATCCACGCCCACAACGACACCGGCCAGGCGGTCGCCAATTCGCTGGCGGCCGTCGAAGCCGGCGTGCGCCAGATCCAGGGAACGCTGAACGGCATCGGCGAGCGCTGCGGCAACGCCAATCTCGTCACGCTGATCCCGACGCTCGCGCTGAAGGAGACCTATTCCAGCCGCTTCGAAACGGCGATCGACGCCGACCGCTTGCTGGAACTGACGAAGCTTGCCCATTCCTTCGACGAACTCTTGAACCGTTCGCCGGACCAGCAGGCTCCCTACGTTGGGGCGTCCGCGTTCGCGACCAAGGCGGGCATCCATGCTTCGGCGCTCTTGAAGGATCCGCGCACCTACGAGCATGTGGCGCCCGAAAGCATCGGCAACCTGCGCAAGGTCATGGTCTCGGACCAGGGCGGCAAGGCCAATTTCATCAACGCCTTGAAGCGCCGCGGCATTGTCGTCAGCAAGGACGATCCGAAGCTCGACAAGCTGATTGCCATCGTCAAGGAGCGGGAAGCGACCGGCTATGCCTATGAAGGCGCGGATGCAAGCTTCGCGCTGCTCGCCAGCCGCATCCTCGGCACGGTGCCGGACTTCTTCCACGTCGAGAGCTTCCGGGTGATGGTCGAGCGCCGTTTCGACGCCAACGGCAATCTGAAAACGGTGTCCGAAGCGGTGGTGAAGGTGATCGTCGACGGTGAAACGATGATGTCGGTCGCCGAAGGGCATGGCCCGGTCAACGCGCTCGACCTGGCGCTGCGCAAGGATCTCGGCAAGTACCAGGCGGAAATCGAAGATCTCGAGCTGGCGGACTACAAGGTCCGTATCCTCAATGGCGGGACCGAGGCGATCACCCGCGTTCTGATTGAATCGACCGATGGCACGGGCGCGCGCTGGTGGACCGTGGGTGTCTCCGACAACATCATCGACGCCTCCTTCCAGGCGCTGATGGACAGCATCGTCTACAAGCTGTTGAAGAACCGCGACCATGTCGGGCTGATTGCGGCCGAGTGACGCCGTTTGTCGGAGGCGTGAGGTCCCGCTGCCGTGGGATGATGAGCAAAACTCACCGTCCCTTCACGGAAATGAATTGGTGCATTCCCGGGCGTTGGAGTAGGACGCACCAATGGGAAGCTTCGCGGGGCCCGTAAGCCGCGCCTTCCCTTGCAGCTGGAGAGCGCCTTTTGCCGTCATGGCTCTCCGGCAAAACACACCAGGAAAAATGTCATGGCTGAGCCAAAAGCACCCGCCGAAAATACCGATTCCGCGAAGGGCTTCGCCTTCGCGCTCACCGCCTACCTGCTCTGGGGCTTCCTGCCCTTCTTCATGAAGGCGGTCGCCCATATCCCGGCGCCCGAGGTGGTGGCGCACCGGATCGTGTGGTCGGTTCCGCTCGCGGGTCTGGTTCTTCTCTGGCTCGGTCGCACCGATGACATCAAGGTGGCGCTGCGCTCGCCGCGCATGTTGTGCATGGCAGCGCTGACCGCCGTGCTGATCACCATCAACTGGGGCATCTATGTCTGGGCGATCGGCGCCGGTCGGGCGATCGAGACGGCGCTCGGCTATTACATCAACCCGCTGTTTTCGATCTTCCTCGGCGCGGTGCTTTTGAAGGAAAAGCCGAATCCGGCGCAGATGGTCGCGATTGCGCTCGCGGCTTCCGCGGTCGCCGTGCTTGCCTTCGATGCGGGCGGCCTGCCGTGGGTGTCGATCGGCCTTTGCCTCTCCTGGGGCTTTTACGCCTTCTTCCGCAAGACCCTGCCGGTCGGTCCGAACCAGGGCTTCTTCCTCGAAGTGCTGCTGCTCAGCATCCCGGCGATCGGCTACATCATCTGGCTGGAAGCAACAGGGCAGGGACATTTCGGCGACACCGGCATGACCGACGTGCTTTGGTTGCTGTCCTGCGGCATCGTCACGGCGGTGCCGCTGATGATCTATGCCAACGGCGCCAAGCTGTTGCGCCTCTCGACCATCGGCATCATGCAGTACATTGCCCCGACGATGATCTTCGTGATTGCCGTGTTCGTCTTCCACGAGCCCTTCGGCACGGCGAAGCTCATTGCCTTCGGGCTGATCTGGGCGGCGCTGGTGATCTATACCGGCGCGATGCTGTCCGAGAGCCGCGCCCGTCGCGCGGCCTTGCAGGCAAGCCCGGCCGAGTAAGGCCAGCCCACTGGGACAAACGAAAAAAGGCGCGCCGGTGAGGCGCGCCTTTTTTGTTATCCGGGCTGATCGTGATCAGAGCTTGGAAATGATCTCGGCCTCGCCTTCACGGCCGTTGCCGCCACCGGCGGCAGCGAGAATGGTCGGGACGATGTCGGCGGCGTCGTTGACGACGAGCGGCTGCACCAGATGCGCCGTGTGCACGAAGCCTTCCTCGCGCATGTGCTGGAGCAGGTCCAGCATCGGCCGCCAGAAATTGTTGGTGTTGCCGAAGACCATCGGCTTGCGGTGACGCCCGAGCTGCGCCCAGGTCATGATCTCGACGATCTCTTCCAGCGTGCCGATCCCGCCCGGCAGCGCCACGAACGCATCTGCGCGCTCGAACATCGTGTGCTTGCGCTCATGCATGTCGGCCGTCACGATCAGCTCGTTCAATTGGCCGAGCGAATGGCGGGTGGCTTCCTTGTCCATCAGGAATTCCGGGATGATCCCGGTGACCTGGCCGCCGTTGGACAGCACGCCGCTGGCGACCGCTCCCATGATGCCGCGGGTGCCGCCACCATAGACGAGGCGCAGGCCGTGATCGGCGATCGAGCGGCCGAGCGCGCGGCCCGCTTCCATGTAGGCCGGGTCGCGCCCGGGCTGAGAGCCGCAGTAAACGCAGATGGATCGAATCGGGGTGTTTTCGGTGCTCATGCCCTCAAAAAACATTGCAGCGCAGCATGGGTCAAGAAAAATGAGGGGAAAGCCGGCTTTCTGCGGGTTGCCGCGCCGTCGGCTGCTTGTATGCCGAATCGCGAATCGCTAGCAATTTCAGTGATTGATTGAAGAAATCGGACGGTTCGCTCGCTGTTGCGCTATAATGACAGGCGCAAGCCCGCACCGCAGGCCGATGAGAGGGCATGCGCGGAGCGTTGCTCCGCTCCGTGTGGAGAGTGGCATGATCAAGAATAAGGCCGGCTGGGTGGCCCTTACTGTCCTTGCGGCAGCAACAGCGTTGATGGTTTTCGTGGTTCAACCGAACTTGCGCGGTGACAGCAAGACGCCGGCCGATGACAAGGCCGCAGGCAGCGCCAAGCCGTCAACCGAGGCGGCGCCGGCAGCCGGCGGACCGCAGGCGACGCAGGGCGACGCAGACGCGACCAAGGCGACGGAGGCTGCAAAGACCGAGGCGACGCCTGAGGTCCAGCAAGGCTCGACGGCTGCGGCGGTGACGAATGCGCCCGCCGCCGACCCGGCCATTCCGGGCTTTGATCTGCTGCGGGTCGAGCCCGACGGCTCCACGGTGATCGCCGGACACGCCGAGCCCGGTTCCAAGCTTGAAATCTTGAGCGGCGACAAGGTGGTCGGAACGGCCGATGTTGGCGCCACCGGCGATTTCGCTGCGGTGTTCGACAATCCGCTGCCGGCCGGCGACTATCAGCTGACCCTGCGCAGCACCGGCGAAGACGGCGCGGTGAAGAGTTCGCAGGAAGTGGCGACCGTATCTGTTCCGAAGGATCCGTCCGGTCAGCTGCTGGCCATGGTTTCCAAGCCGGGCGAAGCAAGCCGGCTGATCACGACGCCGGAGGCCGCAAAGACGGCAAAGCCGACGAGCGAAGCAAAGCCGGCGGAGGTCGCCTCGACGACGATCGAGACCCCTGCGACGACAGGTGTGGCAACCGCAACGCCCACCGGCGTGCCCGGGCTGCAGGTGAGCGCTGTCGAAATCGAGGGTGCAAAGATGTTCGTCGCCGGCAGCGCCAGGCCGGGCGCCCTTGTGCGGGTCTATGCCGACGACAAACTGCTCGGTGAAATGAAGGCTGACGACAAAGGCCGGTTCGTCGTCGACGGCCGGATCGAGTTGACCGTGGGCAGCCACATCATTCGCGCCGACATGCTGAACGAGGACGGCACCAAGGTTGCGATGCGCGCCTCGGTCCCCTTCGACCGCCCGGAAGGGTCGCAGGTCGCAGCCGTCGCCTCTGCCGGTACGCCATCGGCAACGGCAGGTCTCGACGGATTGCGCGCCGAGGCCGGCAAGGCGCTCGCGCTCTTGAAGGGGCTCTATGCCGACGGCAAGCTGCCGAGCGGCGAGCAGCTGGCCGCTGCACGTTCGGCAACGGAAATCGCCCTGAAGTCGCTGGCGGACTTCCGCCTGCCGGACGTCTCCGACGAAACCTTGGCGGCCGCTGCCGCCCGCACGTCGAAGGCTGCCGCAGGGGCGCTGGCCGCGCTGAAGGCAGCGCCGCAGGATGCAGCGAGTGTCGCTTCGGCGCTTGCCAAGGTCGATGCGACCGTCGGCTCGGTCCTCGCCGAGCGTGGCAGCGCGACGCCGGCCTCGGCCGAAAAGGCTGCTCCTGAAGGCAACGCTCCGGCGCCGGGCGAATTGGCAAAGGCGCTTGGAGCCGGCAGCGCCGTCGTCGGCGAGGCCAAAGCGACCCAGCCTGCGACCGAGATGGCCTCGGCCGCGCCGTCGTCCGACCAGCCACAGACCGTCGAACAGGCGCCGCTGAAGGAAAGCAAGACCTCGGTGATCATTCGTCGCGGCGACACGCTGTGGCAGATCTCGCGCCGCGTCTATGGCGCTGGTCTGCGCTACACCACGATCTATCTTGCCAACGCGGACCAGATCGAAGATCCGGATCGCATTCGCCCGGGACAGGTTTTCGGCGTTCCGGACACTGCGCTGCCGGACGAAGAATCGCGGGAAATTCACAAGAAGCACATGAAACACGAGCAATAGGCCGTCTATGACCGGCTGCCGCCGTTGCGGTGGCGGCAGGGGATGCCTATCTCTCGACAAAGGGCGGCGCCTTCGAAAGGCGCCGCTTTTCATTGAATGGTGATGACGCCGCCGCAGGTCTTCGTCTGGAGCGCCGTGCGTTCACATGAACGCAAAACGGACGCTCCGGCCCTTTATTTCTCGAGCATCTTCCGCCCAGGCGATTCCACTTGAAGGCAGGATGCTCTAGAGCAAAGGCTCGGCTTGGGCGGGCGATACGCGCGTCCCAGGCGGCGCGCAAATGGAAGAGCGGATCAGAACGTGGCACCCCAGAAGAAAACCGTTTCGGCCGATACCAGCAACCCGATGCAGACGATCGCCAACCTGTGGCCCTATATGTGGCCGACAGACAGGGCGGATCTCAAGCTCCGGGTTATCTGGGCGACCGTCATCCTGATCATTGCCAAGGTGGTCCTGATCCTTGTTCCCTATTCCTTCAAGTGGGCCACCGATGCCCTGAACGGCAAGCCGGATGCGCTCGGGTTCCTGCCGCAGTTCCTGACCGGCGCCGTGATGCTGGTGCTTGCCTACAATCTCGCGCGACTGCTGCAGGCCGGATTGAACCAGCTTCGCGACGCCCTGTTTGCCAGTGTCGGCCAGCACGCGGTGCGCCAGCTCGCCTACAAGACCTTCGTCCACATGCATCAGCTGTCCCTGCGCTTTCATCTGGAGCGACGCACGGGCGGGCTTTCTCGCGTCATCGAGCGCGGCACCAAGGGCATCGAGACGATCGTCCGCTTCACCATCCTCAACAGCGTGCCGACGCTGATCGAGTTTCTGCTGACGGCAGTGATCTTCTGGTGGGGCTACGGCTTCAGCTATCTCTTGGTTACCGCCATCACCGTCACGGTCTACATCTGGTTCACGGTCAAGGCGAGCGACTGGCGCATCGCCATCCGCCGCTCGATGAACGACAGCGACACCGATGCCAACACCAAGGCGATCGACTCGCTCCTGAACTTCGAGACGGTCAAGTATTTCGGCAACGAGGAGATGGAGGCCCGGCGCTTCGACAAGTCGATGGAGCGCTACGAGAAGGCGGCGACCCAGGTCTGGACCTCGCTCGGCTGGCTCAACTTCGGCCAGGCCGTGATCTTCGGCGCCGGCACGGCGGTGATGATGATCATGTCTGCGCTTGCCGTTCAGCGCGGCGAGCAGACGCTCGGCGATTTCGTCTTCGTCAACGCCATGCTGATCCAGCTCGCCATCCCGCTCAACTTCATCGGCTTCGTCTACCGCGAAATCCGGCAGGGGCTAACCGACATCGAACACATGTTCGACCTGCTCGATGTGCAGGCCGAGGTGGTCGACCGCCCGAATGCGGTCGAGCTCGCCATCGACAAGGGGGCGATCGCTTTCAAGGACGTGCACTTCGCCTATGATCCTGCGCGGCCGATCCTCAAGGGCATCACGTTCGAGGTGCCTGCCGGCAAGACCGTCGCCGTCGTCGGCCCCTCGGGCGCCGGCAAGTCGACGCTGTCGCGCCTGTTGTACCGCTTCTACGACGTGCAGCAGGGTACGATCACCGTCGACGGCCAGGATGTCCGCAGCGTCACGCAAGAGAGCCTGCATTCGGTGATCGGCATGGTGCCGCAGGACACGGTGCTGTTTAACGACACCATTGCCTACAACATCCGCTATGGCCGCACGTCGGCTTCTGAGGCCGAGGTCGAGGCTGCGGCTGAAGCCGCGCAGATCGCCGGTTTCATCCGCACGCTGCCCGAAGGCTTCCAGGCCATGGTCGGTGAGCGCGGCCTGAAACTGTCGGGTGGCGAGAAGCAACGCGTCGCGATCGCCCGCACGATCCTGAAAGCCCCGCCGATCCTCATTCTCGATGAGGCGACGTCGGCGCTCGATACCCGCACAGAGCAGGAAATCCAGTCGGCCCTCGATGTCGTCTCACGCAACCGCACGACGCTTGTCATCGCCCATCGTCTCTCGACCGTGATCAACGCCGATGAGATCATCGTGCTCAAGGACGGCGTGATCGCCGAGCGTGGCACCCATGGCGAGCTGATCGACCGTGACGGTCTCTATGCCTCGATGTGGAGCCGTCAGCGCGAGGCGACCCAGGCCGAAGAACAGTTGAAGCGCGTGCGCGAGAGCGACGATCTCGGCATCGTCACGCGCGGCGAGCCGGCCGTCTGATGGTGTTTCTTTCTTTGCTGGGCGCGACGCGTTTTGTCGCTGTTGGGCGGGCGACGTTGCCCGCCGGGGCAATTCGCGCTAGTTCACGTTCCACGGATAATCTGGAGTAGAGTTTATGAGCCTGGTCAACACGATCCGCAACACACTCGTCCCGGTGCACAAGGAAGGCTATCGCTTCGTCGCGATCTTCTTCGTCGTGTCGCTGGTGCTTGGCTTCCTGTGGGAGCCGTTGATGTGGATCGGCTTCGTGCTGACGGCGTGGTGCGCCTACTTCTTCCGCGATCCCGAACGCATGACGCCGCTCGACGACGATCTGGTGATCAGCCCGGCAGATGGTCGCGTTTCGTCGATCGCAACCGTGACGCCGCCGGAGGAACTGAACCTCGGCTCCGAGCCGATGCTGCGCATCTCGGTGTTCATGAACGTTTTCAACTGCCACGTGAACCGGGCGCCGATGGCCGGCACCATCACCCGCGTCGCCTACCGCGCCGGTCAGTTCGTCAATGCCGAACTCGACAAGGCGAGCCATGAGAACGAGCGCAACGGCCTCGTGATCGAAACGAAACACGGTCCGATCGGGGTCGTCCAGATCGCCGGCCTGGTTGCCCGCCGCATCCTGTGCTGGAAGTATGAGAACGGGTCGCTCGAAGCCGGTGAACGCTTCGGCCTGATCCGCTTCGGCTCGCGACTCGACGTCTTCCTGCCCGCAGGCACCGAGCCGCGCGTCAGTGTCGGGCAGACCGCAGTTGCCGGCGAAACGGTGCTTGCCGAGTTCGGTTCGGCAAAGGGCCCGGTTATCAGCCGGCGCGCATAAGGAGTATCCATGGAAGGCTCTGAACAGGAAAAACCGCCCGAAACGCTGCAGACGGCCGAGGAAGCCAACGGCTCGAGCGATACCGCGCGCGGCCCGCGGCTGCGCGAGATCCCGCTGCGGCTCATGATCCCGAACCTGATCACGGTGCTCGCGATCTGTGCTGGTCTTTCCGGCATAAGGCTTGCCTTCGAAAACCGCATCGAACTTGCGGTTGCCATGGTGTTGCTCGCCGCCTTTCTCGATGGCATCGACGGTCGCGTCGCGCGCGCCCTGAAGGCGACCTCGAACTTCGGCGGGCAGATGGATTCGCTCGCCGACATCATCAATTTCGGCGTCGCGCCGGCGCTTGTGCTCTACGTCTTCATTCTCGACCAGGCGCGCTCGATCGGCTGGATCGCGGCGCTGATCTACGCGATCGCCATGGGCCTGAGGCTCGCGCGCTTCAACGTCATGGCGGAACGCCAGGTCAAGGCATCCTGGCAGTCGGAATATTTCGTCGGGGTGCCCGCACCGGCGGGCGCCATGCTGGTGCTTTTGCCGGTTTACCTGGGGCTTCTCGGCCTTGCGCCCGAGCGCACCTTTGCGCTCATCGCGTCCGCCTACACCGTGCTGATCGCCTTCCTGCTCGTCAGCCGCTTGCCGGTGTGGTCGGGCAAGTCGGAAAACAGCCGTGTGCGCCGCGATCTCGTCCTGCCGGCGATCCTGGGCGTCGTCTTCTACGTGGCGACGCTGATGACCTACACCTGGGAAACGATGGCGGTAACGGCGCTCGGCTACCTGATCACGCTGCCCTTCGGCGCTCGCTCCTGGCAGCGCAAGTATGGCGGCGACTGGCCCGTCCATCCTTCGACCGGCGGCGATGGCCTGCCGGGCGACAAGGATTGACCGGGTCGACAGATTGCACAAAAGAAAAGGCCACCGTGGTGACACGGTGGCCTTTCTGTTTGGGCTTACGTCGAAGCTTATTCCGGCATCCGGTAATCGACGATCCTGTCTTCGCGAACGATATAGAGCTTGCCGGTCTCGGTCTGATCCGGGCCGACCAGCGGCAGCAGCTTGGCAGCCACTTCGGACGGATGCGGGACGGTCTCCGGATCCTCGCCGGGCATCGCCTGGGCGCGCATCGCGGTGCGGGTGGCGCCGGGATCCACGGAGAGGATGCGCAGCGGCAGGCGCTGCGTTTCTCCGGCCCAGGTGCGGGCCAGAGCCTCGACGGCAGCCTTGGAGGCGGAGTAGGGGCCCCAGAACGGCTTGCACTTGTGTGCGGCACTTGACGACAGGATCAGCGCGCGGCCGGCATCCGACTTGATCAGCAGAGGCTCCAGCGACCGGATCAGCCGCCAGGTGGCGTTGACGTTGATCATCATCACCTTGTCGAACACCTTCGCCTCGACATGGCCGATCGGCGAGATCGTGCCGAGCACGCCGGCATTGGCGACCAGGATGTCGAGCTTGCCCCAGCGCTCGTTGATGGCGCCGCCGAGCTTGTCGATCGCCGGCATGTCGGCGAGGTCGAAAGGAACGAGCGTTGCCGAGCCGCCGGCCGCCTTGATCGCGTCGTCGAGCTCTTCGAGCCCACCGACAGTGCGTGCGCAGGCGACGACATGTGCGCCGGCCTTGGCCAGTTCGAGAGCGGTGAAATAGCCGATACCGCGCGAAGCGCCGGTGACCACGGCCACCCGGCCTTTAAGATCGATCGTCATTTTGTTGTCTGGTTATCCGTTGCTGGCGAGAACCGAGAGTTTGCGGACGTTGCTTGCGCCTTCCTGGTCGAGGAGGCGGGTCGGATAGTCCCCGGTGAAATAGTGGTCGGTGAACTGCGGCGACTTCGGGTCGCGCTTTTCACCGCCGACCGCCTCGTAGAGGCCGTCGATCGACAGGAATTCCAGCGAATCCGCACCGATGTAGCGGCACATGGAGGCGAGGTCCGCATGCTGGTTGGCCAAAAGCTTATCGCGATCCGGCGTGTCGATGCCGTAGAAATCCGGATGGAAGATCATCGGGCTTGCGACGCGCACATGCACTTCACGTGCGCCTGCGTCCCGCATCATCTGCACGATCTTGACCGAAGTGGTGCCGCGCACGATCGAATCGTCGACCAGGATGATGCGCTTGCCCTCGATCATCGCGCGGTTGGCCGAATGCTTGAGCTTGACGCCGAAGGCGCGGATCTGCTGCGTCGGCTCGATGAAGGTGCGGCCGACATAGTGATTGCGGATGATGCCGTATTCGAAGGGAATGCCGCTCTCTTGGGCATAGCCGAGCGCTGCCGGCGTGCCACCGTCCGGCACGGGCACCACCACGTCGGCCTCAACAGGGGCTTCCTTGGCGAGGTTGATGCCCATGTTCTTGCGCGAGACGTAGATGCTGCGGCCACCGACGACCGAATCCGGCCGGGCGAAATAGACATATTCGAACAGGCAGAGACGCTCCGGCTGCGTGACCTCGGGCTTGCGCGCATCGATCGAGATCGAACCGTCGGGCTGGATTTCGCAGATGATCACTTCGCCGTTCTCGACGTCGCGCACGTAGGTGGCGCCGATGATGTCGAGCGCGCAGGTTTCCGAGCAGAAGATCGGCTTGCCGTCGAGCTCGCCCATCACGAGCGGACGGATGCCGATCGGGTCACGGGCGGCGATCAGCTTGGTGCGGGTCATCGCCAGCATCGAATAGCCGCCTTCCATCTGACGGATGGCGTCGATGAAACGGTCGGAAGACGAGGCCTGCTTGGAGCGGGCGATCAGGTGCAGAACGACTTCAGTGTCCGAGGTCGACTGACAGATGGCGCCGTCGGCGATCAGTTGCCGACGAAGGGTGAGGCCGTTGGTGAAGTTGCCGTTGTGGGCGACTGCGATGCCGCCGACTTCGAGCTCGGCAAACAGCGGCTGGACGTTGCGTAGCGCCACTTCACCCGTCGTCGAGTAGCGGGTGTGGCCGATCGACATGAAGCCGGGGAGCTTTGCCAGCGTCGCCGGGTCGGTGTAGTGGTCGCCGACGAGGCCCATGCGCTTTTCGGTGCAGAACTGCTTGCCGTCGAAGGTGACGATGCCGGCTGCTTCCTGGCCGCGATGCTGGAGCGCGTGCAGGCCAAGCGCTGTCAGCGCCGCCGCGTCCGAGTGCCCCAAAATACCGAAGACGCCGCACTCTTCGTGCAGTTCGTCGCCTTCGAGTTCATCGTGGATTTCCATGGATCTGAGATCGGTCATCACAGTCGCCTTTGTTCCGTACCGGTGCGCATATCGTGATCGGGCCCGCAGTCTTCAAGCGATCTTAGCTGAAAACGGCTGCGAGCGTTATTCCCCAAAAGGACAAAGCCCGCGGGGCGGGCTTTGTCGGCATGTCGTTCCTGTCTCAGCCGTTGGTGGCCGGTGCGTCGTCTGCGGGCGCCTGCTCTGGCGTCGTCGTCGGCGCCTGGCCCGGTGCTGCAGCCGGCGCTTCGCCTTCGCCTTCGCCGGTCGTGTCCTTGCCGCGCAGACGGTCGAGAATGGTGGCGTCGGCCTCTTCGGGCAGCAGCGCGATCAGCTTGTTGCCGAGATTGTCGAGCAGCGGCTTCGACTTGGCCTGGGTCACCCAGACCGGCTGCTGCGCCGGTGCGACCAGCCAGTTGAAGAACAGCATGGCGACGACAACGAGCAGGATGCCGCGGGCGGCGCCGAACAGGAAGCCGAGCGTGCGGTCGAGAGCGCCGATGCGGCTGTCGATGATGAAGTCGGCGATCCGCATGGTGATGAAGGAAATGATGATCAGCGCCACCAGGAAGATCACCGCCGCCGATCCGATCAGCGCGACGGTGTCGCTGTTGGTGTACTGCTTGGCATAGGGCAGGAGGTGCGGGTAGAGGAAGTAGGCGGCAGCTGCTGCGCCCACCCAGCTCGCGACCGAAAGCACTTCGCGCGAAAAGCCGCGGACCATGGCCAGAATTGCGGAAAACAGGGCGACGCCGAGAACGATACCGTCGAGAATTGTAATGGGCATTTTGTCCTTACTCCGGACCCGGTTCGTCCGGGTCTCCTCAAGCCTATCCGCCATCGGCCCTGTTCAGGGCGTTTGCAGCCTGCTTGCAGCCTTTAGAGGTCCGCCTGCGGCATCCGCATTCAGTCGTCGTCCTGTGCCGCCTTGAGCGCATGTCGCGATCCCGCGATGCGCGCCACCAGATCCGGCAGGCTTTCCATCTCGCTCCATCGGCCACCGCCGTTTTTCGGCAGCTCCATCGAAGCGGATGGCAGGACCGCCTGCGAGAACCCGAGCTTCTCGGCTTCCTTAAGGCGTTGTGCGGTATGCGCAACCGGCCGGATGGCGCCCGACAAGCTGACTTCGCCGAAATAGACGCAATCGGCCGGAAGGGCAAGCCCGGCAAGCGATGAAACCAGTGCGGAAGCCACAGCAAGATCGGCGGCAGGCTCCGAAATGCGGTAGCCGCCGGCAATGTTGAGATAGACGTCGTGCTGCCCGAGCTTTACCCCGCAATGGGCCTCGAGCACCGCAAGGATCATCGACAGTCGGGCGGAGTCCCAGCCGACGATGGCGCGGCGCGGCGTGCCGAGCGACGTCGGGGCGACGAGCGCCTGCACTTCGACAAGCACGGGCCGCGTGCCTTCCATGCCGGCAAAGACGGCCGCACCCGGCGATTTCTCGTTGCGTTCGCCCAGAAACAGTTCCGACGGGTTGGCGACTTCACGCAGGCCCTTGTCCGACATTTCGAAAACGCCGATCTCGTCGGTCGGGCCAAAACGGTTCTTGACGGTGCGCAGGATGCGGTAGTGATGGCCGCGGTCGCCTTCGAAATAGAGCACGGCGTCGACCATGTGCTCAACGACGCGGGGGCCGGCGATCTGTCCTTCCTTGGTGACGTGGCCGACAAGTACGACGGCCGTCCCGGTTTGCTTGGCAAAGCGGATCATCGCCTGAACGCCGGTGCGAACCTGGGTGACGGTGCCCGGCGCCGAATCGACGATGTCGCTCCAGAGCGTCTGGATGGAATCGATGATCACCAGATCCGGGCGCTTGCCTTCCGAAAGCGTCGCCAGGATGTCCTCGACATTGGTTTCGGCGGCGAGCAACACGTCGCTGTCGGCAGCGCCCAGCCGCTGGGCGCGAAGCCGCACCTGCGCCACTGCCTCTTCACCGGAGACATAGATGACCCGGTGGTTGCGGCGCGAAAGGGCTGCGGCCGCCTGCATCAGCACGGTCGACTTGCCGATCCCGGGATCGCCGCCGACAAGCAGCGCCGAGCCGCGCACGAAGCCGCCGCCGGTCACCCGGTCCAATTCCGAAATGCCGGTCTGGATGCGGGGCGCATCCTCGATGTCGCCGGAAAGGGTGGTGAGCGCCACCGGACGGCCCTTCTTCGGCGCGCGCGACGGACCGCCGCCGATGCCGGCCGTCGGATCGTCTTCGATGATCGTGTTCCACTCGCCGCACCCCTCGCACTTGCCGGCCCAACGGGTGTGGATCGTGCCGCAGTTCTGGCAGACGAATTGTGTGCGGGCTTTGGCCATGAAAATCGACTTTCGCATGTGGAGACCGCGCATGTCGCGATGGGCGTGCGCGGCGAAGAATCAGCTCTATTGTCACATAATGCCCGGACGAGCGGAACAAAAGGTGAATTTTAGCGGAGATGGCTGGAAAATGATCCGAGGCGACCCGTCACACGGGGTCGATACAGTGCCTGACATAGCGCTGGCCGAGGCTGGTCAGCATCTCGTAGCCGATCGTCCCACCGGCGCGCGCAACGTCGTCGATCGCAATATGCCGGCCGAAAAGCTCGATATAGTCGCCCGGCCGCACGGCGGTTTCGGGAAGGTCGGTCACGTCGAAGAGGCTGAGGTCCATGGTGACGCGGCCGACATGGGGGATTTTCCGGCCGTGCAGGAAGCCGAAAGCGCCCGATGGCGTTGCCCGCCTGAGGGTGACGCCGCCGCCCGAGACGGAGCGATGGTAGCCATCGGCATAGCCGACCGCAACCGTGGCGATGCGGCTGTCGCGATCAAAGCGTGCGGAGGCGCCGTAGCTCGCGGTGCCGCCTGCGGCCACCTCGCGTACCTGGATGATCCGCGCTTCGGCGGTCACCACCGGCTTCATCGGGTTGGCGGCCCCGTCCACCGCCTCGCCGCCATAGACGGCAATGCCTGGACGGGTCAGGTCGAAGTGGTAGTCGGACCCGAGAAAGACGCCGCCGGAGTTGGCAAGGCTTGCATCGACACCCTCATAGGCAGCGGTCGCCTCGTGGAAGCGCTTGAGCTGGAGCGCATTCAGCCGATGCTCGGGATCGTCGGCGCTGACCAGATGGCTCATGATGAGCACCGGCGAGAAGCTCGCCGGCCGCGCCGGGTCGTTTGCCAGCGCAACCGCATGCTCGACCGAAAGGCCGAGCCGGTTCATGCCGGTATCGATGTGCAGCACGCAAGGGTGATCGCCGCCCTCGGAAAGGGCTGCCATGAACACGGCGAGCTGTTCGTCCGAATTGATCACCGGTACCAGATCGTTGTCGAAGAACAGGGCTTCGTTGCCCGGCCACATGCCCGCGAGGATGTAGATCCGGCCGTCGGGCACGAGCGGACGAAGGGCAGCACCTTCCTCGGCGTTGGCAACGAAGAAGTCGCGCGCGCCGGCTGCATAAAGGGCAGGGGCGGCGCAGTCGATGCCGATCCCGTAGGCATTGGCTTTGAGCACAGCTGCGGCGCGCGCCTTGCCGGAGCGCTTGTTCATCGACCGCCAGTTGTCGACAAGCGCGCCAAGGTCGATCGTGAGCCTGTTGGAAGCGGAAAGGAAGTCTGGACGAAGCATGCCGGGCCTCTGCGTGGGTGATCCAAGATCAATACAGCCAAGCGAAGAGCGTCGCAAATGCTGCAGTATCACGGTGCGCCCGCGGTCAGGCCTGCAAACGCGCACTTTTGTGCAAGACGCCGGCGCGCCTGGGCACTATGGTTCTCCGATGCAGACGATTTCGCAGGAACAGGCCATCGATGTCATGCCGATCGAGGGCGCCGAGCGCACCCGCTTTTGGCGAGACTCGCGCTTCATGGGCATGGAATGCCTGACCGCCACCTTCATCACCCATGAATTCGCGCCGCATGCGCACGAAACGTTCTCAATCGGCGCGATCGAGGCCGGCTCCCAGATCAGCAAGATCAAGGGCGAGCGCTCGGAGGCGGGTCCCGGATACTTCTACCTGATCAATCCCGACGAGATCCACGATGGCCACCCGGGCGGCAGCGGCTACCGCTATCGCATGGTCTACCCGAGCGCCGAGCTCCTGGTGAACATCATCGAGGACGTGACGGGCCGCGCCTTCAAGGGTACGCCGTCCTTTGCCAAGCGCGTTCTCCAGGCTCCCGATCTGGCCCTTTCCTTCCACCAGGCGCATCGAACGCTCGAGGTCGCAGGCGCCACGCTCGAGGCCGAGGAAAAGATGTTTGCCGTGCTTGCAGCGATGTTCGAGCGCCACGGCAGTACGATCATTGCGCCGATCGAGACGCGGGAACATTCGGCCGTTCACCGCGCGCGTGACTTTCTGATGGAACATTATGCCGACGATGTCGGGCTTGAAGAGCTGGCCAGGGTCGCCGGCCTCAGTCGCGCGCACCTGATCCGCGCTTTCCGCAAGGAGTTCCATATCACCCCGCATGCGTTCCTGACCGACAAGCGCGTACGCGCGGCCAAGACGCTGCTGCGTCACGGATGGTCGGCCGTGGATGCCGCCTACCAGTGCGGTTTTGCCGACCAGGCGCATTTCAGCCGCCACTTCAAGGCGCGCACCGGGATTACGCCGGGCGCATTCCGCGCCGGTTGATCACTTTCGTTCAAGACGACCCGCAGCCCGGCGACTAGAACGTTGGCCAGAGCGACCGTGCGTTTCAAAGGACGGGCGGCGCTATGGTGCGAATGGAGACGTGGACGTTGCAGGAGAAAAGTGCATTTCAGGAATTTCGGTCGGCCGCGCTCGCGATGACGCCTCTCATCGTCGCGGTGATGCCGATCGGCCTCGTCTTCGGCGCGGTGGCGGCGGGCAAGGGGCTGACGCCGGCGGAGGTGACGCTGATGAGCGCGCTGGTGTTTGCCGGCGGATCGCAGTTCGTCGCGATGGACATCTGGACGCATCCTGCCTCCTGGGCAGCACTCGGCTTTTCGGCCTTGCTCGTCAATGTCCGTCACGTGCTGATGAGCGCCTCGATCGGCGGCAAGCTCGATCGCTTTTCGGGTCCGGCCCGCTACCTGTCCATGCTGCTTTTGGCCGACGAAATCTGGGCGATGGCGGAGATGCGCGCGAGCGCGACGAAGCTGACGCCCGCCTGGTTTGCCGGCCTTGCGGTGCCGTTCTACTGCGTCTGGGTGCTGACAAGCCTCGCGGGCGCGCTGCTCGGCGCCTTCCTCGGTGATCCGAAGGTCACTGGGCTCGACTTTGCGTTTCCGGCCGTCTTCATCGTCCTTGTCATGGGGTTCTGGAAAGGGCGCGGGACCGGCGCGGTGTTGGCCGCCAGCGCCTCGGCCGCCGTGCTCACACATCAGTTGTTGCCGGGCGTCTGGTATATCGCGGCCGGTGCTGCCGCAGGCGTCGTCGTCGCCGTTCTTTCGGGCGGCCGCAAGGAGGTGCAAGCATGAGCGTCGATCTCACCACGCTGCTTGCGATCCTTGCCATGGCGGCGGCGACGGTTGCCACCCGTATCGGCGGCCTCCTGCTGATCCGTTACGTGACGATCGGCGAGGATCAGAAACGGGCGCTCGAAGCCATTCCGCCGGCGGTGCTGATGGCGGTCATCGCGCCGACCGCCTTCGTGACCGGGCCGGCAGAAACGATCGCTGCGGCCTTGACGGCTGTGGCTGCCCTGCGGTTGCCGTTGCTCGCATCCGTCGCCATCGGCGTGGTCTCGGTGGCGCTGCTGCGTCTCGTCTTTTGAGGTTGTTGCCCTGAAGCGACGAATGTCGGCTCGGCGGCAGACGGATCGCTAGAAATTGAGAGCGGGCTGGGAAACCGCAAACATTTTTCCCAGCCCGCTCCGGCCGCCCCCACGGAACTTGAAGAGCAATCCCAGGAAACGTGTGAAACGGTTTTCCGTCCGGAATTGCGGTCTTTCAAAGCGATGGACAGTTTCGCTGTTTCGAAGAAACAAGGAAACTGTCTAGTGTTCTTCGTATTGGGTGAACGAGGGATCGGCGAGGTCGGTGAAGCGGGTGAATTCCGACTGGAAGGCGAGCTTCACGGTACCGGTCGGTCCGTGACGCTGCTTGGCGATGATCACATCGGCCGTGCCCTTCACCTGCTCCATCTTCATCTTCCACTCTTCGTACTTCGGATCGAACTCGTCGCGCGGCTCTAGGTTCTTCACGTAGTATTCCTCGCGGAACACGAAGAGCACGACGTCGGCGTCCTGTTCGATCGAACCCGATTCGCGAAGGTCGGAGAGCTGGGGCCGCTTGTCTTCGCGGCTTTCCACGCCACGCGAGAGCTGCGAGAGCGCGATGATCGGAACGTTCAGCTCCTTGCCGAGCGCCTTGAGGCCGGTGGTGATCTGGGTGATTTCCTGCACGCGGTTGTCGCTGGATTTGCCCGAGCCGGTCATGAGCTGGATATAGTCCACCACCAGGCAGTCGAGGCCGCGCTGGCGCTTGAGGCGGCGCGCGCGGGCGGAAAGCTGGGCGATAGAGATGCCACCCGTCTGGTCGATATAGAGCGGCACCTTCTGCATCATCTGCGAGCAGGCGACGAGCTTTTCGAACTCGGCCTCGGAAATATCACCGCGGCGGATCTTCGACGAGGAGACTTCGGTCTGCTCGGAGATGATACGGGTGGCGAGCTGCTCGGACGACATTTCGAGCGAATAGAAGCCGACGACGCCGCCGTTTCTCGCCTTGAACGAGCCGTCCGCCTGGACTTCCGGCTCGTAGGCCGCGGCAATGTTGTAGGCGATGTTGGTCGCAAGCGAGGTCTTGCCCATGCCGGGACGTCCGGCAAGCACGATCAAGTCGGAGCGCTGCAGGCCGCCCATGCGGCCATCAAGCGACAGGATGCCGGTCGAAATGCCCGACAGGCTGCCATCGCGCTCGAAGGCCTGGCCGGCCATGTCGATTGCGAGCGCAACGGCATCGTTGAACGACTGGAAGCCGCCATCGTAGCGGCCGGTTTCCGCCAGTTCGAACAGGCGGCGTTCGGCGTCCTCGATCTGGCCCTGCGGCGGCATGTCGAGCGGGGCATCATAGGCGATGTTGACCATGTCTTCGCCGATGGTGATCAGCGAGCGGCGCAACGCCAGGTCATAAATGGCCCGGCCATAGTCTTCCGCATTGATGATCGATACGGCTTCCACGGCAAGGCGTGCCAGATACTGGGCGACGGTCATGTCGCCGACCTTCTCGTCGGCCTTGAGGAACGTCTTGATGGTAACGGGGTTGGCAGCCTTGCCCATGCGAATGATATCGCCGGCGACCTCGTAGATCTTGCGGTGCAGCGGCTCGTGCAGGTGAACCGGCTTCAGGAAGTCCGATACACGATAGTACGCGTCATTGTTGACGAGGATCGCGCCGAGGAGCGCCTGCTCGGCTTCAAGGTTGTTCGGCGCCTCGCGGTAGTGCTGGTCCGCCTGATCCTTGCTGATAGGGGATAGCTTTCGCGCCGCGTCGTTCATGTCGTTCTGTCTCTGCCTCTGTCTGGTGTGGCCCCGGTTTGCGTCTTACCGCCGTCCGGGTCAAGTGCAGGGCGGACACAGTTGCAAAGCGTGTCGTGCGAGCCTGGCGCTTTTCCCGTTGTTCCACTGATCCACAGGCAGGGTTCACAAAAACACGAATTCTGCCGTTGCCACAAACTTGGGCGTTGACGGACCGAATCACCCTGTCAGCTGCAAAATTCTAATCCCGTCGCTCGTCCGTTCAAAACCCGTTCTTGAAAAACGAGCGCGTTTGGATTAGATAGTATGAAAATAGTTAGCATGCTACTAATATGGAAAAGATATTAATGTATCAGCCCACCGTAAACCGCGAATTGTTCGACGCCCTGTCGCTGGTCAATCGCAAGCTCAGGGCCGTTTTTGATGCCCAGGTGAAGGAGAGGGGCCTGACGCTGTCGCGGGCGCGCGCACTCTTCGCCCTGACCAGGAAGGATGGCTTGAACCAGCGAGAACTTGCAGACGAGCTCGACATCGAGACGCCGACGCTGGTGCGTCTGCTGGACGGCATGGAAAAGCAGGGCTTCATCGAGCGGCGTGTCGAGGTGTCCGACCGGCGCGCCAAGCAAATCCACATGACCGACCTCGGCCGCGCGGTTGCCGACGACATCCTGAGGCTTGCCGACGAGATCCGGGCCGAGGTGTTGCAGGGCGTCGATAGGGCCGAGCTTGCCGTTACGCTCAGGGTCGTGCGTTCGCTCGCCGACAATGTTCAGTCGCTGGCGCGGGAGTGACGGCCATGCGCGCCGTGGCGACCCTCGGAGCCAATGACAACCGGAGCGCCCTTTCGGAAGGGGATGGCGAACCCGAACAGGAGCCGCAAGCCGCCCTCGCGGCCGTGCCTTCGCCGCAGGCCGCTTTGCCAGTTGATCCGGCGTCCATGCCGATGATGAAGTCGGCGATCTACGTCCTTTGCTCGGCCTTCCTGTTCCTGACGCAGGGACTGGGGATGAACCTGGCGCTTGCCAACCTCAACCAGCTCCAGGGCTCGCTCTCGGCGACCTCGGTCGAAGCGGCCTGGCTTTCGGCGGCCTACATGGCGCCGAATGTCAGCCTGTCGATTGCGCTCGTGAAGATCCGCGCCCAGTACGGGCTGCGCCGGTTTGCCGAAATCGGCATCGTCGGCTTCGTGATCGTTTCCCTGATGAATGTCTTCGTGTCGGATCTGCATTCGGCCATCGTCGTGCGCTTCATAAGCGGCATTGCCGCAGCGCCAATGTCGACGCTCGGCTTTCTCTACATGCTCGAGGCCTTTCCGCCGGCGCGCAAGCTGACGACCGGGTTGGCGCTGGCGCTCACGTGCACGACGATCTCCGCGCCGATCACCCGACTGATCTCTCCGGCGCTGATCGAGTATGGTCAGTGGCACGGGCTCTACCTCATGGAGATGGCGTTGGCGCTGATCGCGTTGCCGGTCATCTACCTGTTGCCACTGACGCCGGTGCCGCATGCCAAAGTCATCCAGCGCCTGGATATTCTGAGCTACCTGCTCGTCGCCTTCAGCTTCGGATGCCTCGCGGTGGTGCTTTCCATGGGGCGGCTTTACTGGTGGTTCGAAGCGCCCTGGCTCGGCGTCCTCCTGGCCGTGTCGATCGCCGCACTGACCGCCGTGGTTCTGATCGAGCTGAACCGCGCAGTGCCCTTGATCGACATGCGCTGGCTCGCGTCGAAGGAAGTAGTCCACTTCACCGCTGTTCTCCTGATTTTTCGCCTTGTCGCGTCCGAGCAGTCGGCGATCGCCACGAATTTCTATCAGCAGATCGGGCTCCAGTTCGAGCAGGTCGCGACACTCTACTGGATCATTCTGGCTGCCGCGATCGCCGGTGGCCTGCTCTGCGCCGTGCTGATGAGCCCGCAGCATTCCGAACGCGTGCACATGCTGGCGCTTGGCCTGCTTGCCACGGGCGCTTACCTCGACAGCCAGGCATCCAGCCTGACCCGACCCGAGCAGATGTATGTCAGCCAGGCGATGATTGCGGCCGGTACGGCGCTTTTCCTGCCGCCGGCGATGGCGAGCGGCTTTCGGGCAGCACTTGCCAAGGGGCCGAGCTATATTCTGAGCTTCTTCGTGGTCTTCCTGTTCACCCAGAACATCGGCAGCCTGATCGGATCCGCGGCCTTTGGGACCTTTGTCACGATCCGCGAGAAGTTCCATTCCAACATCCTCGCAGAACAGATTGTGCTCTCCAATCCGCTCGTCGCCCAGCGGATCAACCAGCTCGCAGCCGCCTATGGCAGGGTGGTGGGCGACAGGACCCTTTTGAACGGAGAAGGCGCCGTCCTCCTGTCGCAGCAGATCACCCGCGAAGCTTACATCCTGGCCTACAACGACGCCTTTCTGCTCGATGCGATGATTGCCCTTGGCGCGCTCGTCGGCCTGCTTGTTCACATGTCCTACAAATGGTTTGCGCAGCGTTTGGCTGGTCCGCCGCTTCGAACCGCCCTTTGATTGATTGGTTTCACCATGTTGAAAGTCTTACGCTCCCCCACGGCCCTGATCGTCCTGATGGCGGGTATCGCCGGCGTCGCGCTGGTCCTCTATGCTTGGCGGTTGCCCCCGTTCCAAAGCGCGGTGGAAATGACGGAGAACGCCTATGTGCGCGGTTATGTGACGGTGATGAGCCCTCAGCTTTCAGGCTATGTCGCCGACGTTCCCGTCCACGACTACGAGACCGTCAAGGCCGGGGAAGTCCTCGTCAAGATCGACGACCGCATCTACGCGCAGAAGCTGGCGCAGGCGCAGGCAACGCTTGCCGCCCAGAAGGCGGCCCTTGCCAATTCCTACCAGCAGGAACTGTCGGCCAAGGCCGGAATTGCAGCGAGCCAGGCGCAGATCGACAGCGCCAGGGCGGCCTTCAACCGTGCCCGCTCCACCTGGGACCGCATCCGGCCGCTGACGGAAAAGGGTGTGGCGACGCGCAGCGACGCCGATCAGGCGCGCGCCGGTTTCGAGCAGGCGGACGCGGCGGTCAACCAGGCGGAAGCCGGATTTCAGGTCGCAACGCAGGCGCTGGCGACCACGCTTGGGGCACGCGCCGGATTGGAGGCGGCGGTAACGGGCGCGGGAGCCGCCGTGGAACTGGCGCGCATCGACCTCGAAAACACGCGCATCCTCGCGCCGCGCGACGGCAGGCTCGGTGAGATCGGTGCGCGGGTCGGGCAATATGTAACGGCTGGATCGCAGCTTCTGGCGCTGGTACCGAACGATGTCTGGGTGGTCGCCAATTTCAAGGAGACGCAACTGGATGGCATGCGGGCCGGCCAGCCCGTGACCATTTCGGTCGACGCCCTGCACAAGAGCGAATTGACCGGGCACATCGAGCGCTTTGCACCAGCCGCCGGTTCGGAGTTCAGCGTGATCCGGCCGGACAACGCGACCGGCAACTTCATCAAGGTGGCCCAACGCGTCGGCGTGCGCATCGCCGTCGATCCTGGCCAGCCATTGGCCGAGATGCTGTCACCGGGCCTGTCGGTTGTGGTGCGCGTCGACAAGGATGCGCCGGCACAGGCAGTGGTCGATCATGCCGCCGGCCCGGGCGTCCCGAGCGCTCTTGCCGGCTCCGGCGCCTGACATTTTTTGGAGGCAAGGCCGCGTGCCTGCGGGCGGACAAGAAAAAAGCCCGGATCGATGGTCATCGATCCGGGCTTTTTTCGTTGAATGGCCGTTGAGGCTTATTCTTCTTCGCCTTCGAACTCGGCTTCCGGATTGAAGAAGTCTTCCGGCTTCAGAGCGTCTTCGTCAACGCCGTAGATGGCGTCGGCCGAGGTCAGGCTTTCGCCCTTGGCCTGGCGACCGGCTTCTTCAGCCGAACGGGCAACGTTGACTTCGACAGCGATCTCGACTTCCGAGTGCAGGTGCAGCGTGACCTTGTGCAGGCCAATCGACTTGATCGGCTGGTTGAGGTCGACCTGGTTGCGGCCGACGTTGAAGCCTTCGGCAGCGAGAACTTCGATGATGTCGCGGGCAGCAACCGAACCGTAGAGCTGGCCGGTTTCGCCTGCCGAGCGGACGATGATGAAGGACTTGCCGTCGAGCTTTTCGGCAACAGCCTGAGCTTCCGACTTGCGCTCGAGGTTGCGGGCTTCGAGCGTCGAACGCTCAGCTTCGAAACGGGCCTTGTTGGCGGCGTTGGCGCGCAGCGCCTTGCCGAGCGGCAGAAGGTAGTTGCGGGCGAAGCCGTCGCGAACCTTTACGGTTTCGCCCATCTGGCCGAGCTTGGCGATGCGTTCGAGAAGAATGACTTGCATGTTGAGTTTCCTTTCAGTGATCCAATTTGTTGGTCAGTTTTTTCCAACCGGCGTGACCGCGATGGTGCGTCGCGTATCGATCAGGCCGGACAGGAGGAAGAAGAATGCCGGGACCGTGAAGACGAGCACCGACAGGTATGCGATCCACAGCACGGGAAGCCGCCAGGACTTGCCGCGCGTGCGGAAATGGAAGGATGCGAAACCGGCAAGCAGGAAGCCCGCGCCGAAGGTTCCGCAGATCAGCGCGCCGATCGTGGCTGGCGCGCCGCCAAGGAAAGTGAGGACCAGGCCGCCGAGGAAGATGAAGATCGCGTTGCGATGCATGCGCAGCGTCGAGGGGATGTCCTCGCGCGGCCTGAGCGACCGCCCGGACATCTGCACGATGCGGGTGGCGAGGTAGTAGGCGGTAAACAGCATCAGCACCCAGACAGCGCCCTGGACGAGCGGCAGGGCGAGCGTGAAGAGTGACTTGATCTGGGCGATTGCGGCCGCATCGGGGTTGTAGGCGGAATCCTGCGCCTGCACCGCCTGAATGACGATATCGACCATCCGGTCGGAGATGTCGGAACCGTAGCCGACGATGATGCCGACGATGATCATACCCACCGTCACGAGGCCGGCGAGATGGCTCAGAATGTCGGAGAGGGGATACCACGCAAGCGCTTCATCGGGACCGCCGAGTTCGGAGGCCGGACGCGCGAGATTGGCAAGATGGCTCAGCCACCCGGCCGGGATGAGCGTGACGACGAGAATGAGCAAGGCGAAATAAGGGGACGCGAGTGCTGTGGCCGTGCCCCCGGCCACGACGATCGCGGTGATCGCGGCAGCGTTGCCCCAGCCAAGGCCGGCCATCAGGATCGGCAGCGCGGAAGCGGCGTAAAGGACGATCGCGAGCGACGACTGCGTGTTCGCGCCCATCGACAAGAGGGCGGCGGTAAAGCCGGCGAGAACGCCGGTCAGCAGCGATGTCCTGTTCACATTCGTCACGTTTCGCTGTCCTGCTTCGTGCAGTTAGGGGATGGCGAAAGCCTTGTCCCCAGCTTGGGATTTAGGCGCTTGCGCGCCGGTTCCGATCCGCGCCCATCGCGGAAGGGAAGGGCAAGGCGCTTACGTAAGGAAAGCGCCTTGCCCTTGAGTCGATGTCCGCCGGAGTCAGATGACTGACGGACCGTCAGCCGTTCTTAGGAAACGACGTAGGGCAGCAGGCCGAGGAAGCGTGCACGCTTGATCGCCTGAGCGAGTTCGCGCTGCTTCTTCTGGGAAACGGCCGTGATGCGGGAAGGAACGATCTTGCCGCGCTCGGAAATGTAGCGCTGCAGCAGACGGATGTCCTTGTAGTCGATCCGCGGAGCGTTTGCGCCCGAGAAGGGGCAGGTCTTGCGGCGGCGGTGGAACGGGCGACGAACCGGAGCGGAAGAAACTTCAGCCATTGTCTTTATCTCCTAAAGCTTCTTGATTACGCGCGGTCTTCGCGCGGACGACGCGGGCGGTCTTCGCGGTCGCCACGGTCCGGACGCGGACCACGGTCGCCGAAGCTGCGCTCCGGACGGTCGCCATCGCGACGCGGACGGTCGTCGCGGTCACGCTTCTGCATCATTGCAGACGCGCCTTCTTCGTGCTTCTCAACGGCAATCGTCATGTAACGCAGGACGTCTTCGTTGATGCGCATCTGACGCTCGATTTCGTGAACAGCCGCTGCCGGAGCATCGATGTCCATGAGAACGTAGTGAGCCTTGCGGTTCTTCTTGATGCGGTAGGTGAGGGACTTCAGGCCCCAGTTCTCGACGCGACCGACCTTGCCGCCGTTTGCTTCGAGTACGCCCTTGTACTGCTCGACGAGACCGTCGACCTGCTGCGGCGTGATGTCCTGGCGGGCCAGGAATACGTGTTCATAAAGAGCCATTGTGGCTTGCCTTTCTTGCGTTAATAGCCCGGACCTCGGCGGCTAAGCCTCAACGACTGTTCTTAGTGGCTGGCAGGCAGCCGGCAAGAAAGTGTTGTATCGAGACGGTCGAGAGCGGAGACACGGGAGGCCGGAATGTCTTTACATTCCTGACGGCGCCCCACTTGGGAAACCGGCCCTCCGTTCAGCCACCAGCCAGAAGACCGGGCATTTCGAACAGCGCGCTTATACGCATTTTTCGGCAGAAGGCAAGGCAGGGCTGAAATAAAGACGGCCCTGCCTCTGTCTCGAGGTCAGATCGGCATCGGATAGAGCCGGTGCAGCCGCCTGATTCCGTTCATGACGTCCTGCGACAGATTAAGGTCGGCGGCGCCGAGATTGGTTTTCAGCTGCTCCATCGAGGTGGCGCCGATAATGACCGAGGCCATGAAAGGCCGTGTCAGGCAGAAGGCGATGGCCATCTGCGCCGGATCGAGGCCGTGTTCGCGCGCAAGTTCGACATAACCTTCGACCGCAGGCTCCTGGTGCGGGGTGAACCGGCCGCCAAGGTCGCCGTTGATCGACAGCCGCGATCCGGTGGGTCGCGCGCCGTTGAGGTACTTGCCGCTCAACAGGCCGGCGGCGAGCGGCGAATAGGCAAGCAGGCCCACATCCTCGTGGTGCGACAACTCGGCGAGGTCCAGGTCATAGGCGCGATAGAGAAGATTGTATTCGTTCTGGATCGATGCGACGCGCGGAAGGCCCTGACGCTCCGCCATGTCGATAAACTTCATCGTGCCCCAGGCGGTATCGTTGGAAAGGCCAATGGCCCGAACCTTGCCGGCCTTGACGATATCGTCGAGCTTGTCGAGGATCGCTCTGAGGTCGGTGGCGACGTGCGCCTTGTCCTGCTTGGCAGGATCATAGGACCAGGCGTTGCGGAAATGATAGTGGCCGCGGTTCGGCCAGTGGATCTGGTAGAGGTCGACATAGTCGGTCTTCAGCCGCTTGAGGCTGGCGTCGATCGCCTCGCCGATGCCTTCCGGGGTCGTCGGGCCGCCGCTGCGGATATAGGGGCGGCCGGGTCCGGCGACCTTGGTCGCCAGCACGACGTCGTCGCGGCGGCCGCGCTTTGCCAGCCACTCGCCAATGATGCGCTCGGTGTTGCCGTAGGTCTCGGACGAAAGCGGCGTCGTCGGATAGAGTTCCGCCGTGTCGATGAAGTTCACGCCCTTTTCGAAGGCATGGTCCAGTTGTTCGTGTGCTTCTGCGACGGAGTTCTGCGAGCCCCAGGTCATGGTGCCAAGGCAGATTTCCGAAACCTTCATGTCCGTGCGGCCGAGCCTGTTGTAACGCATGGATCGAGATTCCTCGTGAAAAGGCGCGTGTCGACCGTGGGAGGAAGGGTGTCGCGCCGGGATGGGTGATGGCTGCCGCCCGCGCGATAGCGAAGGTCAGGCCGGCCTTGGGCGGCAAACTTACGCCTTGATTGATGAAGATCAAGGGCAAAAGGCGTCGTTGGCCCTGTCCGTCCGGCCCTCCAAGCTTGACTCGCCGTTCAGGAATGTGAATGGAGAGGAAACTAGGGCCGGATGAGGAAATGTATCTCCGCCTCCGCTCCAACTCATAAGAACCGATCACTATGATGTTGTGTCGATGCGACCCAAAATCCTAGTGATCTAGGGAAGGGACTATCCCATGAGCATTGCATTCACGTTCCCCGGCCAGGGCAGCCAGGCTGTCGGCATGGGCAAGGAACTGGCGGACGCGTTTCCGCAGGCAGCGGCGGTCTTTGCCGAAGTCGACGAGGCGCTCGGCGAGAAGCTGTCGGACGTCATGTGGAACGGCCCGGAGGAAACGCTGACGCTGACGGCGAACGCTCAGCCGGCGCTGATGGCCGTTTCGATGGCAGTCATCCGGGTGCTTGAAGCCAAGGGGCTCGACCTTAAGAGCAAGGTGTCTTTCGTCGCCGGCCATTCGCTCGGTGAATATTCGGCGCTCTGTGCCGCCGGGACCTTCTCGATCGCCGACACGGCCCGCCTGCTGCGCATCCGCGGCAACGCCATGCAGGCCGCAGTCCCGGTCGGTAAGGGCGCTATGGCCGCGATCATCGGTCTCGAACATGCCGACGTCGACGCCATCTGCCGCGAGGCATCCGCACTCGGCTCCTGCCAGATCGCCAACGACAATGGCGGCGGGCAGCTGGTGATCTCCGGCGAGAAGGCGGCGGTCGAGAAGGCTGCGGCGCTTGCCTCCGAAAAGGGCGCCAAGCGCGCCTTGATGCTGCCGGTCTCCGCACCTTTCCATTCGAGTCTGATGGCGCCTGCTGCCGAGGCGATGCGCGAGGCGCTGGCCAAGGTCGAAAAGCGCACGCCCGTTGTGCCTATTGTCGCCAACGTGCTCGCCGCACCGGTCAGTGATGCCGACGAGATCGCCCGTCTGCTGGTGGAGCAGGTCACCGGCCAGGTCCGCTGGCGCGAGACCGTCGAGTGGTTTGCGGCCAACAATGTCACCACGCTCTATGAACTCGGCTCGGGCAAGGTGCTGACCGGGCTTGCCCGCCGCATCGACAAGGCCGTCAACGGCATCGCCGTCAATACGCCTGCCGACATCGACGCGGCACTTGCGGCTCTGCTCGCATAAGCCGTCGAACAAGCGCACAGTTACAAGGAACCAATCAGATGTTCGATCTTTCCGGCCGCAAGGCTCTCGTCACCGGCGCTTCCGGTGGTATCGGCGAAGAAATCGCCCGCATGCTGCACGCCCAGGGCGCGACCGTCGGTCTGCACGGCACCCGCGTCGAGAAGCTGGAAGCGCTTGCCAACGAGCTTGGCGAGCGCGTGCAGCTCTTCCCGGCAAACCTTTCGGACCGCGCCGAAGTCAAGGCGCTCGGTGAAAAGGCCGAGGCCGAACTCGGCGGCGTCGACATCCTCGTCAACAATGCCGGCATCACCAAGGACGGCCTCTTCGTGCGCATGAGCGACGAGGACTGGGACGCCGTTCTCGAGGTCAACCTGACGGCTGTCTTCCGCCTGACGCGCGAACTCACCCATCCGATGATGCGCCGCCGTTTCGGCCGCATCGTCAACATCACCTCGATCGTCGGCGTCACCGGCAATCCGGGCCAGGCCAACTACTGCGCCTCCAAGGCCGGCATGATCGGCTTTTCCAAGTCGCTGGCGCAAGAGATCGCGACCCGAAACGTCACCGTCAACTGCGTTGCGCCGGGCTTCATCGAAAGCGCCATGACCGGCAAGCTGAACGACAAGCAGAAGGACGCGATCATGGGCGCGATCCCGATGAAGCGCATGGGCACGGGCGCCGAAATCGCCTCGGCCGTCGCTTATCTCGCATCCAATGAAGCGGGCTACGTCACCGGACAGACGATTCACGTCAACGGCGGCATGGCGATGATCTGACGCTGTGTCCGGGACGTGCAGGCAGCCCGCCGAGATTGTGCGCAGGGCAGCATTCAACGTCCCGGCCTGCCGCCTGCCAAATGCCTGAAATTCAATGTTGAGCAAGCGAATGACAGGCATTTTCGGACTTTGCGACAGCGTTAAACCGTGTTAATCGGGCCATGACTGTTAGCAGTCGACCGGTCCCGCCAGGCGTCCGGCAGCCTTGGCTGCCTTGGGTTTGCCGCAGATCCGGTTGGATGGATTGCCGGGTAGGCCATCTTGGTCTATCAGGCTTACATAAGAGTACCGGTGCCGGATCAGGCGCCTACAGAAACGAAGGTCGAGGAACTCCGACATGAGCGATATCGCAGAACGCGTAAAGAAAATTGTTATTGATCATCTTGGCGTCGACGCCGAAAAGGTCAGCGAAGGCGCAAGCTTCATCGATGATCTCGGCGCGGACTCGCTCGACACCGTCGAACTGGTCATGGCTTTCGAAGAAGAATTCGGCGTTGAAATTCCTGACGATGCCGCTGACTCGATCCTGACCGTCGGCGACGCCGTCAAGTTCATCGAAAAGGCCCAGGCCTGATATCGAAGCGGCTTCGGCCGTGGGACGGGCCGCGTATAGCGGCCCGTTTAGCCCAGGGAAGTGGGCGGTCCCGCATCGCGCGTGGGTTTCGATCAGCAAGCGTTCCCCGCATTTGCCTCTGATCGTGAATTAAGAACCTTAAAATGGATGCCCGGATCGGGTTCGTTGCACGTGGTCCGATCCGGCTCTGAAACTGAAAGATCAGGGTGGGTCGCGGACTATGAGACGTGTCGTTATCACCGGTACCGGCATGGTATCTCCCTTGGGTTGCGGAACTGAGGCGACATGGACGCGCCTCCTTGCCGGGCACAACGCTGCCCGCAAGGTCACCGAATTCGAGGTCGAGGACCTTCCTGCCAAGATCGCCTGCCGCATCCCCTTCGGCGACGGCACCGATTCAACCTTCAATGCCGACGACTGGATGGAGCCGAAGGAGCAGCGCAAGGTCGATCCCTTCATCGTCTACGCGATGGCTGCCGCTGACATGGCGCTTGCCGATGCCGGCTGGAAGCCGCAAACGGACGAGGACCAGATCGCAACCGGCGTCCTGATCGGGTCGGGCATCGGTGGCCTCGAAGGCATCGTCGAAGGCGGCTATACGCTGCGCGACAAGGGTCCGCGCCGGATCTCGCCCTTCTTCATTCCCGGCCGCCTCATCAATCTTGCTTCCGGCCAGGTGTCGATCCGCCACAAGCTGCGCGGTCCGAACCACTCTGTCGTTACCGCCTGTTCGACCGGCGCCCATGCCATCGGCGACGCGAGCCGCCTGATCATGCTTGGCGACGCCGACGTGATGGTTGCCGGCGGCGCGGAATCGCCGATCTGCCGGATTTCGCTGGCCGGCTTCGCCGCCTGCAAGGCGCTGTCGACGCAACACAACGACGACCCTCAAAAGGCCTCGCGCCCCTACGACATCGACCGTGACGGCTTCGTCATGGGCGAGGGCGCTGGCGTCGTCATCCTTGAGGAACTCGAGCACGCCAAGGCGCGCGGCGCCAAGATCTATGCGGAAGTTGTCGGCTATGGTCTTTCCGGCGACGCCTTCCACATCACTGCGCCGTCGGAAGACGGTGACGGCGCCTATCGTTGCATGCAGATGGCACTGAAGCGCGCCGGGCTGACGGCTGCCGATATCGACTACATCAACGCCCACGGCACCTCGACGATGGCCGATACGATCGAGCTCGGCGCGGTCGAGCGCCTGGTCGGCGAGCACGCCTCGAAGATCTCGATGTCCTCGACCAAGTCGGCGATCGGCCATCTGCTGGGTGCCGCCGGTGCGGTCGAAGCGATCTTCTCGGCGCTGGCGATCCGTGACAACGTCGCACCGCCGACCCTCAATCTCGACAATCCGTCGGTTGAGACGAAGATCGACCTGGTGCCGCATGTTGCCCGCAAGCGTGAGATCAATGTGGCGCTGTCGAACTCCTTCGGCTTCGGTGGCACCAATGCCTCGCTGGTCCTGCGCCGTTACACCGGCGCGTGATCGTCCGGCCTTGCCCGGTCCGATCATTGCGTCGGCGTTCTTCTGACGCGATGATCCAGCTTTTGCCGTATTGCTCGTTACAAGCATGTTTCGGGAGGAGGGCGTCGCCAGCCAGGGTGGCGCTTGCCGACCGCTATGTTCGCGCAAGGCATGTCTGTCAGATTGCCAATTAGCTATTGCCTTGGAGCGCGGCTCGCCCGGTAATTCACCGTGGGCTGCAGCTTCGGATCAAAGTGTCGGGCGTCCGCCGCGTTCTCTTGAACGGACGGCGATTCGACACATTTCTGTGGTTCTTCGGTGAGATTGCACCCGGGCCGCGGATCTCTTTGTAACAAGACTGCGGTACGCCGGCCGATTGGGCGGCGCCGTATTGAATTCAGCCTGCCAAGGTCCAGTCCGAAATTCGCACCGGAAGCAGGAACAGAATGAGGCCGCGAATTTCGGGTTCGGGATAATCGTGAGCGACACAAACGACAACGGCGCGGCGCAATTCGGCCGCAGTGAAAACGCGAGCAACGGGCCGATCATTCCGAAATCGGCAAACGAGGCGCTGCGTCCGGAAAAGGTGCCGCAACCGCCCAGGCGGTCACGCAAGGCCCGCAGCCAGGTCGTCATCTTCCTGAACTTCGTCATGACCATCATCGTGTTTGCGGCACTCGCCGCCGCCGGCACGGTCTACTACGCCATGCATCAATACGAGAAGCAGGGCCCGCTGCAGGCAAACCAGAACTTCATCGTTCGCGGCGGCGCGGGCATGAGCGAAATCGCCAGCGGCCTTGAGCGTAGCAATATCATCACGGACGCAAGGGTCTTCCGTTTCGTTTCGGAAGCCTATCTGGACAACGAGACGCTGAAGGCCGGCGAATACGAGATCAAGGCTGGCTCGTCGATGCAGGAGGTCATGCAGCTTCTGAAGTCGGGCAAGTCGATCCTCTACTCCGTCTCCCTGCCCGAAGGCCTGACCGTCAAGCAGATGTTCCGCAAGCTGTCGGATGATCCCGTTCTGATCGGCGACCTGCCGGCAGAGTTGCCGGCCGAGGGGTCGCTGATGCCGGACACCTACAAGTTCACCCGCGGCACCAAGCGCGGCGAAATCGTCCAGCAGATGGCTGCGGCCCAGAAGGCCTTGGTCGGCCAGATCTGGGAAAAACGTGATCCCAACCTGCCGGTTTCCACCGTCGAGGAACTGGTAACGCTTGCCTCGATCGTGGAAAAGGAAACCGGCCGCGCCGACGAGCGTCCGCGCGTCGCCTCCGTTTTCATCAACCGGCTCGACAAGGGCATGCGGCTGCAGTCCGACCCGACGATCATCTACGGCATCTTCGGCGGTGACGGAAAGCCTGCCGATCGCCCGATCCTGAAGTCCGATATCGACAAGCAGACGCCGTACAATACCTATATCATCAAGGGCCTGCCGCCGACCCCGATCGCCAATCCCGGTCGCGCGGCGCTGGAAGCGGTCGCCAACCCGTCGCGCACGCCGGAACTCTACTTCGTCGCCGACGGTACCGGTGGTCACGTGTTCGCCGAGACGCTCGACGAGCACAATGCCAATGTCCGGCGCTGGCGCAAGGTCGAGGCCGAGAGGGCGGCGGAGGCGGCGAAAGCCGCAGCGGACGCAGAGCCGGGTGCTACGGCGACCCAGTCGCAGTAACGACGTCTGGCCGACGGCCGCGCCGTCGAAGCGACGAAGCCGCGGAATGTGCCTTGCATTGTGGACTTGACGAATCACGGCGCGGATATCCCTTGCGGGATGCCGCGCCGTCGCCTTATTGCTTCTGCTGAAACGCAACGGAGGTGATGATGCCGCTCCAATCGATGACCGGCTTTGCCCGCAAGGAAGGCTCAAGCGGCCGCCGCCGGTGGGCCTGGGAGCTGCGCTCCGTCAACGGCAAGGGCCTTGATCTGAGGCTGCGCCTGCCGCAGGGGCTGGAACGCTTCGAGCCCGAGGTTCGAAAGCTCGCCGGCGACTGTTTCTCGCGCGGCAATCTGCAGGTCGGCCTGTCGGTCAGTGGCGGAGAGGCGGCCGTCGAGGCTGTGGTCAACCAGGCGGCGCTGACGGCCGTTCTGAACCTGCGCGAGCAACTGGGCGATCTCGTCGATCCGGCGCCGCTGAAGTTTGACACGCTCCTTTCGATCCGCGGCATCGTCGACTTCCGCGAACCGGAGGAAAGTGAAGAGGAGCGCGCTGCCCTCGATGCCGATATCCTCGAAGGGCTGCGGCTAGCGCTTTCCGACCTGCGAACCATGCGCGAAGAGGAAGGAGCGGCACTCTGTCAGATCCTGCTCTCCCACGTCGAGACCATCGAGACGCTGACGGCGACCGTCGAGGCCGACCCTTCGCGCAGTGCGGCGTCAATCGCCGAGCGGCTTGCCCAGCAGGTTGCGCTGGTGATGGACAACGGCTCGTCGCTCGACCGGGAGCGCCTTCATGCCGAAGTCGCGCTGCTTGCCACCAAGGCGGATCTTCGCGAAGAGATCGACCGTCTTGGCTCCCACATCGTCGCTGCGCGCGACCTCCTTTCGAGAGGCGGGCCGGTCGGCCGCAAGCTCGATTTCCTCGCGCAGGAATTTAACCGCGAATCGAATACAATCTGTTCCAAGTCGAACGCGTCCGCCATTTCGGCGGCGGGGATCGAATTGAAGGTCGTCATCGACCAGTTCCGCGAACAGGTCCAGAATCTGGAGTAAGACATGAACCCGGCGACCCCTTCGCCCATCAAGATCGCCCGCCGTGGGCTGATGCTCGTCATTTCCTCGCCGTCCGGCGCGGGCAAGTCGACGATCGCGCGCAACCTCCTAGAAGCCGATCCGGAGATGAGCATCTCGGTCAGCGTGACGACCCGCCAGCGGCGTCCGAGCGAAATCGACGGACGGCACTATCATTTCAAGACGATCCGCGAGTTCGAGGCGCTGCGGGCAACCGATTCGCTGCTCGAATGGGCTGAGGTCCACGGCAATTTCTATGGCACGCCGCGCGACGCGGTCGAGGCGGCCATGGCCGCCGGCCGCGACATGCTCTTCGACATCGATTGGCAGGGCGCCCAGCAGCTGCAGGAAAAGATGGCAGGCGACGTCGTGTCGATCTTCATCCTGCCGCCGTCGATGGCCGAGCTGCAGTCGCGCCTGCACAGGCGCGCCGAGGACAGCCAGGAGGTGATCGCCACAAGGCTTGCCAATTCCCGCGCCGAGATCGAGCACTGGCGCGAATACGACTACATCGTTCTCAACGATGACCTCGATCGTGCGTTTTCCGCTGTCCGTTCGATCGTCGAGGCCGAGCGCCTGCGCCGCGACCGGCGTCCAGGCCTGTTCGATTTCGTCAACGGGCTGCTGACGGAAAACCCGTTCTAAGGATCGCAAACAAAAATGGCTCCTTCCGGAGCCATTTTTGTTTGTATCTTGAGCCGCGGACGCGATCGGCAGCTCTGCCCTAAAGGCAATTGGCGAGCCGGCAGAACTCGTCCACCGAGAGCGTTTCCGCGCGGCGCTGCGGATCGATATCGGCCTTTGCCAGAAGCGCCTCGCCGCCGAGCGGCTTCAGGCTCTGGCGCAGCATCTTGCGGCGTTGGCCGAAGGCCGCGTGCGTTACCTTTTCAAGGGCTGCGACCGGGCAGGGGATTGGGTTCTCTACCGGCTCCAGATGCACCACTGACGACGTCACCTTGGGCGGTGGCGTGAAGGCCTGCGGCGGCACGTCGAAGGCCATCCGTGCCCGCGTACGCCAACCACAGAGCACGCCGAGGCGCCCATAGTGGTCGTCATCGGCCGCAGCGACGATCCTGAGGCCCACTTCGCGCTGGAACATCAGCGTCAGCGACTGCCAGAACGGCGGCCAGCTCTCGGGCAACAGCCAGTTCACGAGCAGTTGCGTGCCGACATTGTAGGGCAGGTTCGCGATGATCTTCACCGGACCGTCGTCGGCCAATGTTTCGAAGGGCGTCTTCAACGCATCGCCCTCGATGACCTGCAAGCGGCCCGGATAGTGCGCGCCGATTTCGGCAAGCGCCGGCAGGCAGCGTGCGTCCCGCTCGATCGCGATTACCTTCTTGGCGCCGAGCGCGAGGATCGCCCGGGTGAGGCCACCCGGTCCGGGTCCGACCTCGATGACCGTGACCCCTTCGAGCGAACCGGCGGTCCGCGCAATCTTCTGCGTCAGGTTGAGGTCAAGCAGGAAGTTCTGTCCAAGCGCCTTCTTGGCGTCGAGGCCGTGGCGCTGGATGACGTCGCGTAAGGGGGGGAGGCCGTCAAGCGCCGCCATCAGCGGTTATCTCCTGGCGTATTGGCCGCGAGCGTCGCGGCGAGGTCGAGTGCGGCCCGGAGGCTGTCGTTGCGCGCGACGCCTTTACCGGCAAGACCGAAGGCCGTGCCGTGATCGGGCGAGGTGCGAATGAAAGGCAGGCCGAGCGTGACGTTGACACTATCATCGAAGCCGAGCGCCTTGGCGGGGATCAGCGCCTGGTCGTGGTACATGCAAATCGCCACGTCATAGGTCTCGCGCGCCCGATCATGGAACATCGTGTCGGCCGGCAGCGGACCCACCGCGTCGATGCCTTCTGCGCGCAGGCGATCGATGACAGGGCGGATGACGGCGTCGTCTTCCAGCCCCAACGCGCCGTTTTCGCCGGCGTGCGGGTTGAGCCCGGCAATGGCGAGCCTTGGCCGGGCGAGCCCGAAGCGGTTGCTAAGGTCGGCCGCGGTTATCGCGCAGGTGCGATAGATCAGATCCGGCGTCAGCTGGTCCGGCACGTCTTTCAGGGGAATGTGGATGGTGACCGGAACCGCGCGCAGTTTCGGACCTGCGAGCAGCATCACCGGCAGCAGGTTTTGTCCGGTCGCCTTTTCCGCGAGATCCGCCAGATATTCGGTATGGCCCGGAAAGCGGAAGCCTGCGTCGTAAAGCACCGATTTGGCTATCGGGTTCGTCACGACGGCGGTCGCCTCACCGTCCATCACCAGCCGGACGGCCGCGTCGATCGCGCCAATGACGGCGCTGGCATTCGCCGAAATGGGATTTCCGGCAACGACCGGGGCAGGGCAGGAAACGGGTAGAACCGGCAGCGCCGTATCAAATGCGGCAAGGGCGCTGGCAGCGTCTGTCTCGCGGATCGGCACGTCGAGGCCGAGCGTTGCTGCGCGCGCGGCAAGCACCGCGGGATCGCCGATGAAGAGGAAGGGTGCCGTCGCGTGGTCGCGGCGGCCAAGCCAGGATACAAGGCTGATGTCCGGACCGATGCCGGCCGGATCGCCCATGCTCAGGGCGAGGGGGCCGGTTGGTTCACGCATGGTGCCGCTTTGCTTACCTGTTGACGATCTGCGCCTTCTTGCGCAGTTCCTCGAGATACTTCTCGCTGTTGGGGTCTTCGCCTTCAGCCTTCTTCTTGCCGATGTCCTCGGCGCGGAAGACGATCTCGGCAGCCGTATCGTCGTTGACTTCCCGCTTCTTGCAGATCGCGAGGTACTCGACGCCCTTTTCGGTCACGCGGGTACCGGTGGTGCCGTTCTCGGCCGCCTTCTCGATCAGCGGCTTCCAATCGTCCGGCAGTTGCTGGGCCAGCATGCGGCCGAGGCTGCGGATGGAAACGTCACGGTAGTTGGCAGCAAACGCCTTGGAGGTTTCGCAACCCGGGAACTGGGCGCGCGACGCATTGGCTTCGGCCTGCCGCTTGGCCGTGATCGCGCCACGCTTCTTTTCGGGAATGACGAAGATCACCTGCTGCAGGAAGTACTCCGTGGTCACCGGCTTCTCGCCGCCGCCAGCCATCATGCGCTTGACGAGGTCAGCACCCTGGAGACGGTTGGAGTTGCCGTAGCGGAAGTTGACGGCGCGTGGCCAGCTCATCTGGACGGCGACGAACTGCTTGAAATGGTCGGGGCCCACGCCGGCCTGATCAAGGATCTTGCCGAGCTGTTCGGTCGAAAGCTTGTTGCCGGCGGCAAAACGGGCATAGGCGGCTTCGACGTCCTGGGTGCTGACGGATTGGCCGAGGCGCGCGATCTCCGCGCGCTTCAGGACCTCGTCGACGAGTTGCTTCTTGGCCTCGTCGGCGCCGCCCTTCTGCCGCTGCAGACGCAGGAAGGCCACGCGCTTGGCTATGTCGCCCGAGGTGATCACCGTGTTGTTGACCGTGACCTTGACCTGGCTTGCCGCCTGCGCGCCCGAAAGCGCCGCAAAGCTCAGTGTGCCAGCCAAGGCCAGTGCCGAAAGCGTCCTCAAGATCGACATTTTCCCGCCCATTATCTTTTCCTGTCTGCCGTACGATCACCGTCGACCGGCTTTTTCTGCCCGCCGGCGTTGCGCCGTTGCCTTAATCTTGTCGGAGGGAATGCATAATACATGCGGCCAAACGATGACAAGACCGTTTGACCGCCCTGAAATCAACGAATGGGCGAACATACGCTCGCCCATTCGCGCCGATGGCATCAATAATAGTCCAGCTCTTCAAACTTCGTGTCGCCGACATTGACGTCGCCGAGCGTGCGGAAGCTGATTCTGGCGCCGATGGACCAGTCGTTCGCCAACGTGCTGTCGGTGTCGCGCTCCTGCTTGTAGACGAGCGAGAACAGGGTGTCCTGATCGTCATAGGTAATGCCGAAGCCGTTGCGCGAGATGACGTCCTTGTTGATGTCGTAGGTGATGGCACCGAAGACCGACCAGTAGTCATGGAACTTGTAGGCAGCAGCGGTCTGGATTTCGTCCTGATCCGACTGCGAGCCATAAAGCGGCTGGGCTTCGATGCGCGTATACGTCATCGCTGCCTGCCATGTCATGCCGAGGTAGCCGACGGTCGCATCCGCACGACGCAGCGCCAGGTCCTTTTCATCCAGACGGCCGGAAAGGCTGGCCATCAGGCCGGACGGCGCATCGACGCCGAACATGGCGACATAGTCGGACCGCTTGGATTCCAGACCGGAATTCGCGCCGGCCTTGACCAGGTCGTCGGTTGCAAACGAGTTCAGCCCGCCAAGGTGGAAGGACTGGCCGACGATGCCGCGCAGGCCGTAGCCGCTGTCGAACGTGCCGGTATAGCGCATGCCGATATTGGCGCGGGTGCCGCCTTCGATGCGGTCGAAGCCCGAGAACTTGTCGCGATCGAACAGGTTGGTCGCGTCGAACACGAAGCTCTGGGCATCTTCGTTCGGCAGGCCGCCGGCTTTCTGCTCGTCGGGGCGGGCATAGAGCTGAGCGATCGGCTCCAGCACATGGCTGCTGTCTTCGCCCACGAACAGGATCGGATAGCGCGCCTCGAGACCGGCCGTCAGCATGCGCCGCGTCGCTGCGTCGCTGGTGGTGTAGTCACCGGTATAGAGCGGGCCGGGCGCATCCATGTTGAGGCCGATGGCGTCACCGCGCGCCGCCAGAAGCGGCGTGATCAGGAGGCCGCCTGGAGCGATGAAGGTACGCTTCCATTCGAGCTCGCCGGTCAGGCGGTGAGACGTGCCCTCAAGACCGCGAAAGCGGTTGACGACGCCGGGGACGACGTTGAGATCAAGCCGGTTGCGCTTGACGTTCGTCAGGTTGACGGTCGCCGAGAGCTCGCCGCCAAGGACCGGATCGGGTGCCTTGTAGGAGTAGTCGAGAACCTGCGCCGTCGGCTGCTGGTTTTCGGCAATGCTGTTCGGATCCGCGTCCTGAATGTCGAAGTAGAAGGCGCGCAGGTCGAAGTAGTTTCGCTTGCCGAGACCGGTGAGGTACGCCTGGTTGATGTAGGTCGTACCGTCGAAATCCGACAGTTCATAGGTCTTGGCGAAGTTGTTGTCCGACTGGACGAGCACGTTCCAGCCAAAGGTCCAGCGCGGGTTGATCTCGAATTCGCCCTTGGACGCCACCATGCCGCGCTCGCGCTCCAGCGCGTCGACCGTGCCTGGGGTGAACTGCGTGCGGTCGAGCTGGCTGATGCCGGCGACGCGCAGCGTGTGAAGGCCGTTGTGGAAACGCTGGCGGAACTCGCCCTCCAGCAGGAATCCCTGCTTGGTCAGGCCGGTCAATGTCGCGGTTGCGTCCATGTAGGGCGAAATCGCCCAGTAATACGGAACGCCGACGCCGACGCCGAGCTTCTGCGCCGAGCGGAACTGCGGGAACAGGAAGCCGCTCTTCCGCTTGACCGTGTGGTCGGGCATTTCCATGACCGGGATATAGGCGATCGGCATGCCGAACAGCTCGAAGCGGGCCTTTTCAAGCCGGATCGTGCGTGTGCGGCCATTCTGGATGACGCGCTGGGCCTTGATATGCCAGAGCGACCGATGCTCCGGCTTGGTCGTGCAGGGCGTGCAGGCCGTATAGACGGCCTCGTTCAGGATGAATTCCTCGCCGTTGCGTCGCTCGCCGCTCGTGGCGGCAAGCCGGGTCAGGTCGGTTGTCTCGATGCGCAGCGCGTCGACGAAGCCGTTGCCGAAATCGTCGGTGACATCCATCTTGTCGGCGTAGACGACATTGCCGCCCGGCTCGACCAGCTGCACTTCGCCGATCGCGTGTATGCGGCCCGCCTTCTGGTCGTACTCGACCTGGCGGGCCACCATCTTGTAGCCGCCGTAGTCGATCTGCACGTTGCCGCGCACGATCACCTTTTCGGCGTCCTTGTTGTAGACAAGCTCATTGGCGGACAGAAGCAGCTTGGCGTCTTCCGGCATGTTCGGGCGCAGCGAATCGAGGCGCTCCGAAGTCTGCTGCGCCATCGCAGGCGCACTCATTCCCATGGCAAGTGTCTGCAACGCCACGCCCGCGAGCAGGGCAGCGTTGATCAGCCTTATACGTTTGCGGTTCACTACCGCCACTAGCCATCCTCCTGATTTAAAAGAATCGTCGAGCCCAGCGCCATCGCTACAACAACTGGCAACCAGGCTGCAACGAAAGGAGGCACAATGCCGCTGCTCCCGAATGCTTTGACAAGCACGGTGACGACATAAAGCACGAAGCCTGAGACGATGCCACCGAGAATTACCGAGCTCGATTGGTTAAACCGGCTAAATTTCAGCGACACGCAAGCGGCGATCAGCGTCATGGCGACGAGCAACAGCGGCAGCGACAACATTGAGTGAAATTGAGTTTCCATGCCGTTGGTCGAAAAACCGAAGGAGCGTGCCACTTCGATTTTGCGCAGCAGGTCAAAAAACTGAATAGAATCAGCCTTTGCAAGACGTTCCTGAACAAACTCAGCCTTCAGATTCGTCTTGAGCTGTGCTGTTTTCAGACGCTCCGGCAGTTGGCCGTTGCGCGTTTCCGTAACGTCGTTAAGGAGCCAGTAACCATCTTCGAGTTTCGCAGACGCCGCATCCTGTCTCAGAATGATCGTCCCCTGTGGATCAAAGTGGATGACGGTGACGTTGAGGAGGGTCGTGCCGTTGTCCTGAACAGACCGCGCACCGATGATCGTATCGGTTCCGTTGTAGATCTGCCGGAGCCACGGGATCGATCCAGCGTCCGTGGAGCGAGACGAGCCCCACTCGGCCAAAAGCGCCTCGCCGCGCTTCGTTCCCCATGCCGCAAGCGGGTTGAGGGCGACGACGGCGAGCACGCCAAACAGGAAGGCGCCAAGGACGAACGGGCGCAGGAACTGCCAGACGGAGATGCCGGCAGCCCGCGTTACCACCAGTTCATAGCGCCGGTTCAGCGAGATGAGCGCTGCCATGGCCGAAAACAGCGCCACGAACGGGATTGTCTGCTGCAGGATCAGGGGGATCCTGAGCGCGGTCATCAACAGGGCGCCGGTGATCGAGTAGCGCGGCAGGTTCGCGAGACGGCTTGCCTGTTCGCTGAAGTCGATGATGAAGATCAGCGAAAAGATACCGACGAGGAACCAGAACGTGGTGATCACGTAGCGCTTGAAGAAGTAGCGGCCGAGCGTTCCGGTCATGACGGCTGCCCCTTTTCGGCGTCAGGCCGCATCAGGCGCAGGCGAACGAGAAGCTCCTGCAGCTTTTCCTGCCCGGTCATCGGAATGTCGAGCCGCTTGTTGCTGATGAGCTGCTGAATGCACAGCGCGCCTGCGGCCAGCGGCACGATATACATCAGCGGGACGAACCAGACGGAGTCCTCGGCGCTGTTGCCGGCATAAAAGGTCATCCAGCGGATCAGCAGGGCCGTGCCAAGCGCACTGACCATCGGGTGGACGCGGGCCTCGCGATGCGAGCGCGCGTCACTGCTGAAGACGAGCGCGATCAGGCCGAAAAGCAGGGGAAACGTCCATTCCGTCAGGCGGCGGTTAAGCTCGGCGGTGAAGGCGAGCGGGTTGTTCTTGTAGACCGGATCGTCCGGTTCCGGGTTCAGGAGATCCGGCAGGTCGCGGTCCTTTGCCCGAATGGTCGCCTCGCGCGTCGTCTTGGTCATGTCGGCGAGGTCGAAGGCGTAGCTGTCGAACTTGATGATCGACACGCTGCCGTCGGGCAGCTTTCGCTGCACCTCGCCGTCCTTCATGACCAGCGCCGAGCTCTTCTCGTCGACGGCGCCCTCGCGGGCGTAATAGACGAGTTCGAAAGCCGGATTGCGTGAGTCGGCGACAAAGATCCCCTGCAGGACACCGCCGCTCTGGCGCGCGCCGACCTGAACGTAAAGTCCGTCGACGATCTTGCGAAAGGCGTTTTCCTGAACGACGGAAGACAAGAGATCGGCATTTGCAGTCGCCAACATCTTGCGCACGGCGACGCGCGAATAGGGTTCGACGAAGTTGTCGACCACAAAGGACAGCACGCTCAGGCCCGCCGCCAGAAGGATGATCGGCCGAATGATCGCCGAACGCGAGCTGCCGGCGGCGTTGAGCACGGTCAGTTCCGAATCGGTGTTCATCGTCGTCAGCGTCTGGGTGACGCCGATGACCAGTGCGAACGGCAGGATGATCGGGATGACGGACGGCAGGATCAGCGTCGCCAGCTTGAAGAAGGCGAGAACGGACTGGCCGCTGTCGGTCACCAGGTTGACCTGCGCGAGCGCCTGCGTCGTCCAGACGATGCCAAGCAAAGGCAGAAGTGTCGCGAGGAACATGATGAAGGCACGCCGGAAAATGTAGCGTTCGATCAGCTTCATGCCCGTGTCCGGTCCAAAATCCTGCTCATGTTTCTGTTTCGGCGGCGGTGTCGGACCGGGCTCTGCCCATGTCCGCCAAACCGAAGCCCGGTTCTTAGCCCACCCGTCCCATGCTGCTCAAATTGTGTAGCAACAGGGATAATTTAAGGCGAAGAACCTCGGTTAACCGCATGTAAACATCTGAGGGCATCTTGCCAAGCGGTTGAAAAGCGAGAAGGGTGCCGGCCACAGCTTTGACGGTGGCGAACCATGCGAATATTTGCCACTGTAACCGCCCGGTAACAGGCGGATTACCATTGGCCTTGCCGTGTCGCCCGGATGCGTCTGCGGCCTCGATCACCTTGACCCGGCGCACCGCCCTTGGAACGACCCTGTCGATCGCAAGGGTTGCGCTGACAAGTATACCCGGAGTTTTCCATGTCGATGAAATTCGAGTTCACCCTTGCCAAATCCCACCGGCCGAGCGGCGGCGTCGCCGTTCTCTTGAAGACCGCCGGTGCTGAGGCTGCGGCCGGCGCCGACGTCGCCGATCCTGAAGACGTTCTGGCAAAGGCGGCAAAGGTGAAGAAATTCACCGGCAAGGCCTTTTCGAGTCTCGACGTGGTCGCCCCTCACGGCTCGCCGGCCGACCGAATCATCGTGCTCGGGCTTGGTGATGCGGATGCGCTGACCGACCACGACTGGCTGAAAGCCGGCGGCTCCGTCGCCGCCAAGCTCGGCTCGACCGACAAGGTGACGATTTTCGTCGATGCGCCCGGTGCCGACGTCACCGGCAAGGCCGCCGCCGATTTTGCGCTCGGCATGGAGATGAACGCCTACAGCTTTGACGGCTACAAGACCAAAAAGGCCGATGACGACGGCAAATCGTCCGGCAAGCCGACCAAGGTCACGATCGTGACCGGCACGGTCATTGCCGCGAAGAAGGCCTTTGCCGCCGCGCAGGCGGTTGCGGAAGGCGTGTTCATTGCGCGCGACCTTGTGAACGAACCGGCCAATATCCTCGGTCCCGTCGAATTTGCCGCCAAGGCGAAGGAACTGGAAAAGCTCGGCGTCGAGGTCGAGATCCTGACCGAAAAGGAAATGAAGAAGCTCGGCATGGGCGCGCTGCTCGGCGTTGCGCAAGGGTCGACCCGCCCGCCGCGCCTCGTCATCATGCAGTGGAAGGGCGCCAAGTCCAAGGAGCGTCCGCTCGCCTTCGTCGGCAAGGGCGTCGTCTTCGACAGCGGCGGCATCTCGATCAAGCCGGCTGCCGGCATGGAGGAGATGAAGGGCGACATGGGCGGTGCGGCCGCGGTTGTCGGCCTCATGCATGTGCTCGCCGCGCGCGAAGCGAAGGTCAACGTCATCGGCATCATCGGACTTGTGGAAAACATGCCTGACGGTAGCGCCCAGCGCCCCGGCGACATCGTCACCTCGATGTCGGGCCAGACGATCGAGGTCATCAACACCGATGCCGAAGGTCGTCTCGTGCTGTGCGACGCGCTCTGGTATTGCAACGACCGCTTCAAGCCGCAGGCGATGATTGACCTCGCGACCCTGACGGGCGCGATCATGGTTGCTCTGGCCACCCATCACGCCGGCCTGTTTTCGAACGACGACCGTCTCGCCGGGCAGTTGCTGGCCGCCGGCATCGCGACCCACGAACCCTTGTGGCGCATGCCGCTCGGCAAGGAATACGACAAGATGATCGACAGCAAGTTCGCCGACATGAAGAACACCGGCGGCCGCTATGGCGGCGCCGTGACGGCGGCGCAATTCCTGAAGCGCTTTGTCAAGGATACGCCCTGGGCGCATCTCGACATTGCCGGCACCGCCATGGGCGCGCCGACAGACGAGGTCAACCAGTCCTGGGGCTCGGGCTTCGGCGTGCGGCTGCTCGATGAACTGGTGCGGGCGAGCTACGAAGCCTGATCGGCGAGACCGGCATGACCGAGATCCTGTTCTATCACCTGACGGAATCGAAGCTCGAAGACGCCTTGCCGCCGCTGCTCGATAAAAGTGTCGAGCGCGGCTGGCGGGTGGTCGTGCAGACGACCGATCCCGAGCGACGCGACGCGCTCGACACGCACCTTTGGGTCTATCGCGACGAGAGCTTCCTGCCGCATGGCACGGACGCGGGTGATTTCGCGGGCGAACAGCCGGTGTTGCTGGTCGCCGATGACGGCAATGCGAATGCGGCGACGGTGCGCTTCGTCATCGACGGCGCCAGCCCGCCTGACGTTTCGGCCTATGAACGGATCGTCTTCATGTTCGACGGCTACGATCAGGCGCAGCTCGAGGGTGCGCGCGGCCACTGGAAAAGGCTGAAGGGAGAGGGACATAACCTCACCTACTGGCAGCAGAACCGCGACGGACGCTGGGAAAAGAAGGCCTGAGGTCGAGGGGCCCGATCCTCTAAACAACAAAGCCCGCGGGATCGCCGCGGGCTTTGTGTTTTCCGGAATTGCCGGAGGTCTCAGTCGTGGAAGGCCTCGACGAACTTGCGCTTGCCGAGCATGAACGCGTCGGCAACGTGCCGCAGGGGCGCGAGATCCACGTCCGACGTGCCGGCCTTGACGATTTCGGCGAAGCGGCGATAGAGCATCGGATACTCCTGTTCCGGCTCCTGATGCACGATCTTGCCGTCAACGGCGAGCTTCGCGCCGCCTTCCGACAGCACCATCTCGCCTGCCGCCGTCTGCGCGACGATGTCCCAGCTCTGCTTGCCCGTCTGGCGCCAGTCGAACTCGGCTGCAACCGGCAGTTTCGCTCCATCGGTGAAGCTGATGCTGGCGGCGATCGGCGCGTCCCGGTTTTCCGGGAATTCGAGCACGGCCGACGTCACGAACAGCGGGCGCGGCAGAATGTGGGTGACGATCGAAAGGGCGTTGATGCCGGGGTCGAAGATGCCAAGGCCACCGGCCGCCCAGATCCATTCCTGATTCGGGTGCCAATGCCTGACATCTTCCTTCCAGATGACCTTGACGTCGCTGATCTCGGTGGCCGCAAGGAACGTCCTTGCCGCTTCCACGGCCGGCGCATAGCGCGAGTGCCAGCTGGCAAACAACGACAGCCCCTTGGACGCCGCCAGCGCTTCGAGATCGGCGACTTCGCTCAGCGTCGCGCCCGGCGGCTTTTCCAGGAACACGTGCTTGCCGGCTTCAAGCGCTGCCCGGGCTGCCTCGTAGCGGTATTGCGGCGGCATGCAGAGCGAAACGGCTTCGATGGTCGGCACCGCCTCGAGCATCGCCTCGATCGATTTGAAGTTGTCGATGCCGTCGACCGTTCCATGCCGGCTGGCGGCGGCAATCAACTGATAATCGCTGTTCTTGGCGATTGCCGGCAGATGCTGGTCGCGAACGATCTTGCCGATCCCGACGAGGGCAATTTTGATGGGGGCCATGGTGTTCCGCTCGATTAGTATGACTTATTGACGGTTCTTGTAGCAGATTGCGTTGACGGGGCAAGCGCCGACGATCCGCGTTCACCATAGGACAACAACGCCCGCGAAATCGACACCTGTGATCATTCCCTCACAGCCGCGCCGCACTAGCTCTAGCCGCGGGCGTGTCGTCAGAAGCACCGACGACAGCGCCGTCTGATTGCGGATGAGGAGTGAACCATGCAGCAAATCCGTCGCGCCAGTCGGGCCGAACTCGACGTGATGATCGAGTGGGCGGCGCAGGAGGGGTGGAACCCGGGCCTCGGTGACGCAAGCCCCTTCTGGGCGGCCGATCCGGACGGCTACTGGGTCGTGGAGGACGCGGGCGATCCGGTTGCTGCCGTGTCGCTCGTGGCCTACGACGACAATTACGCCTTTCTCGGCTTCTACATCACGCGGCCGGATTTTCGCGGCAAGGGGATCGGCGCCCAATTATGGCGCCACGTGTTGCCGACTGCCGGCGACCGCACCGTGGGCCTTGATGGCGTCGTTGCGCAGCAGGAGAATTATCGCCGCTCGGGCTTTGCCTACGCCCATGCGAATATCCGCTACGGTGGGGTGATCGACGTGGTCGAGCCGCCCGGCGTTGATCTCATGGAGGTAGCGCCGGTGCATATGTCTTTACTGCTGGATTACGATCGTCGCTTCGTGCCCGCCGCGCGGGAAGGCTTCCTGCGCGAATGGCTGAGGCCAAGCGACGGGCGACGAAGCGTCTTGCTCCTGCGCGACGGCGCCATCGCCGGCTACGGCACCATCCGCGCCTGCCGCAGCGGCCACAAGATCGGTCCGCTCTTTTCGGATACCGAAACCGGCGCCGATCTGGTCTTTCGCAAGCTTGCCGCATTTGCGGGTGGCAGCGAGATCTATCTCGACATTCCCGAGCCGAACACCTCGGCGAGGGCGTTGTGCGACCGCTACAATCTGAAGCCGGTCTTCGAAACGGCGCGCATGTACCGCGGACCGGACCCGGAACTTCCACTGCCCCGGATCTACGGTATCACCACGTTTGAACTGGGGTAGGCGGCCTGCCGTCTGCTCAGCCGGCCATCGCCTCTTCGTATTCGGCCGAAAGCTCCAGCCATTGCTCTTCCGCATGGGCGAGCTTCGTTGCGGCGTCGGAGCGTTCCTTCGCCTTCTGCGCCGCCTTTGCAGGCGCCTTTTCGTAGAGCACCGGATCGGCCAATTCGACATCAAGGGCCTGAATCAGTTTCTCCAGTTTCCCGGTCAAGGATTCGATTTCGTTGATTTTCTTGCGCAGCGGCGCCAGCGAGGCGCGCTTGTCGGCGTTGGCCTTGCGCTGGTCGGCCTTGGAGAGGCTGTCGTCGGCGCCGAGCGCCTTGGTTTTGTCGTCCTTCGGCTTCGGTCCGCCAACGATCAGGCTGCGGTAGTCCTCAAGGTCGCCGTCGTAGCTCGTCACCGTTCCGTCGCGCACCAACCACAACCGGTCGGCGGTCGCTTCGATCAGATGCCGGTCGTGCGAAATCAGGATGACCGCACCGGAGTAGTCGTTGAGCGCCGCGATCAACGCGTTGCGGCTGTCGATATCGAGATGGTTGGTCGGTTCGTCGAGGATCAGAAGGTTCGGCGCCTCGAAGGCGGCAAGCCCCATCAAGAGCCGTGCCTTTTCGCCACCCGACAGATCCTTTGCCGGGGTTTCCATCTTTTCCGTCGCCAGTCCCATCTGGGCGACACGCGAACGCACCTTGGCCTCCGGCGCCTCCGGCATGCGCCGGCGCACGTGTTCGACGGCACTCTGCGTCGGGATCAGGTCGTCGAGCTGGTGCTGGGCGAAGAAGCCGACCTTGAGGTTCGGCGCGATCTTCAGCTCGCCCGCCTCGGGCGCCAGCCGGCCGGAAATGAATTTGGCGAAGGTCGACTTGCCGTTGCCGTTCGAGCCGAGCAGCGCGATCCGGTCGTCGGTGTCGATCCTCAGATTGAGCCGTTTCAGGATCGGCTTGCCGGGCTCATAGCCGACGCTGCCGCCGGTGACGGCGATGATCGGCGAGGCGGCTTCCTTCTCCGGATCGGGGAAGGAGAAACCCTGCACGTGATCCTCGATCACGGCCGCGATCGTGCCCATGCGCTCGAGCGCCTTGACGCGGCTTTGCGCCTGGCGGGCCTTGGTGGCCTTGGCCTTGAAGCGGTCGATGAAGCTCTGCAGGTGCTTTCGCGCTGCGTCGTTCTTGGCCTTCGCCTTCATCTGCAGCTCGTCGGCTTCCGCCTTCTGCCGCTCGAACTGATCATAGGGCCCGCGGTAGTAGGTGAGCTTCTTCTGGTCGAGATGCACGATCGCGTTGACCGCCGTGTTCAGGAGATCTCGGTCGTGGCTGATGATGATGACGGTGTGCGGATAGCGGCGAATATAGTCTTCGAGCCAGAGCGTGCCTTCAAGGTCGAGATAGTTGGTCGGCTCGTCCAGAAGCAAAAGGTCCGGCTCGGAAAAGAGCACGCCGGCGAGCGCCACGCGCATGCGCCAGCCGCCGGAGAAGGACGAGGCGGGGCGTAGCTGCGCTTCGTGATCGAAGCCGAGGCCTGCAAGAATGCTGGCGGCGCGCGCTTCGGCCGAGTGTGCGCCGATATCGGCAAGCCGTGTTTGGATTTCGGCAATCCTGTGGGGATCGGTCGCGGTCTCCGCCTCGGCGATCAGCGCCGAACGCTCCTTGTCGGCCTTCAGCACGATCTCGATCAACGGTTCCTCGGTGCCGGGCGCCTCCTGGGCGACCTGGCCGATGCGGGCGTTCTTCGGCAGCGAGACGCTGCCCGCCTCGGAGGCGAATTCACCGGTGATGATGCGAAACAGCGTCGACTTGCCGGCGCCGTTGCGCCCGACGAGCCCGGCCTTCGTACCCGCCGGAAGCGTCACGGATGCGTTTTCGATGAGGAGACGACCCGCAATGCGGGCGGAAAGGCCGGAAATCTGGATCATTGCGGCCTTTTGCCCGGACTTTTCCGGGAAGGCAAGAGGCGCGATCCCGACCCGGCGCCTCGGCGCGCCCCCTCCTGCGTCCGCTCGCGAATTCAAGGGGGTATTGTTATCGATTTTTGAACAAGGCGTTCCGTCAATCGATACTACACATCCTCATCGTGAGGGACCATCTCATAATCGGAAGGGCGGGGAACGCTCTTCTGACCGCCTCGATCGACAGAACGCCATCGGCAAGGGCCCCGCGTTCCGAGGGATGATCGAGCCGGCCACGGACAATTTTTGATGCAACCTCGTTCACGCGAACGAGCCTCCCAGGAGTGAAGACCATGAAAACCGCAGTTCAGACCGCTCTTTCCGCCGCTCTCGTTGCCACTGCCATCCTCGGTGGCGCCTCCGCTGCCTTTGCTGGCGGCAGCTACTATGAAGGCGTCAGCCCGACGCCGCTTTACACCGAGCGTACACCTGCCGTTACCGGCAAGTCGTCCTTCACGATCGGCAGCTCCGAGGCCGGTTACGTCGATCGCAACAGCACCGGTTCGATCGCAAGCTACGGCGTTGCACCGAAGCCGGTGCAGGGCGGTGAAGGCGAGTACTACCACGGCATTTCGCGCTGATTGCACGTTGCGAGAGGGGCGCGGGTTTCGACCCGCACCCCATTTCAAGGGATTTGATCGATCATCCTCTTGGCGTTATGAGGCGATCTCCCAGGCGTCGATGACGGGCACGGCCCCGGCGACCTCCCATCACCACCAAGGAATACATTGATGAACAAGTCCATTGCCGCGGCCCTCGTCGCGACAGCCGTGATCGGCGGTGCATCGGCCGCGATCGCGGGCGGCAGCTACTATGAGGGCGTGAGCCCGGCTCCGCTGTTTACCGGCCGCGCCGAGGCATCCGCGGGGACCGGCGTTGCGGCCAAGGCCACGGGCCGTGGCGACTATTACGCCGGTGTTGAGGATCAATCGGTCGACGTGACGGCAACCGGCGCGATCGTCCGCGGGTCCGCCACGCGTTTCAACGAGGCCGACGACAACAACCAGTAAGTCACGCCAAACGGTCGACCGAACAACCCGGTCCCGCCAAGCGGGGCCGGGTTGTTTCGTTTTGGCGTTGCCACATGAGGTAAACAGCCATGACAGACAAAATCGAAGTCGCCGAGCGGCTCTTCGATCTCTACCACCGCGTTCACCGGCTGGTGAATGCATCCATGTCGGAAGAGGGCGTTTCGCTCGCGCGCAGCAAGTTCCTGTTCTATCTGAACACGCTTGGGCCCTGCCGTTGCGCCGATATCGCCAGCGCCCTCAGTTTTGCACCGAGAACTGTGACCGAGGCGATCGACGGACTGGAGCGCGACGGCATGGTCGTGCGCGACCCGGATCCGGACGATCGCCGTGCGAAGATTATCTCGATCACCGATCGAGGCCGGCAGGCGCTGGATGCCGCGCTTGAGCCGCGCTATCGCACAATCGAGGCGCTGTTCTCCGCGCTCGACGAGTGCGAGCGGTGCGAACTGTTTCGACTGCTCGGCTGCCTGCGCGACAGAGCGTCGGAGATCGACGAAAGCCGGGAAGAACTCGCCGCCTGAATTTCAGGCGGCGTGGTGACCGTAGGTCTTCGCGCCATCGCCCCCGAGTATGACCGAATAGCTGCGAATCCCGGAGCTACTACGGGCGGTGGACAATGCCAGGTCGGCCTGGCGCAACAACTCGTCACTCGTCGATGCGGGCTGCGCCATGGTCACGCCCGCCGTAAACGAGAGCGTTTCGACAGTGTGCGTGCGTCCGGGCAGGGCGATCCGGAGGTCTCGCACCTGTTGTTGCAGCCGTCGGGCAATTGCCTCGGCATTGTCGGCACTGACATCGCGACAAAGGAAAGCGAACTCCTGCTGGCCGATGCGGGCGACGAAGTCGTTCTTTTTGATCGACCTTCGAAACAGCGTCGACAACTTTGCCAGCGCCTTTGCCGTAACGGTGCCGCCATGCTGCTCGGCCATCTGGCGAAGGCCTTCCACCGAGGCTACGACCACGGCGAGCGACTGATCGAGATGCTCCGTTTCGAGTATGGCGTCGAGTTTGGCTGTCAGCGCCAGGCGGTTGGGAAGACCTGTGGCAGGGTCGCGCGTCAGTGTTCTGGCGTTTTCTGCCAGTTCGCTTTTGAGTTCAGCGAAGCGTCGAGCGCTTGCTTCGAACTCCCGTTGCAGCGCCCCCTCTTCATTGGTCAGTCTCCCGATTGCCTCCCGCAGCCGCCGAGCGTCGTCCGCGAAGTCCGATAGGGAGGCGACGGGATCAGCATCAAGTCTGCCGGCGAAATGGTCGAGTTCGTCCTTGAAGGTGCGTTTCTGGGCAAGCGCCGACTTCAGAAGCTTCGCCATGTCGCCGAGCGCTTCCTCGGCCACGGCCTGGATTGTGTCGGCGGCAAGCGCGGCATGCGCGACAAGGTGATGCTTGAGGCCGAGCGCGTCCAGGGCGTCCTGTGCAGGATTTGTGCCGAGGGACGCGAGATCCTGGGAGAGGTGTGGCAGCCGACCGGACATTGCTTCGTAGAAGAGTTCGTAGTTGCGCGGCAGCGCGGCGATACCGTGCGCCGACATCGACTGCGCCACCTTCAGGAGGATCGCCGCCTGCTGGGCCTGCGATCGTCCGGTATCCTTTGGAGCTTGCCTGCTCATTCTGCCGTGGTCCCCACTGACTGCCGGACGCAGCGTGTGCTTCCGGATCTCTCGCCACTATGGGAAGGACGCGTTTAAGGGAGTCTGAAGAAGTGCCGCTTCCGCCGATTCCCGCGCGGTATGGTTGCCGAATTCCTCCATCGGCCCGGCGCCCGCAACTTGACATCGGCGGCGCCTTCGCGGGCGACCGTTTTGCGTCGTCTTTATACTTGACGACTTTAGTCACCAATTATATGCCGCCTTGCTAAATCGGGGGCGCCGCTCCGAGAGCAACAGCGATGGCCAGCCGATGTCCCATTCATTCATCGACGATCTTGTGAATTGGGGCGAGCGTCCGGCGCTGGTCTTTCCCGGCGAGAGGACCGTCACATACCGCGAACTCCGTGAGCGGGTCGCCCTTCAGGCGGCTGCCTTTCGCGGTTCGCGTGGGTTGGTGTCGATCGAGGCCGAGCTTTCCGAGCATGCGATCGTCGCCTACCTTGCCGCGCTTGCCGCCGGACATGCGGTGGCGATGCAGGCACCCAAAAGCGGATCGAACGGATCATGGGTCGATGCCTTCGATCCTGACTATGGCTTTCGCCAGGTCGATTGCCGCTGGCGCACCGAGCATCTGCGGCAAGGCCGCGGGGCGCTGCATCCTGAGCTCGCGCTCATGCTGTCGACCTCCGGCAGCACCGGCAGCGGCAAGGCCGTTCGCCTGTCACGCGAGAACATTTCTGCCAATGCGGCTTCCATTGCCGCGTATCTCGGACTGACCGCTGACGATCGCGGCTGCCTGATCCTGCCGCTTCACTATTCCTACGGACTGTCAGTCCTCAACGCCCATCTGTCGGTTGGCGCCAGCCTCTACATCCCGGGCGGATCGATCCTCGATGCAAATTTTCTCGATGGTCTGGCCGCCAGCCGCAGCACCAATCTTTCGGGCGTGCCCTATTCCTATGAATTGCTGGAGAGGGTCGGATTCCGTGAGCGCCGGTTTCCAAGCCTACGCTTCATGACGGTCGCAGGCGGCCGGCTGGGCGCGGATGTCGTTCGCCTCTACAACGAGCATCTTCGGGAGCGGGGGGCCCGTTTCTTCGCCATGTATGGCCAGACGGAAGCGACGGCGCGCATCGCCTATGTGCCGCCGGCAGCGCTCGCCGGCAACGAGGACAGGATCGGGGTTGCAATTCCGGGCGGTAGGCTTGCGCTCGAAAACGAGACCGGAGGACCTGTCGACGGGGACGGCATCGCCGGCGAACTCGTCTATCGCGGCCCGAACGTCATGATGGGCTATGCGACATCGCGCGACGACCTGGGCCGCGGCGCCGAACTTGAAGCGCTGCGCACCGGCGATCTCGCCATCCGCCACGCCGATGGCCTGTTCCAGATCGTCGGCCGCATGAAGCGGATCTCCAAGATCGCCGGGCTGAGGATCGCCCATGACGGGCTCGAAGCCGCGCTCGAGAAGCGCGGCATTGCCGCGGCGATCGTCGGTGACGATCAGGGCCTGCATGCCTTTTATTGCGGCGGCCACGGCCGGGACGCGATCCGGCGTTTCGTTGCAGAGACGAGCGGCCTGACGCCTGCGCACGTGAAGGCGACGGTGCTTGCCGAAATGCCCCGGCTCGCAAGCGGCAAGATCGACTACAACGCGCTCAACATGGCGGCGCGGCAGGCAGCAGTCGGAAGCGACGACAGTGGCGGCTTCGAGGAACTGTTCGCGCAGGTCTTTTACCCGAAGAAGGTCAAGCGATCCGACAGCTTCGTGTCGCTCGGTGGCGACAGCCTGCGCTACGTTCAGCTCTCGCTCGGTCTGGAAAAGGCACTCGGAGAGCCGCCCGAAACATGGGAGACGCTGTCGATCGCAGAGCTTTCCGCTCAGGAGCGCCGCGAGGCGGCCAACCGGCGGATCGGAACGGACCTCGTCATCCGGGCGCTAGCGATCCTGCTCGTGGTCCTGCACCATGAGACCCTGTGGCCCATTCCGGGCGGGTCGGCCGCCATGGTCGTGCTCGCCGGCTTCAGTCTCGCGCGCTTCCAGATGGGGCCGCTTCTTTCAGGCGACAGCCTGGCGATCCTGCGCCCGCTCGCGCAGATCCTCGTGCCCTACTATCTCATTGTTGCCGCCTATGCGCTGGCATGGGGGGACGTGCCCTGGGCGTCGGTGCTGCTTGTCGGCAATGTCGGTATTGCGACCCCGGAAGCGCGGCAGATGGTGCCCTACCTCTACTGGTTCATCGAAGCCTATTGCCAGATGATGCTCGTCTTCGTCGGGCTCTTTGCCATCCCACAGTTCCGGCGCTTCGTGTCGGCAAGGCCCTTTGCCGCCGGCATGGCGCTGCTGGTTTCGGCGCTCGCCGCAAGGCTCGCCCTGCCGTTCCTCTGGCCGATCGGCAACCGCCAGATCTTCACGCTGCCCTGGATCTTCTATCTTGCCGTCATCGGCTGGTGCGCAGCCGTCGCCGAAAGCGCTCGGCAACGCCTGATCCTGCTGGCCGCCGGTACCGGCGCCTTCCTGTTCTTCGGATTGTACGAGGGCGTCTGGGTTGGCACGAAGATCAAGTACCTGCTGCAGATCGCGGTTCTTGCAGCATTGCTCTACCTCCCGCGCATCGCGGTGCCGCGCCGGGTGGCAGAGCTCATCCTGCCGGTCTCGGCAGCCGGATTCCACATCTACATCCTGCATCGCTTCGTTCCCGAACTGCTGCTAGCGCCGTTCCAGGCGATCATGCCGATGGCGGTGTTCACACTCCTGTCGATCGTCGGCGGTGTCGGGCTCGGCATTCTCGCATGGCTCGGCCAGCGATCGCTGCTCAAAAAAATGACGGCGTGGCGACAGGAGGAGATACGACCTGTGCGATCGCTCCTCTCCGGAGCGCTGCGGTTTCCACTACGCCCATTGTGAGCCGTCGGTTCTGAGGAAATACACCAGGTCGAGCGTCAGCGATGGTCGGCCGAGCGCCGTCAGCGTCGCATGGGCCTGGCCGCGATGGTGGGTCTGATGATTGAAGAGATGCGCAAGCACCGGGCCGAGCTTCTGAGTCACGGTCGTCGGATTGGTGAGCGACGTGTAGGTGAGCGGAGCGCCGAGCCGTTCGTCGGTCAGGTCGCCGACCCAGGCGATGATGCGCGCGTCTTCGGCGGTTCGGGCCTTGGCGAGGTCCGGGAGGTCATCGTGCAGGATCGCATTCAGCGTCTTCGGCGCGTCCCCTTGCTGTGTGAAGCGCCGCATCCACACGCGATCGGCAACGAGAATGTGGTTGAGGGTCGAAAGCACCGAGCCGAAGAATGCGCCCCGGCTTTCCCTCAGTTCAGCGTCGGTCAGTTCGGCGGCCGCTGTGTAGAGCAGACGGTTGGCCCAGCGATTATAGTCGGCGAACATGCGAAAGTGATCGAGCATCGTGGTCTCCTTGAATGAGCCTGTCTAATCCGGAACCGCATTTCTGTGGCTGATGGCACTGATGAAATTTACTGATTTGATGTGGGCTCCGATATGTCGTTCAAGAGGCGGCAATGTTCGGGGAGTTCGCATGACCAGAAAACTCTATTCGCTTTGCGGTTCGGACAGAATGCGCCCGTTTTCGCCGCATGTGTGGAAGACGACGATGGCGCTGGCCCACAAGGGGCTCGACTTCGACACCGTGCCGGTCGGCTTCACCGAGATCTCGGCGCTGGAAGAGGGGGCAACCCGACTGGTTCCGCTGTTGCGCGACGGCGAGAGGCTGGTGAAGGACAGCTTCGACATCGCGCTCTATCTCGAGGAAACCTACCCGGACCGGCCGTCGCTTTTTGCCGGCGAGGGCGGCAAAGGGAGTGCCCGCTTCGTCGAGGCCTGGTCGCAGACGACCCTGCATCCCGCGATCACCCGCATCATCATCCGCGACATTCACGATCGTCTCGACCCTGTCGACCAGACCTATTTCCGGCAAAGTCGCGAGACGCGCTTCGGCAAATCGCTGGAAGCGGTGGCCGAAGGCGGTGCTGAGGCCCTTGCGGGCCTGTCGGAAAGGCTCGAGCCTGTGCGCCACATGCTGAAATCGCAGGATTTCCTCGGTGGCGCCTCGCCGCTTTTCGCCGACTATATCGTCTTCGGGGCGCTTCAGTGGGCGCGCATCGTTTCGCCCGAGCGCTTGCTTCGGGCGGATGATCCCGTCAGCGATTGGTTCGAGCGCTGCCTCGACCTGCACGACGGGCTCGGGCGTTCCGTGACAGCGGCGTGAAACCAGCTCCGCGAACGCCGAATCATCGGTGAGCCCCCTTGTTTTGCGCGGGATTGGCGGCTAATGAACCGCCACTTTCCAAGAAACAAGGGATTGAGCCAATGGCTATTGAACGTACCTTCTCGATGATCAAGCCGGATGCGACAAAGCGCAACCTGACCGGCGCCATCACCAAGATGCTCGAAGATGCCGGCCTGCGCGTCGTCGCCTCCAAGCGCGTCTGGATGAGCCGCCGCGAAGCCGAAGGCTTCTACGCCGTTCACAAGGAGCGTCCGTTCTTCGGCGAGCTCGTAGAGTTCATGTCCTCCGCTCCGACCATCGTTCAGGTTCTCGAAGGCGAAAACGCCATTGCCAAGAACCGCGAAGTCATGGGCGCCACCAACCCGGCAAACGCTGCCGAAGGCACGATCCGCAAGGTTCACGCTCTTTCGATCGGCGAAAACTCGGTTCACGGCTCGGATGCTCCGGAAACCGCTGCTGAAGAAATCGCCTACTGGTTCTCGGGCACCGAGATCGTTGGCTGATTCAAAATCTGCGATTCGAGCTGTAACGGCTTGAATCGAACAGGATTTGAGCCGGAGCGGAAACGCTCCGGCTTTTTCTTGTCCGGTCTCAACTCGGACAACTGGCCGTCTCGAAATGCTCCGGCGCCTTGCCGCCGCGAAAGACCTCCGGGTTCTTGTCATAGGCCGGACCTTCCACCAGCGCCTTGGCCGGCATGATGTCCTGGTCGATGTCGGAGACGACGCTGGTCTCCAGCGTCTGCAACGATTGTCCCGCTGGTCCCTTTACCTCGATCGTCACCATGTAGGGCCGGTCTTTCTTCACGCAGGTCAGGTCGGGGCTCTCGAGCACCACCTTTTCGAGCTTCGGGAACAGCTTGCGCTCCAGCACCAGCGCGTCGCCGCCGGCCGGGTTCTCGAAGCGCACGACCACAATGCTGCCGTCCGGCACCGGCTCGGTCTTGGCAAGCGTGATCATGTAGGTGGCGTAGGCGAGGCGGTAGTTGAAGACGAACATCTTGCCCGTCAGCTTCAGCGGATCCGGCCCGGTCTCGCGCTGGCAGCCGCTGGCGGCAAGCGCAATCACAACGGTCGCCCACAGGCCAATCATCCTCCTCATCGACCGGCATCCTCCCTGTTTCGCTGATAATGGAGCCTCGCCTTGTTGCGGTTGCCGCAGACGGCCATGTCGCACCAGGTGCGGCTGCGGTTGCGGCTGCGATCGAGAAACAGCCAGCCGCAATTGGGGCAGATCTTCAGCCGCTCGGGCTCGGGGCCGGCCGCCAGGCTGAGGGCCGACTGAGCGGTCGCCGTATCAAGCGGGAGCGCACCTTCGACCTGTGGTGAACTGCGCAGAACCGCGGCAACAGCCTCCAGAAGGTCTGCCAGATAGGCCGGCCGTCCTTCGGCCGAGACCAGCGCGCGAAAGTGCCGGTCGGTGGCCTCGCGCAACCTCAAGAGCCCTGCGCGGTTTTCTGCAGCGACGGGCGCGAGCACACCGAAGCGCGCGCTTTCGGCGCCGAAGCGGTTGGCTGCCTCCGCAAAGCTGTCGATCGCAGCCGCGTCAGTGAAGCGATCGATCCGGCGAACGGGGTCGGCGCGCAGAATGATGGAGTTGGCCACATCGAGCGCCAGCACGCCGCCGGCAAAACGATGGGCAGTCCAGGTGAAGCTCATGCGAGAATTCCTAACTGGCAAAATTCATTTTACCAGTTATATTGATCTTGTCACGCCTCCGGATGCGCCATGCTCTATTTTCTGCAGCAGCTCGCCAACGCCGTCCCTGTCGCCGCGCTCTACGCAGCGCTTGCGTTTGGCTATGCAATCGCGTTCGCGGTAACGCGCAGGGCCGACCTCACCTATGGCGCGCTGTTTGCCTTTTCGGGCCAGATGTTCGTGCTGTTTGCCGATTTCGGCTGGAACCGGCTGTGGTTGGTGCTGCCGGCCGCCCTCGGCATGGGCGTAGCTGCCGCCCTGAGCTTCAGCCTTGGTGCCGGTCTTGTGGCCGGGCGCTATGTCATGCGCCCGCTCGCCTTTTCCTCGGCCAATACGGTGGTCGTCGCTTCGCTCGGATGCCTGCTGGTGCTGATGGAAGTGGCGCGGCTCGCCTCGGAAACCCGCAGTCTCTGGCTGCCGCCGTTTCTGAACGCCAACATCGTCTTCTGGGACGATCCGCGCTTCCCGGTGACCCTGACGTTCATCCAGCTCGCAAACACGCTGCTGATGGCGTCGCTGGTGGCCGCCGGCCACTGGTTCCTGACCCGTTCGCGGGCAGGGCGGTTCTGGCGGGCGGTTTCCGAAGACCGGGGTGCGGCGGCGCTTTGCGGTGTCGACGCTGCGACCGTCTACATCGTCGCCTATGGCACGGCGTCGCTGATCGCGGCCCTTTGCGGCATTCTTGCCGCGTCCTATTACGGCAACATGGATTTCGGCACCGGCCTGACCTTCGGCGTCAAGGTGCTGTTCATCGCCGCAATCGGGGGACAGGCCTCACCGCTCCATGCCGCACTCGGCGCGGCCGCCGTCGGGCTGCTCGAAACGCTGTGGAGCGCCTATGGCCCGATCCTCTGGCGCGACTTTGCGATCTTCGGCTTCCTGGTGATCGTGCTTGTGGTGACGCGCAAGGAGAAGATGATTCCGTGATCAGGGCCCTGATAGGGGGCGATGGGGGCGGATTTCCGCCCGCAAGCCACGCTACGTCTTCGACCAGCGATCCCTTGCTGAGTCGTCGGCATCCTTGGCGCTGACCCAGCCGCCGCTCGTGCCGTCGCCCAGATGCTCTTTTTTCCAGAAGGGCGCCGATGTCTTCAGGAAATCCATGATGAAATTGGCGCCGTCGAAGGCGGCCTGCCGGTGGCGCGAAGCGGTGACGACGAGCACGATGTTCTCGCCAGGCGCGATCTTGCCGTAGCGATGGATGGCGGTGACGGCCTGAAGGGCGAAACGCTCGACCGCCTCACGGCAGATGCGTGCGATCTCCGCCTCCGCCATGCCGGGATAATGTTCGAGTTCGAGAGCCGCAAGCGTTCCGGCCTCGTCGCGGCAGAGGCCTGAAAACGTCACGACCGCGCCGATATCCGCGTGCCCGGACGAGAGTTTTGCGACCTCGGCATGGAGATCGAAATCCTCGCGCTGGACGCTGACGGTCACCGGCGCAGCCATGTCTTCAACCGCCTGTCATCGGCGGGAACAGGGCGATTTCGCGGGCGCCGGCGATCGGCTCCTTGTGGTCGACATGTTCCTGGTTGATGGCCGCCCGGATGACATTTTCGTGCTCGAGCGCCGTCTCGTATTCCTCGCCGAGCGTCTTCAGGTGCCGGAGCAGGTCGCCAATGCTGACGACATCGTCCGGCACGTCGAGCGTTTCTTCGCCCTTGCCGATGCGTTCGCGCACCCAGGAGAAATAAACGAGATTGACGGTGCTCATTCGTTGACCACGTGCTTGAGGCCGGCGCGGAAGTAGTCGTAGCCCGAGTAGAGCGTGATCGCGGCGGCAATCCACAGGAGCACGATACCGGCTTCCGTCGTGTAGGGCAAAATCTTGTCGCCGGCGGGGCCGGCAAGCAGGAAGGCGATCGCGACCATCTGGATCGTCGTCTTCCACTTGGCGATGCGGGTGACGGGAACGCTGACCTTCAGCGCCGCGAGATATTCACGCAGGCCCGACACCAGGATTTCGCGGCAGAGAATGATGATCGCCGCCCAGATCGACCAGCCGGCGATCGTGCCGTCGGCTGCGACCAGGAGCAGGATCGAAGCGACCAGCAGCTTGTCGGCAATCGGATCGAGCATCTTGCCGATGTTCGATGTCTGCTTCCAGATTCGCGCCAGATAGCCGTCGAAGAAATCGGTGATCGAGGCGACGACAAAAAGCGCCACTGCCGTCCAGCGTGCGAAGTCCGAACTGTGCAGCCGTCCTTCGACGAAGAAGCAAAGGACGATCAGCGGCACGATCAGGATTCGGAAATAGGTGAGCAGGTTCGGGATGCTGTAGGCGACGGGCGTGGGCATGGATTCGTGTTCTCTGGTTCGTCGGGTACAGAATGACTTTGCTGGCCTGAGGTCAACAGGTCATCGTCGGCAACTGTCATATTTGCCCTATTGCATGTGAACGCCGGGTGAATTGTGACGGTCGGTTGTCATTTCGCCGCATCATCGTGGAAATGTTCATAAACCAGCCGCGCCACGGTTTCGGAAATGCCCGAGACGGCCATCAGGTCGTTGATGCCGGCGCGCGACACGGCCTTGGCGGTGCCGAAATGCGTCAGCAGCGCCCGCTTGCGGGTCGGCCCGATGCCGGCGATCTCGTCGAGCGGGTTCTTGATCATCTCCTTCTTGCGGCGGGCGCGATGCGAACCGATCGCGAAACGGTGCGCCTCGTCGCGCAGCCGCTGGATGAAATAGAGCACCGGATCGCGCGGCGGCAGGGTGAAGCTGTCGCGGCCGAGCGCGAAGAAGCGCTCGCGCCCGGCGTCGCGGTCGACGCCCTTTGCGACGCCGATCGCCGTCACGCAGTCCTCGACGTCGAGTTCGTTCAGGATGGCACGCACCGCGGTCATCTGCCCCTGGCCGCCGTCGATGAGGATGACATCCGGCCAGGCGGGGAAGGCGCTGTCCTCGCTGATCTCGGCGCTCCGGTCCGGCTTGCCTTCTTCCTTGAGCAGCCGGGAGAAGCGCCGCGTCATGACTTCCCGCATCATGCCGAAGTCGTCACCGGGGGTGATGTCGGTCGATTTGATGTTGAACTTGCGGTACTGGCCTTTGACGAAGCCTTCCGGTCCCGCAACGACCATGCCGCCAACGGCATTGGTGCCCATGATGTGGGAGTTGTCGTAGATTTCGATGCGGCGTGGGGCCCGCTCCAGCTTGAAGGTTTCGGCGAAACCCTCGAGCAGCCGCGATTGCGAGGCGGTTTCGGCGAGCTTGCGGCCATGGGCTTCGCGCGCATTGGCCAGCGCATGGTCGACGAGATCCTTCTTCTCGCCGCGCTGCGGCACCTGGATCGCCACCTTGTAACCGGACTTTTCGCTCAGCGCCTGGCCGAGCAGTTCCTGCTCCTCGACAGCTTCGCAAAGCAGGATCTGCCGCGGACAGGGCTTGTCGTCATAAAACTGCGCAAGGAACTGCGACAGCACTTCCGCCGTCGGCAGCGACGGATCGGCCTTCGGGAAATAGGCGCGGTTGCCCCAGTTCTGGCCGGTGCGGAAGAAGAAGACCTGGATGCAGGAGACGCCGCCCTCGTGGTGGATCGCAAAGACGTCCGCTTCCTCGACGCCGGAGGGATTGATGCCCTGGTGGCTCTGGACATGGCTGAGGGCTGCGAGGCGGTCGCGATAAAGTGCTGCCCGTTCGAAGTCGAGGTTCTCGGCTGCCTCGCCCATGGCGGTGGCGATCGTCGCCTTCACCGCCTGGCTCTTGCCCGAGAGGAAGTCCTTGGCCTCCTGCACCAGTTCGGCATAGCCCTGATCGCTGATCTCGCCAGTACAGGGCGCCGAACAGCGTTTGATCTGGTAGAGCAGACAGGGACGCGTGCGGGTTTCAAAGACGCTGTCGGTGCAGGTCCGAAGCAAGAAGGCGCGCTGTAGCGAGTTGATCGTGCGGCCGACAGCGCCGGCCGACGCGAACGGACCGAAGAAATCGCCCTTGCGGCTGCGGGCGCCGCGGTGCTTGTAAAGCGCCGGCGCCCGGCTGTCGCCGGTGACCAGGATATAGGGAAACGACTTGTCGTCGCGCAAAAGCACGTTGAAGCGCGGACGCAAGCGCTTGATCAGGTTGGCCTCGAGCAGCAGCGCCTCGATCTCGGTGCGCGTCGTCACGAACTCCATGTTCGCTGTCTCGCGCACCATGCGCGCGATGCGGTTGGAGTGGCCGCGCCCTTGCGCGTAGTTGCTGACGCGCTTCTTCAGGCTGCGGGCCTTGCCGACGTAAAGCACATCGCCTGTCTCGTTGAACATGCGGTAGACGCCGGGGCCGTTCGGAAGCAGCTTGACGAAGGCCTGGATCAGTTCCGCGCCCTTCAAGCCTTCCATTTCGCTGCGATTTTCGTTCCATTCGACAGCCGGCGCCGCGCTTTCGCTCTGCGTCACCTCGATCAGGTCGTCGTCATCTTCCGCTTCGCTGCCGTCATAGAGGATGCCGCCGTCATCAGGCACGCGTCCGTTCATTCCACTATCTCCCTGATGTCGGGCGTTTCCCAGGCGAGGTGCTGGCCGCCGTCGAGCGCGATCATCTGTCCGGTAATCGACGGCGTGTCGAAAAGGAAGCGGATCGTCCGCCCAAACTCGTCGAGCGTCGGCCCGCGCCTCAGGATCAAGGCGTCAACCTGCGCCTGAAAATCCTGGGGGTCCTGTCGCTCGTTCGGCAGCGTTGGCCCGGGGCCGATGCCGTTGACGCGGATCCGCGGTGCCAAAGCTTGCGCCATCGTCCGGGTCGCCGTCCACAGTGCCGACTTCGACAACATATAGGAATAAAAGCGCGGATTGGGAGACCAGACGCGCTGGTCGATGACGTTGACGATCAGTCCTTCGTTGCCTGTGGGCAATTGTGCCGCAAAATCGCGCGCCAGCAGGGAGGGGGCCTTCACGTGCAAGGCAAAGTGCTGATCCCAGAGGGTCTCGTCGAAGGCGTCGAGGCTGTCCTTCTTGAACAACGACGCATTGTTGACGAGGAGGTCGATCGGGCCAAGGGCCTCCGTCGCGCGTTCGATCACCTCTTGAGTCGCAGCCGTGTCCGTGAGGTCGGCGCGAATCGCAACCGCCCGGACTCCACTCCTGGTGAGCGCCTCGGCCAGTACCTGCGCTTCGTCAATTGAGGTGTCGGCATGAATGGCGACCGCGAAACCATGGTTCGCGAGGTCCTCAACTATAGCTTTGCCGATCCGCTTGCTGCCCCCGGTTACGAGGGCCGCCTTCAGTGCTTTCTTCAACGTCTCATCCCGCTTTTTCGAATCTTTCAGCCAGCGGTCGAAGATATAGGCAAGAAACGCGGGTCTGAAACACTCCCTGACCATTCCTTGCCGAAAAATTAATGGAACTGGCGTAAATTGTATTATTTTGCGTTCTTATAGTATAGCTTTCGTTAATCTTGATTTATGGTTAACAAATATCCTGTGGCGACAAAGCAACATCAAATTTCGGGCGCGTTTGTGCCACCAAAATTTCACATTTTGGCTCTTGTGAATCCGCATTTGCTGGCCAATTTCAGCTCAACCGGGCGGGTTAAATTAGAAATAGCCCGATGTTTCACTGTGGGACCCCAAGCCCTCGGCGCATCGGGACGAAAAGGAGAATGTTTATGCGTACGCTCACCACCACCCTCATGGCTTCGGCTGTGTCCCTCATCGCCTTCCAGGCCGCCCAGGCTGCAGACGCGATCGACGAAGTTCCGGCTGCTCCGCAGGCCGAATACTCCGAGCCGGCAGCCAAGAACTGGTCGGGCGCCTATGTCGGTGGTACCGCCGATTGGAAGCATGGCCAGCATGATGCCACCGGCAACAACACCGCAGCCGGCTTCGGCGGCGGCCTCTATGGCGGTTACAACGTCCAGGACGGCCAGATGGTATACGGCGGTGAAGCCGATATCGGCTATTCCGGCCAGGATTCGACCAAGGGCAACCTGCGCATGAAGCAGGGCGTCAACGGCTCGATCCGCGGTCGCGTCGGTGTCGATCTGAACCCGGTCCTCGTCTACGGTACCGCAGGTCTCGCCGTCGGCCAGACCAAGGGCACTGTTGGCGGCGCTTCCGACAAGAACACCATGGTCGGCTGGACCGCAGGTGTCGGTGCTGAAACCTTCGTCACCGACAACATCACCGCACGCGTCGAGTACCGTTACACGGACTACGGTTCGAAGGACTTCCGCATGGGCAGCACCAAGGTTTCGTCGGGTTACGACGAGCACGCTGTCAAGGTCGGTATGGGCGTGAAGTTCTGATCGGCGACTGCCAGATCAACGAAAAGGCCGGGGAGACCCGGCCTTTTTTGTGCGCATTTTTTAAGCGTTGAACTTGGGGTAGTCCGGGAAGTGCTTCTCGAACTTGGCCGGCCAGTTCTTGAGCCTGGCGCGCCCCTTCTGCCATTCGCCGGCAAACCGCAGTTCGATGTAGCGCAGCATCGCGGCAAGCGCGAAATGACCGGCATGGAGCTTGGCACCGGTCTTGGGCAGGGTGTCGTTCAGGTGGTCAAGGCTCCGCTCGACCTTTTCCCATTGCCGGTCGATCCAGGGCTGATGCACCTTTTCCGGCGGATGCGAGCGCTTCTCGTAGACGATCGCAAGCAGGCTGTCGCAGACGCCGTCGCACAGCGCCTCGATAAGCTCGACATCGGTGCGCTTGCCGGCGTTCTTCGGGTAGAGCTTGCCCTTGGTCTCGCGGTCGATGAAATGCATGATGGTGCGGCTGTCGTAGAGCGCCCGGCCGTCACCGAGGATCAGCGTCGGGATCTTGCCGAGCGGATTGTTGTCGATCAGTTCGGCCGGATTGGCGCCGGTGTCTGTGAGCACGCTTTCGGCGGCATAACCGGCATAGTGTGCCGCCATGCGGACCTTGTTCGAATAGGGTGAGGCGGGCGAATACAAAATCTTCATGTGACGTCTTTCTTTCGTGGGAATTCGATCAGGGCGCCGGAGGCAAAGAAACGCTGTCCTTTCGGCAGGACTGCCGATCCACAGCCGCGCATGCCCGGAAGTTCAGCGCCTTGTCGAAGCAGATTCGGATTTCCTCGAGCCGGTTGCCTTCGCAGGTGACCGCGACTCCGTCCTTCGTCATGCCGGGGTTGCTGGCAACGAGCGCATTTTCGATGCCGGCGACCGATGCATCGGTTTGCGTTCGGGCAGGGGAGAGTTCTGGCGGCAGGGCGAGCCGGTTGAAGGCCGCGCGCGTGACGGCGAAATAGTCCTCCTGACTGAGTCCGGAGCAGGTGCCGTGCTTGCGCCACTGGTGGCCGATCAGCCCCATCGACGGGATGAGGTCGAGATACTGCCGGCCGAGCGACGACGGCACGCGGTCGGACTGGCGGGTCGGACAGAAATCGGGATAGCCCTTTTCGTTCTGCGGCCAGAGGCCATGCACGATCAGGCCGCGATTGCTGCCGGTCTCGCACTGGTCGGACTTGCCCTTGGGATCGTTGTCGCCGCACCAGGTCGGCGACCAGGAAAGCGATAGCACGTAGAAATCGAAACCGCTGCCGAGCGGAACGGAAACGGCTGCCGTCGCGCCTTCGGTCGTCGTGGCGGCAGGCGCCTTCTTCTCGGTATTCTGGTCGCTACAGGCCGCAAGGCTTATGGCAACGAAAAGCGCCGGCAGAAGCCGGCGCGTTGTGCGCAGTGATGCCATGATTACTGGAGCGATGCGCAGTGGGCGCCGTAGACATACCAGGGATCAAGGCCGCCGACGCAGAACTCGATGCTCCGCCCGACGCCGGCAAACCCCCAGGGGCGCTCGATGACGTAGAACAGCGAGCGCTGGTAACCATCCGTCATGACCGCCGTTGCGCGGCAATATTCGCGTTCGACGAGGTGTGTCTCGTCGCGCAGCTCCTGCCGGCTCTGCCCTGAATTGCGGATCTCGGCGATCGACAGGTTGGCGTGCAGGTAGTTCGCGTCGCGGTATTCGAAGCGCGAGGTAATGAAACCGAGAACCGAGGCTTCGCTGCAGACCCCGGCATCATAAGACTGCGCCTGGCCGCTGCCGATGTAGTCGGCGGCCTGGACCGTGGGCGCTGTGGCGCCGGCGAGGGAAAGCGAGATGAGAAGCGTGGCGGCGAGCGTGCGAGTCATGGGCGTCTCCCTATATCCTTGAGGGAGATTGCGGTGCGTCGCGGCTGTCCGTCAAGCCCCTCCGGTTGCCCGCTCTTCTCCGCGCAGCCAGAAGCAGCGTGAGGAGGCGAAACGGTCCTGTGCCAGCCGGTTTTTCAGGAAGGGCAGCAGCAGGTCGAGTTCGCTCTTCAGCGTGAAGGGCGGATTGACGATGATGAGGCCGGAGCCCGACAGACCGGTGGTTTCCCGGTCGCTGCGCACCGACAGTTCGGCGCAGAGCATCTTCGGAATGTCGAGCGCCTTCAGTGCCTCATGGAACGCCTTGATCGGCGCGCCTTGCTTCAACGGATACCAGAGGCAGTAGACGCCGCCAGGAAAGCGCCGGTAGCCGCGCGTAAGACCGTCGACCAGGCGCTCGTACTCGCCCTCCTTCTCGAAGGGCGGATCGACGAGGATCAGCCCGCGCTTTTCCTTCGGAGGCAGATGGGCGCCGAGCGCCAGCCAGCCGTCGAGTTCGGTCACGCGGGCCTGGAAATCGCTGTCGAGCAGCCGGTGAAGGGTTTCATAGTCGTCCGGATGCAGTTCCATCGCCGACAGACGGTCCTGCGGGCGAAAGAGCATGCGGGCGAGCTTCGGCGAGCCGGGATAGAGCGTCAGCTCGGACCCGCTGTTGAGACTGCGGACGGACGACAGATAGGGTGCAAGGATGGCCGCGATCTCGGGCGGCAGTTCGCCGTCAAGCAAGCGGCCGATGCCGTCACGCCATTCGCCGGTCTTCTGCGCCTCTTCGCTGGAGAGGTCATAAAGCCCGATGCCGGCATGGGTGTCGAGCACGCGAAACGCCTTCTCCTTCTGCTGGAGATAGGTGACGAGCCGCGCCAGCACCGCGTGCTTCAGGACGTCGGCAAAATTGCCCGCATGGTAGATGTGCCGATAGTTCATGAGCGCCGCCGATGGCTAGGATGAATTGTTGCGATGGGTGGCCGATTGGCTCTTTGAGCCCGTATGTCGATGCCATATAGAAAAGCCATGAACGTTGCGACCCCCATCAGAACAGAAAAATCGATCGGTCATTCGGTCTGTCCGCACGACTGTCCCTCCGCATGCGCGCTGGAGGTCGATCTGACCGCCGAGGGGCGCATCGGTCGCGTGCGCGGCGCTTCGGCCAACAGCTACACCGCCGGGGTGATCTGCGCCAAGGTCGCGCGCTATTCCGAGCGCATCTACCATCCGGGTCGTCTCATGGTCCCACAGCGCCGCAAGGGCGCCAAGGGCGAGGGCGGCTGGCAGGAAATCAGCTGGGAGGCGGCTCTCGACGAGATCGCCGATCAGTTTGTGCGTGCCGAGCAGAAACACGGCGCCGAGGCGGTCTGGCCGTATTTCTACGCCGGCACCATGGGCCAGGTGCAACGCGATTCCATCGAGCGTCTGCGCCACGCCAAACGCTATTCCGGCTTCTTCGGCTCGATCTGCACCAACATGGCCTGGACCGGGTTCGCCATGGCGACGGGTGCGCTGCGCGGTCCCGATCCACGCGAGATGGCCAAGGCCGATTGTGTGGTGATCTGGGGCACGAATGCCGTTGCGACCCAGGTCAACGTGATGACGCATGCGGTCAAGGCCCGCAAGGATCGCGGCGCCAAGATCGTCGTCATCGACATCTACGACAACCCGACCGTCAAACAGGCGGATATGGGCCTGGTGCTGAAACCCGGCACCGACGCCGCCCTTGCCTGCGCCGTGATGCACATCGCCTTTCGCGACGGCTATGCGGACCGGGCCTATATGGCCGAGTTTGCCGACGATCCGGCCGGCCTCGAAGCGCATCTCCAGTCGCGCGGGCCCGAATGGGCATCGGCCATCACTGGTCTTCCCGTTGAGGAGATCGAGGCCTTCGCCAGGCTCGTCGGCACGACGCAGAGAACCTATTTCCGCCTCGGCTACGGCTTTACCCGCCAGCGCAACGGCTCGGTTGCGATCCACGCGGCCGCCTCTGTGGCGACCGTACTCGGCTCGTGGAAACACGAGGGCGGCGGCGCCTTCCACTCCAACAACGACATCTTCAAGCTCGACAAGCGCGAACTGATCGGCTCGGCATTCCACGATCCGGATGTACGAATGCTCGACCAGTCGCAGGTCGGTCGGGTGCTGACCGGCGACGCCGAAGCATTGCGCCATGGCGGACCGGTGACGGCGATGCTGATCCAGAACACCAATCCGGTGAATGTGGCGCCGGAGCAGCGGCTGGTGAAGCGCGGCTTCCTGCGCGACGATCTCTTTGTCGCCGTGCACGAGCAGTTCATGACCGATACCGCAGCGGTTGCCGATATCGTGCTGCCGGCCACCATGTTCCTCGAACACGACGACCTTTATCGCGGCGGCGGTCACCAGCACATCCTGATCGGCCCGAAGGTGGTCGAGCCACCGTCGACGGTGCGCACCAACCTCTTCGTCATCGAGGAACTGGCGAGGCGCCTTGGCGTTGCCGATCATGCCGGCTTCGGCCTGACCGAGCGCGAGCATATCGACCGGCTGCTTGCCAATTACGGCATCGGCTACGATGCGATGAGAGAAGAGAAGTGGCTCGACTGCCAGCCGGCCTTCGAGGACGCGCACTATCTCAAAGGCTTCGGCCATCCGGACGGAAAATTCCGGTTCAGGCCGGACTGGACGGGAACGCCGGCGGCCAACCGACCACCAAAGTCGATGGGCATTCAGGGGCCGCACGCCGCCCTTCCGGAGTTCCCCGATCATGTCGACCTGATCGAGGTCGCCGACGCGACGCATCCGTTCCGGCTTGCGACCTCGCCGGCGCGCTCGTTCCTCAACTCGACCTTTGCCGAGACCCCGTCCTCGATCCAGAAGGAAGTGCGCCCGGAGGTGATGGTTCATGCAGAGGACGCCGAAGCGCTCGGCATTGCCGACGGAGATATTGTAAAGCTTGGCAACGAACGCGGCGAGGTGCGCCTGCACGTGAAAGTCGGCGGCGGCGCGCGGCGCGGCGTGGTGATCGCCGAGGGGCTCTGGCCGAATGGCGCGCATCTCGACGGCGAGGGCATCAACGTTCTCACCGGTGCCGATGCCGTGGCTCCCTATGGCGGCGCTGCCTTCCACGACAACAGGGTCTGGGTAAGGTTGGCGCGCTAAGTCAGGTTGTTCAACGGCAGACGGGGCCTTCCATGAGCGGTGACCATCAGCATGCGGATGTGAAGAGCACGCCGGTCTCGCGCCTCTGGGCCTCGCTGGGGCTGACCGGCGGCTTCATGCTGGCCGAGGTGATCGGCGGCGTACTGACCGGCAGCCTCGCGCTGATCTCCGACGCGATGCACATGCTGACGGACACGGCAGCCCTTGCGATCGCGCTCGCCGCCATCCACGTCGGCCGCCGCCCGTCCGACCTTTTGCGCACCTATGGCTACGCCCGCTTCGAGATCCTGGCGGCTGCCTTCAATGCGCTGCTTCTGCTCGGCGTTGCCTTCTACATTGTCTACGAAGCCTGGAAGCGACTGTCTGAACCGCAGGAAATCCAGTCGGGCGGCATGCTGGTGATCGCCGTCATCGGCCTTCTCGTCAATCTCGCCTCGATGCGCCTGCTGACCAGCCACAAGGACGAAAGCCTCAACGTCAAGGGTGCCTATCTCGAAGTGTGGTCGGACATGCTCGGATCGCTCGCCGTCATCGTCGGCGCGGTGGTCATCTGGGCGACCGGCTGGCAGTGGGTGGATTCGCTGCTCGCCGTCGGCATCGGCTTCATGGTCTTCCCGCGCACCTTCGTGCTGCTCAAGGAATGCGTCAACATCCTGCTCGAAGGCGTGCCGCCAGGGATGCAGCTTGCCGATGTGCAGGCGGCGATATCAGGCGCTCCCGGTGTCGCATCGGTCCATGACTTGCACCTGTGGGCCATCACCCAGAGCCAGCCATCCCTGACGGCTCACGTCGTGCTTGCCGATGGCGTGCATGGCGAAACGGTCAGGCGGGCGATCGAAGAGCGCCTGCGCGAGCGGTTTGACCTGCATCACACGACGTTGCAGATGGAGCGGGAAGACCGCGCGGCAACCGAACATGTCCATTGAAGGCCAAAGCGGCCCGATAACACTTGTCAACGAAGGACCTCGCATGACCGCGCATCACGACCCACGTGTCCGGATTACAGACCGTCGCACCTTGTGGAAGGGCTTCGTCCACCTCGAAGAGGTGACCTTCGAACAGGAAATGTCCGACGGCAGAACCGCAACGCTGAAGCGGGAAATCCATGATCACGGCAGTGCCGCAACCATCCTCCTGGTCGATGCCAAGCGTCAAAGCGTCGTTCTGGTGCGGCAGTTGAGGCTTCCCGTGCTGTTGCAAGGTGACCAGGCCTACATGATCGAAGCGGCCGCCGGGCTGCTGGACGGTGATACGCCGGAGGAGGCGATCTGCCGCGAGGCACTGGAGGAGACCGGTTACCACGTTCAGGACGTGCAGCACCTCTTTGATGCCTATATGAGCCCGGGCGCCATGACCGAGCGAACGAGTTTCTTCGTCGGCCACATCGACGCGCTGGAAAAACGCGGCGATGGCGGCGGCCTTGCCCATGAGGGCGAGGACATCGAAGTCCTGGAAATTCCGTTCGATGACGCCTTTGCGATGATCGCGAGCGGCGAGATCGGCGATGCCAAGACGATCATGCTCTTGCAGTGGGCCAAGCTCAACCGGACGGAACTGCTTGCCTAAGCATTTGATTTTAAAACCTATAATTTATTACGGATATTTCACTTTTTGATCCGCATCGGGTAAGCTAAAGCGCTGATGTCCTCATCATCGACATGGGCGCTCCATGACATCCTCCCTACCGGAAATTGCAACCGACGACGAACAGCAGGCGGAGGCGGGATGGATCTCCTTTCTCAAGCGCAACCGCCGCTATCTCTCGGCGGTCGGCACACTCCTCGTGATCGCTCTCTTCGGTTTTGCGATCTTCCATCTGACGTCGGAGGTCCAGTACGACGAAGTCGTGCAGGCCCTGGCGGATACCAGCTGGACGGCGGTCGCAGCGGCAGTGTTTTTCACCGCCCTGAGCTTCCTTGCGCTCACCTTCTATGATGTCAGTGCGCTCGACTATATCAAGCGGAAGCTGCCCTATGCGGATGTGGCGCTGACGGCCGCCTCCGCCTATGCGGTCGGCAACACGGCCGGTTTCGGCGCGCTCAGCGGCGGCGCCATCCGCTACCGGTCCTACTCGCGCCTTGGCATCGAGCCGGAAAACATCGCCCGCATCATCGCCTTCGTGACCCTTGCCTTCGGCCTCGGCCTGCTGACGGTGACCTGCCTCAGCCTGCTTGCCGTCGGCGAGTATGTCGCGCCGATGACCGGGCTTGATCCTCATTTGCTTCGACTGATTGCGGCGGTGATCCTTGCGGGCCTGTTCACCGTCTTTTATCTCGCACGCGACGGCCGAGAGGTCACTCTCGGGCGTCTCACCTTGCGGCTGCCGGATTCGCGCACCGTCTCGCGCCAGTTCCTGGTGACGGCGCTCGACCTTGCCGCTTCCGCCACCGTGCTCTACGTGCTTCTGCCTGAAGGAACGATCGGCTGGCCGGCTTTCCTCGCGGTCTATTCCCTGGCGGTCGGGGTTGGCGTCCTCAGCCACGTTCCTGCGGGTCTCGGCGTCTTCGAGACGATCATCATCGCGACGCTCGGTCACAATGCCGATGTCGACACCATCCTCGGCGCACTCGTCCTTTATCGCGTGATCTATCACGTGCTGCCGCTCGTCATCGCCATCGCTGTCGTCATCGGTATCGAGCTCAAGCAGCTCTCCGGCCATCCGGTCGCCTCGAGCGTGCGGCGGATTGGCGGGCGCATGACGCCGCTGCTGCTTGCAACGCTCGGGATCGTGCTTGCAATCATGCTGATCCTGTCGAGCGTCACGCCGACACCGGACGAAAACCTGGCGTTCCTGGAAGCCCTGTTGCCGCTGCCGATCGTCGAGGGCGCCCACTTTCTCGCCAGCCTGCTCGGCCTGGCGCTGGTCGTCGTCTCGCGCGGACTTGCACAGCGGCTCGACGGCGCCTGGTGGGCGTCGATCGTCATCGCGGTCGCAGCGCTTCTGCTCTCGCTGATCAAGGCGATCGCGATCGTCGAGGCGGGCATGCTGGCCTTCTTCCTCGTCGGCCTCATCGTCAGCCGCCGGCTTTTCGTTCGTCCGGCATCTCTTTTCGGCCAGGCACTGACGGTGCCCTGGCTGACGGCGCTCGGTGTCATCTGCCTTGGCGCGCTGGTCGTGCTGCTCTTCGTCTACCGCGATGTCGAATACAGCCATGAACTCTGGTGGCAGTTCGAATTCTCCGCAGAGGCGCCACGTGGCCTGCGCGCACTCCTGGGCGTCACGATCGGCGCAAGTATGCTTGCGATCTGGAGCCTGATGCGCCCGGCAACCGGTGCTGCCGAACCGGCTTCCGACGACGCGATGGAGCGGGCGCTTTCGATTGTCGAGGCGCAGGACATGTCCGACGCCAACCTGGTGCGCATGGGCGACAAGAGCCTTCTCTTCTCCACCGATGGGCGTGCCTTCATCATGTACGGCCAGCGGGCCCGCTCCTGGATTGCGCTCTTCGATCCCGTCGGACCGATCGAGGCCTGGCCGGAACTGATCTGGCAGTTCATCGAGAAGGCGCGCGCCGCCGGCTGCAGGGCCGTCTTCTATCAGGTCTCTCCCGATGGTCTTGCCTATTATGCCGATGCTGGCCTGCGCGCCTTTCGGCTTGGTGAGTTGGCGCGAGTCGATCTCGGCCGCTTCGAAATGAAGGGCGGCAAATGGGCGAACCTGCGCCAGCAGGTCAGCCGCGCCCAACGCGACGGCCTGGAGTTTCGTGTCGTGCAGCCGGAGGATGTTCCTGGCGTCATGGCCGAAGTGACGGCCGTTTCCGATGCCTGGCTTGCCCATCACAATGCCAAGGAGAAAGGCTTTTCCCTCGGCGCCTTCGACCCTGACTATCTGGCCGAGCAACCGCTGGCGATCCTCACCTGCAACGGCCGCATCGTCGCCTTCGCCAACATTCTGGTGACCGCGACGAAGGAGGAGGGGACTGTCGATCTCATGCGCTTCTCGCCCGATGCGCCAAAGGGAGCGATGGATTTTCTCTTCGCCCAGGTAATGGAATACCTGAAGGCGGAAGGGTTCCAGGCCTTCAATCTTGGCATGGCGCCGCTGTCGGGCATGTCGACGCGGCAGATCGCCCCGGTCTGGGATCGCGCCGGCCGCACCTTCTTCGAACACGGCGAGCGCTTCTACAACTTCAAGGGCCTGCGCGCCTTCAAGTCGAAGTTTCATCCGCAATGGCAACCGCGTTATCTTGTCGCCAGTGGCGGCATCAATCCGATCCTCGCTCTGATGGATGCGACATTCCTCATCGGCGGCGGTCTGAAGGGAGTGGTGAAGAAATGATCGGTATCGCGAACCGCTGGAAATGCCTCGCCTCCGTCGGCCTGCTGCTGACGGCGTCGGTTCTTCCCGCTTCTGCCGAGGACGCCGCGAAGACCTATGACACGGGCATGATCCCATCGCCACGCATCATGTTGCCAACGGAAAAGGCGGCCGCACTCGTCGTTCTCTTGTCGGACGCCGCCGGCTGGACCGACAAGGAACAGGCGATCGCCGACACGCTCACCGCTGACAAGACCGTTGTGGTCGGCATCGATCTCAAGGCCTATCTCGCATCGCTCGCCAAGGACGACGGCGATTGCATCTACATGGTCTCGGATATCGAATCGCTGAGCCAGCAGGTGCAGCGCGCCGTCGGCACCGACGCCTACCAGTTGCCGGTGGTCGCCGGTGTCGGCGCCGGCGGCGCGATGGCGCTCGCCATCGCCGCCCAGACACCACCCGCGACCATCGGCCAGACGTTGGCGATCGACCCGGAGGAGGGGATTGCGCTCACAAAGCAGCTCTGCACGCCGGCTGAAAAGGTCAGGAAGGCTGACCGCATGGTCTACGGCCTGACCGATGGCGCTCTGCCCGACCGGGTCTCCGTCGTCTTTACGGCGGATGCGCCGGCGGATGGCCGGGCGCATGTCGCGGCGCTTGTTGCGAAACACGCGGATATCAATCAGGAAGACAGCGACGACGACGCCTACACGACGCTTGGCGACCACCTCTCGGACATTATCGACAGCGAGAGCAATGCCGACAACCCCTTCGGGCTGCCGCTGACAGTGCTGGAGGCCAAGCCGACGCGCGACACGATGGCGGTGATCTATTCGGGTGACGGCGGCTGGCGCGACATCGACAAGGAGGTCGGCGACGTGTTGCAGCAACAGGGCGTTCCGGTTGTCGGCTTCGATTCCCTGCATTACTTCTGGTCGGAGCGCGACCCGCAGGCGACGGCCGACGATCTAGCGAAGGTGATGAGCTACTACCGCAAGCACTGGAACGTGCGCAACGTGCTCCTGATCGGCTATTCCTTCGGCGCCGACATTCTGCCGCGAACCTTCAACCTGTTGCCGCCGGGCGAAAAGGCCCATGTGCGCCAGGTAACGCTGATGGCACTGTCGCACATGGTCGACTACAAGGTTTCGGTGCTTGGCTGGCTGGGGGCTGAAGGCGACGGCAAGGGCGGCGACCCGCTCGACGACATCAAGCGCATCGATCCGGCGCTGGTGCAATGCATCTACGGCACGGACGAGGAAGATGACGCCTGCCCGAAGCTGAAAGGCACCGGCGTCGACGTCATCGCGATTGAAGGCGGCCATCATTTCGACGAGGACTATCCGGCCCTGACGCGGCGCGTGCTCGACGCGCTCGATCGGAGACTGGCGTCGGTGAAGTGAGAGCTGCGGGTTTCAGAGTGCGAGGCTACCCCCCTCTGCCCTGCCGGGCATCTCCCCCACAAGGGGGGAGATCGGATGGGGCATTGTTTTCGCCAGTGATTAGTCCTTGAACGGAAGCAGCCGACGAAGGCCGGCTTGCCCCAAGGCAATCCGGATCGCCACGATTTCGTGATGCGCTGAAGGGTTGGTGGTACTGAGCGAGTGCCGCTTGCCGATCTCCCCCCTTGTGGGGGAGATGCCCGGCAGGGCAGAGGGGGGTATGCTGCCGTTACGGGCGACGCGGTGCTTGAACGAAAAGCCGCGCTGAAAAATCAGAACGCCGGCGAAACCAGCGTACCCGTCGCTTCGCCAGTAGCCACGCTCACCGCGCGGCCATCTTGCATACGCACGTTGCCTTCCGCCATCAGCCTGAGCGCCAGCGGATAGGTGCGGTGCTCTACCGTCAGGAGGCGTGCGGCAAGACTGTCGGCCGTATCGCCTTGGACCACTGGAACGACCGCCTGGGCGACGATCGGGCCTTCGTCCATGCCCTCGGTGACGAAGTGCACAGTGCAGCCGGCAACCTTCATGCCGGCATCGATCGCGCGTTGATGCGTGTGCAAGCCTGGAAAGAGCGGCAGCAGCGAGGGATGGATATTCAGGATCCGTCCTTCATGGCGCTGGATGAAGGTTGCCGAGAGCAGGCGCATGTAGCCTGCAAGGCAGATGATGTCGGGCGAAAGGCGGTCGAGCTGGTCGAGGATCGCCGCCTCGTGGGCCTCCTTGCTGTCGAACGCCTTGCGCTGGAAGCTGTAGGTGGCAATGCCGAGCGCCGCCGCCTTGGAAAGGCCGCCTGCATCCGCCTTGTCAGAGATGACAGCAACGATCTCGGCCGGAAAACCGGGCTCGGCTGCCGCCTTTGCAAGCGCCAGCATGTTGGAGCCGCCGCCCGAAATGAAGACGACGACCCGCTTCCTGGCGCTCGAGACCTCAGCCGTCATAGGGCGAGGGTACCCTTGTAGATCGTGCCGGCAGCACCTTCTTCGCGCGCGACCATCCGGCCGAGCGAAAATACCGTTTCGCCTTCCGCCGTCAGAGCGGCGGAGACCTCGGCAGCCTTTTCGGCCGGCACAACGACGATCATGCCGACGCCGCAGTTGAAGGTGCGCAGCATCTCGTTGGCGGCAACGCCGCCGGTCTGGGCGAGCCAGGAGAACACCTTCGGCGCCTGGATGGCGTCGAGATCGATCTCGGCTGCGAGATGTTTCGGCAGCACGCGCGGAATGTTCTCGGGGAAACCGCCACCGGTGATGTGGGCGAGCGCCTTGATCGCGCCGGTCTCGCGGATCGCCTTCAGGAGTGGCTTCACGTAGATGCGCGTCGGCGTCATCAGGAGATCGGCTAGTGTGCCTTCACCGAACGGCGCCGGGGCGTCCCAGGCAAGGCCCGAAAGCGCGACGATCTTGCGCACCAGCGAATAGCCGTTGGAGTGCACGCCGGAGGAGCCGAGGCCGAGGATGACGTCGCCTTCGTTGATGTCGCCGGCCGGCAGCAGCTGGCCGCGCTCGGCGGCACCGACGGCAAAGCCCGCAAGATCATAGTCGCCGCCGGAATACATGCCCGGCATCTCGGCGGTCTCGCCGCCGATCAGTGCACAGCCACTTTCGCGGCAGCCGGCGGCGATACCGGCAACGATCGCCGCACCCTGATCCGGGTCGAGCTTGCCGGTTGCGAAATAGTCGAGGAAGAACAGCGGCTCGGCGCCCTGGACCACGAGATCATTGACGCACATGGCGACGAGGTCGATGCCGACGGTGTCGTGCTTGTTGGCGTCGATGGCGATTTTCAGCTTGGTGCCGACGCCGTCATTGGCGGCAACCAGGACCGGGTCGGTGAAGCCTGCAGCCTTCAGGTCGAAGAGGCCGCCGAAGCCGCCGATCTCGCCGTCGGCGCCCGGACGCCGGGTCGAGCGCACATGCGGCTTGATCTTCTCGACCATCAGGTTACCGGCGTCGATATCCACGCCCGCGTCGCTATAGGTGAGGCCGTTCTTTCCCGACTGGCTCATGCTCGTTCTCCAAGGCTCGTCGTGCGACAGGTATTTTGCGGATGCGATTGGCACGGGAGCCAAGGGAGTGCAAGCCGACAGGCCGCATTGACGGCGTTTTTTCAACATTTTGCCCATATCCCACGGTCTGGGTCGCCGGATGCCGCTCCAAACCGTGCCGGCTTGACCGTCAGACTTGACCGGCGCCCGCACAGCCCCCTATCTCCGTGGTAGAACAATGATACGCAACAGGCGCATGCGGAGCGCCACGAGGAGCGTCATGAATATGAAGGTCAGCGGTTCCGGACTGCAGCGCCAGATCGTTTTCTGGTTGTTGGTGCTTGCCGCCTTCATTGCGTTCCTGATGGTGTTCAGCTCGATCCTCTTGCCATTCCTCGCCGGCATGGCGCTGGCGTATTTCCTTGATCCCGTCGCCGATCGGCTGGAGCGCCTGGGCCTCAGTCGGCTGATGGCGACCGTTGTCATCCTCGTCGGTTTCGTGGTGGTCTTCGTGCTGGCGCTGATGGTGATCATCCCGGTCATCGTCAGCCAGGCTTCCGACTTCATTGCCAACATTCCCGGTTATGCCTCGAAGCTGCAGGTGCTCGTCAACGAGGCGCAGACGCGATTGATCCCGGACTGGCTGGCGAGCCAGATGCCGTCGCTCAAGCAGAGCTCCGGCAAGCTGCTCGAACAGGGTGCGGCCTTCGTCGGCACGCTGTTCCAGCAGATCTGGAACTCCGGCGTGGCGTTGCTCGACGTCATCTCGTTGCTGGTCGTCACCCCCGTCGTTGCCTTCTACCTGCTGCTCGACTGGGACCGGATGGTCGACAAGGTCGATAGCTGGGTGCCGCGCGACTACGTCTCGGACGTGCGCCAGATCGCCCGCGACATGAACACGACGATTGCCGGTTTCGTGCGGGGGCAGGGCTCGCTCTGCGTCATCCTCGGTCTCTACTATGGTATCGGCCTGTCCCTGGTGGGCCTCAATTTCGGCCTGCTGATCGGCCTCTTCGCCGGCATGATCAGCTTCATTCCCTATGTCGGATCCATGGTCGGTCTCGTTCTTGCGGTCGGCGTGGCGCTGGTCCAGTTCTGGCCGGACTACCTCTGGATCGGCCTCGTGCTTGCGATCTTCTTCAGCGGCCAGTTCATGGAGGGCAACATCCTCCAGCCGAAGCTGGTGGGCAAAAGCGTCGGTCTGCACCCTGTGTGGCTGATGTTCGCCCTGCTTGCCTTCGGCGCGCTCTTCGGCTTCGTCGGCCTGCTGGTGGCGGTGCCGGCGGCCGCCGCCATTGGCGTGCTTGTCCGCTTCGGCATCCAGCGGTACCTTGATAGCGATCTCTATCATGGGCATGGCAAGGCCGTGGAAAAGAAGGCGAAGGGCGATCAGGCCGCCTGATTTCCGACGATTGTCCCGAGTACAGCATGACAAAACGCCCTTTCGAACAACTGCCACTGGCTTTTGAACACGACCCCGCGACGGGCCGTGATGATCTGCTCGTCTCCGACCGGCTGAGCGCTGCCATTTCGATCGTCGACCACTGGCCGGACTGGCCGTCGCCCGTCGTCATCATCGCCGGCCCGGTCGGCTCTGGAAAATCGCATCTTGCGAGCATCTGGAAGGAGCGGGCGGGGGCTGAAGCGATCCATCCGCTTTCCGGTTCCGATGCCGCCGTGATCGCCAGGGAAAAACCGGTTCTGTTTGAAGACGCCGATCGCAGCGGCTTTGACGACACGACGCTCTTCCATGTCATCAACAGCGTACGCCAGAACGGTACCGGGCTTCTGATGACCACGCGCATCTGGCCCATGTCCTGGCCGGTGACGCTTCCGGACCTGCGCTCGCGCCTGAAGGCTGCGACAGTCGTCGAGATCGGCGAGCCGGACGACGAATTGCTGACGCAGGTGCTGATCAAGCTCTTCGCCGATCGGCAGCTCTTCGTCGACGAGCGGCTTGTCGGCTACATCGTCCAGCGCATGGAGCGATCGCTGGAGGCGGCGCAGACGATCGTCGAGCGCATCGACCTTCTGGCGCTCGCCCGCGGCGCCAAGCTCACCCGCACACTGGCCTCGGAAGTGCTCGAAGAGCTTGGAAATCAACGCCGGTCTGATTGACTGTCACAGAACCGTCGTCAAACTGTTATAGCCGGTGCAGCCGGAGCAATGGGGTCTGATGAGCATGGATAACGCGATATCTGCGGTGAACGAAAATCAGGCGTCGACGGACGACGTCGATCTCCTGACCAGCCCGCAGCGCTTCATCAACCGCGAATTCTCCTGGCTCCAGTTCAATCGCCGGGTGCTCGAGGAAACGCTGAACACCGCCCATCCGCTCCTGGAGCGCGTTCGCTTCCTGTCGATCTCGGCGGCCAACCTCGACGAATTCTTCATGGTGCGCGTCGCCGGCCTTGAAGGGCAGGTACGCCAGGGGCTTTCCATGCGCTCGCCCGACGGCAAGACGCCGGTCGAACAGCTCGAAGACATCCTCAAGGAAATCGACAACTTGCAGATGGAGCAGCAGGCCTCGCTTGCCGTCCTGCAGCAATATCTCGCCAAAGAGGACATCCTGATCGTCCGCCCCGCGTCGCTCTCGGCGCAGGACAGGAGCTGGCTTGCCAACGAGTTCGATCAGTCGATCTTCCCGGTGCTGACGCCGCTGTCGATCGATCCGGCGCATCCGTTCCCGTTCATTCCGAACCTCGGGTTCTCGATGGGCCTGCAGCTCGTCAGCAAGACCGGCCGCGAGCCGATGACGGCGCTGCTGCGTCTGCCGGTGGCGCTCGACCGCTTCATCCGGCTGCCCGACGTCAAGAACGTCATCCGCTACATCACGCTCGAAGACATGGTCAGCCAGTTCATCGACCGGCTCTTTCCTGGCTACGAGGTCAAGGGTTCCGGTACGTTCCGCATCATTCGTGACAGCGATATCGAAGTCGAGGAAGAAGCCGAAGATCTCGTGCGCTTCTTCGAGACCGCGCTGAAGCGCCGTCGCCGCGGTTCGGTGATCCGCATCGAGACCGATTCGGAGATGCCGGCGTCGCTGCGCCAGTTCGTCGTGCAGGAACTCGGCGTCCCGGAAAACCGGATCGCCGTCCTGCCGGGACTGCTCGCGCTCAACACTTTGTCCGAAATCACCAAGGCCCCGCGCGACGATCTGCGCTTCGAGCCGTACAATCCGCGTTTTCCCGAGCGCGTGCGCGAACATGCCGGCGACTGCCTGGCGGCGATCCGCGAGAAGGACATGGTGGTGCACCACCCGTACGAATCCTTCGACGTGGTCGTGCAGTTCCTGCTGCAGGCGGCGCGCGATCCGGATGTCGTCGCCATCAAGCAGACGCTCTACCGCACTTCGAACGACAGTCCGATCGTGCGCGCACTGATCGACGCTGCCGAAGCCGGCAAGTCGGTGACGGCGCTGGTCGAGCTCAAGGCTCGCTTCGACGAGGAAGCCAATATCCGCTGGGCGCGCGACCTTGAACGCGCCGGCGTGCAGGTCGTTTTCGGCTTCATCGAATTGAAGACCCACGCCAAGATGTCGATGGTGGTCAGGCGCGAGGAGGGCAGGCTTCGCACCTATTGCCATCTCGGCACCGGCAACTACCATCCGGTCACGGCGAAGATCTATACCGACCTGTCGTTCTTTACCTGCAACCCGGTGATCGCCCACGACATGGCGAACATCTTCAACTTCATCACCGGCTACGGCGAACCGGAAGCCGGCATGAAGCTGGCGGTCTCGCCGCACACGCTGCGCCCGCGCATCCTGAAGCACATCGAAGAAGAGATCGTGCACGCCAAGGCCGGCCGCCCGGCGTCGATCTGGATGAAGATGAACTCGCTCGTTGACCCGGAAATCATCGACGCGCTCTACAAGGCCAGTCGCGCCGGCGTCGAGATCGATCTCGTGGTGCGTGGCATCTGCTGCCTGCGCCCGCAGGTGCCGGGGCTCTCGGACAATATCCGTGTCAAGTCCATCGTCGGTCGATTCCTCGAACATTCCCGCATATTCTGCTTCGGCAACGGACATGGGCTTCCATCGGAAAATGCCCTTGTCTATATCGGCTCGGCGGATATGATGCCGCGCAATCTGGACCGGCGGGTCGAGACGCTCGTGCCTCTCATCAACCGGACTGTGCACGAACAGGTTCTGTCGCAGATCATGCTGGGCAATCTCATCGATAACCAGCAGAGCTACGAAATTCTTCCTGACGGCACGTCGCGCCGGATGGAAGTCGGCAAGGATGCCGAGCCTTTCAATGCGCAGCACTATTTCATGACCAATCCCAGCCTCTCCGGCCGGGGCGAGGCCCTGAAGTCCAGTGCACCGAAGCTCATTGCCGGCTGGAAGAGCGGCTGGCGCAAATAAACTGGAATTGCATGGTCGAGTCTGAAGCGCAGGGGCGTCTGCCCGGCATCCGCCCCGTTTCCGTTATCGATATCGGTTCGAACTCCATCCGCCTTGTCGTTTATGAGGGCTTGAGCCGATCGCCGGCGATGCTCTTCAACGAAAAGGTGATGTGCGGTCTCGGCAAGGGCATCGATGCCACCGGTCGCATGGATGAAGAGAGCGTCGAGCGGGCGCTGAAGGCGTTGCATCGCTTTCACGCGCTCTCCCAGCAGGCGCGCGCGACCCAGGTATATGTGCTTGCAACCGCGGCTGCGCGCGAGGCGAGCAACGGTCCCGCCTTCATCGAAAAGGCCGAGGCGATCCTCGGTCACAAGGTCCGCATCCTCACCGGCGAGGAGGAAGCCTATTATTCGGCCATGGGCATCGTCAGCGGCTATCACGACCCGGATGGCGTCGTCGGCGACCTTGGCGGCGGCTCGCTTGAGCTCGTCGAGGTCAGCGGCACGAAGATCGGCAAGGGCATCACCCTGCCGCTCGGCGGTATCCGGCTGTTCGAACACAGCAACGGTTCTCTGGCGAAGGCGCGCACCTGGGTGCGCAAGTTCATGAAGAGCTCGCCGGTGCTGCGGGCCGGGGAGGGGCGCACGTTCTATGCCGTCGGCGGCACCTGGCGCTCGATCGCCAAGCTGCACATGGAAATCCGCGACTATCCGCTGCACATGATGCAGGGCTACGAGATCTCTTATGACGAGGCGATGGCCTTGTTGCCCGAGGTGATCGAGCCGAAGAACATCAAGCCTTCTGCCTATTCGACGATCTCGAAGAGCCGCCGCAGCCTGTTGCCGTTCGGCGCGATCGCCATGCAGGAGGCGCTGGAGATCATGAAGCCGGCGCGCATTTCCTTCTCGGCGCTCGGCGTGCGCGAAGGCTATCTGTTCTCGCTGCTCAACGAGCAGGAACGCAGCCAAGATCCGCTTCTGTCGGCGGCGAACGAAATCGCGATCCTGCGCGCCCGTTCGCCCGAACATGCCCGCGAACTTGCCGACTGGACCGGACGCATGGTGCCGTTCTTCGGCGTTGAGGAGACCGAGGAGGAAAGCCGTTACCGTCAGGCGGCCTGCCTGCTCGCCGATATCAGCTGGCGCGCCCATCCGGACTATCGCGGCCTGCAGGCGCTGAACATCATCGCCCATTCGACCTTTTCCGGGATCACCCATGCGGGCCGCGCCTATATCGCGCTTGCCAATTACTACCGCTTCGAAGGGCTCAACGACGACGGCGCCACGGGTGCCTTGACGGGCATTACCACGCCGCGCCTGCTGGAGCTGGCCAAACTGCTCGGCGGCCTGCTGCGGGTCGCCTATCTGTTTTCCGCGTCGATGCCGGGCGTTGCCCGAAACCTGACGTTCCGCAAGTCGTCCCTGCCGGACGTGGACCTGGAGATCGTCGTTCCCGCAGCCTATTCGGAATTCGCCGGCGAACGGCTCGACGGCCGGCTGCAGCAGCTCGGCAAGCTCACCGGCAGGAAGCTCGCTTTCCACTTCGAAAGCTGACGAAAATTCAAACAGGTGACGGGCGCGCGAACCTCCGGGTTCGCGCGCCCGCTTGTTGATTATTCAGCCTTCAGGAATTCGCCGACTTCGAGCAGCACGAATTCGTTGTCGTCAGCCTTGTCGAGCGAGCGGCCAGCCGAAAACGGCAGGTTGTTGTCGTTGCCGACGATGATGTGGGTGTCATCGACGCGGTCGACGTTCTCGATGGTGACGAACGGCATGTCGTAGAAGCCTTCGCCGCCACCCTTGCGCTTCTTGTTGTCGGGGTCGGCGATCTTCAGGAGATTGATGTAGCCGATCTTGCGCACGGCTTTGCCGACATTGCTGTCGTCGAAGGCGATCTTGTAGATGCGCTTGACCTTGGAGCCGGTGGCAAAGCAGTCCGGCTTCGGGTCCTTCGGATCGGCGCAGGCCTTGTCGACCGTTCCGGCGCCGTTGTCGCGCTCGATCACCAGTGCCGTCTTGTCGTCGAGCATGTTGAAGTCGCCGATCGCCTCGCCGCCTTCGGCGAGCGGATAGAGCCAGCTGCGGCCGGACCAGGCCTTGGTGGCGACGTCGAGTTCGATGATGCGCAGCGCCGGGCGGCCGTCTGCCTGTTCCACGGTCTCGCTGTCGGTCCAGAGCGGGCCTTCGAGCAGGCCGTAGAGCTTGGAGCCGTCCTTGGAGAGCGCCATGCCTTCGTAGCCGCCAGAGCGCTTCAGGTTGAAGGCGGGCGTCTTCTTCGACGGATCGGCCTGCAGCGTCAGGGTCGGATTGTCGGGCGACATGACAGGCTTCCCGTCGACCGTCGTCGCAATCACGTCCGTCAGCTTGCCGTCGAGGTCAAACTTGAGGATGTAGGGTCCGAATTCTTCACCCACCCAGAAGCCGTCGGCGACCGGCTGGATCGATTCGACGTCGAAGTCGGCGCCGGTGAGATACCGCTTGTCCGATCCTTCCATGACGATCGGAAAGGGGGCCTTCTTGTCCGGGTCGGTCAAGAACAGTGTCTTCAGCGCTTCGACCTTGCCGGCGTCCCAGTCCATCTTGACGTGATGCAGCATCAGCATGGCGTCGGTCGAATTCAGCTTGTTGCCGAAGCCGTTGTCCGAGAGGCTCCAGAAACTGCCGTCTTCCATTGCCTTGATGCCGGAAAAGCCCTGCATCGGCTGGCCGTCGAAGGGCAGCGAGAGCCCGGTCGCGCGGACGCCGTCCTTGCCCGGCACCGTGCCGAGCGTTTCTGCCCGCTTGCGGTCTGCCGTGGTAAACTTGCCGGAGGTCTTGAGGTAGTCCGGTGCGTCGGACGGGGCGGCGATGATGGTGTGCGCCGGCAGGATCGCATGACCCTTGAGCGTTGCCGTGAAGGACTTTTCCTCGGCCGAGGCGGCCATCGTCATCAAAAGGGTAAGCGCCGCGGTGGCGAGAAGCGTTTTCGTCATAAAAGTCACCATGGGTTGGAAGCCAAAGACGGCAACCCGATAGGCGGCTTGGATGACGAACGGGTGATGCTTGTCTGACAGACCGGTGAAGCTTTGGTGACAGGGCTCAACCGTCGATGGCAAGATTCGCCCAGCGGCCCGGCGTCAGGCCGTAGGCCCGCTTGAAATGTCGGGTGAAATGGGCCTGGTCGGCAAAGCCGGTCTCCAGGGCCGCACCTGCCAGGCTTTCGCCCTTGGCGATCATCTGGCGCGCGCGCTCCAGGCGCCGCATCAAGAGGTACCGGTGCGGACTGGTGCCGAGCACCTTGCGGAATTGTCGCGCCAGCGTGAACCGGTCGAGCCCGCTGACCGCCTCCAGTTCCGGGGAGCCGACCGGCTTTTCCAAGTTGGCGCGCAGGAATTCGGTGGCGCGCAGCACGGCGACCTTATCCGCCTTGCCCGGCCTGATGTCGCTTACGCCCGCATGCCGGCACAGGCCTTCGGCGATGCGTGCGAGAATATCGTCAAGCGCGAGGTCGTCGATGCCGGTGTCGAGGTCCATGACGGCTTCGCCAATGGCCTGGCGCAGGGTCTCGTCGCCGACGACGGGGGCGGCGACGAAGGGCAGGGAGTTGCCAGGCGTGTCGAGCGCTGCAAGCAGCCGTTCCGGTTGCACATACATCATCCGGTAGCGCAGGCCGATGTCGGTCCCGGCACCCCCGTCGTGGACTTCGTCCGGATGGATGATGATGATGCTTCCAGGATTGCTGAACCGGCTTTCGCCCCGATACTGGAACGTCTGGACTCCGCCCAGCGTCACCCCGATCGCGTAGGTGTCGTGGCGATGCGGCTCGAAGAACTTTCCGTGAAGGCGGGCCTCGATGCGTTCGATGCCTTCGATTGCCGGCGCGACCCGAAAGCCGTCGCCAGGAAGCTCGCACGATCGTTCAAGATCGGTCGCGGCATCTTCCGATAATGCGTCTTCCGGCACGCCCTGCCGGGCAGAAATGGAGATGGCCGTCATGTTCGATACCAAATTTGCAATCGTCTTACGCGAGGACCTGGCGACCTGGCAGAAGCTGAACGTCACCGCCTTCCTCGCCACCGGGATCGCCGGACAGAAGCCCGACATCATCGGTGAAGATTATCGCGACGGCGCCGGCAACGTCTACAATGCCCTGAGCGTGCAGCCCATCATTGTCCTAGCCGCAGATGGGAAGACGCTTGGCAGTATTCAACGCCGCGCGATCGAAAGGGACGTGCGCGCATCGATCTATGTCGATGCGATGTTTTCCACCGGCCATGACAGCGCCAATCGCGCCGTCTTTTCCAAAACCCGTCCCGACGATGCGCCCGTCGCCGGCATAGCCATTCACGCCGACAGGAAGCTGGTCGACAAGATCACCAAGGGGGCGAAGTTGCACGGTTGATGCGGATCATTCGGCTGGGGTGGGGGAAAGGGCGGGTGTCGAGCCGGCGACCCGAAGGGCGAGAACGCCGAGTTTCTGGCCGCGCCCCTTGACCGCGTGTTCACCGAGGTCCTCCACCCGGACATAGTGCGGTAACCGCATCTTGCGGGCAAGGTCCACCGAGACCAGGACCTGGTGCCCGAGCGTCTTGCAGAAGCCTTCGAGCCGCGCGGTGGTGTTCACCGTGTCGCCGAAATAGGTGATCTTGTGCTTGTCGAGGCCGATTTCAGCCGCCACGATGGTGCCGCCGTGAAGGGCGGCGCGCAGCCGCGGCACCTCGCCGAACTCCTTTTGCCAGCGGTGTGCGTCGGCGTCGATGAGTTCCAGGATGTCGAAGACGCAATGGATGCAGGCCGCGTTGCTGGTGGCGCGGTCGAACGGCCAGGTAATGACCGCGGCATCGCCGACATAATCGTCGATCGAGCCGCGATAGCGCAGGACCGGGTCTGCGATCGTGGCGAAAAGCCTGCCCAGATATTCCTGCATCCTGAGGTCGCCGTTGCGTTCGGCATAGGCGGTCGAATCGGCGAGGTCGATGAACAGGAAGACGCGCTCTTCCTGAACCGGCCTGCGATAGCGTCCCGTGAGCAGGCTCAGGAACACGTCGCGCCCGAGAAGCTCACGCACCCTCAGGATGAAGACGAGCGAACCTGAGATCGCCAGAGCGTAGATGAGGACGGTCTTGGAGGGCGTCACCGCCTCCATCCAGTCGTCTTCTCCGAAGACGCCGCTGGTCTGCATGATCAGGCCGGCCGCGATGTAGCCGATGTCGAGAAGCACGAAGTAGATCGCGAGCGAGGCGATGAAGAAGACCGGCGTCGAGAACGCATGGATCCGCCGATTGAGCCGCCGGAAGATGACGCGTCTTTCAAAGGCGATGATCGGCAGGCACATGAACAGCGCGTAAGTCGCGCCGATCAGCGCGCCCTTGCCATAGAAAACCCACGCATAAACAGCACCGGCGCCCGCTATGGCGAGCAGCAGGAGAAGCCCTTCGAAAGTGGAGAAGCGCCAACGCATACGGAAAGCCCCGGTACCGAAGAAGCGGTATTCGCATCGGCCGGAACGGCCAGCTGCACCGGTCCCACGCCTTCTCGCCCCGCCCGAAGCGGAGGTGATTCTCGTCCGCCGGGATCTCAGCTAAAGTTGGATTCGGGCGGAAGATTGTTCCCGCCCGTGACCTCTCAACCGCCGATTTCGACCGTCTCGATTTTCTTGTCGACGAAACGAAGCGCCACATCGCCATTGATCAGCTTCAACGCCGTCTCGCCGAAGAGCTCGCGGCGCCAGCCCTTCAGCGCGCCAACGTCCGCCTTCTCGCCTTCGGAGGCGATCTTGTCGAGGTCGTCGCTGTTGGCGATGATCTTGGCGGCGACGCCCTGCTTCTCGGCGATGAGCTTCAAGAGAACCTTCAGCATTTCGACGGCAGCCGCAGCGCCTTCCGGCGTATGGCTCTGTCGCGGCAACTTGGGCAGGTCGGTCTTCGGAATCGTCAGCGCCTCGTTGACTGCATCGACGACGGCCGCGCCAGCGGTGGAGCGCTCCCAGCCCTTGGGAATGGTTCTGAGCCGCGCGAGACCTTCCGCGTCCTTGGGTTGCTGTTGGGCGATCTCGTAGATGGCGTCATCCTTGAGAATGCGGCCGCGCGGCACGTTGCGGGCGCGCGCTTCGCGTTCGCGCCAGGCGGCAACCGTCTTCAGGACGGCAAGCTCGATCGGCTTCTTGACGCGCATCTTCAGGCGTTGCCACGCGTCATCCGGATGCAGGTCGTAGGTGTCCTGCGCCTCGAGGATCGCCATTTCTTCGGTCAGCCAGAGCGAACGGCCCTCGCGCTCGAGTTCGGCGCTCAGATATTTGTAGATGTCGCGCAGATGCGTGACGTCGGCCAGCGCATAGTCGAGCTGCTTTTCGGTCAGCGGACGGCGGCTCCAGTCGGTGAAGCGCGACGACTTGTCGATCTGCGTGCCCGTGACACGGCTGACAAGCTGGTCGTAGGAGACGCTGTCGCCGAAGCCGCAGACCATGGCTGCGACCTGGGTGTCGAAGATCGGGTGCGGAATGAGGTTGCCGAGATGGAAAATGATCTCGATGTCCTGGCGCGCCGCGTGGAACACCTTGACCACCTCCGTATTCGCCATCAGTGCGAAGAACGGGGCAAGGTCGATGCCCTTGGCCATCGGGTCGACGATGACGGCCAGATCGGGGCTCGCCATCTGGATCAGGCAGAGCTCGGGCCAGAAGGTCGTCTCGCGCAGGAATTCAGTATCGATCGTAATATAATTTGAGCGGGCCAGCTGCTGGCAGGCGGCCTCAAGGTCTGCGGTTGTTTCAATCATCAGATTTAAATCACTGTGGCGAAAATGCGGCTAGGGTTTCGTGTAGCCCTTCGCGGCATCTGTCACAATCGAAATTCTCAGACGACCTTGAAATAACCGGTCATGCCGGTCTTTTGGTGCTCGATGATGTGGCAATGGATCACCCAGTCGCCCAAATTGTCCGCGACGAGGGCAACTTCTGCCTGTTCGTCGGGCAAAAGCAGGATCGTATCGGTCGGCGGCGGCAGGAAGGTCCGCTTGTTGGAATTGAGGATGCGGAAGCTCAGGCCGTGCAGATGGATCGGATGCGCGTGCGGCGTCCGGTTGGCGATCTGAAGCACATAGCTCTTGCCGAGTTTCATCTCCTCGATCGGTGCGATCGGGTCGGGCGTGTCGCCCGGCCACGGCACCTCGTTGATCGCCCAGAACGTGTAACCGAGCGAGCCGCAGATCGACGGCGTCGCCCTGTGCTCGGCGGTCGCGCTCAGATCGATCGGCACACGGGTTGCGACCGAGAGGTCCGCCTCGGAAATGGGATTGGCGGGCAGGGGGGCGACGTCGCGCAGATCACGTTTCAACGAAGTGCCGATGGCGCGGAACCTTGCGATCGTCCAGGGATGCGATCCGCGGAAATTGCCAAGGCTGACCGTCTGGCCCTCGCTGTCTGGCATACGCAGCGCCAGGTCGACGCGCTGGCCCGGGCCGAAATCGTAGCGATCGAGCGGGAAGGGCGTGTCGACGGGATTGCCGTCGAGGGCGATTACCATTGCGCCTGCGCCCTCAAGGCCGATTGTATAGATGCGCGTGACATCGGTTGCGGCGATGCGGACCCGCACCAAGCCCCCGGCCGGTGCATCGTAGGTCGGCTCCTGCTGCCAGTTGGCGGTGCGCACCGTGCCGTAGGTGCCGCCGCGGGCCGCATCGCGCGGCTTGAAGGCATCGATGAAGGCGCCGCCGGCACCCAGCCGCCAGTCGCGCAGGTTGAGCACGATCTCGGCGTCGAAGACCGGGTCCTCGGGGTTCTCGACGACGATCACGCCGGTGAGCCCGCTGCCCATCTGGGTCAGCGTGTTGCAATGCGGGTGGTACCAGAAGGTGCCGGCATCCGGTGGCGTGAAGACATAGTCGAACGGGTCGCCGGGATAGACATAGGGTTGTGTCAGTTCAGGCACGCCATCCATGGCGTTGGCGATCCTGAGGCCATGCCAATGGACCGTCGTCGGCTCGTCCAGTCGGTTGATGAGCCGCGCGGCATAGGGCTCGCCCTTGCGCATGCGCAGCACCGGCGGCGTGCCTTTTGCCTGTGTCTCTCCGAGGCCATAGGTCATCACCTTGGGCGTGACGGCATCGCCGGCGATCTTGGCTTGCGTGAATTGTGCCGTGAGCAACTGCGGATCGGGCGTGGCTCCCGCTCGCGCGGCCATGCCCGCGCCGAGCGCGAATGCGCCCCCCAAAGCGGCGGAGCCTTGAAGGAAGGTGCGGCGGTTGATGAGGGGCATTTCGGCTATCTCGACACTGGTGAATTTCGCCACCGGTTTAAACCTGATCGCAACGTTCAGCAATTCGGGGTGTCGAGCGCATCTTGCCGCAGGCGATCAGCTGTCCTTGCGCTTGTGATTGTTGCCGGCTGCGAGCTTGTTGAAGAAGGACGAGGTGCGCAAAAGGTTGCGGAACGGCATGGCGCGCGCCGCTGCCGGCACCGGGCCACGCACGAACATGCGCTGCAATGTGTAGAGCATGAACAGGAACAGGATCGCCGCCGTGTAGATGAACAGCGCCTGCGGCCCGAAGATCTCGAGCAGGAAGGAGGCAAACAGTGGTCCGATAATGGCGCCGAGCGACCAGAAGAACAGCATGCCCGCGGAGACCAGCGCATGTTGACCCTCGGCCGCGTGGTCGTTGGCATGCGCCGAGCACAGCGAATAGAGCGGCATGGCGAAGGCGCCGAACAGGAAGATGCCGGCAAAATTCAGCCACTCGTCGTCGCCGGCGCCGAAGGCGAGGAACAGGCCGGCCAGAAGCGAGCCGAAGGTGGCGATCAGAATGATCAGCCGCCGGTCGATCCGGTCGGAATAGTGGCCGAGCGGATATTGCAGCACGACGCCGCCGATGATGCCGGCGCTCATGAAGGTTGCGATCGCGGTCACCGAAAGCCCGATGCCTTGCGCATAGATCGGTCCGAGCGAACGGAAAGCGGCATTGGTGAGGCCGACGACGATGCAGCCGACGGTCGCAAGCGGCGAGATGTTCCAGAGTGCCTTGACGTCGAAGCGGATCGCCTCCGGAGCGACGGGGCTCGACCGGTCGGCAAAGGAGATCGGGACCAGTGACAGCGTCAGCGCCATGGAGATGATCGCAAAAAGCTCGAATCCGCCAAGGCCGATGCCGGGGATGACATATTGTGCTGCCGTCACCGAGCCAAGATCGACAAGGCGATAGACGGAAAGCGTGCGCGCCCGGTTGGCATTGGTGACGCTGGCGTTCAGCCAGCTTTCGACAGTGGCGAACAGACAGGCAAAACAGATGCCGGCCAGAAGCCGCATCAGGAACCACATCAGCGGATTGATGACGAGCACCATGGAAATGGCGGCCGCAGAGGCGATCGCCGCCATCGCCGAGAAGGTGCGGATGTGGCCGATCGAACGCAGGATGCGGGTGACATAGACGCAGCCGAGCGCAAAGCCGATATTGTAGCCGGCGCCGATCACCCCGATCAGTGAGGTCGAGAAGCCTTCTTCAAGCGCGCGAAGCGAGATGAAGGTGCCCTGCAGACCGTTGCCGCCAATGAGGATGCCTGCGGTGACGAGTAGGGGGATGAGCGGGCGAATCTGGGACATGGGGCAGGCGACATCCGGAAATCGGCCACGACTCGGGGATCAAATGTGCGGCCAGTGATTGTGTAGCCCCGCATTCTGCCGGGCGACAGCCCCGAATTGTGACGATTGCCGTCCTTTTCGCGGCATTTCGGCCTGCTGTTGTCACGAGCGCCCTTGGACTGGCCCATTCCTTCGTTTACAACGCACCTCCATCGGGGGCGGACAGCGGCCGCGCGGCTTGACAAAGGCAACGCGTCATGCGCTTTTCCGCCCGATTTTGACCATGTTGCCGTGCGCCGTTTCTGACGAGCCTGCGCGGCTCTTTGCAATTCCGGGATAAGACGATGCACCGTTACCGCAGCCACACCTGTGCCGCCCTCCGCAAGTCGGACGTCGGCTCCACCGTACGCCTCTCCGGCTGGGTCCACCGCGTCCGCGACCATGGCGGTCTGCTCTTCATCGACCTGCGCGACCATTACGGCATCACCCAGGTCGTCGCCGATCCCGACAGCCCGGCCTTCAAGGCAGCCGAGACCGTGCGCGGCGAATGGGTCGTGCGCATCGACGGCCTCGTCAAGGCGCGCATGGACGACACCGTCAACAAGGGCATGCCGACCGGCGAGATCGAGCTCTACGCCCAGGAGATCGAAGTTCTCTCGGCCGCCAAGGAACTGCCACTGCCGGTCTTCGGCGAGCCGGACTATCCGGAAGACGTGCGCCTGAAGTACCGCTTCCTCGACCTGCGCCGCGACACGCTTCACAAGAACATCGTCAAGCGCACGCAGATCATCTCGTCGATGCGCCGCCACATGGGCGAAGTCGGCTTCACCGAATACACCACCCCGATCCTGACGGCGTCGTCGCCGGAGGGCGCACGCGACTTCCTCGTGCCGTCGCGCATCCATCCCGGCAGCTTCTACGCCCTGCCGCAGGCGCCGCAGCAGTACAAGCAGCTGTTGATGGTTGCCGGCTTCGACCGCTACTTCCAGATCGCGCCCTGCTTCCGTGACGAAGACCCGCGCGCCGACCGCCTTCCGGGCGAATTCTACCAGCTCGACCTGGAGATGAGCTTCGTCGAGCAGGAAGATGTCTGGTCGACCATGGAGCCGGTCATCCGCGACATCTTCGTCGAGTTTGCCGACGGCAAGCCGGTGACGGAAAAGTTCCCGCGCATCCCGTACGACACGGCGATCCGCAAGTATGGCTCCGACAAGCCGGACCTACGCAACCCGATCGAGATGCAGGCCGTGACCGAGCACTTCGCCGGTTCCGGCTTCAAGGTCTTCGCCAACATGATCGCCTCGAACCCGAAGGTCGAAGTCTGGGCGATCCCGGCCAAGACCGGTGGCTCGCGTGCGTTCTGCGACCGCATGAACGCCTGGGCGCAGAGCCAGGGTCAGCCGGGCCTCGGCTACATCTTCTGGCGCAAGGAGGGCGAAAAGCTCGAAGGCGCCGGTCCGCTCGCCAAGAACATCGGCGAGGAGCGCACCGACGCGATCCGCACGCAGCTCGGTCTCGATGACGGCGATGCCTGCTTCTTCGTCGCCGGCGATCCCGCGAAGTTCTACAAGTTCGCAGGCGAAGCCCGCACGCGCGCCGGCGAGGAGCTGAACCTCGTCGACCGTGACCGCTTCGAATTCTGCTGGATCGTCGACTTCCCGTTCTACGAATGGCTGGAAGACGAAAAGAAGATCGACTTCGCCCACAACCCCTTCTCGATGCCGCAGGGCGGCCTCGAGGCGCTGAACACCGAAGATCCGCTGTCGCTCAAGGCCTACCAGTACGACATGGTCTGCAACGGCTTCGAGATCGCCTCCGGCTCGATCCGTAACCAGCTGCCGGAAGTCATGGTCAAGGCGTTCGAGCTGACCGGCAAGTCGCAGCAGGAAGTCGAAGAGCAGTTCGGCGGTCTCTACCGAGCGTTCCAGTACGGTGCACCTCCGCATGGCGGCATGGCGTTCGGCATTGACCGCGTCGTCATGCTGCTCGTCGGTGCAAAGAACCTGCGCGAAATCTCGATCTTCCCGATGAACCAGCAGGCAGTCGACCTTCTGATGGGTGCGCCGTCCGAGGCGAGCCCGGCCCAGCTGCGCGAACTGGCGATCCGCCCGATTCCGCAGAAGAAGGACTGAGGCCGGATAGGCCGATGAAATCAAAAAGCCCGGCGGAGTGATCCGCCGGGCTTTTCGTATCCGTGGATTTGCACGGTTCGGGCGCCATCGGAACCCGTCGTCCTGGGGCCCCGAGCCGAGGTCTCAGAAGTCCATGCCGGGGCCGGCGGGCATCGGCGCGGACCCGTTCTTCTTCGCCTTCTCCGCGACCATCGCTTCCGTCGTGACGAGCAGCCCTGCGATGGAGGCTGCGTCCTGCAGGGCGGCACGCACCACCTTGGCGGGATCGATCACGCCCATGGCGAACAGGTCGCCATACTCGCCGGTCTGGGCGTTCCAGCCCTGGGCAAAATCGCTCATTTCCCGCAGTTTGCCGACGATGACGGAGCCTTCGGCGCCGGCGTTCTCGGCGATCTGGCGCACCGGCGCCTCAAGCGCCCGCCGCACGATCTCGACACCGACGCGCTGATCGTCATTGCCGGGCTTCAGCCCGTCGAGGGCGTGGACGGCTCTCAGCAGGGCGACACCGCCACCGGGCAGGATGCCTTCCTCCACGGCCGCGCGCGTCGCATGCAGGGCATCGTCGACGCGGTCCTTCTTTTCCTTGACCTCCACTTCGGTGGAGCCGCCGACCCGAAGCACGGCGACGCCGCCTGCCAGCTTGGCGAGCCGTTCCTGCAATTTCTCCCGGTCGTAATCGGAGGAGGTTTCCTCGATCTGTGCCTTGATCTGGCCGATGCGTCCGTCGATGTCGGCCTTCTGGCCGCCGCCGTCGACGATGGTCGTGTTCTCCTTTTCCACCATGACCCGCTTGGCGCGGCCGAGCGTGTCCAGCGTGACGTTGTCGAGCTTGATGCCAAGGTCATCGGAGATGACGGTTCCGCCCGTCAGGATGGCGATATCCTCCAGCATCGCCTTGCGACGGTCGCCAAAGCCCGGCGCCTTGACGGCAGCGATCTTCAGGCCGCCGCGCAGCTTGTTGACAACGAGGGTGGCGAGCGCTTCGCCCTCCACGTCTTCGGCGATGATCAAGAGCGGGCGGCTTGCTTGGATCACCGCCTCGAGAATCGGGATCATCGCCTGCAGGTTGGAGAGCTTCTTCTCATGGATGAGGATGTAGGGATCTTCGAATTCGACCCGCATCTTTTCCTGGTCGGTGACGAAATAGGGGGAGAGATAACCCCGGTCGAACTGCATGCCTTCAACGATCTCCAGTTCGATTTCGGCGGTCTTGGCTTCCTCGACCGTGATCACCCCCTCATTGCCGACCCGCTCCATGGCCTGCGCCAGATAGCGTCCGATCTCCGTGTCGCCGTTTGCAGAAATCGTGCCGACCTGGGCAATCTCGTCATTGTTGGAAATCTTGCGTGCATGAACTTTGAGCTGGGCGACGATCGCCTCGACGGCGAGATCGATGCCGCGTTTCAGGTCCATCGGATTCATGCCGGAGGCGATCGCCTTGACGCCTTCCTTGACGATCGCCTGCGCCAGGACGGTCGCTGTCGTCGTCCCGTCGCCGGCGACGTCGCTGGTGCGCGAAGCGACTTCGCGCAGCATCTGGGCGCCCATGTTCTCGAACTTGTCCTCAAGCTCGACTTCCTTGGCGACGGAGACGCCGTCCTTGGTGATGCGCGGCGCGCCGAAGGATCTCTCGATAACGACGTTGCGTCCCTTGGGTCCGAGCGTGACCTTCACCGCATCGGCCAGGATATCGACGCCACGCAGCATCCGGTCACGGGCATCGCTACTGAACTTGACTTCCTTGGCAGCCATTGTTGACCTCCCTCAACACGAACACTGGGCTCCTTCAGCCGCCGCCTGGTGCCAGGCGGACAGCCTTGCCTGCAAATCCATCGTTCACGCCCGGGCCCGAGCTACCCCTCGAAGCCCCGTTCCTCGTCGTTGTCTGGCGTCAGGATGTCGATCAGCGCAGCGACGCGGCCCGCCGGCAGATGCCGGCCCTCGCCGATCAGCGCTTCGTCGTTGTTGACCCAGGCGATGGCTTCCGCCAGCTCGCCAGCGCTTGCCCCGGTTGCAAGCAACTCGGCCATCAGCGTCTCGTCGACCGGGCCAAGGATGGCGGTGATATCCGCGTGCTTCAGTCCCATGGGCCTGTCCTCCCGTCTTAGCGGTCAGGAATGCGGGAATGTCTCGTTCCAACGGAACTAAATAGGCCGCGCCGGACAGGCATCAAGCGTCAAGGGCGCGAAAGGTCACTCCGGCCGAAGCGCGTTGTCAAGGAAGTACCATTGGTCGAGATGGGCGCGGACGATTGGCTCGATCGCATTGTTCAACAGTAGCATATCGTCCAAGAGGCGGGCGTTGGGGTCACCGGAAGCCGGCAGCCGGATGGGCTCCAGCGCCCGGCATTCGAAACGGAAGCCCTTGGTGCGCACACTGTACCAGGGGCAGATCGTGGCGCCCGTCATGCGCGCCAGGCGAATGGCGAGGGCAAAATTGCCTTCCTGATGCGGCTTGCGGTCGAAGAACGGTCCGCGGATCATCCCGCCAAAACCTTCGTCGCAGAACATGCTGACGACGCCGCCGCTCTTCAGAATCTTGATCGCTGGGCGGATCCCGTCCATGCCCGGCGGTAGAAAACGCAATCCGGCCTTGCTGCGCACGCGCTCGGCGATCCACGCCTTGGCACGGCCCTTGGGCGGGAGATAGAAGGCATAGGGGCGCACGTTGATGCTCTGCAACACGGTCGGGCCAACTTCCCAATTGCCGAGGTGCATGCCGACGATGATCACGGGTCCCGACTTTGCCACTTCGCCGATGATGTCGAGGCCGTCCAACGTGAGGCGATCACGGCTGTGTTGCAGCCGGTTCACGATGGAGAACTCGGTCATCAGCCGACCCTGTGACCGGCAGTTTTCACGAAAGAGCGCCTCTTGTCCGGCTGCGTCGAGATCGGGCCGCAGGGCACGGATCGTCTCCCGAGCGCGTTGCGATGCCACCTTGTGGAAGCGCGGCACGGCAAAAAGACCGAGCGTTGCGCCAAGGCTCGAGCAGGTGTCCATTGGCAGCAGCTTCATCCCGAAGTGGCCGGCAAGATGCGCGACGTTCCAGAGATTATCCGTCACCCAATAACGTCGGAACGCATTGAAACCCTCGCGTCCCGAAAGGGCGTCGGCGAAAGTCGGCCGGCCTTCACGTGTGAAGGCCCAGGCCTTTCGTTTGGCAATCTTTTCGGTTTGTCGTGGTTCTTCAGCGGTCATTGGATGGTCCCTGCCGTCTGTGCAACGTGACCGGCAATCCGTCCTTGGGTCTCAGCGTCAGCCGGCAGATCGGCTCGACCGCGTGGTGTTCGCGCAAGCGAACCCGATATTGCTGGGCGATGATCGCGAGGCAGAGGATTGCCTCCGTGAGGCCAAAATGCAGGCCCGGGCAGACCCGTGGACCGCTTGCAAAAGGGATGAAGCTGTAAGGCGTCGGGCGACGCCCCGCCATGAACCTTTCCGGATGGAAATGGTGCGGATCTTCAAAGAGGCTCGCCGTGCGGTGAAGGAGCCACGGAACGATCAGCACCAGCGAGCCGGGCTCGGCGGCAATGTCGCCGATCATGTCGGCCTCGCGTGTCTGGCGCGCAAGGATGGGGACGGGCGGGTAGAGACGAAGCGTTTCTTCGATGACCGCCCGGCACCATTCCAGTTGCGGCACGTCGTCGATCGTCGGCGCGCGATCGCCGCAGACGCGGGCGATCTCGTCATGCACGGCCTTTTCGACCCAGCCCGCCTTCGACAGCAGGTACCAGGTCCAGGTGAGGGTGGCTGCGGTCGTCTCATGGCCGGCCATGAAGATGGTCGCGGCCTCGTTGCGCAGCGCGACAACGTCGAGCTTCAGTTCCGGATTTCTCTGCTGGCGGCGAATGAGCAGCTCGACCATCGAATTGTGGTCGCCGCGACCGGCCAGATGATCCTCTACCACCTTGTCGATGATGCCGTGGATGCGCTTGACCGAGCGGCGCAGGCTCGGCGTGCGTAGCACCGGCAGGCCGTCATTGAAACCGAGGAAATAGCCGATGTTGATGGAATCGACCAGCGACTGGTAGCTCGTGAAGCCGTCGGTGACGGCCGCAGCACTGTCATCGCCGAGCTGGTTGCCAAAGACGCTGCGCGCGATGATTTCGGCCGTCAGCCCCGCCATTTCATGCAGGGCGTTGACGTCTGCTCCGTCGGGCATGCGGTTCCAGCGCTCGACGAGTTCGCCGGTGGTCTTTTCCATCACCGGGCCGAAGGCGGGGACCCGCTTGGCATGAACGATATCGGCCACCAGCGGCCGTCGCTGCTTCCAGGTTTCACCGTCCGATATGAACAGGCCATCACCCAGAAGAAACTCCAACGCCCGGCGCATCTGAGGGCTCTTGCGCTCGAAGTTCTCATGGCGCTTGACGACGACCTGACGGATCAGGTCAGGCGAGTTGACGAGGATGACCTGTCGGCCAAGAAGGCGGATCTGCGAGACCTTTTCGGTGTAATCGCTGGCGCGCCAGATGGACATCAGGTCGGTACGGGCCTGGAGCAGGAGCCGCAGCGGGTTTCCCGGCGGGCCGGAATAGTAGTCCGCGCGCACGGGCGCGAACCTCCCTTCAAACAGCTCTTCCTTGAAATTCACCGATTGCTGGAGCCAGGCGAGCATTATCTTCAATCTGCCGTTGGGGGTGAGGGCGACGGGACTTTGTTGAAATTTCAAATGCTTGTTTCGCGCGGTTTTGCCCGTCCCGCGCGCCGCAGGTTGTGCGTCGCTCGCGTCGGACGGGTATTCACCGAAGCTCTCTTGCGACATGCCCTATTTTCGGGAAAAGCGCCATTGGTCAGGCGATAATTTTCGTTGGAGGAGCGAAGCGGCAACGACCGCTTTGCGGTGACCGCCTGGCCCTTCTCCATAAAGCTTGCGCGCCCGAATGGGCGCGCAAGGTCTGTTCCTGTCAAAGGATGTCGTGCCCCCGGCAATATCGGCTTCGGGCAGGATTACCCAGATGTCAGTCGTTCGCCGTCACCTTGACGCCGAGCACCGAAGGAATGGTGTTCGGGGCGCCCATGGCGGCACCCATGATCATCGGGAAGGGAACCGGCTTTTCCGGTGCGGCGCTGATCGTCAGGCTCTTCGGGCCATCGAGATAGGCGTTGACCGCAGCCGATACCTGGTTTTGCAGTTCCGGCACGTTGAGCTGCGCCATCATGATCGGCACCAGGCCTTTCAGCGACTGCGCCATCTGCTCGCCCGTGACCCCCTGTTGCGAACCGGCGTAGTCGAGTGCCTTTTTTGTGATGGAGGCGTCGTCGAAGCGGATTTCGGCGCTGTTGAAGGTCAGTTGCTGCATCAGGCCCATCATGGCGAGGCCCATCGCCTGGTTGGCCTCTTCCTTGTTCGGATTGGCTTCGGCGGCCTTCATCGCTTCCTGCATCGACTTGACGAAGGCGAGCGTGTAGCCGGAGATGTCGAGGGCGAAGTTCAGGCGGCCGACATTCTTGAAATCGACGGCGTATTCTTCGAGCGCGACGTTGCCGCTCTCGACTTCCCAGCTGCCCTTCATGGTCAGCGCGCCGTCGAGCGCGGTCAGGCCAAGCTTCTCGATCGCTTCCTTCGCCTTGGCGTCCTCGACCGACGAGAGATCCGCCTTGATGCCGGTCGCGGTTGCGTCGAAGTCGAAGCCGGCGTCATTTTCCTGGCGCGCCAGATTGGCCTCGGTGCTTTCGAGCGAGAAGACTTCCTTGCCCTTGGAACCGACCGTGATCGGGCCGGTGCTGGCGCTTTCGTAGAGCAGAATGTCGTTGATCGTGCCGCCGGTCGCATTGGCCGGGATCGTCAGGCCCGAGAGCAGGATGTCCTTGACCGACAGGCTGCCTTCGTCCTGGCTGAGATTGACGTCTGGGAACGATACGGTTTCGGCGTAGTAGCCGCCGCCTTCGGTTTCCTCGACGCCTTCGAAAGTAAGATCCCCGATCTTCAGGTCTGTCGCTTCGCCCGGCTGGCTTGCGACCTTGAGCTTCACGCCTGATACCGTGACCTTGTCGCCATCGACCTCGGCCTTGTCATAGGTGATGGACGTGCCGTTCGCGTTGATAGCCGCGTCGAGCTTTTTCATGAGGTCGGCGCCGTCGAGCGCGAAGGCCGGACCGGCAAGCGTGAGGAGCGCGGCGCTCGCCATCATCAGGCGGATCTTGCGCGTGTGCATCATATCGAGTTCCTTCGTGAAAATCTCTGAATGTGTAGCCGTTAAGAAGATGAGGCGTCGCTAACCTGGTTTGTCTTGGCAAAGGGTCCCGGGCGGTGACATCGGATGGGAGGTCTTGGTCCACCTGCTTCCGTCTGCCACTCCTTTTGCAATCCCCCTCGCAAATCGTCCAAATCAACTGCTGCAGAAGCTATTACGAAACAGGGCGAAATTATATTCGCTTGGCGAAAACGTATATCGACCTGCTTGCGCATGCTTTCCAGGGCGTTACCAGGCGATTGCCTGCGACGCATAACCGGCAGACCGTTGCACGAACATTGCGCCGGGGCAAGCGGATCAGTCGCCGCCCCGTTTTCAGCAGTGGCGGGTTCTCCACAAGCGCAAGCCCTGAAAACCTTGCTGTTCCGGGTTTGTTGCGCTAGCAAGAACCTATGGGACAAAGCCTTACTCCCCCGTCCGGCGGGGACGACGACAACATTCAACCGGTTGACCTGAAGGCGGCGCTGGAAGAGCGCTATCTCGCCTATGCCTTGTCGACCATCATGCATCGCGCGCTGCCGGATGTCCGTGACGGGCTGAAGCCGGTGCACCGCCGCATCGTGCATGCGATGAGCGAGATGGGGCTCAGGCCCACATCCTCGTTCAAGAAGTGCGCCCGCATCGTCGGCGACGTCATGGGTAAGTTCCACCCGCACGGCGACGCGTCGATCTATGACGCGCTGGTGCGCCTCTCGCAGGAATTCGCCATCCGCTATCCGCTGGTCGACGGCCAGGGCAATTTCGGCAACATCGACGGCGATAACGCCGCTGCGATGCGGTACACCGAAGCGAAGATGACGGATGTCTGCTCGCTGCTTCTCGAAGGCATCGACCAGGACGCGGTGGACTTCCGCCCGACCTACAACGAGGAAGACCAGGAGCCGACCGTGCTCCCCGGCGCCTTCCCGAACCTGCTCGCAAACGGCGCGACCGGAATTGCCGTGGGCATGGCAACATCGATCCCGCCGCACAATGCGCATGAACTCTGCGACGCGGCGCTGCATCTCATCCGTCATCCGGATGCGACGGTCGATGATCTGCTTTACGACCCGGCCAACCCGCAGAAGGGCGGCATCGAGGGGCCGGACTTCCCGACGGGCGGCGTGATCGTCGAGAGCCGTGCCAGCATGGCCGAATCCTACCGCACCGGCCGTGGCGGCTTCCGTGTCCGCGCCCGCTGGGTCCAGGAGGACATTGGTCGCGGCGGTTATCAGATCGTCGTCACCGAAATTCCCTACCAGGTGCAGAAGTCGCGCCTGATCGAAAAGATCGCCGAGCTCCTGATCGCGCGCAAGCTGCCGCTGCTCGAAGATATTCGCGACGAATCCGCGGAAGACGTTCGCATCGTGCTGGTTCCGAAGAGCCGTTCGGTCGATGCCGGCATCCTGATGGAATCGCTGTTCAAGCTGACCGAGCTCGAAAGCCGCATCTCGCTCAACATGAACGTGCTGTCCATGGGGCGGGTGCCGCGGGTCATGGCGCTCAACGAGGTGCTCTCGGAGTGGCTGGCACATCGCCGCGAGGTGCTTCAGCGCCGCTCCCGCCACCGGCTGGCGGCGATCGATCGCCGGCTCGAGATCCTCGGCGGCTACCTCGTCGCCTATCTCAACATCGACGAAGTCATTCGCATCATCCGCGAAGAGGATGAGCCGAAGACGGTCATGATGGAGCGCTTCTCGCTCACCGACCTGCAGGCCGAATCGATCCTGAACATGCGCCTGCGCTCCTTGCGCAAGCTGGAAGAGTTCGAGATCCGCACCGAGTTCGACGCGCTGTCGAAGGAAAAGGCCGAGATCGAAACGCTGCTCGCCTCCGACGAGAAGCAGTGGCAGACCGTCGCCTGGGAAATTGGCGAGGTCAAAAAGAAGTTCGCCAAGGCAACCGAGATCGGCAAGCGTCGCAGCTCGTTCGCCGATGCGCCGGACGCCGACGTGGAAGCGATCCAGCAGGCGATGATCGAGAAGGAACCGATCACCGTCGTCATCTCCGAGAAGGGCTGGATCCGCGCGCTGAAGGGCCACATTTCCGATACGTCGTCGCTGCAGTTCAAGGAAGGCGACGCGCTCAAGGTGGCGTTCCCGGCCCAGACGACCGACAAGATCCTCGTCTTCACCACCGGCGGCAAGGTCTATACGCTCGGGGGTGACAAGCTGCCCGGCGGTCGCGGCCACGGCGAGCCCTTGCGCATCATCGTCGACATGGAGAACGACCAGGACGTCCTGACCGCGTTCGTCCATGATGCCGCGCGCAAGCTCATCGTCTCGTCTGCCGCCGGCAACGGCTTCGTGGTGAGCGAGAGCGATATCGTCGCCAATACCCGCAAGGGCAAACAGGTGATGAACGTCTCGATGCCGGACGAGACCAAGCTGGTCGTGCCGGTCAAGGGCGATCACGTCGCCGTGGTCGGCGAGAACCGCAAGATGGTCGTCTTCCCGCTCGTGCAGATCCCCGAAATGGCGCGTGGCAAGGGCGTCCGGTTCCAGCGCTACAAGGATGGCGGCATCTCCGACATCCGTTGCTTCACGATCGCAGAAGGGCTTGTCTGGGAAGACAGTGCCGGCCGTGTCTTCACCAAGACCAAGGACGAACTGATCGAATGGCAGGGTGACCGCGCGTCTGCCGGCCGTGTCGTTCCGAAGGGTTTCCCGCGGAGCGGAAAGTTCAGCGGCTAAACCTGAAAACGTGGTTGTGCGCATCGTATCGCGCACAACCAATGTTCTGTTTTGGCGCACGCCATTGGCATGTTAAGCTATTGCAAACACAATCGAAACAGAGGCTGAGCCAGCGCTTGTAAGCCTCCGGCGCATCGTGGATCAATGCCCATCCAATTGGATGACAGCGATGCCTGATGCCACTACCCTCGATGATATTCTCCTGGCGCTTGCCAGCCCCGTTCGCCGCCGGATGTTTGAAATCCTGTTTGCAGGAGAGGCGCGAGTCGCCGACATCGGCACGGCCGTTTCCATGACCGGTGCAGACCTTGACCAACATATCGTGCTTCTTGAGACCGCCGGTCTCGTCACCCGGCTGCGTCGTCGCGACGGTGATGCGCTGACCGGTCACCCGGCGCCGTTGAACGAGGCGGCGGGCTGGATCAACACCAACCGCGAACTCTGGGCGATGCGCATCCAGCTGCCGGACAGGCGGCTTGCCTCGCTCGGTCAGGACGAAAGCCCCAACCGGCCCTCGGTTCACGAGCGGCGGGTCGATCGCAAGCCGCGCCGCGCGCGGCCGAGCGGTCCGCGTGGCAACAATTGAACGCCTGCTGCTCTATTCGGGGCAGGGGTTTGCTGCCTTGAGCGCGCGGCTGCGCATCTGCCACAGCGAATGGCCGATCAGCGCAAAGACGAGGATCGTTCCGCCGATCATCGTCTGCGTCGTGGGTGTTTCAGAAAACACCAACCAGACCCAGATCGGCGCAAGGATCGTCTCCAGCAGGTAGAACATGCCGACTTCCGGCGCCGACAGGTAACGTGGTCCCGTCGCCAGACAGAAGAAGGCAAGCGGGATCATGATCAGACCGTTGAAGAGGATGTAGCCAGGGGCCGCGATCGTAAGGCCGCCTGCCGGAAGCATCAGAAGCGCGACCGCCGCCGGAAAGATCGCCGTCACCAGCGGCACCAGCGCCATGTCGCGCTTGCTCGCGCGGCTGATGGTAATGGCGCTCGCGAGCAGGAAAGCCGAGGATGCCGCCATCGCGTCACCGAAAAGGTGACCGCTTTCCAGACCGTCCTGCACAATCAGCCCGACGCCAAGCACCATCACCAGCATGGTGACGAGCGTGGCGTTCGATGGTCGCTCCCGAAGGAAGATCCACGACAGGATGGCGGCAAACATCGAGGTGAAGGCGAGAATGAAGACCACGTTGGCCGTCGACGTGTTGAAGACAGCGAGCAGAAATGTACAGGAATTGATGCCGTAGAGCAGGCCGACGGCAAGGCCCGTCTTGCCGGGTATCAGGGATATCTTTCGGCCAAGGATCCGGTTGATCACGAACCAGGCGGCGATGGCGACGACAAAGGTCGACAGGCTGCGGACTGCAAGCAGCGACCAGACGTCGCCCCCGGCCGACCGGATCAGCGGAATGTCGAAGGACAGCGCGAGGCCGCCAAGGCCGGTGATGGCAAGGCCGCGCCGGTGCATCGCGGCGTCAAGGGAGGAACTCAAGATCTAACCCGTTTTTGTCGAAGCGGCTTCGATGGTGGTATCCCCACCTTCATAGCGTTCCCAGCCACGGGCCATAAGGTGCTCTTGCGGCAAAAACTTTGTTTTATACCCCATCTTGCGCGATCCCCTGACCCAATAGCCGAGGTAGACATGCGGCAGGCCGCGCTCACGGGCGCGGCGAATGTGGTCGAGGATCATGAAGGTGCCGAGCGAACGGACCTCCTGCGCCGGGTCGAAGTACGAATAGACCATCGAGAGCCCGTCGCCCATGCGATCGGTGAGGGCTGCTGCAATCAGCGGCCCCCGTGCCTTCTCGCTGATGCCGTCACCTTCGACCCTCAGACGGTACTCGATGATCTTCGTGTGCACGTGGGTGTCTTCGACCATCATCGCATAGTCCAGCACCGACATGTCGGACATGCCGCCCTTCTGGTGCCGGCGATCGAGATAGCGGCGGAAAAGATTGTATTGCTCGCTCGAGGGTTCGGCGGCGTACTCGGCCGAAATCACATCCTGGTTGGCGGCAAGCACGCGGCGCATGGAGCGGCTCGGCCGGAACTCGTTGGCGAGAATGCGCACCGAGATGCAGGCGCGACAGGTTTCGCAGGCCGGGCGGTAGGCGATGTTCTGGGATCGGCGGAAGCCGCCCTGGGTCAAGAGGTCGTTGAGCTCTGGCGCGCGTTCACCCACCATATGCGTGAAGACTTTCCGCTCCATCTCGTTCGGCAGGTAAGGGCAGGCTGCCGGTGCAGTCAGGTAGAATTGCGGAGACGGTGCGGTCTGTGTGTTCATCGAGTGCGGAGGTCACGCTTCGCGCTGTGGTTCATAACAGTAGCATGGCGGAAGAATGGAAAACGTCAACTCACTCGTTTGACCCTTCCGCCTGCGCCGGCCCGTTATTTTAGCTATGTGTGCAAGAGGTGGCGCCGGTAAGGCGCAAATGCGCCCCACCCGCCGATATGTTTGGCTGCCGTCAGTAAGAATCGCGGCGGACCGTCACCGTTCCGATCAGCAGATCGTGCAGCAGGCGGCTGCGGTCGGTGAACAGGCCGACGAGCAGGACGAGCGGTGTCAGCAGCGCGTTGGCGATCCAGAAGATGACGAGATGGACGATCGCCGTCAGGAAGTCCATCGGCCGGCCATCGGTGCGGGCAATCGCCAGCCCCATGATCCGCATGCCGGGGGAGGCCTGTTCGCGACCGCCGACCGTCAGGCCGAAATAGAGCATCGCGACGATGGCAAACAGCGCCGGATAGAGCATGAAGCCGAGGCCGAGCGTCAGGATGCCCAGGAAAAAGACGACGACTGCCGCCGGAATCCAGAGCAGCGCAATGATCACGTAGTCGATGAGGAAGGCAAAGACCCGTCGCGACAGCACGCCCTGATAGGCGCGCCAGTCGTTGCTCGGCAGCCTCAGTTCTTCGTTGTGCATGGTCATGGGTCGAAAGCCTCGCTTGGTTGTACGATGCATATGGGATGATATCCCTTGCAAAACAAGGATCGGGCGCGCGTCAGCGCGCCGGAACTAGCGGCCCTTGGCGAGGATGCGTGCCACCTCGACGGCGAAATAGCTGAGGATGCCGTCGCAGCCGGCACGCTTGAAGGCGAGCAGGGTTTCCAGCATCACCTTGTCGCCGTCGATCCAGCCATTCGCGGCGGCGGCCTTCACCTGGGAGTATTCGCCCGAAACCTGATAGGCGAAAACCGGAAGCCCGAAGGCCTCCTTCATGCGCCAACAGATGTCGAGATAGGGAAGGCCGGGTTTCACCATCAGCATGTCGGCGCCTTCCTCGACATCGAGGGCGGCGTCGCGGATCGCTTCCGTGCCGTTGGCCGGGTCGATGTAATAGGTCTTCTTGTCGCCCTTGAGCAGGCCGCCGGTGCCGATCGCTTCGCGATAGGGGCCGTAGAAGCCGGAGGCGAATTTCGTCGCGTAGGCCATGATGCCGACATTCTGGTGGCCGCTGGCGTCGAGCGCCTGGCGGATTGCGCCGATGCGGCCGTCCATCATGTCCGAGGGGGCGATGATGTCGGAGCCGGCATCGGCCTGGGCGACGGCCGCGCGGGCGATCATCTCGACGGTCTCGTCGTTGACGATTTCACCGTTGCGCAAGATGCCGTCATGGCCGTGGCTGGTGAAGGGGTCGAGCGCCACATCGGTGATGATGCCGATCTCGGGCACGGCCTTCTTGAAGGCGCGGGTCGCCTGGTTGATCAGGTTGTCGGCGGCAAGGCTGTTGGAGCCGGTCTCGTCGCGCAGCGACAGATCGATGTTGGGGAAGGTGGCGATCGCCGGGATGCCGAGATCGGCCGCTTCCTTCACCGCTTCCACCGCCTTGTCGATGCTCATGCGGTTGACGCCCGGCATCGCATCGATCGGCTGCACGATGTTCTCGCCGGGCACGATGAAGATCGGCCAGATCAGATCGTCGACCGTCAGGCGGTTTTCCTGCACCAGCCGCCGCGTCCAGTCGGCCTTGCGGTTGCGGCGCATGCGGCGGTGGCCGGTGATCCTGTCCACAAGATTTGTCCTGTCGTTCATCGCGCCCGCGCCTTTCGTCTCAAACCGTCGATAGGCAAGCGCTTTATCATGGCGCGGCTGCCGTTGGGAACCGCGCGCGCAGCGCGAGGGCTGCGGCATTTCTTCTCCTGTTGAGAGATCGGCGGGGGAGGGGGTGTCGTACCGGCTGGCGGATCATCAAGACCCGCCCTATCTTGCCCGCCATGCTTCATGATTCTGCTCATGTGCCGAAACCGTCGCTGACCGAAATTCTCTTCGGCGTCTTCCTGCGTCTGGTCTCGGCCTCGTGCATCTGGTTCGCACTCAACTATTGGGCCACGCTGATCGGCTTTTCCCACGGCGGCGCCGGACGGTTCGATCTGTTGACGCCGGAATGGCGGGCTGCCGCAACGGCGCTCGCCGTCGTCTATCCGGTCGCGGCCCTTGGGCTCTGGCTGCTCGTCTCCTGGGGGCCGGTCGTCTGGGTGGTCGCAGCCGCAATCGAAATCGCCATGTATGAGTTCTACCCGGCCAGTTTCGGCGCCCGTCCGTTGCTCGTCGTGCTGCACGTGGCAGTGGCCATAACGTTCGTGCTTTTCAGGGCGGCACTCTTCTATCAGCGCTGGCGGCTGGCCAAGCAGGTAAGGGTTGATTCACCCTGAGACAGGCTCGCCAAATGGCAAGCTCTTGTTAAGGCTGCGGTTTAAGTAGAATTTTAGACGTATTCGATAGGGTCTCACTCAAGGCGGGAAGACAAACAGACACCGCCAAACAAAACAGTGAGGCAGTCAAATGAACACGAAGATGAAGCCGCAGGCGGCTCAGCCGAGAGACCCCCAGGAAGAAACCATCCGCGGTCTCTACATGGAATCCCTCCACCTCGTCGAGCGTCTGCACCGCCGTCTGCTCGACGTCATCAAGGACGAGTTCGACCGCGAAGGTCGCAGCGACGTCAACGCCGTCCAGGCCCTGTTGCTCTTCAACATCGGCAACTCGGAACTGACAGCCGGCGAACTTCGCTCCCGCGGCTACTACCTCGGCTCGAACGTTTCCTACAACGTCAAGAAGCTCGTCGACCTCGGTCTGATCAACCACCAGCGCTCGCGTGTCGACCGTCGTTCGGTCCGCATCAGCCTGACGGAAGACGGCCAGGACATCGCCGAAACCGTCGCCAAGCTTTACGAACGCCATATCGGCTCGATCCAGAAGGTCGGCGGCATCGGTTCGGACGAGTTCACCCAGATGAACAAGCTCCTGCAGCGCCTCGACCGCTTCTGGAACGACTCGATCATGTACCGCCTCTGATCCAGGCAAAACCTCCAGTTCAAGGGTCGGGCGCAATCCCTGCGTGTCCGACCTTTGCCGTTTGCGGCAATTGCGCCTGTTGCGCAAAAACAGCACGGATCAAGGCCTCGATCCTCGATGCAGGGACTGCATTCGAGGTAATAACATTAGAAAAACAGAATGTTGCACCGATGCTCGTCACCCGCTTCCGGCGTGAAAGGCCGCAAAGCAAAAGGCGTGCCATTTCACGTGCGCAGGGCGCCCAGACACGAATTGGCCATATTGCTGTGACAGCGACGACGACATGCGGTAGGTGCGGCCACGTGTGTTGACAGGCGTGGATTCGTTTTGCGTTCAGCCTGCCGAATGAGGGCCCTCACTCGCGGTATCGTGAATTCATGTGAGGGCAGGGTGGCTCGTTGGTTGACCTTTGTTAACCACGATCGTGTTAGGGCTGCGGCAACGTGCGTGCCAGCGCATGGGCGCGTGCCAACGCATTGGGATGGTAGGATTATGTCGAAAAAGAATGGAATTGATGCATTCTCGCGCCGCGCCTTTCTGCGCTCGGCCGCGACCTTCGGCGCGGTGGCAGTCGCCGGCGCCGCAAGTGCTCAGGACGCCCTGAACGAGATCATCAATTCGCCGCGCCGTGGCTCCTGGGACGACCAGTACGACGCCAAGGCATCGCGCACCGCAACGACGGTCGTTTCGAATACGCCGGTCTTCGGTCCCGAAACGATCGCCCATGTGCAGCAGGCGATCTTCGACTACCAGAACATCGTTTCCCAGGGCGGCTGGCCGTCGGTCCAGACGAGCGTCAAGCTCGAACTCGGCGTCACCGACCCCTCTGTGCAGCAGCTTCGCCAGCGCCTGATGGTTTCGGGCGACCTGCCGCGTTCGGCCGGTATTTCGTCGTCCTTCGATAGCTACGTCGAAGGAGCGGTCAAGCGCTTCCAGGCCCGCCACGGCCTGCCTGCCGACGGCGTCATCGGCGAATATACGCTGAAGGCGATCAACGTCGACGCCAATACCCGCCTCGGCCAGCTCCAGACCAACCTCGTTCGCCTGCAGTCGATGTCGGGCGAACTCGGCCGCCGCTACGTCATGGTCAACATTCCGGCCGCCTACATCGAGGCGGTGGAGAACGGCCGCGTGGCGCTGCGCCACACCGCGATCGTCGGCAAGATCGATCGTCAGTCGCCGATCCTCAATTCGAAGATCTACGAGGTCATCCTCAACCCCTACTGGACCGCGCCGCGTTCGATCATCCAGAAGGATATCATGCCGCTGATGCGCAAGGACCCGACGTACCTGGCGCGCAACTCGATCCGCCTGTTCGACGGCAGCGGCGGCGAAGTGTCGCCGGAAACCGTCGACTGGAACGCCGAAAAGGCACCGAACCTGATGTTCCGCCAGGACCCGGGCAAGATCAACGCGATGTCCTCGACGAAGATCAACTTCCACAACGAACACCAGGTCTATATGCACGACACGCCGCAGCAGGGCCTGTTCAACAAGCTGATGCGGTTCGAATCGTCCGGCTGCGTGCGCGTGCAGAACGTGCGCGACCTTTCGACCTGGCTGCTCAAGGAAACCCCCGGCTGGTCGCGCCAGCAGATCGAGGCAACGATCAAGACCGGCGTCAACACGCCGATCACGCTCGCCGAGGAAGTGCCGGTCTTTTTCACCTACATCACCGCCTGGTCCGCCAAGGATGGCGTGGTGCAGTTCCGCGACGACATCTACCAGCGCGACGGCGCCACCGAACTGGCGCTTCAGACCCCCTATGGTGTCGAGCAGTCGGCAGGCTCGGTCGACCAGGACGCGTTGCCGCAATAAGCGAATTTGCGACACGGAATTCTTCAAGCCGCGCTTCCCCTGGGAGCGCGGCTTTTTCGTGGGCTCAGCCCCGCGATATTTCGGCGCGGCAGATGGGGGAAATGACGCAAACCGCACAGCGGATATTGCTCTCGCCGTGCGAGGAAGCTAAAGAACTGCCACCCTTGAGAGGAGCCTCGCGCCAATGCCTGCACAGACCAATGACGCCTTCTTCACCCGCTCTCTGGCCGACAGCGATCCGGACATCTTCGGTGCGATCGAGAAGGAGCTGGGTCGTCAGCGCCACGAGATCGAGCTGATCGCCTCCGAGAACATCGTTTCCCGCGCCGTGCTCGAAGCCCAGGGCTCGATCATGACGAACAAATATGCCGAGGGCTACCCGGGCAAGCGCTACTACGGCGGCTGCCAGTTCGTCGACATCGCCGAGGAACTGGCGATCGAGCGCGCCAAGAAGCTCTTTGGCGTCAACTTTGCCAACGTTCAGCCGAACTCCGGTTCGCAGATGAACCAGGCCGTGTTCCTGGCGCTGCTGCAGCCGGGCGACACCTTCATGGGCCTCGACCTCAACTCGGGCGGTCACCTGACGCACGGCTCGCCGGTCAACATGTCCGGCAAGTGGTTCAACGTCGTGTCCTACGGCGTGCGTGAAGACGACCACCTGCTCGACATGGACAACGTCGCCGAACAGGCCCGCAAGCACAAGCCGAAGCTGATCATTGCCGGCGGCACCGCCTATTCCCGCATCTGGGACTGGAAGCGCTTCCGCGAGATCGCCGACGAAGTCGGCGCCTGGCTGATGGTCGACATGGCGCACATCGCAGGCCTGGTCGCCGGTGACCAGCATCCGTCGCCGTTCCCGCATTGCCACGTTGCCACGACCACGACGCACAAGTCGCTTCGCGGCCCGCGCGGCGGCATGGTTCTGACCAACGACGAAGATATCGCCAAGAAGATCAACTCGGCCGTCTTCCCGGGCCTCCAGGGCGGTCCGCTGATGCACGTCATCGCTGCCAAGGCCGTCGCGCTCGGCGAAGCGCTGGATCCGTCGTTCAAGGACTACGCAGCACAGATCGTCAAGAACGCCCGCACCCTCGCCGAGACGCTGAAGGCCAACGGTCTCGACATCGTGTCCGGCGGCACCGACAACCATCTGATGCTCGTCGACCTGCGCAAGAAGAACGCGACCGGCAAGCGCGCGGAAGCAGCCCTTGGCCGTGGTTTCATCACCTGCAACAAGAACGGCATCCCGTTCGATCCTGAAAAGCCGTTCGTCACCTCGGGCGTCCGTCTCGGCACGCCTGCCGGCACGACCCGCGGCTTCAAGGAAGCGGAATTCAAGGAAATCGGCGAACTCATCGTCGAGGTTCTCGATGGCCTCAAGGTCGCCAACTCCGACGAAGGCAATGCTGCCGTCGAAGCCGGTGTGCGCGACAAGGTCGTCAAGCTGACCGACCGCTTCCCCATGTACGGCTACATGTGATCGGTCGCTCATGCGCTGCCCCTATTGCGGTTCTGAAGACAGTCAGGTGAAAGATTCCCGTCCGGCAGAGGACGGGAACGCCATTCGCCGCCGCCGGATTTGTCCGGATTGCGGAGGTCGTTTCACGACCTTCGAACGGGTGCAGTTGCGCGAACTGATGATCATCAAGAAAACCGGTCGGAAGGTGCCTTTCGACCGGGACAAGCTCTTGCGCTCCTTCGAGATCGCGCTCCGGAAGCGCCCGGTCGATCGCGACCGCATCGAGCGGGCGGTGTCCGGTATCGTGCGGCGCCTCGAAAGCTCCGGCGAAACGGAAATCCCCTCCGAGGAAATCGGTTTGCAGGTGCTGGAAGCGCTGAAGAGCCTCGATGACGTCGCGTTCGTACGCTACGCCTCGGTCTACCGCGATTTCTCGCATGCCGAGGATTTCGAGAAGGTCATCACCGAGATCAGCGCCAAGATCGCGCGCGATCCGGGCGAATAGGCGGGCGCTGGACAGGAGCCATGGCAGAACCCACCCGTGAAGACGAGAGGTTCATGGCCGCGGCGCTGAGGCTGGCCCGTCAACATCTCGGACAGACATCCACCAACCCTTCCGTCGCCTGCCTGATCGTCAGGGACGGCGTTATCGTCGGCCGCGCCGTCACGGCGAAGAGTGGCCGCCCGCACGCCGAGACCCAGGCATTGGCGGAGGCTGGCGAGAAGGCGAGGGGCGCCACCGCCTATGTCACGCTGGAGCCTTGCTCGCATCACGGAAAGACGCCGCCCTGCGCCGACGCGCTTGTCGCCTCCGGCGTCGCTCGCGTGGTGATCTCGATCCTCGATCCGGACGAGCGGGTCGCCGGGCGCGGCGTCGTGCGCCTGCGTGACGCGGGCATAAAAGTCGATATCGGCGTTCTGCCTGAGGCCGGCCATCAGGCGCTCGAAGCCTACCTCATGCGCCAGGTCAGCAAGCGCCCGCATGTGACTCTCAAGCTTGCGGTTTCCACCGACGGCATGATCGGCCGAAAGGGGGAGGGGCAGGTGCGCATCACCGGTCCGGTCTCCCGGGGGCAGGTTCAGATGCTGCGGGCGGAGACGGACGCAATCCTGGTGGGGATCGGCACGGCAACTGTCGACGATCCCGAACTCACCGTGCGCTTGCCCGGACTTGAAGATCGTTCGCCCACTCGCATCGTGCTTGACCGTCGCCTCGATCTGCCTGTCGGCTCGAAGCTGGTGCGCACCGCGCGGGATGTTCCGGTCATCGTCGTGGCGGATGACGCCGCCGTCGAGGCCGGTACCGGAGATCTGGACGCGCGTGCCGCCCGCAAGGCGGCCCTGCAGGCGGCCGGTGTCGAAGTGCTCGAAGCCGGGTCGATTGCCGATCTGCTGGCGGCCCTGGCGTCGCGTGGCATTTCCTCGCTGATGGTAGAAGGCGGCGCGGTCGCAGCTCGAGCCTTTCTCGACGCGGATCTTGTCGATCGCATCCAGCTCTATACGGGTCCGCTGACGATTGGCAAAAACGGCATTGCATCCCCATTTGATCGGAAATCCGTACCCGTCGGCTTCAGGCGTGTTGCCGAAGCGCGGTATGGCGACGACCTGTTCGAGGAATACGAAAGAGAGACCTGATGTTCACCGGCATTGTTACAGACATTGGCACGATCGATAGCGTCACCCCGCTGAAGGAAGGCATTAAGCTGCGGGTCGCCACCCGTTATGATCCGAAGACGATCGACATGGGCGCATCCATCTCCCATTCCGGCGTATGCCTGACGGTCACCGCCCTGCCTGACGCCGGCAGCAACGAACGTTGGTTCGAGGTCGAGGCCTGGGAAGAAGCGCTGCGGCTGACGACCATCGCCGGCTGGAAGAAAGGGTCGAGGATCAATCTCGAGCGGTCGTTGAAGATCGGCGACGAGCTCGGTGGTCACATGGTTTCCGGCCATGTCGACGACAGGGCTGAAATTCTCTCGGTCGAGCCGGAAGGCGATGCGGTGCGATTCCGTCTGCGTGCGCCCGAACATCTGGCGAAGTTCGTGGCGCCCAAGGGCTCGGTTGCGCTCGACGGAACTTCGCTTACGGTCAACAAGGTCGCCGGCGCCGTGTTCGACGTGCTGTTGATCCGCCATTCGCTTGAGGTCACGACCTGGGGCGAGCGCCGGGCCGGAGATTTCGTCAACTTCGAGGTTGATACGATGGCCCGCTATGCGGCGCGCCTTGCCGAGTTTCCGGCGCCGAAGCCGGAGTAACGACTTCCCTGCGACAGGTCTCCACACAACCGCCCCCCGGTAAGGGGGCGGCTCATGTGCTGGGAGTCTGGCGTCGTGGGAGAGGCGCCGCGATCAGCGCAGATAGAAGGTCAGGCTGCCATCCGCCGCCTGTTCGGCACCGGCAATGTTGTTCATCTCGACATTCTGAGCCTTCAGCTTGGCTGCAAGCGGCTTGTTGCCCTCGACCGCAGCGTGAAGCGATGAGAGCTGTTGCGGCGTGGCTTCGGTGACCATCATGCGCGTCTGGCTCGATTCCTTGAGGCTATCGACGTCGACGACGGTAAAGTGGTCTCCCTTGAAGTCGCGAACGGTGCGGTCAATGTCGGCCGGCCAGTTCATGGCAGTGCTCGCAGCATAGGAGACGCCGCCGAAGGAGAGGGCGGAGAGGGCAGCGATGACGGAAAGCTTGGCGATGCGGTTCATGGTCATGCTCCTTTGTTTGCCGTGAAGGGCGCAACCGGCCGGATACCCGAACGCGGGACCCTTGCGGGCCTCGGGGGCCGGATCATGACAGCGGATCACGGCAGGCCAGCAGGGTTCGCTTGCGGGAAGGCTTTTCCCGCAACGAATGGGCTGGACCGTTTCGACTAATTGGGCGGCGTTCGCTCTCGTCTTGGGGGGAGTTCGCGTCGTGCCAACGCCTAGGAAACTGGGCCTGAATGTGGCCGTTTCCATGGCGCAAAACTCTGGAAAACAATTAAAAATTGTTCATGTTTCGGCGTGCGCGCGCATCCTGTTGGTGGTTGTCGCGGCCGATGCCTTCTGGGGGCGTTCGAACATGATCACGTGATTGCCGTGATAGGTGGTGCGCCAGAATTCCTTGAAGCCGTGCTTCTCCGCAACCCGGATGGAAGCCCTGTTGCCGACGTCGATGATGCAGGTCTTGCGCAGTTTGGGAAACTGGCGATCGGCCCACTTGAGTGCCCCGCTGACGGCTTCGGTCGCAAGCCCCTGGCCGTGCGCCTTCGGTGACAGCGCCCAGCCGGTCTCCATCGTGCCTTCAAGCGAGGGCGTGATGGCACGGTGGACGTCGTGAAAACCGGCTTCGCCGAGGAACGCCCCGGTTTCGCGATCCTGAATGGCAAAGAAGCCGAAGCCGAAGTAATGCCACATGCCGACCTGGCGCAGGAAGCGGGTCCAGGACTGCTCCCGTGTGAACGGCACGCCGCCGACGAAGCGGGTCACTTCGCCGTCGCCAAAGAGCGCTGCATAGGAGGGAAAATCGTCGCGGCGATAGGGCCGCAGGATGAGGCGGTCTGTCTCGATGATAGGCACGCTATGCATATTCGATCCTATACTGTGGTGAATTCAGGCGCCGGGCTCGCCGTCCCAGTAGTCGACCGCGCTTTCGGGTCGGCCGACGAAGCTCAATCCATTGGCACCGCGCGTCCTGGCGAGGAATTTGCCGGAATCCGGATACTCGCAGATATCGGTTGCCGCCTTGGTCGAGATCGACAGGTACTTGAGCGGCACGCTGCCGGTGTTGATCAGGTGATGCGCCGTCTCCGGCCCGCCGGCGGGTGCGCCCAAGATGTCGCCCGGCCCAACGGCATGACGTTCGCTGCCGAACCGGTACGTGCCTTCGCCCTCAAGGATGATGAAGAGTTCTTCTTCGACGTGATGGTTGTGGAATGGGCAACCGGACTTTCCCGGCGGCACCTCTCCATAGCCGATCCCGAGATTCGTCAGGCCCAGAAGCGCGCCGAAGGCGGCGTCTCGGGATTCGAAGAACGACCCCTTGGTCCAGTGATCGAGCTCGAGGTCGCGGGGGTTAACGATCGGCTTTTTCGTATCGGTCAATTGTACCTCCTGCGCGTCGCTCCTCCGACGCGTTCCTATCCGTGTCGCGCGTTGCCCCGATCGTCAACCTGCGATCGCTAAATTTCGCGTCGGTGGTAAAGGGATTACATCCTGTTGTTGCAAATCACTGACGGGACCACCGAAGCGCTATCGCGCGCTCCGAACTTACGCCCGCTTCTCCTGGAGCGCGGCGCCGATCTCGTGGAGACTGCTGGCGATGCCAACGCAAAGCGCTCTCATTTCTTCGGTCGAGGGCAGCAGATCTGGCACCATGACGGTCATCATCCCGGCAGAAGACGCCGAACGCACGCCGTTGTGGCTGTCTTCCAGAGCGAGGCAATGCTCCGGCGCGACACCGAGCCGTCTTGCCGCAGCAAGGAACGGGGCCGGGTGCGGCTTGCCGTTGTCGTAGTCGCCATAGGCGACCACCGTCGGGAAGCGGTCGCGCAATCCGTGCCCGTCGAGATTGCGCTGGACGTCGTGGTGTTGCGACGAGGTGGCGATCGCAAACGGCAGGCCCATCCCGTCAAGCAGGTCGAGGAGATCGACGACACCCGGCTTCAGTCGCGTTTCGGTCGTCGCCATCGCAGCAAATCGCGCCGAGGCGCTCTTCCAGAACCGATCGAGGTCGAAGGCGTCGCCATAGCGGCCGCTTAGCAACGTGCGTGTCGCCTCGCCCGAAAGGCCGATCGTATCGAGATAGAGGGAGGCCGGCATGTCGTGGCCAAGCTCTGCTGCCGTCTGGATCATAGCGTCGCGGTAGAGCGCCTCGGTATCGAAGAGCAATCCGTCCATGTCGAAAACGACCGCGAGAGGTTTGAGGGGAAGGCGGATGTCAGTCGGACCGACGTCGGGCATGTTATAGATCCAGTGGTCTCGGCGGCTTCGAAACTAGAGGCCAGCGAGGCTGGCGCGCAAGCGGGCCGCAGGGATATTTTGTAGCGGCAACGGCAGTGCGTTCTCGTCCTGTGAACGCGGCAAAAGGCCGTCTGCAGTGGAATTTGCTTGCCATTCGGCGCGCGGCATGGTTTGACCGCGCCTCAGCCGGTCCGCATCCGGCGAATTCTCAAAGACAGGTGATCCATGGCGAAGACCACGGCTGCCCACATCCTGATTGTGGAAGCACGCTTCTATGACGATATGGCCGACGCTCTGCTCGACGGCGCGAAACATGCGCTGGACGCCGCCGGGGCGACCTATGATATCGTGACGGTTCCGGGTGCGCTCGAAATCCCGCCGGCGATCGCCATGGCGCTTGACGGCGCGGACGAGGGCGGCACCGAGTATGACGGGTTCGTTGCGCTCGGCATGGTGATCCGCGGCGAGACCTATCATTTCGATATCGTCGCGAATGAATCCTCGCGCGCGATCATGGACCTTGCCGTCAGCGAGAGCCTCGCGATCGGCAATGGCATCTTGACCGTTGAGAATGACGACCAGGCCTGGGCGCGCGCCCGCCGGTCGGAAGGCGACAAGGGTGGGTTTGCCGCACGCGCAGCGCTCACCATGATTGAACTTAAGAAGAAACTGGGCACGGAAAAGTGACGAAGACACCCTCGGATCAGCCGCTGAAGCAAGTCAACCAGCGCGGTGCTGCGCGCCTCGCCGCGGTGCAGGCGCTCTATCAGATGGATATCGGCGGCAGCGGCGTGCTCGAAGTGGTTGCCGAATATGAGGCACACCGCCTTGGCCAGGACCTCGACGGCGACACCTATCTGAAGGCGGATGCCTCCTGGTTCCGCTCGATCGTCGCGGGCGTCGTGCGCGACCAGCGCAAGCTCGACCCGTTAATCGGCGCAGCATTGCAGGACGATTGGGCGCTGTCGCGGCTCGATTCGACCGTGCGCGCCATTCTGCGTGCCGGCACCTTCGAGATGCTGGAGCGCAAGGATGTTCCCGTGCCGGTGATCGTTACCGAATATGTCGAGATCGCCAAGGCCTTCTTCAGCGATGACGAGCCCAAGCTGGTCAACGCCGTCCTCGACCGCATCGCGAAGCAGGTTCGCGGCGAAGGAAAGAAATAGGCATCATGGCGGCGGTCGCGACGGATGACATGGGCGGAGCCCTTCGCGAAGCGCGCCGCAACGTTTTCCATCTGACCGCGGCGCAGGCCGTGCTCGGCGTCGTCGGGCCGATCTGCTTTTCGATCGGCGGTGTCGCCGGCTACCAGATGCTGGCCGACGACAAGTCGCTGGCGACAGCGCCGCTCACGGCCTTCAATGTCGGTATGGCGCTCGGCGTCGTGCTGGTGGCAATGCTGTCGCGCCTTATCGGCCGGCGATACGCCTTCATCACCGGAACCGGCATCGCCGCGGCTGGGGCCGCCCTTGCCGCCGTTGCGCTCTTCCGGGAGAGCTTCTGGCTTTTTGCGTTCGCGCTCGCCATGCTCGGCTCGTCGAACGGCTTCACCCAGAAACTGCGGTTTGCTGCAGCCGACGCGTCTCCCTCGTTCTACAAGCCCAAGGCCATCTCGCTGATCCTTGGTGGCGGCATCGTCTCGGCGGTGCTCGGGCCTCAGATCGTCATCTTCGCCGGCGATCTCTTCGCACCGGTTTCCTTTGCCGGGGCCTTTGTCGTCCTGATGCCGATTTGCCTGGTTGCGGCGCTGTTCTTCGCGCCGCTTCGGTTGCCGGAGCCCGGCGCGATGGCCAGCGACCATCACGACAAGGCGGCCCGTCCGCTCAGTGAGATCGTTCGCAGCCAGCGCTTCGTCACCGGCATGATCTGCGGCATTTCGAGCTATGCTCTGATGACCTTCATGATGACCGGCGCGCCGGTCGCCATGGTGGTCGGCTGCGGCTTTTCCACGGATCTGGCGACGCTCGGCATTCAATGGCACGTGCTCGCCATGTTCGCCCCGAGCTTCGTCACCGGCATGCTCATCAGCCGCTTCGGTGCCGAACGCATCGTCGGTTGCGGCCTGTTGCTCTTGATGGCTTGTGCCGCAGTCGCGCACATGGGCATCGAGCTCTGGAACTTCTGGGGCGCCTTGGTGCTGCTTGGTCTCGGCTGGAACTTCGGCTTCATCGGTTCGACGGCGATAGTTGCCAGCAGCTACCGTCCGCAGGAAGCCGACAAGGTGCAGGCCTTCCACGACATCATCCTGTTCACCACCGTGGCCCTGTCGTCCTTCGCTTCTGGCAAGGTGTTGACCGCCTATGGCTGGGACACGCTGAACTCGGTTGTCTGGCCGGTCACCATCGTCTGCCTGGTCCTTCTCCTGCTCCTGAAGCGTGCGCCGCGCAAAGCCGCCGCCTGAGCCTGTTCTCCTGAAAGAAAACCAGTCGCCGCAACGCCCGCTTCGTGGCGTTTTGCGGGGCTTGACGATCTCCCGTTGCAACCGCACTCTGGCCGCGCCGTGAGGGGTGCTGCTTGAGGAGGTGGTGCGTGATTCGCGGTTTTGAGGGGCCTGCGGCCGGGAGTGAGTCCGCGGGTTGTAACGGAGGGTAATGCGAAATGACCATTTTGTTGGGCGTTATCGCATGCGGGTTGCTCGCGGTGGCTTATGCCATCTGGGCAACACAGTCGGTGCTGGCCGCCGACCAGGGGAACGCCCGCATGCAAGAAATCGCAGGCTACATTCGTGAAGGGGCGCAGGCCTATCTCACGCGTCAATACAAGACCATTGCCATCGTCGGCGTCGTCGTCTTCATCGCCGCATGGGTTCTACTTTCTCCCGCCGCCGCGTTCGGCTTTCTGATCGGTGCGATCCTGTCGGGCGCAGCCGGGTTCATCGGCATGCATGTTTCGGTCCGGGCCAATGTCCGCACGGCCCAGGCGGCTTCCGTCAGCCTTGCCTCCGGTCTCGACATCGCCTTCAAATCCGGCGCAATCACCGGCCTTCTCGTTGCAGGCCTGGCCCTTCTCGGGGTCTCGGTCTACTACGTCGTCCTCACGGCCGGCATGGGGCATGAACCTGCCTCGCGCGAAGTCATCGACGCCCTGGTTTCGCTCGGTTTCGGCGCATCGCTGATCTCGATCTTCGCCCGTCTCGGCGGTGGTATCTTCACCAAGGGGGCCGATGTCGGTGGCGACCTCGTCGGCAAGGTCGAAGCCGGCATTCCGGAAGACGACCCGCGCAATCCGGCGACCATTGCCGACAATGTCGGCGATAACGTCGGCGACTGCGCCGGCATGGCCGCCGACCTGTTCGAGACCTATGCTGTTTCCATCGTCGCGACCATGGTGTTGGCGGCCATCTTCTTTGCCGGCACGCCGTTGCTTGCAAGCGTGATGGTCTATCCGCTGGCAATCTGCGCGGCCTGCATCATCACCTCGATCGTCGGCACCTTCTTCGTGAAGCTCGGTTCCAACAATTCGATCATGGGCGCGCTCTACAGAGGGCTGATCGTCACCGGCGTGCTGTCGATCCTCGGTCTTGGCGCAGCCACATCCTTCACCATCGGATGGGGCTCTATCGGTACTGTCGCCGGCAAGGACATCACCGGCTGGAACCTGTTCATCTGCGGCATTCTCGGGCTGGTCGTGACGGCGCTGATCGTGGTGATCACGGAATACTATACCGGCACCAACAAGCGGCCGGTGAATTCGATCGCCCAAGCTTCGGTCACCGGCCACGGCACCAACGTCATCCAGGGTCTTGCCGTCTCGCTGGAATCGACCGCGCTGCCGGCAATCGTGATTGTCGGCGGCATCATCGCCACCTATCAGCTCGCCGGCCTCTTCGGCACCGGCATCGCCGTCACCGCCATGCTCGGCATTGCCGGCATGATCGTGGCGCTCGATGCCTTCGGTCCGGTGACCGACAATGCCGGCGGTATCGCGGAGATGTCGCATCTGCCGCCGGAGGTGCGCAAATCCACCGACGCGCTCGATGCGGTCGGCAACACCACCAAGGCCGTGACCAAGGGCTATGCGATCGGCTCGGCCGGCCTCGGCGCGCTGGTACTGTTCGCCGCCTATGCCAATGACCTCAGCTACTTTGCCGCCAATGGCGACAAATATCCCTACTTTGCCGATGTCGGGCAGATCTCGTTCGACCTTTCCAACCCCTATGTGGTTGCCGGCCTGATCTTCGGCGGCCTCATACCCTATCTCTTCGGCGGCATCGCCATGACGGCCGTCGGCCGTGCGGCCGGCTCGATCGTCGAGGAGGTTCGCCGGCAGTTCCGCGAGAAGCCTGGCATCATGGCGGGCACGGAACGGCCGGACTATGGCCGCGCCGTCGACCTTCTGACGAAGGCGGCAATCCGCGAAATGGTCATTCCGTCGCTGCTGCCGGTGCTGGCGCCGGTCGTCGTCTACTTCGGCGTCCTGCTCCTGTCGGGCTCGAAGGCTTCGGCTTTCGCTGCACTCGGCGCATCGTTGCTCGGCGTCATCGTCAACGGTCTTTTCGTGGCGATCTCGATGACCTCGGGTGGCGGTGCATGGGACAACGCCAAGAAGAGCTTTGAAGACGGTTTCGTCGACAAGAACGGTACCCGGCACCTCAAGGGCTCTGAGGCCCACAAGGCGTCGGTGACCGGGGATACCGTCGGCGACCCCTACAAGGATACCGCCGGTCCGGCGGTGAACCCGGCAATCAAGATCACCAACATCGTCGCCCTGCTGCTTCTGGCCGTCCTCGCCTGAGACGCATCTCCGAAACGAAAAAAGCCCGCGAGACACTGTCTCGCGGGCTTTTTGATGGATGGGGCAAACTTAGTTGCCGAAGTCCTTGAACAGGCTGCGTGCTGCGGCCTGACCGGCGCCGGGGCCTGTCAGCAGCTGGCCGAGGAAGCTCGTTTCCTTGCCGCCTGTCGGCGTCGTGCGCGTCAGCATGTCGAAGACCTTGCCGTCCTTCAGCGTGTAATGGGCGAGCTGGCTTACGGTGCCTTCCTTGTCGAAATAAACGGCCAAGATAGACTGATCGACCAGCTTCGGCTTCATGAAGGCGACGGGCCGCTTGCGCGTCTGCGAGATGTAATAAAACACTTCGTTGTCGAAGGTCGCGGTCGTCGAAGGCGTGCCGAGCGACAAGAGGACCTGCTCGCGGCTGGAGCCGACAGGAACGAGATTTAGCGTTTCCTGATCAACCACATAGCCCTGATGGAGAACTTCACCGACATTGGCGGACTGGCAGGCGGAAAGGGTAAAACCGGCGATGCTGGCAACGACCGCCACACGGCCGAGGGTTTTAAAGTTTTTTCTCAAATACCGCTTCGTCAACGACAGCTCCCCTTGGAGTAACGATGGCAGATCCGCCATTGCAATTCGTGCCTGCTTCGGTAAACCAGCTTCGGCCGTCATGCAACAACGGGATGGGCGCTTGCGCGCATTTCGAGAAAGCCAAGCCCGAGCTTTGTGATGATTTTTGGACTGTTCAAAAGAAAAAGTGGCAACACCGCGATTGTCGAGCGGCAATATGCCCTGCTGACCTCGGCGGCGCGCCAGCCTTACCTCTATACCGACCTCGACGTTCCGGACACGGTCATGGGCCGGTTCGAGATGCTGGCGGCGACGCTGATCCTTTATTTCCGCCGCACGCGCGCCTCGGCAAGGCCTGGACAGGAGATCGCCCAGGAAATCATCGATGCCTTTTTCGAGGACGTCGATCATTCGATCCGGGAACTCGGCGTGGGCGATGCCGGCGTGCCAAAGAAGATGAAGAAGCTCGCGGGCATGTATTACGGGCGGCTGGAATCCTATGCGGCTGCGTTGGAGGCGAAGGATACGACGGCGCTCGCCGCGGCGCTGAAGCGCAATTTCCATCCGGACGCCGGTGACAGCGCCCCTTCCATGGCGGCGCTGGCAACCTATATGCTGGCAGCGGAAGCTGAGCTTGCCGATGTCGCCGAAGAGGCTATCGAGACCGGCCAGTTGCACATTCCACCCGCTGGAGCGTAAGAGAAGACAAAGAGCGCCGCGACCGGAACCCCGGGCGGCGACTGCATTCGCGAGTGGCGGCGATATACCCCCGCGCGAGGAAGGACCCAATCATGAAAGACGACAGCCAGCCGGCCTTTTCCTATCCGGTCAGGGTAGGCCATATCTCGGCAAACGCCGTGAGCGTGCACCTTTCCGCCAACGAGCGGGAACGCAAGGCGCTTGCCGGGCTCTGGAACATCAACGAGGTTCTGTCGCTCGAAGCCGACCTGCAGATCGCACGCTGGAAAAAGGACGGTGTGAAGATCAAGGGCGACGTCAAGGCGCGCATCGTGCAGAGCTGCGTCGTGACGCTTGAGCCGGTCGAAGCCGAGATTGCTGAGCAGGTCGAGGCGATCTTCGTGCCGGAGGGGTCGCGGCTTGCCCGCCAGGCGAGCAACGACGGCGGCGAGATGATTCTCGATCCCGACGGTCCGGATATCCCCGACACCTTCATCGGCGATACCATCGACGCCGGCGTCGTCGTCAGCGAGCAGGTGGCGCTGGCCATCGACCCCTATCCGCGCAAGCAGGGCGTGGTTTTCGGCGAGCGGATCGAGAGCACGGCCGCCGACGACAAGAAGCCGAACCCGTTTGCGGTCCTCAAGGACTGGAAAAAGGACTGAGGCTGCCAGAGCTTCCCCTACAATTCGGTTGTCACGCAAAGGAAAAGCAGTATTTTGGCCCCAATCCGGCCGAAAGAGCCGCTGAAGCGATCTGCCGCGTGCTTGGCTCAAGCGTCAGAAGCATGTTTCGTCTTTGCGTTTACCAATGAGTGCGCCACGACGGTACGTGTTGTGTGGCAGAAATAAAGGATAAGACACGCGTGGTCAGAATTTCACTTGACGTGATGGGTGGCGACTATGGTCCTGAAGTCGTCATCCCAGGCGCCGCAAGGGCGCTTGAACGTCATCCGGATATCAAGTTCGTGCTCTTCGGCATCGAAGCGCAATGTGCGGACCTTCTGAACAAATATCCGAAGCTCAAGGCCAACAGCACCTTTTACGATTGCGAGATCGCCGTCGCGATGGACGAGAAGCCGAGCCAGGCGCTCCGTCGCGGCCGTGGCAAGTCCAGCATGTGGAAGGCGATCGACGCGATCAACGGCGGTGAGGCCGACGTCGTCGTCTCCGCCGGCAACACCGGCGCGCTGATGGCGATGTCGGTTTTCTGCCTGCGCACGATGCAGGGCATCCAGCGCCCGGCGATCGCCGCCATCTGGCCGACGCTGAAGGGCGAGAGCATCGTGCTCGACGTCGGTGCGACGATCGGTGCGGACGCCCAGCAGCTCATGGATTTCGCCCTGATGGGCGGAGCGATGGCGCGCGCGCTGTTTGAGATCGAGCGGCCGATGGTTGGCCTGCTGAATGTCGGCGTCGAGGAGATCAAGGGGCAGGAAGAGGTCAAGGAAGCCGGCCGTCTGATCCGCGAAGCCAATATCGACGGCTTTGACTATTACGGCTTCGTCGAGGGCGACGACATCGGTCGTGGCACGGTCGACGTTGTCGTGACCGAAGGCTTTTCCGGCAACATCGCACTGAAGGCCGCCGAAGGTACGGCGCGCCAGATCGCCGAATATCTGCGTGCTGCGATGTCGCGCACGCTTCTCGCCAAGCTCGGCTACATCCTGGCCAAGGGTGCGTTCGATCGCCTGCGCGAGAAGATGGACCCCCGCAAGGTCAACGGCGGCGTGTTTCTCGGCCTCAATGGCGTCGTGATCAAGAGCCATGGTGGTGCCGACGCCGAAGGATTCGCCGCCGCAATCGACGTCGGCTACGACATGGTGAAGAACGGCCTGAAATCGAAGATCGAGATCGATCTGGCGAAGTATCACGGCGCCGAGCCGTCGCAGGCCCTTTCCGCCGGCATGAATGATGAGGTTTGAATAGATGATCCGTTCCGTCGTTCGCGGTTTCGGCGCAGCATTGCCAAAGCGCGTGGTCACCAATCAGGAGCTCGAATCCAAGGTCGACACGTCCGATGAGTGGATCGTGCAGCGCACCGGCATTCGCCAGCGCTACATCGCCGGTGAAGGCGAAACGACCGCGTCGCTCGGCGAAGGCGCCGCGCGCTCGGCACTCGACAATGCCGGGCTTACCCCGGATGATATCGATCTCATCCTCCTGGCGACCTCGACCCCGGACAACACCTTTCCGGCCACGGCCGTCAACATCCAGGACCGCCTCGGTATGCGCCACGGCGCCGCCTTTGACCTGCAGGCGGTCTGTTCCGGTTTCGTCTATGCCGTGACCACGGCCGACGCCTATATCCGCGGCGGGCTTGCAAGGCGCGTGCTGGTGATTGGCGCCGAGACGTTTTCGCGCATCCTCGACTGGAACGACCGGACGACCTGCGTGCTCTTTGGCGACGGCGCGGGAGCGCTTGTCCTTGAAGCCCAGGAGGGCGAGGGCACCAATGCCGACCGTGGGGTCCTGACAGCAAAGCTTCGCTCCGACGGCGCCCATCGCGACAAGCTTTACGTCGACGGCGGCCCGTCGACCACCGGCACCGTCGGCCATCTGAAGATGGAAGGCCGCGAGGTCTTCAAGCATGCGGTCGGCATGATCACCGACGTGATCGAAGCAGCCTTCGAAGCGACCGGAACGACCGCCGAAGATCTCGATTGGCTGGTTCCCCATCAGGCCAACCGTCGCATCATCGACGGCTCCGCCAAGAAGCTCGGCATCCCTCTCGACAAGGTTGTGGTCACCGTCGACCTTCATGGCAACACCTCGGCGGCCTCCATTCCGCTGGCATTGAGCGTTGCCGCGGCCGACGGGCGCATCAAGAAGGGCGATCTCGTCCTGCTCGAGGCCATGGGGGGAGGCTTCACCTGGGGTTCGGTGCTCATCCGCTGGTAAAGAAATTGCTTAAGCAACAGACGCTTGACCGCAAAAGGCAAGGGCAATAGTCTTCGGACGCTGATCGGCGTACCAGACGTTGGTGGGGGAAGATGAGCGGAAAAACAGTAACACGGGCGGACTTGGCTGAATCGGTTTTTCGCAAGGTGGGTCTGTCGCGGACAGAGTCTGCCGAACTGGTGGAAACCGTCATTGACGAAATTTGCAACGCAATCGTGCGTGGCGAGAGCGTCAAACTGTCTTCGTTCGCGACCTTCCAGGTTCGCGACAAGAATGAGCGCATCGGGCGAAACCCGAAGACCGGCGAGGAAGTGCCGATCTCGCCGCGTCGCGTGATGACCTTCAAGGCTTCGAATGTGCTGAAGCAACGTGTGCTGAAGGCGCATCTTGGTCGCAGGGCCAAGCAGAAGCCCGTATCTCCCGTATCGTGAACTCGCGGTGACAACCACAATGTGGTTGAAAACCCATCCATAAGCCGTTGAAATGGAGCCGATTCGTGCCATCATCGGCACGATATCGGTTCATCGCGACATTCGAACATGAGTCGCGTGGCATGGAATGGGGACGATATGGAAAAGAGCCCGGATGCTTTCCGCACCATCAGCGAGGTCGCTGACGACCTCGATCTGCCTCAGCATGTCCTGCGTTTCTGGGAGACCCGGTTCCAGCAGATCAAGCCTATGAAGCGTGGCGGCGGCAGGCGGTACTATCGCCCTGAGGATGTCGATCTTCTCAAGGGCATCCGGCATCTGCTCTATGATCACGGCTACACCATCAAGGGCGTGCAGAAGCTCCTGAAGACCAACGGCAACAAGTTTGTCGCGGCAATTGCCAGCGGCGATCTGGCAACCGTCGAGGCGCTCGCTGCCTCCAGCAACGAGGAGCCGGCCCCGCCGAAGGCCGGGCTTTCCGAGGAGGACCAGATCGTCGGGCGCGCCAAGGCGCCGGCGAGCCGCCGCTTCTTCTCCTTCGGCGGCAACAGTGACGACGTTCCCGAAATTTCGCTCGGCAAATCCTCGTCCGTCGGCAAGGAGGATCGCGCGCTCCTGCAGGAAGCGCTTTACGATCTGCTGGAATGCAAACGCCTGCTTGATCAGGTTCGCTGACAGGCCACGGCGTCGCACGCCCTGGAAGGCGCGCATTCATTCGTGCGCCGCGTTTGGAATTGCCCGGAGTTCTTCTGGTCGAATCAGGGAACAAGTAATCCCCGCGCCTCAAAGGCATTCGCGGGCCACGCCTGCACGATCATCCGTCGGATAAATGCCCTGCACGGGGAGTGCGACGGTGCGTGCAGCATTGGGCGTGGCGGTGCGACCGTGTCCGCCCGTGCTCCATGGACACCGTCGGCCGACCGTTTCGAAGCGCGGGCGGCCACAATTGCAGGTGAACCGGCATTCGTCCGGTTCACCAAAGTCTGTCGTCAATGCTAATAGGAAAGCCGGAAGCCGCCGGGGCTGGATGCCGTTACGTCCGGTTCGGGGTAGGGGCCGGTCCACTGGGCATAGGTCGTGTTCGTCGACCCGGAGGTGGCGCAGCCGGAAAGGGTCAGAAGCGCGATTGCGGCGAGCGCCATCAAGGACTTAAGAGGCATGGTTTTCTCCTAGAAGGGGAGACACTCCAGGCCTCGAGGGCCAGTAACAAACTGTCCCTCAAATCATCGGTGATGGCAAGCTCACGTTGCGTTAGGCAACGTCTTTCGAGCTCTGCGATCCAGTTTTGGTGAAGGTTCCCTTGCCGCAGCCCACCAACCAGCCTGCGGCAGACCATCCTGCAACTCCGTTCTCAGCCCGTTTGGCACCCCGGCGCCGTCGGCAAGCCGATCGTCTCACATCGTTGCCTGCGCGGATGTCGGGATCAGCTGTTTGGGGCATCTCGCCAACCACAGCCGCTTTTCCACGTCGTTTATTCCTTTTTCGATGCAAGTCGCATTTTCCCGCTTGCGCTCTAAGCGTTGGTTATATAGGGGTTTCCTCGGTTCGGAGCGTAGCGCAGCCCGGTAGCGCACTTGACTGGGGGTCAAGGGGTCGTGGGTTCGAATCCCGCCGCTCCGACCATTTTTCTCTTTGGCTTTGAAGCCTGAAATCCCCCGCGGATCTATTCTCTCCATATCTCCTTGACTGGCGTCCGAATGTCGCGGCGGCTTTCCCGTAAGGGATGGAAGCATAGCAGGCCATCGTCTTGATAGGCTTGCGAGGTGGGGGGCATCATGCTTGCAGAAACGGACGGGCCGGCTTTGTCGTTAGGCGAGTGTTTCGTCGTCACTTCGATCGACCGAAGGTTCGTCGAGTTCGCAGGAGTGATGCTGCACACCCTGGCTTTGAACGGCGACGTCGATGAGGCCAACGTCGTCGTCTTCTGTGATGGATTGACCCGCAAGGATAAAGCGCATCTGAGACTGTGCAGCGGTCACCTCCGCCTGACGCTGTTCGAGCTGTCGGAAAAGACGCTTCGACAATTTCACGGGTTGAAGACCAACAGCAACTGGAGCCGGTCGATCTATACCCGGCTTGTCTTGCCGGACCTCCTTGGCGCAAAGGAGGGGCGGTTGATCTATCTCGACGCCGACACGATCGTGGTCGACAGCCTGGTTCCATTGCTGAAGCTGGATATGGCGGGCATGCCGGTCGCCGCTGCAGGTGACGTTTCCGAGCAGGACATTTCCCGCCTGAAGCTTCCGGATGGAACGAAAACCATGAATTCCGGCGTTCTGCTGATCGATATCCGGGAATGGCTGTCCAGGGATTTGTCGAGGGCATGCCTCGAGATCGTACGCTCGCAGGCCGCAAGATTGAAATTTTATGATCAGGATGCATTGAACATTGCGCTCGTCGGGCAATTCGCGCCTCTCGACCGTCGTTGGAACGTGATCCTGCATGCACACGTCGACGATCCCGCGATCATCCATTTCACGCACGACAAGCCCAACTCCGTTCGTTGCCAACATGTCGCGCAGCCCTTGTACCTGCAGTACAGGCAAGCGACGCCCTGGGCGAAGAAGGCTCTCAAGCCGCGCTGGCACAAGAGGGTCAATCGATTGGCTCACTCGCTCAGGCGGTTGTTCGGCGGTTGAAGCTCGGGTTTCGCCCTAGCATGTCGCGCAAAAGTGCACGGCGGTCTTGTGCAGCAGACCGCTGGAAGTTCGGAGCGTGCTTTAGGGGGAACATCGATGGAGACGGATCCTGCGCTCCTGCTCCTGCTGCCTTAAGACATCCATTGAATATCTCTAAAATGCCGTGTTCCGGTGGAACTCTTCGTGCGGGCTCGGGCCGAACGCTGTCCTTCGCAAGAGCGGAGGCGCGGCCTATGGCAGGCGCAGGCCTGCCGAAGGAGGAGATGCAATGAAGACGATTTCGAAATTTGCCGGCCTGTCGCTGCTGGCGATTACGGCCGCGGCACCGCTGGTGCTCGCTTCGAGCAATGCCTATGCCGACGACACTGCGGTCATCCTGGTGCCAGGGCAGCCCACCGGCTCGGGCGGCAGTGGCGGCGACACCGGCACGGCGAACTCGAACCCTGACACCGGCGCGCAGAGCTCGAACCCCGATACGGGCGCTTCAAGTGCCAATGGCGATACCGGGGCGCCAAGTTCCAATCCGGATAACGGTGGTCCGGGTGCGGAGGGATCGACGCCTTAACAGTCGCCTTAGAAGCCAACACAAGGAGGTCCTTCATTCAAGGACCTCTTTTTTTGCGTTAGACCGCTGCCTGGAGGGCAGCGCGCGCCTTTCCGGGTGCTGCGACCTTGCGGTAGAGCGCCTCGGTTCGATCCAGCATAACGTCGAGGGTAAAGCGCCCGCTCAGTCTGCCGGCGGCATCGGTCAATGCCTTGAACGTCGACGGTTCCGCCGACCGGATCATGGTTTTGGCAAGCAGGGACGTGTCATCGCTGTTGGGCAGAATGAAACCGTTCGTTCCATCCTCGATCACCGTGCGGGCGCCACCGATATCGGTTGCGATGATCGGTTTTCCGGCGGCGGCTCCTTCCAGCATGACGTAGGACATGGCCTCGTACCGGCTTGGCATCAGCAGGAGGTCGAAGGCGGGAATCGCTTGCGGGCCGGTGAATGCGGAGGTCAGGTGCATGCGGTTCTGCAGACCACTCTCGGCCATGGCAGCGCGCAGGCTCGTCTCGAGTTCGCCGCTGCCGACCATTACCAGATGGCTGTTCCTGACGGCGGCCGCGACGCTCTTGAAGGCCGCGATCAGCCGTTCCGGAGCCTTTTGCGCCGACAGCCGGCCGACGAAGCCGAAGACGAAGGCATCCGACGCGATGCCGAAGCTGGCGCGAAGCGTCTGCGCCATCTCGCACGTGGGCAGCGCAACGCCGTTGACGATCACCGACATCCGCCGTTCAGGCATGTGCAGCGAAAGCGCGTGGTTGTACTCGTCCTCCGAGACACAGATGAGCTGGTCGGTGAAGAAGCGGGCAAGCGCCCATTCGATCGTGCCATAGATCAGCCTGCCACCGCGCCCGAGGCTCGGGTCAAGCGTGCGGAAGGCATGCGGGGTATAGAGACGCGGAACATGCGGACCGGGAAGCCTCAGGCGCGTCAAAGCGCCAGCCTTGGAGCTGTGGCCGTGGATGATATCGAACCTGTTGCCGCCGATGATGCGGCGCAGTTCCACAAAGCAGGCGATATCCGATGGACCGGGCGCGCGCTTCATGGCGACGGCATGCACGGCCGGCAGGCCGATCGCCTTCAACTCGCGAACGAAGCTGTCCTCGGCGCGCACCGGTGAATAGACGGCCTCCACGTGGTGGCCGCGCGCGTGCATGCCGCGGCATAGGTCGACGAAGTGACGTCCCGAGCCGCCGCCGCTCGGTTCAAGCACCTGCAGGAGTTTCAAGGACGGGGCCAGTGCCCGGCTGGGAACCACATGTTCCATGGGTCAGGAGCTCCAGCCGGTCCGCACCTGGCGGCGATGGCGATATTCGAGGGCGGCGCATCCCCAGATGATGCCGAGAAGCATGTAGAAGTGGCGCCAGTGATCGGTGTCGATGACGTTGCCGACACCGACATGGCCGATGAGGGCGACCCAAGCGATCATCAGATAGGTCTGCCAGGGGCGATTGAGCAGCAGGAAACGGAAGCCGAGCGAAAGCGTCCAGACGATCAGTGTGACGTAGCTGATGAAGCCGAGCCAGCCGTAGGAGGTCAGCGATTTCAGCCAGACATTGTGTTCGTCTTCGGGGAAGATCGTGCTGAACACCATCGGCCCGATGCCGAGCGGCTTTTCCATCGACATGAGGAAGCCGAGCCGGTGGCGGTCAAAGCGGCCGAGGTGGCCGCCGTCATAGTCCTGCACGAGCTGCGAACGGCTGGAAAACAAGGTTGCGACCTGCTCGGACTGCAGTGCGACGAGAAGGGCGCCGACGATCATCAGCCCGCCCACCAGCGCCAGCACCAGGATCCTCAGGCGGAAGAGGCCGTTTCGTTCCTTGAGCAGCATGACGAAGACGAAGGCGACCACGCAGAAAAGATTGAGCGCCCAGGCCGCGCGCGAAAACGACAGGAAGACGCCGAGCGCCAGCACCATGAGTGCGGCGATCTTCAGCGGCGCCTTCTGGATCGGTTGCGTCAGGATCCCGTGGATCAGATACATGGCCGGGACGGAAAGGAACGGTCCGAACACGTTGGGGTCCTGGAACGCACCCTTGGCGCGACCGTAGAGCGTGAAATTCTCGGCGCCCGGCACAGCGCCGAAGTAACCGAGGATTCCGAGCATGGCCGTGATGACGGCCGCAATGACCCAGGCATTGAAGATCAGTCGCAGTCGCTCATGGCGATCCTCGATGATTGCTGCGAAGAACACCGACGACAGCGCAAGAAAGCCGGAAACGGCCATGTACATCGGCCCCTTCGTCAGGTCGACCATGACCGTGAGCGACAGCATGCCGCCGATCATGAACAGCGTCAGGAGCGTGAGGAGGGGGGCGATGCTGCGCGAGATCTTCAGGCCGAACAGGGCCCACAGGCCGATAAGCCCGACGAGGAACAGTTCATAGGGGGCCGGCTCGAAAATGACGAAGCCGGAGAGAAACACGGCCAAAGCCACCATCCCCGAGCCAAGCAGCGAAAGTGCTGCAAGCTGGGGACGGGCGATCGGGAGCCGGCCTGTATCGACGGCGCTCAATAGGCATTCTCGGTGTTGAGAAGCCGGAACGGCGTCAGGAACAGGATTTTCAGGTCGAACAGCAGCGACCAGTTCTCGATGTAGTGGAGATCGAAGGCGGTGCGCAACCTAATCTTGTCGTCATTGTCGATCTCGCCCCGCCAGCCGTTGATCTGGGCCCAGCCCGTGACGCCGGGCTTGACGCGGTGACGGGCGAAATAGCCTTCGACCACATCGGAATAGGTCCGGTTCTGGGTCTGCGCCAGAACGGCGTGCGGACGCGGCCCGACCAGCGACAACTCGCCCTTGAGCACGTTGAAGATCTGCGGCAGTTCGTCGATCGACGACTTGCGGATGAAGCGCCCGACGGGGGTCACGCGCGGGTCGCCCTTGGTCACGGCGTTGCGAGCCGTCGGATCGCCCAGATGCGTATACATCGAACGGAACTTGTAGACTTCGATCGTCTCGTTGTTGAAGCCGTGGCGCTTCTGCTTGAAGATGATCGGCCCCGGCGACGTGGCCTTGACCGCGATGGCAGCACCCAGCATGACCGGCCACAGAAGCACCAGCGCGACCAGGCTGAAGAAGATGTCGAAGCCGCGCTTGGCGACCGAGTCCCAGTCGGCGATCGGCTTGTCGAAAATGTCGAGCATCGGCACGTCGCCGACATGGGAGTAGCTGCGCGGGCGGAAGCGAAGGTTGTTGGCGTGGGCTGCGAGCCGGATGTCGACCGGCAGGATCCAGAGTTTCTTCAAAAGCTGCAGGATCCGCTTCTCCGCCGTTAGCGGCAGCGAGATGATCAGCATGTCGATGCGGGCGAGGCGGGCGAATTCGACGAGTTCGTCAACGGTCCCCAGTTTCGGATAACCGGCGATGACATTGGGCGAACGGCGCTCGTCGCGGTCGTCGAAGATGCCACAGATGCGAATATCGTTGTCGGGCTGGTCCTCGAGCGTGCGGATCAGGTCCTTGGCCGGCTGGCCGCCGCCAACGACGACGGCACGGCGCTCCATCGTGCCGTTTCGCGCCCAGTGACGGATCGAATAGGCGATGAAGGCGCGCTCGGCGAGAAGGAAGAGCGCACCGCCGAGGAACCAGCCGCCGAACCAGACGCGCGAATACTGGTGGCCGGACTTCAAGAAGAACAGCGCAATCGCGATGCCGCCGAAGGCGACGGCCCAGGCTGCCAGAATGCGCGGCATGACGCGCAGCCAGGCGCGCAGTGCCGGGATCTGGTAGGTGTCGGCGATCTGCATGGCGGCGACGGCGAGCGCCGAGCCGCCCACGAGAATGCCGAGATAGAGCGGCAGCTGATCGAAGCCCGGTTGCACGTAGAGCGCGTTGATGGCGTAGCCGATCGCAAACAGCGCGCTGAATTCGAACAGGCGCATCAGCCCCATGATCATCGCCGGCGAATAGGTATCGGCGCGGAACTGTTCGGCGATCTGCCGAGCCAGCGGATTGAGTTCCGCGTTGGACGTTTCGTCCGGCATCTCGCCGGGCGAACGGGCGCGGATTTCCGAAATCTTCTTGCGAAGCGCATCGGGATCGAATGAACCCGGGCGATCAAACTTGTTCATGGCTGTCTTCCGCGCTGAAGTCCCTCAGACCGGATAGCAGAAAGCCACTAAGAAACGCTTACGTTGTGGGCAGCACGCTATCCGGGGACGGCTGGTAACGGCACAATTCCCGATAGAGCTTTAACATATCGGCTGCCATTACCGAAGCGGCGAATCGCGATTTGAACGTGTTCGGATCGGGCATGACCCGGGCTGCCCAGTCCGTCTCTGTGATCGCCCGGGCCATGATCGCGGCAAGCGAATGCGCACAGGCCGGTTCGGCAAGGGCGGCGCTGTCGCGACCGAGGATCTCCGGAATACCGCCGACGCGGCTTGCAATCACAGGTTTTCGCGCCGCGAGTGCTTCCAGCACGATGTAGGGCATGGATTCGGCCCGCGACGGGACGACGATATTGCGCGTCAGGGCGAACGCCTCGCGCGTCTTCATCGCCGGCTGCATGGTAATGCGCCGGCTAAGCCCCTGCTGGAGCATCAGCTCTTGATATTCCTGTTGCTGCGGGCCGTCCCCCACCATCAGCGCCGACAGCGGACGGCCAACGAGCCTTTCGGTTTCGGCGAAAGCTTCCACAAACAGATCGGGACCCTTCAGGTCCCGCATCATGCCGATGTAGAGGAAATCGACCGCGTCCGCCTTCGGCGTGACGGTTTCGAATTCGCGGTCGTCGATACCGTTGTAGATGAGCTGACTTCGCTCGCGCGGCAGGCCGACCTTTGCGAAGTAGGTCTGGCGTTCGAAGTCGCAGACAAAGACGAGTGCGTCCGTCAGGCGTTCCTGAAACCGCTCCAGCGGAAAGATGAACCGCCCGCTCATTGAGTTCGAGCGGTAGTGCAGGCTGCCGCCATGCGGCGAATAGAGGCGGGCTACGCGATACCTGTTGACCCGCAGGGCTGAACCGATGAGCCGGGCAATGGCGCCACCCTTGGCGCCGTGCCCATGCAACACATCCGGTCGCAAACTTCTGATTTCCTTGTAGCCGCGCCACAGGGATGAAAAATCCGAGACGCCTACAGAGCGGCTGATCGGCATTCGCACGAGGCCGAGCGCCAGATAGGGGCGTATTTCGTCGAAAAGCCGGTCTTCGTGGCTGCCGCCGGTGGTGCTGTCGCACAGGATGCCGACCTCATGGCCGGCATTGGCGTGGGCTTCGGCCAGATCGCGCACGTGTCGGAATATGCCGCCGACCGGCGACCTGAAGCAGTGAATGATGCGCAAGGGACGCTGCTGCTGCATCGAGGTCAGAACAGGCGTTCGCGGACATAAATGGTGTCACCGGCGAGCACCGCGTCGGTGATCGGCACTCGGCCGGTGATGATCCGGCCGTTGATCTTGCGGGTAATGTCGGCATTCGACTGGTTGGCGCGCGGCGTGAAGCCGCCGGCGACCGCGATGGCGTTCTGAACGGTCATTCCCGGCACATAGGCATACTGGCCGGCCTGGCCGACTTCGCCCATGATGAAGACGGACCGGTAGCGATCGACCTCGATCGTCACGTCCGGATCGCGCAGGTAGCCCTGTTTCAGCTTCGCTGCGATCATGCCCTCGAGCTCGGGCAGGGTCCTGCCGCGGGAAGCGACCGTTCCGATCAGCGGGAAGGCGAGGTAGCCGGCCTGGTCGACCGTGTAGGTGCCGCTGAGGCCGGCCTGTTCGAACACGTTGATGCGCAGGCGGTCGCCGCTGTCGAGCCGATAGGGCTGGATCGTGGCTTCGCTGAAAGCCTTCGGCGCCGGCTGATAGCTGGTGCAGCCGCTCAGCAATATCGACAGCGCTGCCGCCGTGATAGCGAGACCTGTCCTGATACCTGCGGTTGACATGCTGCGTACGGGCTCCGGAAACGACGACCTTTTGCGACGTTATCGATCCGTTAGGGTTAATACCCGGTAAACTCGCGGTAGAATTTTCAACGGCCCGGACGTCTCGGGTGGCGCCTTTATCGTCCGCAAGTTGATTGCATTAACCCTTGCGTTACCATGTTCCTTTACCGTCCGGCGAGATTTGAAGGTGCGGAGCCAGTAGCATGTCGGGAAGCGGCAGCGGACAACAGGATGTGGATATCGACCTCGGCGGCCTTTTTCGCGCCGTCTGGGATCGGCGCGTCAAGGTGCTGCTTGCCACGGTCTGCGTCGCGGCGCTCGCTTTCAGCGCCGCCAAGATGGTTTCGCCCGACTATCAGAGCGAAACCCGCGTCCTGATCGAATCGCGCGAGCCGGAATTCAGCGGTCCCAATCAGGCGTCGCAGGCCGGAGCCGACCGCGTCTTCGACGAATCCGGTATCCTCAGCCAGGTGCAGGTGCTTCGGTCCGCCGATCTGATCAAACAGGTCGCGCGCAACATGAAGCTCTATGAGCTCAAGGAATTCGATCCGTCGTCCGCCCCTTCAGCGCTGTCCGACCTGCTTGTCATGCTCGGCCTGAAGAAGAACCCGCTGGAACTGCCGCCCGAGGAGAGGGTGCTCAACGAGTTCAATTCCAAGCTCCAGGTCTATCAGGTGGAAAAATCGCGGGTTATCGCGATCGCCTTCACCTCCAAGGACCGAAAGCTTGCCGCCGCCGTTCCCAATGAAATGGCCAAGGTATTCCTTGCGCTGCAGAGCGGCGCGAAACTCGATACCAACTCCGAGGCGACCCGCTGGCTCGAACCCGAGATCGCCAATCTGCGCGAAAAGGTCCGGGACGCCGAAGCGAAGGTGGCTGCCTATCGCGCCTCGTCCGATCTTCTGCCGACAGGCGAGACCACCAACTTCGCGACGCGTCAGTTGACCGACATCTCGACCGAACTGACGCGCGTTCGCGGCGAGCGTGCAAACGCCGAGGCGCGTGCTGCCGGCGTACGCTCGGCGCTGGCAAGCGGCCGGGCCCCCGATACGATTACCGATGTCGCCGGATCGCAGATGATCCAGCGACTGAAGGAGGCCGAAGCGAACCTGCAGGCGCAGGTGGCGGATCTGTCGACGACCCTGCTTGACGGCCATCCGCGCCTGAAGGCGCTGAAGTCACAGCTCGAGGGGATTCGCGGGCAGATCCGCACGGAAACCCGCAAGGTGCTGACGAGCCTTGAGAACGAAGCCAAAGTCGGTGAACTGCGCGAGCAGCAGCTTACCCAGCAGCTGAATGCCGTGAAGGCCCAGTCGGCCCAGGCTGGCGAGGAAGAGGTCGGCCTGCGGGCGCTGGAGCGCGAGGCAACCTCGCAGCGGCAATTGCTCGAAACCTATCTCGCCCGCTACCGCGAGGCGACGTCGCGCACGGTCGAAAATGCGACGCCGGCAGATGCGCGCGTGATTTCAACCGCCGTGGTCCCGACCGGCGCAAGCTTCCCGAAAGTCATGCCGATCACCATCGTCGCAGCGCTTGCGACATTCCTTTTGAGCTGTATCGGGATCATGCTCGCGGAGCTCTTCAGCGGCCGCGCGCTGAGACCTGTCTCGTCGACAGCGACCCGGGAACAGCGGCCGGCGCGTGCGCGCCCGGCGATCGCTGCAAGCGCGCTGGACACACCGGTTGACGCGACCGGACCCGCCGCATTCGAGCCGGTTCAAGACACCGACGAAACAGTGGATCTGCTGTCGAACCCGCCCGCTGCGCCGGTCGTGGCGGATGCGGACGAGACGACTTCCAGCGAACCGGATTTTTCGATCGAGGCGGTGGCGGAGCACCTGCGCGCCACCGGCGTGCGGATCGCGATTTCGGTTTCGCCCGGCGGCGACGAAGGTTCCACCGCGACCGTCATGCTGGCGCGGTTGCTGGCCGAAGACGAGTTGAAGGTCGTGCTGATCGACCTGACCGGCTCTGCCTGCCCGACCCGCCTGATGGCGCGCTCGGCGCAGCTTCCGGGCATCACCAATCTGTTGGCGGGAGAGGTGCCGTTCACCGACACCATCCACGCGGATCGCTTCTCCGAGGCGCATATCATTCCCCAGGGCGACGCCGATCCGCGGCAGGCGATGCGCGGCATCGAGCGGCTGAAGATGATCATCGACGCTCTCACCAACGCCTACGATCTCGTGCTGGTCGAATGCGGGCCGGCCGACGAAACGGCGGTCGAGAAAATCGCCGGTCGCGACGGCGCGGAAATCATCCTGTCGGCGCCCTCGGTCAGTGACGAGCGCATCGTCGAAGTGCTGAGCGATTTCGGAGCGGCGGGCTATCGCGACATCGTCTTGATGACGGGGCAGGTGGAACCGGATCCGAACTACCCCGACCGTGACGCGGCCTGATCAAACGCCTGACGCCCGTCTGTCACAGCAAGCCGGCTGAAAGCGCCTCCGTTTCAGTCGGGCGCTGCGTCTGAGCTTCTGGACTGTCGGAGCCGCCTTGCCCGCTGAATGCCGCCGTAGATGGACTTGTTGGCCTTGACTGCCCGTTTCGCCCGCACCACGACATGGTGGCGGAGGCCCGCCAGATGGCCGGCAAAGCTCACGGGCAGGACGATGTCGCTGAGCGGCGTTTCGATCGTGCACCAGGAACGCTTGTAGGGCTGATCGCCGACCCCGAAGTCGAACAGGCGAATCCCCTCGGCCGAAAGGCGTTCGATCATCCGGTAGAATAGCAGCTCCCCGGGGCTTGCGTCGCCGGCGAGCGCTTCGTCGATCGACCCGAACTGGCAGATGACGTGGTCGCCCTTCTTCGACAGGCCGGCCACGGCGACAACCCGTCCATCATGTGCGCCCCTGAGGCAGATGGCGTTGAGTTCCATCAGGGGGGCGCCGCCGTCCTGTTGCGCCGCAAGCGCATGGAAAAAGGCACGGGTCTCAGGTTCCTGGAAGACATCCGGAAGGCCAAGGGTTGCAAAGCGGGCCGCCTTCTGACGGAAGAACGTATCGAGCAGAGACCTTGCCTCATCGACGGTGCTTGCAACGACGTAGTCGTAGCCGCCCATCTCCGCCAGCCTCCGTTCGGAGATGCGCATCTTCTTGCGGCGACGCTTCGCGTTGATCTGCGCGAGCGTTTTCTCAATGCTGCCGAGAAGCGGAAGCTGAAAGGAGGGGTTCGGGTTGGGGGCATCCGCAAGCGTGGCGAGCGGGCCGACGCGACCACGCCAGATGGAAGGCATCCGGTCGAGCATGACGACATCGGCGAGGCCACGCAGCGCCTTCCGGATCTCGTTGGCAAGGGTCGCGGCAAGCGCCGGCGTCGTCACGGCCGAGGCGTTCTCGGCAAACAGAGCGGTGTTGAGGTTGCTGTGTTCCGTTCCGATCAGGCGGGCGGTTCTGAACAGCCGTCCATGTTTGAGCTCGAGCGGCAGGATGAGAAAGAGCTCGCCGTCGAGCGTGACGTGCAAAACCACCAGGTCGCTGCCATGCGTCTTTACCCAGGTGCTGCACCAGTCGTAGGCGTGATGGAGAGAGTTGCCGGCAAGACCGTCGAGCAAGCGCCAGTCGGCCTCGATCGGCTCCAGCTGGCGATGAACGGAGACTTCGAAGCGCGCGACGGCGTCGGCCGGACCGGCACGCATGGACGAGGGCGCGCGGCGGTTGCCGGGGCTGTCCATGGTAACATCCGAGTTCGTCATCGAAGGCGCCGTCCGGTCCCTGTTGCGGAGCGATTGAAGCGCAAAGCCGCTACGATCCATTTAATTCGAGAGTGCTTATCAAGGCGCTTGAGAAGAACCGGAGAACGCGGTTAGCAAAGCATGAAGCGATGCGGCCCGCAGTCGGCCTGCGGTCAATCAAGGAAACCGGTGGCGAGCGCCTTTGCCCATTCCAGGCGATTGCGACTTTCGGCAAGCCGCGACATCGCCATCCAATCGTAGGGAACGCTTCGGAAGGTAACGCTCCAGCCGCTCGCCGCCTTTTCGATGATGGCGTAGCGCGCGTCCGGAGAACCCGCCTCGACCTTGTGCGGCACCGGCCGGTCGTCGTCATAGCCGGGGCAGCCGACGCTGCCGGGATTGACGACAAGGCGACCGTCGGACAGGCGCACAGCGCGCTGGATATGGGTGTGTCCGCACAGGATCACCGGATAGTCGATGCCGGCGGCTCCCGCCTCGATCGCCGAACGCGGCGCCATGTGCACGGTGCCGTCAGCCGTCAACGCCTCCAGCCAGTAGGTCTCGTCATCCGTCGGCGTCGCATGGCAAAGGAAAAACGTGTCGTGGTGGACATGCGCCACGGGCAGGGTGGCAAGCCATTCGCGATGCTGCGGCTGCAATTGATCGTAGGCGGCACGATCCGACAAGCCCAGCTCGCGGGGATCGATGGTCAGCAGATACCGATCGTGATTGCCACGGATCGACAGGATCTCCCGCTCGATCAGGATGTCGGCAGTGCGCGCCGCATTGAGGGGTCCACTGACGTGATCGCCAAGATTGACGATGTCGGTGATTCCGAGCCCATCGATATCGGCAAGCACCGCTTCGAGCGCCAGATCGTTGCCATGGATATCCGCAATCACTGCAAGTCGCATGGGCGTCTCCTGGACTGGCCGCTCAGCCGGATCAGCGATCGCGCGCCGGCTTTTCCATCCATTTGATAATCAGCATCGCCGGCAATATCCAGAGCAGACCAGTGAAGAAGAAGTAGGCCAGATGCATCCACCAGGGGGCGGCGCCGAGCAGCAGCGATGCGAAGGTGACGGCCGCCAGCGCATAGACGACGACGAGGATGATGATCAGGATCGTGCCGATCAGCTTTCTGAGGCGTACGGGCATTTCACTTCTTTCAGATGGCTCAAGGTCGGCGCGGATGGTCCGCGACGGCATGCCGCAAAGGTTTCGGCCTTGTTTTGCATGCCGCTCTGGTGCAAATCAACGGCTTTCCTGAAGGTGCGACCGTTGATCCGTCCGGTCGCGCCGCCGAACCCTGCGAAATCAGAGGGACAATGATGGCCGGCGTCGACATGGCGACAGAACAGATGCTTCGAAACGAGATCGGCAAGACCGACCGCAACAGGCGGCAGATCCGCGGCTGGCTTGCCGTCGTGCTCTTCACCCTGTTTGCGCTGGTGCTCGTCGGCGGCGCCACGCGGCTGACCGAATCCGGCCTCTCGATTACGGAATGGAAGCCGATCCACGGGGTGATCCCGCCGCTTTCGGCAACGGAATGGGAGGAAGAGTTCCAGCTCTACCAGCGCATTCCGCAGTATCAGCAGATGAACAGTGAGATGACGGTCGAGCAATTCAAGACCATCTTCTGGTGGGAATGGGCGCATCGACTGCTGGCGCGCACCATCGGCCTGATTTTCGCGCTGCCGCTCGCCTTCTTCTGGCTGACCGGTCGCGTCGAGCGCCGGCTGCGCCTGCCGCTTCTCGGCATCCTCGCCCTTGGGGGCTTCCAGGGCTTCATCGGCTGGTGGATGGTTTCGTCCGGCCTGGTCGAGCGCACCGAAGTCAGCCAGTACCGGCTGGCAACGCATCTGGTCATCGCCTGTCTGATCTTCGCCGCCTGCATGTGGATCTTTCGCGCGCTCAGTCCGCATTCGAACGAAGCCGCGCCGACGGACCGCTCGCGCAAGATGGCCATGATCATTGCCATCTTCAGCCTGTTCCAGATCTATCTCGGCGCGCTGGTCGCCGGCCTCGACGCCGGATTCAGCTACAACACCTGGCCGTTGATGGATGGCGCGATCATCCCGCAGGACCTGTTCTTGCAGCAGCCCTGGTGGATCAACCTCTTCGAGAACCCGAAGACGGTGCAGTTCGTTCACCGCATCGGCGCCTATGTGCTGTTCGCTTTTGCGTTGATGCATATGATCGCGTCGCTGAGGGCGGCACCCGAAACCACCCATGCGCGCCGCGCTGTGCTCCTGTTCCTGCTCGTCTCGGTTCAGGCCGTGATCGGCATCACCACGCTGGTGCTGCAGGTGCCGGTCGTCTGGGGCGTGGCGCATCAGGGTGGTGCGCTTGTCGTGCTTGGTTTCGCCATTGCCCACTGGCGCGGCTTCTATGGCCAATACCCGCGGCCGACGTCAATCGAGTATCGCGACTGACGCCTGCACGAAGTCAAAAAGAAAGACCCCGGCGATCGCCTCGCCGGGGTCTTTTCATTTTCAGGCTGCAGCGCCGCGCGCCGATCAGGCCGACAACATCAGGTCCATGTTCTGGACGGCGGCACCCGAAGCGCCCTTGCCGAGATTGTCGAGCAGGGCGACGAGGTTGACATGATTGCCGCCGCTCGTGCCGAAGACGAACAGCTTCATCGTGTCCTTGCCGGCGAGTTCCGTCGCGTCGATGCGGGCAGCCTTTTCGCTTGTCGCAAGCGGCACGACCTCAACGATCGACTGGCCGGCATAGTGTTCGACGAGGGCGGCGTGGATCGTCTCCAGCGTGGCGCCCGCGGCGAGGTCTTCGAGATAGAGCGGGACCTGGACGATCATGCCTTGCGCAAACTTGCCGACCGAGGGGGCGAAGACCGGCGCACGATCGAGCAGACCGTGCATCTTCATCTCGGGCACATGCTTGTGCTTGAGCGTCAGGCCGTAGAGGAAGTGCGGCGCGCTGATGTGGTCCGGATTGGTCTCGTCTTCCATCTGGGCGATCATCTGCTTGCCGCCGCCGGTATAGCCGGAGACCGCATTGACCGTCACCGGATAGCCGTCCGGCAGGATGCCGGCCTGGCGCAACGGTCGGATAACCCCGATGGCACCCGTCGGATAGCAGCCGGGATTGGCGACATGGCGCGCGTCACGGATCTTGGCCGGCTGGGCATTGTCCATTTCGGCAAAGCCGTAGGCCCAATCGGGCGCGATCCGGTGCGCGGTCGAGGTGTCGATGGTCCGCACCTTGTTGTTGCCCGAGACCATGGAAACCGCCTCACGCGAGGCGTCGTCCGGCAGGCACAGGATGGCAATGTCGGCCTCGTTCAGGAGATCTTCGCGCATCGCGGCGTTGCGTCGTTCCGCTTCCGGGATGGAAAGCAGTTCGAGATCGCTACGGCCGGCCATGCGCGTGCGGATCTGCAGGCCCGTGGTGCCGTGTTCGCCATCGATGAAGATCTTCGGTTTCATGATTTTCCCGTTCTTCCAAAAGGTTACGAGCTGTCGCGGAATCAATCTGACACAGATTTGATTCAGTTTCTCAACACGGCGTTCCGCGCGGACGCGATGTAGGCGTTGCCGTGGAGGTGTTCATATATAAGCAGCGGCGGTGGCCCGCAACCGTGCGGGTGACCGCGGGCGCCGCATCGCCCGCGCCGACGTCGCCGTCGCATGGTTAACCACAACTTAAGATTTGCAACTCAGCGGTTGTGTTGCTGCGCCCAATTCTGCATCTGGAGCCCTGTCACAAAACTGTCATGCAGGAGCTGCGGATTGAAGAAACTGATGACCCGGATCGGCGCCGTGCTTCGGCATCCGCTGTCGGTCTCGCTGGCATTCCCGCCGCTGCTTCTGGCCTTGCATTCTTTCGATACGCGCTGGCGGTTCTTGCCTTTTCTGGTCCTGATCACACTTGCCATCGCCGCCGTTTTCTTCCTGTTTTCGCGCCGCGCGAGCTTTTCGCTCTGGGCCGCAGGAACCATGGTGTTGCTGATCGCGGCGATGTCGGAGGTCAAATTCCACCTGAAGGGTTTTTCCCTGCACGTCTTCGATTTCGCCTTCACCGGCTTCGACCGATCGGCGCTTTCCTTTCTGGCCGGCTCCTATTTCCAGGTGCTGATTGCGGGCATCGCGGCTTCGGCAGTGGCGCTCGCGTTTCTCGTCGTCGCATTTCGTGGCGATCGCCTGTCCTCGTGCTCTTTCGGCCTGCGCGCCGGCCTGCTTTTCGTCGCTTCAGCCGGTGTCGTCGCACTCTATCCCGACAACGGGGATGAGCCGGACTATATTCACTACATTTCCGGCTACGATGCTTCGTCCTTTTTCGTGTCGCTCGGCCACCTCGAATTTCCGCTCGGACGTATCGTTCTTGCTGACCAGCTCGATACCGTCGAGACGAAGGGAAGCCTCAGCGACGACGTCAGTTGCGGCGGCGATTCGAGCAAGCCCGACCTCTTCGTCGTTCTGAGCGAGAGCCAAACCAACCCGAGCTATTTCCCGCAGGTGCGTGTTCCCAACTGGATGGCTGCGGCGTTCCAATCGCAGGATGGCCATGTGTATCCGCTGCAGGTTGAGACGTTCGGGGGCGGCACCTGGGTCACGAATTTTTCTGTCATGACCGGGCTGTCGGGAGCGGACTTTGGCTGGCAAAGTCCCTATGTCACGCAAATTCTCGAGGGCAGGGTCAAGGCAAGCCTGCCCGATCTCCTGGCACGATGCGGCTATCGCACCGTCGCGGTGATCCCGATGCAGGCGAGTTTCGTCAACGAGGGGCCGTTCCTGCGTTCGATCGGTTTTCAGGAGATCGTCGATTTCGATGCGATGAAGCCGGAATCGCATTTTGTTCGCGATCGCTTCTATTTCGATGCCGTCGAGCGGATCGTCCGCGAGCATCGCGCGAGGGATGGGCGCCCGCTGTTCATCGCCATGCAGACGCTCTTTCCCCACGGTCCTTATGACATGAGCCTCGTGCCTGAGGACACATTGCCCGAGAAGGCCTTCGCTGCGGATGCGCAAGCGAACGAGTATCTGCGCCGTGTGGCGCTCGCCAAGCGGGACTTCCTGGATTTTCGCGCCAAGCGCCAGCAGACGCCCGGTCCGAACGGCACCGTCGTCGTCGATTTCGGCGACCATCAGGCGGTCGCCACCAAGGGCTACCTGTTGGCCGACGCGCCGGCAGGTGGCGTCCTTGCCGACCTGCGGTCGCGGGCCTACAGGACCTATTATTCCGTCCACGCCTATGGGCGCGACATCGACATGCGGCCCTTCGCCATGCCGCTCGATGTCGGCTTCCTTCCGGCCAGCCTGATCGAGGCGGCCGGCCTGCCGAGCTCGCCGACATTCGAGGCGCTGGCACGCCTGCGCGACGCCTGCAGCGGCCGTTATCACGCCTGCGCGGATCGCGGGCTGGTCGACCAGCATCTTCGCCAACGCCAGAATGCCGGGCTGCTCGATCTCGGTTGACGGCAAACGTTCAGCGCAGCGTCGAGCGCTCCGCCAGCTTCTCCGCGTGCAGCCCCAGCATGTACATGGCGACGGTCGCGCCGGCGATCGCCGTGATGTCGGCATGGTCGTAGGCGGGCGCCACTTCGACGACGTCACTGCCGACGACCGTGAGCGCACCGAGCTTGCGCAACACCGACAGGATCTTGGCGCTCGACGGGCCGCCGGCAACCGGCGTGCCGGTTCCGGGTGCATAGGCAGGGTCGAGGCAGTCGATGTCGAAGGTGAGGTACGCCTTGCGCTCGCCGACCTGCCGGATGATCGTCTCGGCGATGTCCGTAGCGCTCATCTCCTCGACGTCGTAGCCGTAGAGGATGCGGATGCCGCAATCCTCCGGCGCATGGGTGCGGATGCCGATCTGGATTGAGGCATCCGTGTCGATCAGGCCCTCGCGCGCGGCACGGCCGACAAACGAGCCGTGATCGATCCGCCCGCGCTCGTCCGACCAGGTGTCCTGGTGGGCGTCGAACTGGACGAGGGCGAGGGGGCCGTGGATGGCGGCATGCGCCTTGAGGATCGGGTAGGTGACGAAGTGGTCGCCGCCAAGCGTCTGCAGATAGGCTCCGCTCTTGATGACTTTCGCTGCCTCGCGCTCGATCGTCGCCGGTGTCTTTTGATGATTGCCGTAGTCGAGCAGGCAGTCGCCATAGTCGATCGTCGCCATCTGCGAGAAGAGGTCGCGCTCGAACGGGTATTGCGGGTCATTGTCGAAGATCGCCGAAGCGCGGCGGATTGCCTGAGGTCCGAAACGGGCGCCGGGACGGTTGGACGTAGCGGCATCGAAGGGAATGCCCCAGACGACGGCGTCTACGCCCTTCAGTTGCTTGGAGTACTTGCGCCGCATGAAGGAGAGGATGCCGGCATGGGTCGGGTCTGATGCTGCCGATGTGAGCGAGCGCGCAGTCAGCGCATGATCGATCGTCCTGTTGGCCATGTCCCGCCTCTTGCTGGGGCGGATGCCGGCGCGTTTGGCCAGCCAATCCGCTCTACTTCTCGTGGCGAGACGTTGGACAATCGTCGCCGGCAAGGCAAGGCCCTGCCGGCTGATTCTTCGGCAATTACGAGGCTTTGGCTTCGTAAGTCGGGGCAAAGTCGCCGAGCGCCTTGGCCTCGGTGATGCGCGCGGCGATGTCCTCTTCGATGATCGTTTCGAGCTGGGCGAAACTGTCGATCACATAATAGATCGGCTGCACGATGTCGATGCGATAGGGCGTTCTGAGAACGGTCATCAGGTCGAACGGCCGGAACTCGATGCCGGATGCTTCCATGGCGTTTCGGGTTTCGCTCGGTGACGATACGATGCCGGCGCCGTAGCAGCGGCGGCCATTCGGCGTGTTGATCAGGCCGAACTCGACGGTGAACCAGAAGATCCGGAACATGTGCCACGAATAGCCCTTGCCGAGCGAGACGGCTTTTTCGCCGAAGCGGCGGACGAAATTGGCGTAGCTCTGGTTGGTCAGGAGCGGGCAGTGGCCGAAGACCTCGTGGAAGATATCGGGCTCTTCGATGTAATCGATATGCTCGCGGCGGCGGATGAAGGTGGCCAGCGGAAACTTGCCCTCAGACAGGAGCTCATAGAAGCGCGAAGGCGGTATGAGCGCCGGAACACCCTCGACGCCGAAGCCGGTGGTCTCGGTCAGGCGTCGGTTGACGTCGTTCAACTGCGGCACGTGATGCGGCCCGAGGTCGAGCGTGCGCGCACCTTCCAGGTATTCGTCGCAGGCCTTGTCGGCGAGAAGCTTCATCTGCCGCTGATAGAGCTCGCCCCAGATCGCATCTTCTTCCGGGGTGTAAAGATAGGTGCCGTCCGGTTCCGGCAATTTCGCAGTGTAGGTGCTTTCCTTGGTCATGACGCCTCCTCAGTCGTCCGAACAAATCTCCTGTTGCAATTGTATCGCGGATGGCGCGAGTATTTGTTCCACAGTTGCCAGGTGGAAGCCTGATAGCGGGAGGAAATTTCGTAATGCCGTCCGATGTGAAAGAAAATCTTCAGCCCGTTCGAAGGCTTCTAAGACTGATTCAGGCCGACAGCGGCCAATCCTTGTCCGATCTCGCCGAAAGGGCCGGCATGTCGCAAAGCTCGGCGTGGCGGCGGCTGCAGGAACTGGAGGCTGAGGGGGTGATCCGCAAGCGCGTCGCCCTACTCGATCCGGCGAAGCTCGATCTGAAGCTCTGTATCATTGCGCACGTGACGCTCGAGGATCACCACGACGAGGCGATCGCCGCCTTCTCGGCCGTCGTGCGCGACCGGCCGGAAATCATGGAGTGCTACGCGCTGTCGGGCACGTTCGACTACATGCTGAAGATCCGCGCCAACGACGTCGAAAGCTATGATGCCTTCATGACGCGCTATCTGATGCGCAACCCGCACGTGCGCACGGTGGTGTCGAGCTTCGTCCTGCGCGAACTCAAGTCGACCACGGAACTGCCGATCTAGAACCGAGCGAGGAACGGCACGGTCCTAGGACCGTTCGAACCCGTATTGCCGTTCGATCTTGCCGACGCGGACCTGGTAGTCTTCATACCAGCGTTCGCGTCCGAGGCGCTGCGCGGTCAGGTGTCGGACATTGCTTTTCCACGCGGCGATGCTTTCCTCGTCGCTCCAATAGGAATTGGTGATGCCGAAGCCATCGCCGCCGCGGATGCTTTCCAGTCCGAGAAATCCGGGCTGCTCGCGCGCGAGCCGTTCCATCTCGTCGCCCATGTTGTCGTAGCCGTGGTCACCGGCCGTCCTGCGTGAGGAGAAGGTCACGATGTAGTAGGGCGGTTCAGGGGTCTGGACGACGGGGGAGCTTGTCATGCGATGCCTCGGAAGGTCTCAGTTGCGGCGCTGTCGATTCGTGCGGGCACAATAACAAAAAAAGGCGGAGCATAGCCCCGCCTTTCCAAGTGTCGCAGTTGGAAGCGATTAACGCTTCGAGAACTGGAACGAACGACGTGCCTTCGCACGGCCGTACTTCTTACGCTCGACCACGCGGCTGTCGCGGGTGAGGAAGCCACCGCGCTTCAGAACCGAGCGCAGGCCCGGCTCGAAGTAGGTGAGTGCCTTCGAGATGCCGTGACGAACGGCACCGGCCTGGCCGGAGAGACCACCACCGGCTACGGTCGCGTCGATGTCGAACTGACCATCACGGGCAGCAGCGACGATCGGCTGCTGCAGGATCATCTGCAGAACCGGACGGGCGAAGTAGTCGAGGTACGGCTTGCCGTTGATGGTGATCTTGCCCGAGCCGGGCTTGACCCATACGCGGGCAACAGCGTTCTTACGCTTGCCGGTCGCGTAGGAGCGACCCTGGGCGTCGACCTTCTTGACGTGAACCGGAGCAGCCGGTTCCGCGGTCGTGGCGATTTCCTTGAGAGCGGAAAGGTCAGCCATTATCAGGCGCTCCTTGTGTTCTTGCTGTTCAGCTTGGCGACGTCGAGGACGGTCGGCTGCTGTGCTTCATGCGGGTGGTTGGCGCCTGCGTAAACGCGAAGGTTCTTCATCTGGCGACGGCCGAGCGGACCGCGCGGAACCATGCGCTCGACGGCCTTCTCGAGGACGCGCTCCGGGAAGCGGCCTTCGATGATCTGGCGCGCGGTGCGCTCCTTGATGCCGCCGGGGTAGCCGGTGTGCCAGTAGTACTTCTTGTCGGTGTACTTCTTGCCCGTCAGAACTGCCTTCTCGGCGTTGATGACGATGACGTTGTCGCCGTCGTCAACATGCGGGGTGAAGGTAGCTTTGTGCTTGCCGCGCAGGCGGTTTGCGATGAGGGAAGCGAGGCGACCAACAACGAGGCCTTCGGCATCGATGATGATCCACTTCTTCTCCACCTCTGCAGGCTTCTGAACGAAGGTTGCCATATCAAAAACTCTTTCTTTGGACCCGAGCGGCGAACCGCTGGGCGTTTCTTGTTGCTTGGTTTTGACCGGTTTCCCGGACAAAAGAGAAAGCGGCCCTTGAGAGGACCGCGATCTGCGGCAGCTTATACGCAAGTGCGAAACAAGCGTCAAGAACGCCAAATCCGTGACTTGGAAATAAAATATAACAAAAACAACATCTTATTTATGGGGTATTTTGTTACCACAAGTTAGCGCGGCGGAATCGAATAGGTCGCGGTGGCATGCGCGACAAGATCGTCATCGCCGACCTTGACGATCGCAGCATCGAGAACGGCGAGCCGCTTGCCGAGTTTCAGGATCCGGCAGGTGCATTCGAGCGGCTCCGGTTCGGGCTTGCGCAGGAAATTGATGTTGAGGTTGGTGGTGACGGCAAGTGCGATGGGGCCGATATGCGCGATCAGCGCGATATAGGCCGAGACGTCGGCGAGCGCAAAGAGCGTGGGGCCTGAGACCGTGCCGCCAGGGCGGATGTGCCTTTCGTTCGGATCGAGGCGCATGGTGGCAAAACCTGGACCGACCGTGGTGACGTGAAAGACCTTGCCGTCGGTGTGGACCTGCGGGAAGTCGGTGTCGAGAAAACGGTTCAGTTGCTCGACGGTCATGATCGGTTCGATGGTCATGAAGTTTCAGTCCCCTAGATTATCCCTATAGCTGAAACCTGACCGTTGCCGGACGCAAGGCGGAAAAAGGTCTTAGGCGCAACGCGACCGAGACGGCTCTGTCGGGTTGCGCAGCGCACGCGGCCGGCGTACCACCATGCCGAGTTCAAGCCCAAGGAGAATTAGATGGCCGACGTCGTATCGTTCCGGAAAGAGGAGCCGAATGGCCTGCTGCTGCGTGAACGGTCCGGACCGGTGCTGAGGCTCACCCTCAACAACCCGCCGGCCAACGTGCTCTCGATCGCCATGATGGAGGCACTGCATGCCGAGTTTGACGCGGTCTGCCTCGCCAAGGATATCCGGGTCGTTGTGCTTTCAGCGACCGGCAAGCTGTTTTCGGCTGGACACGATCTCAAGGAAATGACCGCGCACCGTCAGGATGACGACCGGGGCAGGGCGTTCTACGAAAAGACGATCCGCCTTGCAGCCGACCTGATGCTGAAGATCAACCGGTTGCCGCAGGCGGTCATCGCCGAAATTGACGGCCTCGCGACCGCCGCCGGTTGCCAGCTGGTCGCCAGCTGCGATCTGGCGATCTGCACGGACAGCTCGACCTTCTGCACGCCCGGCGTCAATATCGGCCTGTTCTGCTCGACGCCGATGGTCGCGGTGTCGCGGGCCGCGCACCGCAAGCAGGCGATGGAGATGCTCTTGACCGGCGAGACCATCGATGCCTCCACCGCCAAGGATTTTGGCCTCGTCAACCGCATCGTGCCGCAGCAGTACCTGCGCCAGGTCGTCGACAAATATGCCGCCGTGATCGCCTCGAAGTCGCCTCAGGCGCTGAAGATCGGCAAGGAGGCCTTCTATCGTCAGGCCGAGATGGACCTGCCGGAAGCCTACGACTACGCCGTCAGCGTCATGACCGAGAACATGCTTGCGCGCGACGCCGAAGATGGCATCGGCGCCTTCCTCGGCAAGCGCATGCCGGAATGGAAGGACGACTGACGCTCAGGCAAGCTTCAAAAGCAGCGCGCCGAGCGCGATGACACAGGCAGCCGCAATGCGCCAGACGCTGACCGGCTCCTTCAGGAAGACGACCGAGATCACCACCGCAAACAGGATCGAGGTTTCGCGGAGGGCAGCGACGGTTGCGACCGGCGCCTTGGTCATCGCCCAGAGCGCCAGTCCATAGGCGCCGATCGATCCGGCGCCGCCGATGAGCCCCCGCCACCAATTCTTGTAGACATGGCGGGCGACCGGCTTGATACCGCGCCGGGCAAAAGCCCAGGCAAACAGCAACACAGGCGGCAACAGCGCCATCCACAGCGTGTAGGAAATGGCGTTGCCCGAGACGCGCGCGCCGATGCCGTCGACAAAGGTGTAGCTGGCGATGACGCAGGCGTTGAGCAAGGCGAGAACGATCGCGTGCTTGCCGCCCTTGCGCGACTCGAAGGCAAGCGTCAGCACACCGGCCGAAATCGTCAGGATGCCGATCATCGTGCCGAAGGTGAGCTTTTCGCCGATCAGCACCCCGCTGGTCATCGCGACCAATAACGGTGCTGCTCCACGCATCAGCGGATAGACGAGGCCGATATCGCCGGCGCGATAGGAGGCGGCAACGAGCTGGAAATAGGCGAACTGGAACAGGGCCGAGACCAGAATGTACGGCCAGGCCTCCGGCTTGGGCAAGGGCATGAACGGCAGGAACGGGAGCGCTACCACAGCCGCCCCAAGCGCGATCATCGCCGCATCGAGGGATTTTTCCGAGCCTGCCTTGACGAGCGCATTCCAGGTCGCGTGCAGCAACGCCCCGAAAAGGACGAGCGCAATGACTTCTAATGGCAAGATGGAACCTCGGAAACGATGTGGCGGCTTTCAGACGCTTGTCGCGCCGCCCGACCATAAAAGCAACCGGAAAGTCCTTGATCCGCGCGATAGTCCGCTGTGGCAAGACCGTGAAGCGCAGTTGACTTGCCGGGGCCTGGCATCATTATACGCCCGTTCAATTGGAATGGATGCGAAGCCTTAGATGAACCACGACGCCTATCCGGACTTTTACCTTGCCGACATCCTGCGCGAGACGAAGACGATTGCCCTCGTCGGGGCCTCGCCGAACGCAGAACGGCCGAGCCATCGGGTCATGGCGTTCTTGTTGCGCAAGGGATATCGGGTGATCCCGATCAACCCCGGACATGTCGGCAAGACCATCCAGGGCCAGACGGTGGTTGGCAGGCTTACGGACGTCAAGGAGCCGATCGACATGGTCGATGTGTTCCGTGCCGCCGATGCACTTCCGGCGCTGGTCGACGAGATCCTGGCGCTTGATGCGCTGCCGAAGGCGATATGGGGGCAGCTTTCCGTTCGTCACGACGGCGCTGCCGCGAAGGCCGAAGCCGCCGGCATCAAGGTCGTCATGGATCGCTGTCCGGCCATCGAGTACCCCCGCCTGATCGGCTGATCGAGGTTGCTGCGGCGGACCTTCGCTCGCCGCAACTGCCGGTATCGCAAAAACCTCTTTGACCACACGCGGCGGCTCTGGAATAGTGCCGCGACTTTTGCGCTTGGCGTGAAGGTGCGATGCGGATTACGCAAAGATTCAAGGTGATAGGGCGCTCAGGCGGTACTGAGGGTGCGCCGTGCCCTGGTCATGGGAGGGATAAGATGACGAAAGACAATCCTGGCTTCAATACACTCGCCATCCACGCAGGCGCACAACCGGATCCGACGACGGGCGCGCGGGCAACACCGATTTATCAGACGACGAGTTTCGTCTTCAACGATACGGATCACGCAGCAGCACTCTTCGGCCTGCAGCAGTTCGGCAATATCTACACCCGTATCATGAACCCGACGCAGGCGGTGCTCGAAGAGCGAATTGCCGCGCTCGAGGGCGGCACGGCTGCGCTCGCGGTTGCCTCGGGGCATGCCGCTCAGCTGCTGGTCTTCCACACGATCATGAGCCCGGGCGACAATTTCGTCGCCGCCAACCGGCTCTACGGCGGTTCGGTCAACCAGTTCGGCCACGCCTTCAAGTCCTTCGACTGGCAGGTGCGCTGGGCCGATCCAAGCGATCCGGCCTCGTTCGAAGCGAAGATCGACGGTCGCACCAAGGCAATCTTTATCGAAAGCCTTGCCAATCCCGGCGGCACCTTCGTCGATATCGCCGCGATCGCCGAGGTTGCGCGCAAGCACGGGGTGCCGCTGATCGTCGACAACACCATGGCGACGCCGTACCTGTTGCGGCCACTGGAGCACGGCGCCGATATCGTCGTGCATTCGCTGACCAAATTCATCGGCGGCCACGGCAATTCGATGGGCGGCGTGATCGTCGATGGCGGCACCTTCGACTGGTCGAAGTCGGGCAAGTATCCGATGCTGTCGGAGCCGCGTCCGGAATATGCCGGCGTCCTGCTGCACCAGACCTTCGGCAGCATCGCCTTCGCCATTGCCTGCCGCGTGCTGGGCCTGCGCGATTTCGGGCCGGCGATCTCGCCGTTCAACGCCTTCATGCTCGTCACCGGCTCGGAGACCCTGCCGCTGCGCATGCAGCGCCATTGCGACAATGCGCTTGCCGTCGCCAGGTGGCTGAAGACGAACGATAAGGTCTCCTGGGTCAATTACGCCGGGCTTGAAGACAACCCAAATCACGCCCTGCAGAAGCGCTATTCGCCAAAGGGCGCCGGTGCCGTCTTCACCTTCGGCCTCAAGGGCGGCTACGAAGCCGGCAAGCGCTTCGTCGAGGGCCTTGAGATGTTCTCGCATCTCGCCAACATCGGCGACACGCGCTCGCTCGTCATTCACCCGGCCTCGACGACCCATCGGCAACTGACGCCCGAGCAGCAGGTCGCGGCCGGTGCCGGCCCTGACGTCGTTCGCCTTTCGGTCGGCATCGAGGACGTCTCCGACATCATCGCCGATCTCGAGCAGTCGCTGGGCAAGCTCTGAAAAGCCTCTGGCTGACGAAGTTCATGGACTTTTTTCCTTCAGTGCGTCCGCTCCGGCGGACGCGCTTCGGTGGCTCATGCTTCAATTCACGAAGTATCTCGTGTGGATCTTTTTATGCGGAAGTTCGGCGATGACCGCCTATGTACTTTACAGCGACCGGTCAGGAAGATGGGAAACCACTGATCTTTCGAGGTTTGAGCGCCGTGCCTACTGGGGTGAAAGAGGTCGATTTTGCGAACCGGGTCGTGGTCCTTTGGCGTTATAGCTCGCCGACGAACGGAATGCCCGATGCGGAAACCAACAACGCTCACATCGCCTTCGAAGACGCTTTGGAAGAGTTGGATGTAAACGGCGCGGGTCGCCTAGTGCTGGTCGTTACCGGAAATCAGCGCAAGGAATGGTATTGGTATGTCAAGGATTTTGACGGCTGGATGGTGCAGTTCAATTAGAGATTGAAGGGACAGCCGTATTCAATCCAAATATCACATAGCTACGAGCCGGCTTGGACACTGTACAAGGACTTCATGGCCAGCCTAAGTGCCCCCTGAAGCGACAAAACGACAGAATCGTTTGATATCAAGGACAGCACCGTCGAAGGTGCAAGACGATCGTAAACCTCGCACAGGCTGAGCGGAGAAGCCCTCGCCGTTAGGGTGCCCAATGACCAAAATGCAGAAGTTCGATTTGTCCTCCGTCGAGCCGGAGGAGGGAACGCCCGCCGCCGAACGGCTGATATCGGGTGCGCCGCAGTTCAGGACCTGGAACCTGGAGGAGGCCGAAGGCGGCCTCTATGCCGGCGTCTGGGAAGCGACGCCCGGCAAGTGGCGGATCGTCTACGAGGAGTGGGAGTACTTCCACATCATCTCCGGCTACTCGATCGTCACGCAGGATGGCGGTGAGGCGGCACATCTGAAAGCCGGCGACAGCATGATCCTGCGACCGGGTTTCGAAGGCACCTGGGAAGTGGTGGAGACCACCCGCAAGGACTACGTTATCCGGCTGTAAGCCGGTCGGGGCCTTCGGTTCCGGAACTCAGCAACTCACCAGACCAGATCAAGTCGCTCCAGGCCGTGGAAATGAAACGCGTCCTTGACCTCGGGCTCGTTCTTCAGCCGCATGCGCGGCAGGCGCTGAAAGAGGATCGGCAGCGCCAGGTTGAGCTCCAGTCGCGCGAGGGGTGCGCCGATGCAAAAATGCAGGCCGGCGCCGAAGGAGACGTTGGCGCCTTCGTCCCGGCCCGGCCGGAAGCGGTTCGGATCGCTGAATTTTTTCGGGTCGACGTTGGCCGCTCCAAGCAGCAGTCCGATCTTGTCGCCCTTTCGAAGCGAAATGCCTTCATCGAGTTCGACATCCGATAGCGCGTAGCGCTGGAAAATGTGCAGTGGTGCTGCAAAGCGCAGGCACTCTTCGATCGTCAACGTCGTTGCCGCGTTCGTGACGAACAGGTCTTTCGCTGAATAGCCGGTGTCCAGGATGGTCTTCACGGCATTGCCGATCTGGTGCACGGTTGCTTCGTGTCCGGCGTTGAGGAGCAGCGCGGTGATCGAGACCAGCTCTTCCTCGCTGAGCCGCTCTCCATCCTTCTCCGAGGTAATCATGTGCGTCAGCAGGTCGTCGCCCGGATTGCGTCGCTTGTCCGCGATGATTTCCCTGAGATAGGTGGTGAAATCGGCCGACGCCCTGTTGGCGTCGAGTTCGGTCTCGTGGCTCGGATTGAAGACATACATCCGGACCATGCGATGCGACCAGTCGAGAAGATCGGGTGTGGCTTCGGCCGGAATTCCGAGCATGCGGGCGATGATCGTCACCGGAAGCGTTTCGGCAAAGGCCTTCAGCAACTCGACTTCGCCATCGGCCTCGAAGCCATCGATCAGCGCATGCGAAAGCTGCTCGATGTCCGGACGCAGCTGTTCGATCTGCCTTGAGACGAAGGCGCGATTGACGAGCGTGCGCAGCCGCGTGTGGGCGGGCGGCTCGAGTTCCAGCAGCGAATGCTCCTCCAGTGCATCGAAATCCTTGAGATGCGGCTTCGGCGGGTCCATGCCGAGTTCTTCGCGCGTCGCCACATGCAGGATCTGGCGGCCGAAACGGCGATCGCGCAGAAGCGCGTTCACCTGGTCGTAGCCTGCGAAATACCATTGCTGCCGTTCCTCCCAGAAGAAGGTCGGACATTGCGCGTGGATCTCGGCATAGGCCGCAAGTGGCGCGCGGAAGAAAGCCGGATTGCGCGCGTCGATCGAAACGCGCCTCGTGGTGTCGTCGATGGCAAGTGCAGGCATGGTCTGGCTCTTTGCGCAAACGGGTATTGCCTATCTCTACGGGAACCGGGGATCAGCCGGCAAGCGCGGATATCCGGCGTTCCATTCTTGCCGAAGCCGTTGACAGCGCAGGCTTTGGCAGTCACTCTCAGGCCGCTGCATGGGGCGCATCGGCGATCGGCCGAAAGGGCAATGCCCACCTACCGGAACAGTCTGTAGTTGCGCCCATGCCAAATCTCGAAAACCTGAAGAAGCAGGCGAAACAGTATCTTAAATGGCACCGCGAAGGGCATTATCCCGTTGCGGCGACGATAAGGTCTGGCTTGCCGCGTTTCCTATCCCTTGATGACGACGCCATTCTCAAGGCCGAGTTCAAGCTCGCCGACGCGCAGGAACTGGTTGCACGTCAAAGCGGATTCGACAGCTGGCAGGCGCTCAAATCGGGAGCACCAGCAATGACCGCGCCATCAAGACCAACCGCATCGCAACCCGTGCTGCAATCGACGGCCGCACAGCTTTTCGTGGCCGACATCAGGGCCGCATGCGACTTTTATTGCGACAAACTCGGCTTTGCCGTCGACTTCGTCTACGGGGAGCCGCCGTTTTACGGCCAGGTTGCCCGAGACCACGCATGCCTCGCCTTGCGCCTGGTTTGCGAACCTGTCTTCGTCGCAGGCATCCGGGAACGGGAACACCTGCTCGCTGCGTCGATCGGCCTCAACTCCGCCAGCGATATCAAGCAGTTGTTCCTCTCCTACCAGGCAGCCGGTGTGCGCTTTCACCAGCCGTTGCGGACAGAGCCTTGGGGGACGCGCACCTTCATCGTGCACGATCCCGACGGCAACCTGGTTCTGTTTGCCGGACCTGGCGACTGAGAGCGGCGCACGATTACCGAAAGCCGCGCCGCCGATGCGGCGCGGTGCCGCGGTCGCAAACAACTTGCCCTGACCTCCCTTTTTCAGTGGCGCCCTGTGACCTATTTGCGCAATGATGCAGGCAGCAGACAGGGAGCGGCATGGCAAAAAACCAGTCCAGTCTATCGGCGGGGATCGTGGCGGCGATCCGCAAGCGGCGTCCCACCGTCGTCCACCGCGAAGCGGCGGTAAGCCGTGGCGACATCGTCATCGCATCCTACAACATCCACAAATGTGTCGGCACCGACGGGCGCTTCGATCCGGGGCGAACGGCCAATGTGATCAGCGAGCTCGGGGCCGACATCGTCGCCTTGCAGGAGGCCGACCAGCGGTTCGGCGAGCGCGCCGGGCTGCTTGACCTGGAGCATCTTCGGCGCGAGGCCCATCTGGTGTCGGTACCGATCTCCGGTTTTTCGACCAAGGGGCATGGCTGGCACGGCAACGTGCTTCTGCTGCGCGAAGGTGCGGTTTCCGACGTGCGGCAACTGAAACTGCCCGGTGTCGAACCGCGTGGCGCGCTCGTCGTCGATCTCGATCTGAAGGTCGGTCCGCTGCGCATCATTGCTGCCCATCTCGGTCTTCTCCGGCATTCGCGTGCCCAGCAGGCGGAAGCGATCCTGGAGGCGGCGGCAGATGCAAACGGGCGGCCGACCTTGCTGATGGGCGATCTCAACGAATGGCGGATGGGCCGGCGGTCGTCGCTGTCGTTCCTCAGTCCGATCTTTGATCCGTCCCATGCGACGGTTGCCAGTTTCCCGTCACGGTTTCCGCTGCTGCCGCTCGATCGCGTGCTCGGCAATCCGCACAATCTGGTGACGTCCGTCGCCGTGCACGATTCTCCGCTTGCGCGGGTTGCCTCCGACCACCTGCCGGTAAAGGCCTCGATCGACCTGAAGGCGGCGCAGCACGAACACCGGGGCAAGCGGGTCGAGGCCGGTCGTTTGGGATCGGTCTGACAGGGGGCGCTGAGTGGGCTTTCGATGGTGTCCTTGGTCCTGATCATCGCGGCCGCCGTCTCCGGCGTCGTCGTGGCGGCTGTCCTCTACATTTATGGCCGGTTCGGACGGCGCCCGCATGGGCCGCCGTCGACGGCCCTTGCCGTGGCGGATGCTGAGACGGAACTCGACCGGATCGTCGCTCCGTCTCTCGCCGATCGACCCGGCGCAAACGGGATCGCGCTCGTCTCCGACAATATCGAAGCCTTCGTGGCACGCGCGCACAGCGCGCGGCGCGCCGGCCGAAGCCTCGATCTGCAGTATTATTACTGGAAGGGTGACCTGGCCGGTCTTCTGCTGGCGCGCGAGATCCTCGCTGCTGCCGATCGGGGCGTGCAGGTGCGGTTGCTGCTCGACGACATCAATGCCGGAATTCACGACCGCATGTGCATCGCGCTCGACGCACATCCCAACATCGATGTCCGGTTGTTCAATCCGAGCAGGGCGCGCACCGATCGTTTTCGTCGCGGCTTCGAGATGGCGATCCGCGCCTTCAGCGCCACCCGTCGCATGCACAACAAGCTTTGGGTGGCCGACGGGCGCGTGGCGATCGCCGGCGGACGCAACATCGGCGATGCCTATTTCGATGCCGCCGAGCTTTCCAACTTTCGCGATCTCGACGTCTGGATGGTCGGGCCGGTCCTGGAGCAGGCGTCGGCGATGTTCGACCGCTACTGGAACAGCGCCTCGGTTCTGCCGATCGCAGCGCTGCGCACGCCGCGCAAACAGTATCTGCCGGCGTTGCGCGAGACGGTCGACGGGCTTGCCCGCACGCCGGCCGGCCGCTTTTACCTCGAGCGCGTCGACAGGGCCGTCGACGAGGCCGGTCTCTACCATGGCACCCGCCAGCTCCATTGGAGTATCGATGTGCGCCTCGCGTCCGATCCGCCGGAAAAAGCGCTGATGCAACGTCGTCAGAACTGGCTTTTGCGCGAGCTCTTCCCGCTGATCGAGGCGACCCGGCGCGATCTCAGAATCATCTCGCCCTACTTCATCCCCGGCGTTGCGGGCACGCGGGAACTTGCAGCCATCGTTTCGCGCGGTGCGCGGGTTTCCGTTTTGACCAACTCGCTCGCCGCGACCGACGTTGCTGCGGTTCACGGCGGTTACGTCAAGTACCGGCGCAAGCTGATCCGGGCCGGCATCGCGCTGTTTGAGCTGAAAGAGCAGGGCGATGTTGCCGACGGACACCGCATGACCCTGTTCGGGCGCCGCAATGCGAGCCTGCACAGCAAGGCTTTTGTCGTCGATGGACTGAACGGCTTCGTCGGCTCGATGAATTTCGATCCGCGCTCCGCCTCGCTCAACACCGAAATGGGCGTGGTGTTTGCCGATGCGGCCCTTGCGGGCGAACTGGCTCTGATGTTCGAGGAGGAGACATCGCCTGCGATCAGCTACCGCCTCGGGATCGACGGTTCGCGCCTTGTCTGGCGAGACCGCGCCAACGGCTCGGAGCGGCTGTTGCGTCATGAGCCGGACGCGAGCCGCACCAGACGGATGATTGCCGGCCTGATCCGCATTCTGCCGATCGAGTCCCAGCTTTAGCGAGCCAAGGCGCAGGTTATCGGCTCGCAAGCCGCATCGCCGATGCCCGCAGGCCGCTGTTCGCCCGAACGCGGCGGCGGATGCCGGTGGAAAAATGTTTCAGCGCCAACCATGTGTGGAGGACGGACAAACTTCGTGCAGGACGGCGCCATCGATTAAGGTTATCGAAGGTTGGCGACTTGAAGTGAAGGGTGTTGACACTCTATGTAGGGACAGAAGGTAAATCCCGTGATTCCCGGTTCGCAAAGGTTTTGCGAGCCCGATTGATGAAGGTTCGATATGAGAAATCCCGTTGATACCGCCCTGGCACTGGTGCCGATGGTTGTTGAGCAGACCAACCGCGGTGAACGTTCCTACGATATCTTTTCGCGCCTTCTGAAGGAGCGCATCATCTTCGTCACCGGCCCGGTCGAAGACCAGATGGCAACGCTCGTCTGCGCCCAGCTTCTTTTCCTCGAAGCGGAAAACCCGAAGAAGGAAATCGCGCTCTACATCAATTCGCCGGGCGGCGTCGTGACGTCGGGCATGGCGATCTACGACACGATGCAGTTCATCAAGCCGGCCGTTTCGACGCTCTGCGTCGGTCAGGCCGCCTCGATGGGTTCGCTGCTCCTGGCCGCCGGCCACAAGGACATGCGTTTTGCCACGCCGAACGCGCGCATCATGGTTCACCAGCCCTCGGGCGGCTTCCAGGGCCAGGCCTCGGATATCGAGCGTCACGCCAAGGACATCCTGAAGATGAAGCGCCGCCTCAACGAGGTCTACGTCAAGCATTGCGGCCGCACCTACGAAGAGGTCGAACAGACGCTCGATCGCGATCATTTCATGAACGCTGACGAAGCTCTGAGCTGGGGCCTCGTCGACAAGGTGCTGACCTCGCGCGAGGAAATCGAAGGCGGCGAACAGGCCTGATAACGCGCTTTTGTGTCGCCGTAGATGTAATTGTGACACAATTGTAATGGCTCAAGGGCTTTATCGTCGGGGTAAAGCCGGTAATATGAACCGTTAATGCTATGTTGGAATCTGACAGCGTAGTGTCCGGTAGGAGTTGGGAGAGTCGTTGCGACCGCGTCGGGCGTTTTGCTCGGTGCGGTGAGTACTCCCGGAAGCCCCGCATGAGGTTGAGCTGCAGGGCAAATTGAGTGGTCCGCGATACTTTATTCTCAAGTGTCCGGCGTGCTGGAAGGAAGTGGAAATGAGCAAGGTCAGCGGAAGCAACGGCGGTGACTCGAAAAATACGCTTTATTGTTCGTTCTGCGGCAAGAGCCAGCACGAAGTCCGCAAGCTGATTGCCGGACCGACGGTCTTCATCTGCGATGAATGCGTCGAACTGTGCATGGACATCATTCGCGAAGAGAACAAGACCTCGATGGTCAAGTCGCGCGACGGTGTGCCGACCCCTCAGGAAATCATCAAGGTCCTCGACGAATACGTCATCGGCCAGCAGCAGGCCAAGCGCATTCTGTCGGTGGCTGTGCACAACCATTACAAGCGCCTCGCGCACGCGGCCAAGGGCAGCGACGTCGAACTGGCGAAGTCGAACATCATGCTCGTCGGCCCGACCGGCTGCGGCAAGACCTATCTCGCCCAGACGCTCGCACGCATCATCGACGTGCCGTTCACGATGGCCGACGCCACGACACTGACCGAGGCCGGTTACGTCGGTGAAGACGTCGAGAACATCATTTTGAAGCTGCTCCAAGCCGCCGACTACAACGTCGAGCGCGCGCAGCGCGGCATTGTCTACATCGACGAAGTCGACAAGATTTCGCGCAAGTCCGACAATCCCTCGATCACCCGCGACGTTTCGGGCGAGGGCGTGCAGCAGGCCCTGCTGAAGATCATGGAAGGCACTGTAGCCTCGGTGCCGCCCCAGGGTGGCCGCAAGCATCCGCAGCAGGAATTCCTGCAGGTCGACACCACGAACATCCTCTTCATCTGCGGCGGTGCGTTTGCCGGCCTCGACAAGATCATCTCCGCCCGTGGCGAGAAGACCTCGATCGGTTTCGGTGCAACGGTTCGCTCGCCGGAAGATCGCCGCGTCGGCGAGGTCCTGCGCGAACTGGAGCCGGAAGATCTCGTCAAGTTCGGCCTGATCCCGGAATTCATCGGCCGCCTGCCGGTCCTGGCGACGCTCGAGGATCTCGACGAGGATGCTCTGATCCAGATCCTGTCGGAGCCGAAGAACGCGCTGATCAAGCAGTACCAGCGCCTGTTCGAGATGGAAGACGTGGAACTGACCTTCCACGAGGACGCGCTGCGCGAGATTGCCCGCCGGGCGATCGTGCGCAAGACCGGCGCCCGCGGCCTTCGCTCGATCATGGAGAAGATCCTGCTCGACACCATGTTCGAGCTGCCGACGCTCGAAGGCGTGCGCGAAGTGGTGATCTCGGACGAGGTGGTCAAGGGTTCGGCCCGGCCGCTCTACATCTACTCGGAACGGTCGGACGAAAAGACCAACGTCTCGGCCTGATCCGATCTGCCATTCCTGAAAGAGCCCGCCCTGTGCGGGCTTTTTCATGTCTGCGCACTTAGCTGTTGAGACAGGCGCGGCCGGGTGCAGATTTCACAATTCGATTGTTGCTAAAGTGTCTCAAACAACGCAATGATGTGACGATTCAATGAAGGACCTTATTGGTTGCGGGTCCCGGGTTTTGTTCTCCGTCGCAAGGTCCGCAACAGCAATAACGCTTAGTCATAAGGCCCCGGCCACGGTTTGTGGATGTCGCGTCAAGCCTTGAAATGGACGCGGTCGCACTCCACTTTCATGTGGACAATATGACAGCCGGGAGTGCCTGAGGGGCTCCCGGGAACGGGCCCGAAATCGGGACGGAAAGGAAATGACATGACGAACAAAACGTCACCGGCGACTGAAAGCGCGACCTACCCGGTCCTGCCGCTCCGCGACATCGTAGTCTTCCCCCACATGATCGTGCCGCTTTTCGTCGGCCGTGAAAAATCGATCCGGGCGCTTGAAGAGGTCATGGGGACGGACAAGCAGATCATGCTGGCCACCCAGATCAACGCCACCGATGACGATCCGGAACCCTCCGCGATCTACGAAGTCGGCACGATCGCCAACGTTCTGCAGCTGCTGAAACTGCCTGACGGCACCGTCAAGGTGCTTGTCGAGGGCCGCGCCCGCGCCAAGATCGACGGCTACACGCCGCGCGAAGAGTTTTACGAGGCATCCGCCCATACGCTGGACGAGCCGACAGAGGATCCGGTCGAGATCGAGGCGCTCAGCCGCTCGGTCGTGTCGGAGTTTGAAAGCTACGTCAAGCTCAACAAGAAGATCTCTCCCGAGGTCGTCGGCGTCGCCAGCCAGATCGAGGACTATTCGAAGCTGGCCGACACGGTCGCCTCGCACCTGTCGATCAAGATCGTCGAGAAGCAGGAAATGCTGGAGACCACCAGCGTGAAGATGCGCCTGGAAAAGGCGCTGGGCTTCATGGAAGGTGAAATCTCCGTCCTGCAGGTGGAAAAGCGCATCCGCTCGCGCGTCAAGCGCCAGATGGAAAAGACCCAGCGCGAGTACTACCTCAACGAACAGATGAAGGCGATCCAGAAGGAGCTCGGCGACGGCGAAGACGGCCGCGACGAGATGGCCGAGATCGAAGAGCGCATCGCCAAGACGAAGCTCTCCAAGGAAGCGCGCGAGAAAGCCGACGCCGAACTGAAGAAGCTGCGCCAGATGAGCCCGATGTCGGCGGAAGCCACGGTCGTGCGCAATTACCTGGATTGGCTGCTCGGCCTGCCCTGGGGCAAGAAGTCGAAGATCAAGACCGACCTCAACCATGCCGAGGAAGTGCTCAACGTCGACCACTTCGGCCTCGACAAGGTCAAGGAGCGCATCGTCGAGTATCTCGCCGTGCAGGCGCGTTCGACCAAGATCAAGGGCCCGATCCTGTGCCTCGTCGGCCCTCCGGGCGTCGGCAAGACGTCGCTTGCCAAGTCGATCGCCAAGGCGACCGGCCGTGAGTACGTGCGCATGGCGCTTGGCGGCGTTCGCGACGAAGCCGAGATCCGTGGCCACCGCCGCACCTATATCGGCTCCATGCCGGGCAAGGTCGTTCAGTCGATGAAGAAGGCGAAGCGGTCCAACCCGCTGTTCCTGCTCGATGAAATCGACAAGATGGGCCAGGATTTCCGCGGCGATCCGTCGTCGGCGCTGCTTGAGGTGCTGGATCCGGAACAGAACTCGACCTTCATGGACCACTACCTGGAAGTCGAATACGACCTGTCCAACGTGATGTTCATCACCACGGCCAACACGCTGAACATTCCGGCGCCGTTGATGGACCGTATGGAAGTGATCCGCATCGCCGGCTACACCGAAGAGGAAAAGCTGGAAATCGCCAAGCGGCACCTGCTGCCGAAGGCGATCCGCGATCACGCGCTGCAGCCGAAGGAGTTCTCGGTGACCGACGGCGCGCTGATGGCGGTCATCCAGACTTACACCCGCGAAGCCGGCGTGCGTAACTTCGAACGCGAGTTGATGAAGCTCGCCCGTAAGGCCGTGACGGAGATCATCAAGGGCAAGACCAAGAAGGTCGAGGTCACTGCGGCCAACATCAACGGCTACCTGGGTGTGCCGCGCTTCCGCCATGGCGAAGCCGAGCGCGACGATCAGGTCGGCGTGGTCACCGGGCTTGCCTGGACCGAGGTCGGCGGCGAGCTGCTGACGATCGAAGGCGTCATGATGCCCGGCAAGGGCCGCATGACGGTTACCGGCAACCTGCGCGACGTGATGAAGGAATCGATTTCTGCAGCGGCCTCCTATGTCCGCTCGCGTGCGATCGACTTCGGCATCGAGCCGCCGCTATTCGACAAGCGTGATATCCACGTGCACGTGCCGGAAGGGGCGACGCCGAAGGATGGTCCGTCGGCTGGTGTCGCGATGGCAACGACGATCGTGTCGATCATGACTGGCATTCCGATCTCCAAGGATGTCGCCATGACCGGTGAGATCACGCTGCGTGGTCGCGTTCTGCCGATCGGTGGTTTGAAGGAGAAGCTCCTGGCGGCTCTCAGAGGCGGCATCAAGAAGGTGCTGATTCCCGAGGAGAATGCCAAGGATCTCGCCGAGATCCCGGACAACGTGAAGAACGCGCTCGAGATCATCCCGGTTTCACGCATGGGCGAGGTGCTCGTGCACGCGCTGGTGCGCATGCCGGAACCGATCGAATGGGACCCGGCAAACGAGCCGGCGACCGTTGCAGCCGTTGATTCGCAGGACGAAGCGGGCGCGTCTGTCGCCCACTGACGGATGCCAGGAAATGGGCGCGGCCGGCTCGCGCGGCGCCCATTTTGCAGAAAAATTGGGAAGACCGGCCTCTGGCCGGTCTTTTTTGTTGTAAAAACGCCCTGCAAGCCTTGCATTCCAAGGGATTAGGCGCAATTGGGAAAGGCAAGACGCGGCCGATGCGCAAGCCGCCGCGCCTTAAAACACAGTCGTTTCGAACCAATCTGAAAGGGGTGGAAACATGAACAAAAATGAGCTCGTGTCTGCCGTTGCTGAGAAGGCCGGACTTTCCAAGACCGACGCATCTTCTGCAGTTGATGCAGTTTTCGAGACCATCCAGGGCGAGCTGAAGAACGGCGGCGACATTCGCCTCGTCGGCTTCGGCAACTTCTCGGTTTCGCGCCGCGAAGCCTCGAAGGGCCGCAACCCGTCCACGGGTGCGGAAGTTGACATCCCGGCGCGCAACGTGCCGAAGTTCACGGCCGGCAAGGGCCTGAAGGATGCCGTCAACGGCTGATGAGATTTGCTTGGCGGCCGGACACGAGGCCGGCAGTCCAGGTATTCGGGGGTTCGGCGCAAGCCGGACCCTTTCGCATTTTGGACGACCCTTGCAGCTCAGCGTCATTTGCTCTACGGCTCTCCCATTCTCAGGGCGGGGTGAAAGTCCCCACCGGCGGTAAGGGCGCAGGCTCGAGCCCGCGAGCGCCTTCCTTCAAACAGGGGAAGGGTCAGCAGATCCGGTGCAATTCCGGAGCCGACGGTCATAGTCCGGATGAAAGAGAATGGTCGTCGGCACGAAGGGCAGGGTTGTCCGGCGTTGTGCCGTGCGCTCATGCGTCCTGATTTGTGTATGTCCAGTTTCAGGATGCATGACATGAATCAGACTTCCCTCGGCTTTTCCTCCTCGCGTGCCATGGCCGGCGCCGGCTTCATGGTGCTGGCAGGTGTCGCCTTCGCTGGCCTCAACGTCGTCACCCAGTGGCTGACGATGACGCTCGGCTTTCCCGCAGCGTCCGCAGCCTTCTGGCAATACGCCTTCGCCTTTCTGTTTTCCCTGCCGTTCCTGTGGCGGGTCGGATTGTCGTCGATGCGCACGGACTATCCCTGGCGCCACGTCGTGCGCGTCGCGCTTGCCGCCTTCGGGGTCGGAGCCTGGGTCTCCGGCCTCGCGCACGTTCCGATCTGGCAAGCGATCGCCCTGGTCATGACGTCACCATTCTTCATCATCCTCGGCGCACGGCTGTTCCTCGGCGAAGGTGTCGGCGCGGCCCGCTGGACTGCGACCGCCATCGGCTTCCTCGGCGCGATGATCATCCTGGAACCCTGGTCGGACACTTTCACCTGGGCCGCGCTGTTGCCGATCCTGTCGGCGTTGCTTTGGGGGGCGTCATCGCTGATCACCAAGAACCTCACCGGCCGCGAGCGCCCGGAAACGATCACCATCTGGCTGCTGGTGCTGCTGACGCCGATCAATGGCGCGATTGCGCTCTCGGCGGGCTTCGCAATTCCGAGCGGGCAGGCATTGTGGCTGCTCCTGGCTGCGGGTGTGCTGACGGTTTTTGCCCAGTATCTGCTGACGCTCGCCTATACGGTCGCGGATGCGGCCTACGTCCAGCCCTTCGACGATTTGAAGCTGCCGCTCAACGTGTTTGCCGGCTGGCTGGTGTTCGGCTATGCGCCGACAGGATATCTCTGGCTTGGAGCCGCACTGATCCTTGGCGCATCGCTTTTCATCATGCGCAACGAGATCCGCCGCGAGCGGCAGGCCGCCACAACCTGAATGGTGCAAAACCGGCCGGCTGTCATTCGCCTGTCATCGCCGTCGCGCAGAACCCCCATGTTTTTCAGTGTTCGCACATGGGGGATTTCATGACCATCGTATCGCGCATGACGGCGCTTACCGCCGTCCTTCTCGCTTCTGCCGCTTTCCCGGCCGCAGCCGAACCCGTTTTCAACCGCGTCGCGTCCTTCGCGGTCGCCGACAATCTGCCGGAAGGGGACGCGCGCAAGGCGGCGACATCCGCCGAGATCATCACGGCGAGCGAAGACGGCAACACGCTTGTGTATTCCGACAGCCCGGGCAAGCGCATCGGCTTGATCGACATCACCGACGCCAAGGCGCCGAAGGCCGCCGGCGTTGTCGCCTTTGACGGTGAGCCGACCTCGGTCACCGCCGCCGGCGCCAAGGCGCTCGTCGCGGTCAACACCCGCGAAAGCTTCGTCAAGCCGTCGGGCATCCTTGCTGTCGTCGATCTGGCGTCGAAGAAGGTGGACGCCACTTGCGAGCTCGGCGGCCAGCCGGATTCGGTTGCCGTCAACAAGGACCGCACGCTGGCGGCGATCGCTATCGAGAACGAGCGTGACGAAGAGGTCAACGACGGCAAGATCCCGCAGATGCCGGCCGGCGACCTGGTGATCCTGTCGCTGAAGGACGGTGTTGCCGATTGCGGCTCGCTGAAGCGCGTGACCTTGACCGGCCTTGCCGAGATCGCCGGTGAAGATCCGGAGCCGGAATTCGTCTCCTTCAACGGCAAGGACGAAATCGCGCTGACGCTGCAAGAAAACAACCACATCGTCATCATCGACGGCAAGACCGCAACGGTGAAGACGCATTTTTCGGCCGGCACGGTCGACCTCAAGACCATCGACACCAAGCGCAACGGCGCCATCGCCTTCAAGGACGAACAGCCGGGTCGCAAGCGCGAGCCTGACGCCGTGAAGTGGCTCGACGACAACCGCATCGTCGTTGCCAACGAAGGCGACTACGAAGGCGGCGCGCGTGGCTTCACGATCTTCGACACGACCGGCAAGGTTGTCTATGAGGCGGGCGCCAGCTTCGAACACGCGGTCGCCGCGATCGGTCACTATCCGGAAAAGCGGTCCTCGGCCAAGGGCGTCGAGCCAGAGGGTCTGGAAGCGGCGAAGTTCGGCGACGACAATCTGTTCTTCGTGCTTGCCGAGCGCGCATCGATCGTCGGCGTCTACAAGGATACCGGTGCAGAGCCCGAACTGCTGCAGCTGCTGCCGTCGGGCATTTCGCCGGAAGGTGCGGTTGCCATTCCCGATCGCAACCTGCTTGCCACCGCCAACGAGGTGGATCTCGGCGAAGACGGCGGCGCCCGTTCGCACGTGATGATCTACGAGCGCGGCGAGGGCGAGGCCCTGTATCCGCAGATCCGCTCCGCCGAAAAGGACGGCCTGCCGATCGGCTTCGGTGCACTCTCCGGCCTTGCCGCAGTCGCCGACAAGCCAGGGTTCCTGCGCGCCGTCAACGATTCGGTCTTCGCGTCACAGCCGACGATCTTCACCATCGACGCCACGCAGAAGCCGGCGCTGATCACTGAAGCGCTTGCCATCACCCGCGATGGCGCACCGGCGCAGAAGCTCGACATCGAAGGCATCGCCAATGACGGGGAAGGGGGCTTCTGGCTCGCATCCGAAGGCAATTCCGACAAGCTCTACAGCCACGCCATCTTCCACGTGAACAAGAAGGGCGAGATCAAGAAGGAAATCGCTCTGCCTGAGGCTCTGCGTGGCGGCGAGACCCGCTTTGGCTTCGAGGGCATCACGGTCGTTGGCGAAGGCGACGACCAGACGCTGTGGATGGCTGTCCAGCGCGAATGGAAGGATGACGACAAGGGCTTCGTCAAGCTCGTGTCCTACAATCCGAAAAGCGAAGAGTGGGGCGCCGTGCGCTACCCGCTGGAAAAGGCCGGTGACGGCTGGGTCGGCTTGTCGGAGATCTCCGTCAACGGTGACTACGCCTACGTTATCGAGCGCGACAACCTGATCGGCCAGGCGGCCAAGCTGAAGAAGATCTACCGCGTCGCGCTCTCCGAACTGAAGCCGGGCGCGCTCGGCGGCGAGCTGCCGGTCGTCAAGAAGGAAGAGGTGCGTGACCTCGTTCCCGACTTGAAGGCGCTCAACGGCTATGTCGTCGACAAGGTGGAAGGCTTCACCGTCGACGCCGCCGGCAATGGCTACGTCGTCACCGACAATGACGGCGTCGACGATTCCTCCGGTGAGACCCTGTTCTTCTCCATCGGCGCCATCAACGCGATGTAAGCGTTTTCGCCCGGAGAAAACGAAGAGGCCGGGACATGACGTCCCGGCCTCTTTCTGTTTGAACTCTGCTTGAAGCCGTCGCTTGCTAGCGAGCGACGGCGACCTGCTCTGCAGCCTCTTCTTCATCCTTGCGCTTGCGGATATCGTCGGTCCGCTCGACCAGCTTTCCGACGATGTCATAGAGCGCGTCGAGCTCCTCGTCGTCGAGCGCCGAGAAGATTTCCTCAAGCAGCTGCTTGCGCGGATGCTCGGCAGCCTCGAGCACGATGCGGCCCGTTTCGGTAATCGAGACGATCTTGGCGCGACGGTCTTCCGGGTCGGGCTTGCGCATGACCAGCCGGTCGCGTTCCAGTCCGTCGATCGCTTCGGTGACCGTGCGCGGCGCGAAGTTCAGCGCACAGGCGATATCGGTCGAGCGACAGGGGCCGAGCTTGCTCAGGAAGAAGAGAAACTTGCTGCGCGCCAGCGACACGCCTTCTTCGGTCATCGACTCGTTCACCAGCCGGTGAACCCGGTGGTAAAGCTCGAACAGTCTGTCGGATACTTCGAATGTCTTCTTCATGATCGTCGCTGGAATTTCATGAGGTGCCATGTGAAATGGCAGTAACATTAGTGATAGTTACAATTGTCACACTTGTCGACAGAAACCTCGGCCGTTTCACGGTAAGTCCGCCGCCGACAAAGAAACGGCCGCCAGTGCTGGCGGCCGTTTCACTTGCAATCCCAAGAATTTCTCGCTGAGCGCGAAGGGTGTGAGACCTCAGGCGGCCCAGCGCGAGGAACCGCTCGTCTGGGTGTACGTGGCCTCGACCAGCGTGAAGCGGGCAATCAGTTCCCGCAGGCGGCCCGCCTCCTGGGCAAGCGTCGCGCTTGCCGCATTGGCTTCCTCGACCATTGCCGCGTTCTGTTGGGTCACCTGGTCCATCTGGTTGACGGCGGTGTTGACCTCCGACAGGCCGGCCGACTGTTCCTGCGCCGAGACGGCGATTGCGTCCATGTGCTGGTTGATCGTGACGATGAAGCTTTCGATGGTGCGCAGCGCCTCGCCGGTTTCCCGGACCAGGCGGACGCCGCTTTCGACTTCGACGGTGGAGTTGCGGATCAGGTCCTTGATCTCCTTGGCCGCCTTGGCCGAGCGCTGGGCAAGCTCGCGCACTTCCTGGGCGACGACGGCGAAGCCCTTGCCGGCATCGCCGGCACGGGCGGCCTCCACGCCAGCGTTCAGCGCCAGCAGATTGGTCTGGAAGGCGATCTCGTCGATGACGCCGATGATGTTGGAGATCTGGCTCGACGAATGCTCGATGCGGCCCATGGCGTCGACGGCGCCCGAAACGATCGCGCCGGACTTGCGTGCGCTTTCGTTGGCCTGACCGGCGACCGCACGGGCCTCGTCGGTGCGCTTCGACGAGTTGCCGACATTGACGGTGATCTGGTCGAGTGCTGCTGCGGTTTCTTCCAGTGAGGCAGCCTGCTGTTCGGTGCGTCGCGACAGATCGTCTGCACTCTGGCTGACCTCGCGAGCGCCGCTGTCGATGCTGCCGGAAGCAGCCGATACGGCCGTAAGCGTATCAGCCAGCTGGGCGACGGCCTGGTTCAGGTCGTGGCGGAGCTGTTCGAAATCGGGCGCAAACGGTTCGTTGAGCTGGAAGGCGAGATCGCCGGAGGCGAGACGACGCAGGCCGATTGCAAGACCGGCCGTCGCTTCCTGCAGGCGGCGCTGGGCGGCGGCTTCGGCTTCCTCGGTGACCCGGACGCGTTCGGCTTCGGCCTTGGCGCGTTGCGCCTGGGCATCGGCTTCCAGGTGCAGATTGCTGATCGCCGCCTGACGGAAAACTTCGACGGCACGGGCCATCTCGCCGATTTCGTCCTTGCGGCCACCAAAGGGGATGCCGCTGTCGGTGTCACCCTCTGCAAGGCGCGCCATCGAGCGGGTGATGACCTGGATAGGCCGGGCAATGCCGTGCACGGCGTAGACGATGGCGCCCAGCACGATGATGCCGGCAAGCGAGATCACGCCGATCTCGATCATGCGGATCTGGTCATGGGTCGCCGAGCTCGCTGCCACGGCGGCATCCGCGCCCGCGACGTTGAGTGCGCGCATTTCCTTGATCGCTTCGTCGACCTTGCCTTCGGTCTCGCGCATCTCGACCTTGAACACGCTCTGCGCCTTCATGTTTTCGAGGTTGTTCGAGAGTTTCACCATGCCGTCGGAGACGGAGAGGTACGCCTGATAGGACGTGCGCACCTTGTCGAGGGCTGCCTTGTCGGCATCCGTGACCATCAGTACTGCGTATTCGTCTGCGAGCGTGTTGAAGCCTTCGACGGTCTGGCCGATGACCTTCTCCGCAGCCTTCTTTTCAAACGGCGTCAACGAGATCAGGTGGCGGGCAAAGGCCATGCGCGTATCGGAAAGCTGCGTTTCGAGTGCACGCGACAGCGAGACGCGTGGCAGCCAGGTGGTGGCGATCTCGTTGTTGCGGTCGTTCATCATCTTGATGCCGCCGAGCGAGGCAACGGCAAGCGCCGAAACGATAACGGCCACCACGAGGAAAAGGGCAATGAGCGTATGGGAAATCTTGAGCCGTGACATGGTACCCCCGGAAGGACGGCCGTCCGTAAAACTGTACTTGAATTAAGTCATTCCGGCTCTTGATCGTCATGACGGAGCGGATGCCGAAGCAGGAATCATTCCGGTGCCTGGCTGCGCCTTGAAACGCGGCCGGGGCAAACCTAGCCATCAAGATGTTACAAAAGCCCTAATCGATTAAAGTGAGTATAATCTGATATTTGCAGGTACTTGGGCGGCTTTTCGGCGTATCGGTTTTTTGATCTTGGCGCGGCTTCGTTTGTATTAGTTCCGCCTTTACTTGTGTCGTCTGAAATATGCTTGCGATGCCGGCTCGATCTCATGCGTGGATGACCGGTTGCCGCCGATTGACGGGCCCGTGTCCGCCGGGTCATGGTCGGCCATGCCTTTCCGCTTCGTCCACACCGCAGACCTGCATCTCGACTCGCCCCTTCGCAGCCTTGCCCTTAGAAACGCCGAACTCGCCGAAATCGTGCGCGGCGCGTCGCGGCGCGCCCTCGTCAAGATCGTCGATCTTTGCCTTGCCGAAAAGGTCGACGCGCTTTTGATTGCCGGCGATCTTTACGACGGCAGCCAGACGTCGATGAACACCGCCCTGTTTCTCGCCCAGGAACTACGCCGGTTGCATGACGCGGGCGTGCGCGTGTTCCTCATTCGCGGCAACCATGATGCTCAGTCGACGGTCACCAAGGAACTGACCCTGCCGGCCTCGGCGCATGTCTTCAAAGGCAAGGCAAAGGCAGTTCTTGCCAAGACCTTGGCAAGCGGTCGTGACGTCTATCTGCATGGCGTCAGTTTCGAGAATACGCATGCTCCGGAAAGCCTGCTTCCTGCCTTCCAGGCCCCGGTCCCGGGCGCGGTGAATATCGGCATGCTGCACACCAGTCTTGCCGGCGCGTCCGGGCACGATCCTTACGCGCCCTGTAGCGTCGCCGATCTCGTGGCGCATGGCTTTGATTACTGGGCGCTCGGACACATCCACCAGCGCCAGGTCTATGCCACGGCGCCATTCGTCGTGATGGCGGGCATGCCGCAGGGCCGCGACGTCAACGAGGCAGGCGTGAAGGGCGTGACGCTTGTGACCGTTGACGACGACGGGCGGCTTGGCCTTGCCGACCGGCCGATCGCTATCGCCAGCTTCGAACGCACGCTTGTGGACATCAGCGATCTATCCGAGTGGCGCGACATGCTGGATGCGGTCCGCCACGCGCTCTTGCGGATCTGTGCCGATGTCGCCTCGGACAACGTCATTGTACGCCTGACGCTGACCGGCGCGACGCCGCTCGCCTGGCGCCTTCGCCGCGATACGGACCTGCTGCGGGCGGAAATCGAAAACATCGCGTCAGGCATCGCCGGCTGCTGGATCGAAAAGGTCGAGATCACCTGTCGCGCCCCGCGGGCGGAAAATGCAGGTCTTGCGGTCGATCCGGTGGAGGAGTTAGCAGCCCTCGTCGAGGCCGACGTTCTGCCGGCCCACGGTTTTCGCCAGGAGGTTCGCGCAGCCGTCGACGATCTGCTTCAGCAGCTTCCACCCGACTTGCGGCAGGCATTGGCTCCAGACGAGGATGCGGTCGAACGGCTGGCCTATGAGATCGGTGCGTCGGGCGGCCCCGAGGTGCTTGCCCATCTCCACGGTGGCGCCGGCGAGGACCTTTCCTGATGCGGCTGCGCGCGCTTGATCTTGTACGCTACGGCAAGTTCACCGGTCGTCGCCTCGATTTCGGTGAACAGGCGGCCGGCACGCCCGACCTGCACATCGTCTACGGCCCCAACGAAGCCGGCAAATCGACCCTGTTTTCCGGTTTCCTCGACCTGTTGTTCGGCATTGAACATTCGAGCCCCTACGGCTTCCTGCACCCATACCCGACGATGCGGGTCGGCGGCACGATCGAAGCGGCGGGCCGGAGTTACAGCGCGTTCCGGGTCAAGCGAAAAACGAACTCGCTCCTTGGCGCCGACGACCAGTCGCTGCCCGACAACCTCTTTTCCGGCATGCTTGGGGCGATCGACCGCGACACCTACCAGATGATGTTCTCGCTCGACGACGACAGCATCGAAAAGGGCGGCGAGGCGATCCTGAAGAGCGAAGGCGAGCTCGGATCGCTGTTGTTTTCCGCAAGCTCGGGTCTGCCGGACAGCGCGGCAATCCTTGCCGCCCTGCGCGGCCAGGCCGATGCCTTTTACCGGCCGCAGGCGCGCAAGCACCAGCTTGCCGAACTCAAGGCCGAGCTCGACGGGCTCAGGTCCAGGCGAAACGCACTTGATATCAATGCGCGCGAGTATGCCGTCCTTCGCCGGACGCTGACCCAGGCGCGCGAGCGCCACGAGGCGGCGGTGACGCGTCGCGCCGAAACGAGGAATGACCGCGATCGCCTGAAGGCCGAGATCGACGCCCTGCCTTATCATGCCAGACTGCGCGGGTTTCGCGCCGACCTGGTGAGCGCTCCCGCGCTGCCATCACCGCCCGCCGAATGGGCGGACGAACTTCCGACGCTTCGACGCAAGGAGGCGGAGATCGACGTCAGGCTTCACCAACTGGCAAACGAATTGCAGCACCGTTGCGACGCGCTGGAGGCATTGCAGGAGGACAAGGCGGCACGGTGCCTGTCGGAACGTCTCGCGGCGATCCAGGGAGCGGCACTTGAGGCGCGCTACGTGACCGCTGCGCGTGACATGCCCGCGCGCGTCGAAGAGTTGGTGAAAGTCACAGTCGAAATCAGCGCCTGCCTGCTTCGGCTTGGAGAGGCGCCGGACCGCGACCCAGCAGAGTTGCTGCTGCCGGCAGGCGCAAGCGCGCAGCTGCAGGAACTGGCTCGCCGGCATTCGGCCCTGGTTGAGCGCGTCGCGTCGGCCCGCCAGGAGGCCTCAGATGCTGAAGAGGCCGTCTGCGCGGCTGAGCGCGACCTGGCCGAGCTTCAGGGCGAGGCCTGCGTTGGGGATCCGTCGATGCTCGCCGAGCGGCTGCCGCTTTGGCGGCGCAGCAATTGCCTGCAACGTCAGCAGGCGGCATCGCAGTCGATGGCTCGGCTGGAGGCGGATCTCGCCGACAAGCACATTCTGTTGAGGCCGTTTTCGGGCGATGCCGACGATCTTTTCGCACTTGGGGTTCCGGTGGCGGGCACGCTTGAAAGCTGGAGCTTGTCGACGGCGGCACGGGAGGAACGGCGGCTGCGCCTTGTCGACCGGGTGGCGGACGAGCAGGAACTGCTGGCCGTCGACGAAGCGCGACTGATCGGCCTATCGGCGGCCGTCGGTGCCCTGGATGACATTTCGTGGCGGACGCTGCGACAGCAGCGGGACGACGCATGGCAGCGACACAGGAGCGCGTTGAGCGAGGCGACGGCCGCCGCGTTCGAAAGTCTGCTGGGTGCGGACGATGACGCGACCGCGCTTCGCCTCGTCGAGGCTGTGCGGTTTGCTGACATCCAGGGCCTGTCGCTTTCGCTCACCGAGCGGCGCGCGCGCCTCGGGTCGCTTCGGGACCAGCAAAAGCACCTGCGGGATGACGCCGAAAGGCAGGCACAGGACCTCGCGATGGCGGTCACCGCGTGCGGGCTCCCCGAGGATATGTCCTTGCCGCAGCTGGAAGCCTGGCTGTCCGTTCGTTCTGCTGCTCTTGATCTGCGTGCGCAACTGCGCGTCGCTCGTCTTGAGTTCGAGCAGGCATGCGCCGAGGAGAAAGAGATCGTCCAGGCGTTGCTGGCTGAACTCGCAGCCGTCGGCGTCGTGGACGCATTGCCACAACGGCTGGATGGTCTTCTGATCGTCGCCGAACAGGCGCTGTCGAGAGCCCAGGCGATGGCCGCAGCGCGCAGCGTGGTGCATGACGTGGCCAAGCGGGCGTCAACGGTGCTTGAGGGGCGCAGCCGGGCCCTTGCCGTTGCCGAGGGCGAGTTGGCGGATTGGCGTGAGCAGTGGCATGAACTGCACACGCACCGCCCGTTCGGCGGGCGCGATACACCGCTGTTGCCGGAAGAGGTCGGTCCGACTCTGGCAATCCTGCAGGAGCTCGACAAGCTGTCGCAGAGGAAATCGGACCTCGATTATCGCATCGCGGGCATGCGCCGGGACCAGGCGTCGTTTCAACGTGCCATCGCCGAGCTCTCCGGGCCTTCGCCAGACGATCAGCCGCTTGTAATTTTTGCGTCGTTGAAGGCGCGTGTCGATGCGGCGCAGAGAGTGGCAGATCGACGGGAAGGCCTCCTTTCGGAGACCGCGCGACTGGAAGAGGAATTGCAGAAGGTGCGTGCCGAGCGCGACCTGCTGGCGGTGCGCAGGCGCATGGTCCTTGAGTTCTTCGATTGCGAGACGCTCGACGCGGCCTTGCAGCATTTCGAAGCCGCTCGTGAGCAGCAGCGTTTGCGCCAGCGCATTGCTGATACTGAGGCGGACCTTGCCTCCCGTCTCGGCGTGGTGACGGTCGAAGAGGCCGAGCACTTGCTCAGCGTGCTCGACGACACCTCGGCGCGGCTTGAACTGGCCCGGCTTGACGCGGCGCTTGATGATTGTGACCGCGACGTCAGCGAGGCGCACACGGACATGCGCGGCAAGGAAAGAGCGCTCGCCGCCGTCGAAGGCGGCGACTCGGTTGCCGAACTCGAGCAGCAGCGGCGAACGCTGTTGCTCGACATCGAAAGCAGAGCGCTTGCCTATCTGCGGCTGAGGGCCGGCGTCATCGCCACGGAGACGGCACTGCGCCTCTTCCGCGAACGCCATCGCAGCGCCATGATGCGCCGCGCATCGGAAACCTTCAGCCGCGTCAGCGGTGGCGAATATTCCGGTCTGTCGGCCCAGTCCGACAAGGGCCAGGAATTGCTGATCGCCAATTCCGCCGCCGGCGGATCGAAGCTTGCCCGGGATCTCTCGAAAGGCACGCGCTTCCAACTCTATCTGGCGCTGAGAATCGCCGGCTACCACGAGATCGCGGCGGCGCGCGAATCGCTGCCCTTCATCGCCGACGACATCATGGAAACCTTCGACGACGGACGTGCGGCCCGTGCGTTCGAACAGATGGCGGACATGGCGCGCGTCGGTCAGGTGATCTACCTCACCCATCACGAACATCTGTGCGACATTGCCCGCACGGCCTGCCCCACGGTGACCATCCACAGGTTATGATGGCCGCGGGCCGTGAGTGGGAAGGCGCGCATGCCTGTTGCCGCGTCCTGCCCGCCGGGCCGAATCACTGCAATGGAAACCGGGAGGACAAAGAGATGGACATCATACCCAGTGGATCGCGCCCCTCGATGCGGGCGCCGGCGGAGTATTTCACCGGGACGGTCAGGCAGGATCCGGTGATCGAGGCTGCCGACCCGGCGCGGGTTCGCGCCGTCAGCGTCACGTTCGAGCCGGGCGCGCGCACTGCCTGGCACACCCATCCGCTCGGCCAGACATTGATCGTGACTGCCGGACGCGGCCTGGCGCAAAGCTGGGGCGGCCCGATCCGGGAGATTAGCACGGGCGACGTCATCTGGTTTTCGCCCGGCGAAAAACACTGGCACGGCGCCGCGCCGGAGACGGCCATGGTGCATCTGGCTATCCAGGAGGCGCTCGACGGCAAGGCCGCGGACTGGCTGGAGCAGGTGAGCGACGAGCAGTACCGCGGCGGGTAGGGCATCGCAGCGCAGAACCATCGCGCCGATCTGTAAGGCAGAATCACCAAGTCAGCCGCACGGGCGTGGTTCCGTGCGGGATCGGTAGCCTGCGGAGCTGAACGCCACTGAGGTAAACGGCAGTCGTTGTGTGTCCGCGCGAACGCATCCTGGTCCCGGCGAAGAAAACCGCTGTTCGAACGATAAGTTAGAAAGAGGAGGAAAATGGTGGGCGATGACGGACTCGAACCGCCGACATCCTCGGTGTAAACGAGGCGCTCTACCAACTGAGCTAATCGCCCTTCCGCGTTCGGACCGGTTAAGTCCGCCGCGTCGGTGGCCGTGATCTAGGCGTAACCGAAAAAAACCGCAAGAGCATTTGTATCGTTTTTATGATTTTTTTTGTGGGCCGGTGTGTCGTGCCCCGGATTTCGGGGATTTGCGGCTGTGGACAAAAAGAGCGGCTTGGACGTCAGCGTTCGACGAGCGGGGAGGGGGGCGGCGAGATCCAGATTCGGGATGTGCATGTGGGTGGAAAACAGAGGCGCCGATCACATAAGGGAATGTGGATTGAGACAAAGGCGGCATTGCTCCGTTCTCAGTCCGCTCGTTTTTCCTGGCCTGTGGATCATTTTTCATTCCGTCACGGATTTGTCTTCAAACACGCTTGACACCCCAATCCGAACCGCTTAGTTAGCCGCTCATCGAACGGCGCTGCTGCTCGATGCGGGGCGGAAACGCCTCAACCAAGTCAAGATGATGCGGGTGTAGCTCAGTCGGTTAGAGTGCCGGCCTGTCACGCCGGAGGTCGCGGGTTCGAGCCCCGTCACTCGCGCCACTCTTGATCTGGTACTGCCTGAGGCGTTCTCAATGGAGGCCGATGGTGGTAAAAATGATCGTTCGCGGTCATCATGCGCGGGTGTAGCTCAGTCGGTTAGAGTGCCGGCCTGTCACGCCGGAGGTCGCGGGTTCGAGCCCCGTCACTCGCGCCATTTCTACTTACCTCCCTTCCTGATTTGTTGCGATCCGCCGGATCGCATTGTGCGCTGCGGCAATCTGTCCCGGGCGGCTCGGTTTTACCGTAAAGTCCGTGCCGGCCCGCAAATCGGCGCTTTGTCGCCACCGTCCATTTGATCCTGCGCCGTGAACCGGTTTAAATGCCCCTTGAAGGCTTGCGCGCGGGCGCGGGCTGCGCTAACCACTCCGGCGTTGCAACATATTTTTCGGCCTGCGAGATTTGTTGTTTTGGCGCTCTCCCATGCGCCCTCCCGCAGGCAGGGACGGATAACAATGACTGAACTTCTCGGTTCCTACGTTCCGATCGCGATTTTCATTGGAATCGCACTGGTGATCGGTGTGGCGCTTCTGATTGCTCCCTTCGCCGTCGCCTTCAAGGCTCCTGATTCGGAAAAGCTGTCGGCCTACGAGTGCGGCTTCAATGCGTTCGACGACGCCCGCATGAAGTTCGACATCCGCTTCTATCTCGTGTCGATCCTCTTCATCATCTTCGACCTCGAAGTTGCCTTCCTCTTCCCCTGGGCGGTCTCGTTCCATGAACTGGGCTGGTTCGGTTTCTGGTCGATGATGGTCTTCCTCGGCGTGCTGACGATCGGCTTTATCTATGAATGGAAGAAGGGAGCGCTGGAATGGAACTAGCATCCGGCACCACGCTCGTTGCGCCGAAGGCCAAGGGGATCATTGATCCCTCGACCGGCAAGCCGATTGGCAGCAATGACGCATTCTTCGGCGAGATCAACAACGAGCTCGCCGACAAGGGTTTTCTGGTCACCTCGACCGACGAACTGATCAACTGGGCTCGCACCGGCTCGCTGATGTGGATGACGTTCGGTCTCGCCTGCTGCGCGGTCGAGATGATGCAGATGTCGATGCCACGTTACGACGCCGAGCGCTTCGGTTTTGCGCCGCGCGCCTCACCGCGCCAGTCCGACGTCATGATCGTCGCCGGCACGCTGACCAACAAGATGGCGCCCGCGCTCCGCAAGGTCTATGACCAGATGCCGGAGCCGCGTTACGTCATCTCGATGGGCTCCTGCGCCAACGGCGGTGGTTACTACCATTATTCCTATTCGGTTGTTCGCGGCTGTGACCGCGTCGTTCCCGTCGACATCTATGTGCCAGGCTGTCCTCCCACGGCAGAAGCGCTGCTTTACGGCGTGCTTCTGCTGCAGAAGAAGATCCGCCGGACCGGCACGATTGAACGCTAAGGGCAGGGGGTCTTTGATATGAGTGAAGCCCTGAACGAGCTTGCGTCCTACCTGCGCGAAACGCGCGGTGCGCTGATTTCCGATGCGTCGCTGAATTTCGGCGAGCTGACGTTGACGACGACGTCAGCCAACCTCATCGCGCTGCTGACGTTCCTACGCGACGACGTGCAATGCGCCTTCGTCAACTTCGTTGACGTCTGCGGCGTCGACTGGCCGCAGCGTCCGGACCGTTTCGATGTCGTCTATCACCTTCTGTCGCCGCGCCAGAACCTGCGCGTGCGCGTCAAGGTCGCAACCGGCGAGAACGAGCCGGTACCGTCGGCAACCCCGGTCTACCCGGGCGCCGACTGGTTCGAGCGCGAAGCCTACGACATGTACGGCATCCTGTTCACCGGTCACCCGGACCTGCGCCGCATTCTGACGGACTACGGTTTCGAAGGATATCCGTTGCGCAAGGACTTTCCGGTCACCGGTTTCGTCGAAGTGCGTTATGACGACCAGGCAAAGCGTGTCGTTTACGAACCCGTCGAACTGAAGCAGGAATTCCGCAACTTCGACTTCCTCTCTCCCTGGGAAGGCACCGATTACGTGCTGCCCGGCGACGAGAAGGCGAAAGCACGGTAAGACTTTAGTGGCCCGCAGCCGCCGCCCCGAGTGGCTGCTGTCCGGCCTGGAGCAATCGGTATGACCGAACATAACGTCCGCAACTTCAACATCAACTTCGGCCCGCAGCATCCGGCGGCGCACGGCGTTCTTCGCCTGGTGCTCGAGCTTGATGGCGAAATCGTCGAGCGCGTCGACCCGCATATCGGCCTGCTGCATCGCGGCACCGAGAAGCTGATCGAGACCAAGACCTACCTGCAGGCCGTGCCCTATTTCGACCGCCTCGACTACGTGGCGCCGATGAACCAGGAGCATGCCTTCGCGCTTGCCGTCGAAAAGCTGACGGGCACCGAGGTGCCGATCCGCGGCCAGCTCATCCGTGTTCTCTACTCCGAAATCGGCCGCATCCTGTCGCACCTCCTGAACGTGACCACGCAGGCCATGGACGTCGGCGCGCTGACGCCGCCGCTCTGGGGCTTCGAAGAGCGCGAAAAGCTGATGGTGTTCTATGAGCGTGCCTGCGGCGCGCGCATGCACTCGGCCTATTTCCGTCCGGGCGGCGTCCACCAGGACCTGCCGCACGAACTCGTCGAAGATATCGGCAAGTGGATCGATCCGTTCCTGAAGACCGTCGACGACATCGACGAGCTTCTGACGGGCAACCGCATCTTCAAGCAGCGCAACGTCGATATCGGCGTCGTGAAGCTCGATGACGCCTGGGCCTGGGGCTTCTCGGGCGTGATGGTGCGTGGTTCGGGTGCTGCCTGGGACCTGCGTCGTTCACAGCCCTACGAGTGCTACTCGGATATGGAGTTCGATATCCCGATCGGCAAGAACGGCGACTGCTTCGACCGCTACCTGATCCGCATGATCGAGATGCGCCAGTCGGCGCGCATCATGCGCCAGTGCGTTGATCGCCTGCTCGGCGACGCCAAGGTCGGTCCTGTTTCGTCGCTCGACGGCAAGATCGTTCCGCCGAAGCGCGGCGAGATGAAGCGTTCGATGGAAGCGCTCATCCACCACTTCAAGCTCTACACCGAAGGCTACCACGTGCCGGCCGGCGATGTTTACGCCGCCGTCGAAGCGCCGAAGGGCGAGTTCGGCGTCTATCTCGTCTCCGACGGCACCAACAAGCCCTATCGCTGCAAGATCCGTGCGCCGGGTTACGCGCACCTCCAGGCGATGGATTTCCTCTGTCGGGGACACCAGCTTGCCGACGTTTCGGCCGTGCTGGGCTCCCTCGATATCGTGTTCGGTGAGGTGGATCGCTGATGCGTCTCGCGCCCCTGGCCACGCTCGCCGTTCTGGCGCTCGCGTCGACCGCTTCCGCACAGGAAGGGGTCGACAGTGGCGCATCGGCGGGCATGCGCGGGGGCTCGATGGCCGATCTCGTTGCCAAGGGCTACGAGATCAAGGCCGCGGTCGCCAATGGCACGCGCTACATCGTATTTTTGCAGAAAGACCAGTCAGCCTATGCCTGCGAATTTGTCTCCGTGACGAAATCGCGGTGCGGTTCGATTAACTGATAAGGTGTCCACTAGAATGTCCGTTCGTCGACTAGCCGAAGACACCGTCCAGCCGCCAAGCTTTGCCTTCAGCAAGGACAACGCCGCCTGGGCGAAGGAAACGATCAAGAAATACCCCAAGGGCCGCGAGCAGTCCGCCGTCATCCCGTTGTTGATGCGCGCTCAGGACCAGGACGGCTGGGTTACGAAAGCCGCCATCGAGTCGATCGCCGACATGCTTGGCATGCCCTATATCCGTGCGCTCGAAGTCGCGACCTTCTACACCCAGTTCCAGCTGAAGCCCGTCGGTACGCGCGCGCACATTCAGGTGTGCGGCACGACGCCCTGCATGCTGCGCGGCGCGGAGGACCTGATCAAGGTCTGCAAGAAGAAGATCGCCCACGATCCCTTCACGCTCAACGAGGGCGGCACGCTCTCGTGGGAAGAAGTCGAATGTCAGGGCGCCTGCGTCAACGCGCCGATGGTCATGATCTTCAAGGACACGTTTGAAGACCTGACGCCCGAGCAGCTCGAGCAGATCATCGACCGTTTCGAAGCAGGCAAGGGCGCCGAAGTCACACCGGGTCCGCAGATCGACCGCATTTACTCGGCGCCGGAAGGCGGTCCGACAACCCTGGCGCTCGCCGATGTGGCTCCGGTCAAGTCCACGACCGCCGCAAAGAAGGCGAGCGCGGAGCCGGCCGTATCCGTTCCGCCGTCGAATGCCGCCCGTCCGAAGACCGCTGCGACCGAGACCAATGCGTCTCTGAAGACGCCGGTGACGGCGAAGGCCGAAGCTGCCGCCAATGCCAAGGTCGAAGGCGAAACAGCCGACAAGTCGAAGCCTGCGAAGGCGGCCGCCGTCTCCGGCAAGCCGTCGCTCGAGGACAAGAACCGTCCGGCAGGCATCGAAAAGCCGGCAGCAGCCGATGACCTCAAGCTGATCTCGGGCGTCGGTCCGAAGATCGAGGTTACGCTCAACGAACTGGGCATCTACACCTACGCGCAAGTTGCTTCGTGGAAGAAGGCGGAGCGCGAATGGGTCGACGGATACCTGAATTTCAAAGGCCGCATCGAGCGCGACGACTGGGTCAAGCAGGCCAAGGCGCTCGCCAAGGGCGGCGAAGCCGAATACATCAACGTCTTCGGCAAGAAGCCGCGGTAAAGAGGTGAATTATGCTCAGAGATGAAGATCGCATCTTTACCAACATCTACGGCCTCAAGGACAAGTCCCTGAAGGGCGCCATGGCGCGCGGCCACTGGGACGGCACCAAGCAGCTGCTCGAAAAGGGCCGCGACTGGATCGTCAACGAAGTGAAGGCCTCCGGTCTTCGCGGCCGTGGTGGCGCCGGCTTCCCGACGGGCCTCAAGTGGTCCTTCATGCCGAAGGAAAGCGACGGCCGTCCGCACTACCTCGTTGTCAACGCCGACGAGTCAGAGCCCGGCACCTGCAAGGACCGTGACATCATGCGTCACGATCCGCACACGCTGATCGAAGGCTGCGTCGTCGCCAGCTTCGCCATGGGCGCACATGTCGCCTACATCTACGTGCGCGGCGAGTTCGTGCGCGAGCGCGAGGCGCTGCAGGCGGCAATCGACGAATGCTACGCTTACGGCCTGCTCGGCAAGAACAACAAGCTCGGCTACGACATCGACATCTACGTGCACCACGGCGCCGGCGCCTATATCTGTGGCGAAGAAACCGCGCTGCTCGAAAGCCTCGAAGGCAAGAAGGGCCAGCCGCGCCTGAAGCCGCCGTTCCCGGCCAATATGGGTCTCTACGGCTGCCCGACGACGGTCAACAACGTCGAGTCGATCGCGGTTACGCCGACCATCCTGCGCCGCGGCGCCGGCTGGTACACGAGCTTTGGCCGTCCGAACAACCACGGCACCAAGCTCTATTCGGTGTCCGGCCACGTCAATCGCCCGTGCACGGTCGAAGACGCGATGTCGATCCCGTTCCATGAACTGATCGAGAAGCACTGTGGCGGCATTCGCGGCGGCTGGGACAACCTGCTCGCCGTCATCCCCGGCGGTTCGTCCGTTCCCTGCGTGCCCGGCGCGCAGATGAAGGACGCGATCATGGATTTCGACGGCCTGCGCGAGGTCGGCTCCAGCCTTGGAACCGCCGCCGTCATCGTCATGGACCGGTCGACCGACATCATCAAGGCGATCTGGCGTCTTTCGGCCTTCTACAAGCACGAAAGCTGCGGTCAGTGCACGCCGTGCCGAGAAGGCACCGGCTGGATGATGCGCGTGATGGAGCGCATGGTTCAGGGTCGCGCCCAGAAACGCGAAATCGACATGCTGTTCGATGTCACCAAGCAGGTGGAAGGCCACACGATCTGCGCGCTCGGCGACGCAGCCGCCTGGCCGATCCAGGGCCTGATCAAGCATTTCCGTCCGGAGATGGAAGCGCGCATCGACGAATACACCCGCAATGCCTCGTCGCATGGCGCGGTGCTGGAAGCGGCGGAGTAACGGACATGGCCGGCGCACGCGGGGAGGGACAGATGAAGGGACAGGCCGAGGCAGGCATTCCATTCGCACGTCCGCTCGGCGGCGATCCGGCTGACCCGTTCGGCATGGGCGAATGGATGAAGGCTCTGCCGCAGGTGTCGCTGCACCCGCTGATGGTTCATCCGGCCGCTGCCGTTGCTGCCGCAACTGCAATCGGCTTCGGTCTTACCAGCCATTTCGCCGGCGCCATGCTCGGCGCAATGCAGGGTGCGGTCGAGGCTGCCCAGAAGCGGGCGCAGCCTGATGCTTCTGCTTCGGACGCCACCGTCGCAACGACGACGCAGGCCGAAGCAGAGTTGAAGCCGGTCGCCAAGCCGTCTGCGCCTGCCAAGCGAGCAGCCGCCAAGCCGGTGGTTGAAAAGGTTACTGCTGAAAAGGTGGTCAAGGCCCGCACGCTGCGCGCCAAGGCGAAGGCCGCCGACGACCTTAAGCGGATTTCCGGTATCGGCCCGAAACTCGAGCAGGTGCTGAACGCGAAGGGCATCAGCGCCTATGCCGATATCGCCGGCTGGAGCGAGGCGGACGTCGCGCGCTTCGACGATGAGCTCGGCTTCGGTGGCCGGATCAAGCGGGACGATTGGGTTGGACAGGCCAGGGCGCTGAAAAGCGCGTGAGACAATAGGGGTGGAGATCTGATCGGTCGTCACCCGCAAGCAGCAAGGCTGTGTTGGAATTGTTCGTCACCGATCGGTCGACGGACGGAAGACAGGATTGAGTACGAATATGGCAAAGCTGAAAGTCGACGGAAAAGAGATCGAGGTACCGGATCATTTCACGCTGCTTCAGGCGTGCGAAGAGGCCGGAGCCGAAGTTCCGCGCTTCTGTTTCCATGAGCGGCTTTCGGTCGCCGGCAACTGCCGCATGTGTCTGGTCGAAGTGAAGGGAGGGCCTCCCAAGCCCGCCGCGTCCTGCGCCATGGGCGTGCGCGACCTTCGTCCGGGCCCGAACGGCGAAGCGCCGGAAGTCTTCACGACCACGCCGATGGTCAAGAAGGCCCGCGAAGGCGTGATGGAATTCCTGCTGATCAACCATCCGCTCGACTGCCCGATCTGTGACCAGGGCGGCGAATGCGACCTGCAGGACCAGGCGATGGCCTTCGGTATCGACAGTTCGCGCTACCAGGAAAACAAGCGCGCCGTCGAAGACAAGTATATCGGCCCGCTGGTCAGCACCGTGATGAACCGCTGCATTCACTGCACGCGTTGCGTCCGCTTCACCACGGAAGTCGCCGGCATTGCCGAACTCGGCCTGATCGGCCGCGGCGAAGACGCCGAAATCACCACCTATCTCGAGCAGGCAATGACGTCCGAACTGCAGGGCAACGTCGTTGACCTCTGCCCGGTCGGCGCGCTGACCTCCAAGCCGTTTGCCTTCACCGCCCGTCCGTGGGAACTGAACAAGACCGAATCCATCGATGTGATGGATGCCGTCGGTTCGGCGATCCGCGTCGATACCCGCGGTCGCGAAGTCATGCGCATCATGCCGCGCGTCAACGAGGAGATCAACGAAGAGTGGATATCCGACAAGAGCCGCTTCATCTGGGACGGCTTGAAGACGCAGCGCCTCGATCGTCCTTACGTCAAGAAGGACGGCCGCCTGCAGCCGGCAACCTGGGGCGAAGCTTTCCAGGCGGTCAAGGCTGCCGTTGCCAACACCTCCGGCGATAAGGTCGGCGCGATTGCTGGCGATCTCTCTTCGGTCGAGGAAATGTACGCGCTGAAGCAGCTGATGGCAGCGCTCGGCTCGGAAAACATCGACTGCCGCCAGGACGGTGCAGCGCTCGATCCGTCGCTCGGCCGCGCCAGCTATATCTTCAACCCGACGATTTCGGGCATTGAAAGCGCCGACGCGCTGCTGATCATCGGCTCCAACCCGCGCTTCGAGGCGTCCGTTCTCAACGCCCGCATCCGCAAGCGCTACCGGATGGGCAACTTCCCGATCGCCGTGATCGGCGAGCCGGGCGAACTGCGTTACGAATATGAATATCTCGGCGCTGGCACCGAAACGCTTGCTGAACTCGTGTCCGGCAAGGGCAAGTTCGCAGCAACCTTGAAGAAGGCGCAGCGCCCGATGATCATCATCGGCCAGGGCGCCGTTGCAGGGGAGGGCGGTCAGGCCGTTCTCGCCGCTGCCGCCAAGCTCGCAGGCGCCGTTGGTGCTGTCACCGCCGAGTGGAACGGCTTTGCCGTCCTGCACACGGCAGCGTCCCGCGTCGGTGGTCTCGACATCGGCTTCGTCCCGGGTGCGAATGGCAAGACGGCAGCCGACATGGTTTCCGGCTCTGACGTTCTCGTCCTGCTTGGCGCTGACGAGATCGATTTTTCGGCGCGCAAGTCGGGTTTCACCGTCTATATCGGCTCGCACGGCGACAACGGCGCGCATGCCGCCGACGTCATCCTGCCGGGTGCGACCTACACCGAAAAGTCCGGCACCTGGGTCAACACCGAAGGCCGTGTCCAGATCGGCAATCGCGCCGGCTTCGCACCGGGCGACGCCCGCGAGGACTGGGCGATCATCCGCGCGCTTTCCGATGTTCTCGGCAAGAAGCTGCCCTTTGATTCGCTTGGCGAATTGCGTGCCAAGCTCTATGCAGCCCACCCGCATTTCGCCGACGTCGACGCGATCGCAGTCGGCAACGGCGACGAAATTGCCGCACTTGGTCAAAAAGCCGGTGAGATGGTCAAATCCGTGTTTGCGTCTCCGGTCAAAGACTTCTATTTGACGAACCCGATAGCGCGCGCATCCGCCGTCATGGCCGAATGCTCGGCATTGGCACGCAACAATTTCAAAGCTGCGGCGGAATGAGCGCGAGGGAATAGAGTATCATGGACGCTTTCGTTTCGACCTATGTCTGGCCCGCGATCATCATGGTCGCCCAGTCGCTGCTGCTCCTGGTCGCGCTGCTGCTTTTCATCGCCTACATTCTGCTCGCCGACCGCAAGATCTGGGCTGCCGTCCAGCTGCGCCGTGGTCCGAATGTGGTTGGCCCCTGGGGTCTTTTCCAGTCCTTCGCCGACCTTTTGAAGTTCGTCTTCAAGGAGCCGGTCATTCCGGCCGGCGCCAACAAGGCGATCTTCCTGCTCGCCCCGCTCGTTTCCGTTACGCTGGCGCTCGCCGCCTGGGCGGTGATCCCGCTCAACGCCGGATGGGTGATCGCCAACATCAACGTCGGCATCCTCTTCGTCTTCGCCATATCTTCTCTTGAAGTTTATGGCATCATCATGGGCGGCTGGGCGTCGAACTCGAAATATCCGTTCCTCGGCGCACTTCGCTCGGCGGCACAGATGGTTTCCTACGAAGTCTCGATCGGCTTCGTCATCGTCACCGTTCTTCTGTGTGTCGGCTCGCTGAACCTGACGGACATCGTCAACGCGCAGTCGACCGGCATCGGCACCAACCTCGGCCTGCCGGCATCCTTCCTCGACTGGCATTGGCTCGCGCTGTTCCCGATGTTCATCGTGTTCTTCATTTCGGCGCTTGCCGAAACGAACCGCCCGCCCTTCGATCTTCCGGAAGCGGAATCCGAACTCGTCGCCGGCTTCATGGTCGAGTACGGCTCGACGCCCTACATGATGTTCATGCTCGGCGAATACGCCGCCATCTGCCTGATGTGCGCGCTGACGACGATCCTGTTCCTCGGTGGCTGGCTGCCTCCGGTCGACGTGTGGTTCCTGAACTGGGTACCGGGCATCATCTGGTTCATGCTGAAGGCATCGTTCGTGTTCTTCATGTTCGCGATGGTGAAGGCTTTCGTGCCGCGCTATCGCTACGACCAGCTGATGCGCCTCGGCTGGAAGGTCTTCCTGCCGATCTCTCTCGCAATGGTCGTGATCACTGCATTCGTTCTCAAGCTGACGGGAGCCGCATGATGATGGCTCACGCTTGGCAGCATACCGCCGGCCGCTCCCAGGCCGGCAACTCTGGAGGTAAATGATGGCCGGTCTTTCGCAAGCCGTCAGCTCGCTGTTCCTCAAGGAATTCGTCGGCGCGTTCTTTCTGTCGATGCGGTACTTCTTCAAGCCGAAGGCGACGTTGAATTACCCCTTCGAAAAGGGTCCGGTCAGCCCGCGCTTCCGCGGTGAGCATGCGCTTCGCCGTTATCCCAACGGTGAAGAGCGTTGCATCGCCTGCAAGCTGTGCGAGGCGATCTGTCCTGCACAGGCCATCACCATCGAGGCCGGCCCGCGCCGCAACGACGGCACGCGTCGCACGGTTCGCTACGACATCGACATGGTGAAATGCATCTATTGCGGTTTCTGCCAGGAAGCATGTCCGGTCGACGCGATCGTCGAAGGCCCGAACTTCGAGTTCGCGACCGAGACGCGCGAAGAGCTGTACTACGACAAGGACAAGCTCCTTGCCAACGGCGACCGCTGGGAACGTGAAATCGCACGCAACATCGCAATGGACTCGCCTTATCGCTGAGGCCACTTGCGGAGTGCCGCCCCGGGGAGGGCGGTGCATGTGACATAGGTTTGGGCAACGGCCGGACGCGCGTCCGGCTTTGCCTGTGGAGTGGGGCCGCAGCGCCTCACGCCGTGCAAGACGAAGAAGGCACCGATCATGGGTCTGCAGGTTCTTTTTTTCTATCTCTTTGCCTTCATCGCGGTGGCGTCGGCATTTATGGTCATTGCGGCCAGGAACCCGGTTTATTCGGTTCTGTTCCTGATCCTGACCTTCTTTAATTCGGCGGGTCTTTTCCTGCTGACCGGCGCCGAATTCCTCGCGATGATCCTGCTGGTCGTCTACGTCGGCGCGGTCGCGGTGCTGTTCCTGTTCGTCGTCATGATGCTCGACATCGATTTTGCCGAACTGCGTGCGGGCGTGCTCGAATACGCGCCGGTCGGCGCGCTGATCGGCCTGATCCTTGCAGCCGAGCTCATCATCGTGGTCGGTGGCGCAACGTTCTCGCCGGAGATCGCCAAGTCGGTCTCGATGCCGATCCCGGCCATCACCGAGCGGACGAACACGGCGGCCCTCGGCGACGTGCTCTATACCCACTACGTCTACTTCTTCCAGATCGCTGGCCTTGTGCTGCTCGTCGCCATGATCGGCGCCATCGTGCTGACGCTCCGCCACCGCGACAATGTCAAGCGCCAGAATATCCCGCAACAGGTTGCCCGCACGCCCGAGACCGCCGTCGAGGTGGTCACGGTCAAGCCTGGCCAGGGCATCTAAGTCGGACGCGAGATCGAGGAACATAAAATGGAAATCGGAATTTCCCACTATCTCACCGTCAGCGCCATCCTGTTCACGCTGGGCGTCTTCGGCATCTTCCTGAACCGCAAGAACGTCATCGTCATCCTGATGTCGGTCGAACTCATTCTTCTTGCGGTCAACATCAACATGGTCGCCTTCTCGGCGTTCCTGAATGATATCACAGGCCAGGTCTTTGCCCTGTTCATCCTGACCGTCGCGGCTGCGGAAGCGGCCATCGGACTTGCAATTCTCGTCGTCTTCTACCGCAACCGCGGCTCGATCGCTGTTGAAGACGTCAACATGATGAAGGGCTGATTGGGCTATGGATACCATCATCAAGGCTATCGTTTTCCTGCCTTTGATCGGCTTTCTGATCGCCGGCCTCTTCGGGAATTCGATCGGCGCCAAGGCATCGGAATATGTCACCAGCGGTCTGATGATCATCGCCGCTGCGCTCTCCTGGTACGTCTTCTTCGACGTCGCCATGGGCCACCAGGAAATGATCAAGGTTTCGGTGCTGCGCTGGATCCAGTCCGGCAGCTTCGACGTCGAATGGGCGTTCCGCGTCGACACGCTGACGTCGGTCATGTTCGTCGTCGTCAACACCGTGTCGACGCTCGTGCATGTCTATTCGATCGGCTACATGCACCACGATCCGCATCGTCCGCGCTTCTTTGCCTATCTGTCGCTGTTCACCTTCGCGATGCTCATGCTCATCACGTCGGACAACCTGGTGCAGATGTTCTTCGGCTGGGAAGGCGTGGGTCTCGCGTCCTACCTGCTCATCGGCTTCTGGTACAAGAAGCCGTCGGCGACCGCGGCCGCGATGAAGGCCTTCATTGTCAACCGCGTCGGCGACTTCGGTTTTGCGCTTGGCATCTTCCTCGTCTTCGTGCTGTTCGGCTCGGTCAACCTCGAAACGATCTTTGCCGCTGCCAAGACCTACCTGCCGGCCGAAGGTGCTGGCGCTGGGGAAGCGGTCATCACGCTCTTCGGCATGCACCTCGACAAGGCTGACGCAATCACCGCGGCATCTCTGCTGCTCTTCATGGGCGCCATGGGCAAGTCGGCGCAGTTCCTGCTGCACACCTGGCTTCCGGACGCCATGGAAGGCCCGACCCCGGTTTCGGCGCTGATCCATGCCGCAACCATGGTCACGGCTGGCGTGTTCCTGGTCGCCCGCATGTCGCCGATCTTCGAACTGTCGCCGGATGCGCTGACCGTTGTCACCATCGTCGGTGCGATCACCGCCTTCTTCGCGGCGACCGTCGGTCTCGTCCAGAACGACATCAAGCGCGTCATCGCCTATTCGACCTGCTCGCAGCTTGGCTACATGTTCGTGGCGCTCGGCGTCGGCGCCTATGGCGCGGCGATCTTCCACCTGTTCACACACGCCTTCTTCAAGGCGCTGCTGTTCTTGGGCGCGGGTTCCGTGATCCACGCCGTCGATGGCGAACAGGACATGCGCTACATGGGCGGTCTCCGCAAACACATTCCGGTCACCTACTGGATGATGTTCATCGGCACGATCGCGCTGACGGGCGTCGGCATTCCGGGCACGGTCATCGGTACCGCGGGCTTCTTCTCGAAGGACGCGATCATCGAATCCGCCTACGCCGCCCACAGCTCGGTTTCCGGCTTTGCCTATGCACTGCTGGTCGTCGCAGCACTCTTCACCAGCTTCTATTCGTGGCGTCTGACCTTCATGACATTCCACGGCAAGCCACGCGCTTCCTCGGATGTCATGCATCACGTTCATGAGTCGCCCCAGGTGATGCTGGTGCCGCTCTATATCCTCGGCATCGGCGCGCTCGTCGCGGGCTTCATCTTCCACGACTACTTCTTCGGCCACCACTATGCCGAGTTCTGGAAGGGTGCGCTGTTCACCTCGGCGGAAAACGAAGTTCTCGAGACCTACCACGACGTGCCGAAGTGGGTTAAGTGGAGCCCGTTCTGCGCCATGGCGCTCGGCCTCTTCACCGCCTGGTACATGTATATCCGCCGTCCGGAGCTGCCGAAGTATCTCGCCGAACAGCACCGTGGCCTCTATCAGTTCCTGCTCAACAAGTGGTACTTCGACGAGCTCTACGACTTCCTGTTCGTCCGTCCGGCCAAGTGGCTCGGTACGTTCCTGTGGAAGGAAGGCGATGGCCGCGTGATCGACGGCTACGGCCCGAACGGCATCGCTGCACGGGTGATGAACGTCACTGACCGCGTCGTCCGCCTGCAGACTGGTTACCTCTATCACTACGCGTTCGCGATGCTGATCGGCATTGCCGCGCTCGTTACTTGGATGATGTTCAGGAGTTCCTTCTGATGACCGATTGGCCCGTACTTTCCGCGGTCACCTTCATGCCGCTCGTCGGCGTTCTGCTTCTCTTGCTCACAAGGGAAGACAGCGCCTACGGCCGCCGGAATATCCTGAACGTTTCGCTGCTGACGACGGTCTTCACCTTCGCGGTTTCGCTCTACATCTGGTACCAGTTCGATGCGTCGAACCCCGGCTTCCAGATGGTTGAAAAGCATGAGTGGCTCGGCACAGGCATTTCCTACCATCTCGGCGTCGACGGCATCTCGGTGCTCTTCGTCGTGCTCTCGGCCTTCCTGATGCCGTTCTGCGTCGTGGCGAGCTGGCTGTCGATCGAGAAGCGGCTGAAGGCCTACATGATCGCGTTCCTCGTCCTGGAAACGTTCATGATCGGCGTCTTCGTGTCGCTCGACATCGTGCTGTTCTATGTGTTCTTCGAAGCCGGCCTGATCCCGATGTTCCTCATCATCGGTGTCTGGGGCGGCAAGGATCGCGTCTACGCCAGCTACAAGTTCTTCCTCTATACGCTGCTCGGCTCGGTGCTGATGCTGCTTGCGATCATGGCGATGTACTGGCAGGCCGGTACGACCGACATCACGCAGCTGCTCGCCTACAGCTTCCCCCGTGAAATGCAGACATGGCTGTGGCTTGCCTTCTTCGCGTCCTTTGCGGTGAAGATGCCGATGTGGCCGGTGCACACCTGGCTTCCCGACGCGCACGTTCAGGCGCCGACGGCTGGCTCGGTCATCCTGGCGGGCGTTCTCCTGAAGCTCGGCGGTTACGGTTTCCTGCGTTTCTCGCTGCCGATGTTCCCGCTTGCTTCGGACTACTTCGCCCCGTTCGTCTTCACGCTGTCTGTCGTTGCCATCATCTACACCTCGCTGGTGGCAATGATGCAGACGGACATCAAGAAGCTGATCGCCTATTCGTCCGTTGCGCACATGGGCTACGTCACGATGGGTATCTTCGCCGCCAACACCCAGGGCGTGCAGGGTGCGATCTTCCAGATGCTGTCGCACGGCATCGTCTCCGGCGCGCTCTTCCTTTGCGTCGGCGTCGTCTATGATCGGCTGCATACCCGCGAGATCGCGGCCTATGGCGGCCTCGTCAACAACATGCCGAAATATGCCGTCGCCTTCATGGTCTTCACCATGGCGAACGTCGGTCTTCCCGGCACCTCCGGCTTCGTCGGCGAAGTTTTGACGCTGGTCGGCGCGTTCCGTGCCAACACCTGGGTCGCACTCTTTGCTACCACGGGCGTGATCCTGTCTGCGGCCTATGCGCTCTGGCTCTACCGCCGGGTGGTGTTCGGCCCGCTTGAGAAGGAAAGCCTGAAGGCGTTGCTCGATCTGTCGGCGCGCGAAAAGGCCGTGCTTTATCCGCTGGTGATCCTGACGATCTTCTTCGGCGTCTACCCGGCACCGATCTTCGATGCGACCGCGGCCTCCGTGGATCTGCTCGTCAACAACTACTCCGCAGCCCTGCAGGCAGCGCAAAACGTTGCGCTTTCGGTGCAATGACCACAGGACGTGATTGGACATGACTGCTGAAACCCTCCTTGCAAGCCTGCAACTCTCGATCCCCGAGTTGATCCTCGCGGTCGGCGCAATGGCATTGCTCATGATCGGCGTGTTCTCCGGCGAAAAGTCGGCTTCGACCGTCACCGGCCTTGCGGTCGCCGTTCTGATCATTGCCGGTCTCTGGCTGGTGCTGAAGACCGGCGAAGGTGAGGCCTATAACGGCGCCTTCCTCTCCGACCCCTTCGCCAAGTTCATGAAGGTGCTGGCGTTGATCGGCTCCATCACGGCGATGGTCATGACCGTGGGGCATGCCCGGTCCGCACAGATCGATCGTTTCGAGTTCCCGGTGCTTCTGGTGCTCGCGACACTCGGCATGATGCTGATGATCTCGGCCAACGACATGATCTCGCTGTACCTGTCGCTGGAACTGCAGTCGCTCGCACTTTACGTCGTCGCCGCCATCAACCGCGACAGCGTTCGTTCGACCGAGGCCGGCCTCAAGTACTTCGTTCTCGGAGCGCTGTCTTCGGGCATGCTGCTCTACGGCATGTCGCTGATCTACGGCTTCACCGGCCACACCGGCTTTAGCGAGATCGCCGCAGCCCTGACGGCCGAAGGCCGGTCGCTCGGCCTGATCTTCGGTCTCGTCTTCGTGCTTGCCGGTCTCGCCTTTAAGATCTCGGCCGTTCCGTTCCACATGTGGACGCCCGATGTCTACGAAGGCGCGCCGACCCCGGTGACCGCGTTCTTCGCTGCCGCGCCGAAGGTTGCGGCCATGGCGATCCTCGTGCGTATCGTCATCAATGCCTTCGAACCGGTGGTTGCCGACTGGCAGCAGATCATCGTGTTCATCTCGATCGCTTCGATGCTGCTCGGTGCGTTTGCCGCGATCGGCCAGAAGAACATCAAGCGCCTGATGGCCTATTCCTCGATCGGCCACATGGGTTATGCGCTCGTCGGCCTTGCCGCCGGCTCGATGGCCGGTGTGCGCGGCGTGCTGCTCTACATGCTGATCTACATGGTCATGACGCTTGGCACCTTCGCCTGTATCCTGGCGATGCGCCGCAAGGAAGGCGAGAACGTCGAGAACATCGACGACCTCGCCGGCCTCTCGCAGACGAACCCCTTCATGGCGACCGTGCTGACCGTGCTGATGTTCTCGCTCGCCGGCATCCCGCCGATGGCAGGCTTCTTCGGGAAGTACTTCGTCTTCATGGCGGCGATCGAAGCCCAGCTCTACGCGCTCGCCATCATCGGCGTCCTCGCGTCGGTTGTCGGCGCCTACTACTATCTGCGCGTCATCAAGGTGATGTGGTTCGACGATGCCAAGGGCGAGTTCGCCCGCACCGCCGGCGAACTGCGCCTCGTGTTCGGTCTCTCGGGCCTGTTCGTTCTCGGATACGTCCTGATCGGCGGACCGCTTGGAAACGCCGCCGAAGTCGCGGCGCGGACCTTCTTTTGATCGCCCTTGAAAGCGGTGGCCGGATCTCGCTCGACGATTTCCGGCACGTCGCTCTTGATGCGGTCGGGTCCACCAACAGCGAATGCCTGGCGCGCGCGCGCCAGGGCGACCCGGGCAATCTCTGGGTAACGGCCGTGCGCCAGACGGGCGGCCGCGGCCGACGCGGCCGGGCGTGGTTCTCGGAACCCGGCAATCTCTACGCATCGCTCCTGCTCGTCGATCCGGCTCCGGTCGAACATCTGCATTCGTTGCCGCTCGCCGTGGCCGTCGCCGTTCATCGCGCGATCCGCCAGGTGATGCCGCCGGGTGCCGCACCCGTTGAAATCAAGTGGCCGAACGACATCCTAATCGACGGTAAGAAGAGCTGCGGTATCCTGCTCGAGGGTGAATTGCTCGCCGATGGACGCCAGGCGCTGGTCATCGGCTGCGGCGTCAACATCGCGGTGGCGCCGGGCGAAGCGCTCTATCCGGTGACATCGCTGCAAAAAGAAGGCGCATCGGTGTCTCCAGACGAATTGTTCGCCCGCCTGTTCCTGACCATGGCGGAGACCCTGTCTGTCTGGAACCGCGGAGCGGGTATCGCCGGCACGATCGATCAGTGGCGCGCAGCTGCCCGCGGCATCGGCGAGGCGATCACGGTTAATCTGCCGGACCGATCGCTTTCCGGTCGCTTTGCCGGTATTGATGACGCCGGGCGGTTGTTGCTCGATACCGGCTCGGGCACGATGCAGACGATCGCCGCCGGCGACGTATTTTTCGGATAAATCTTAGGAACAAGGGCGCACTACCATATGGCGCAAGAAGAAGAACTGGTGTTCTTGCCGCTCGGCGGCGTCGGCGAAATCGGCATGAATCTTGGCCTTTACGGCTACGGACGGCCGGGAAACCGCCAATGGATCATGGTCGACTGCGGCGTGACCTTCCCCGGGCCGGAGCTTCCGGGCGTGGATCTGGTTCTTGCAGATATCAGCTTCCTGGCGGAAGAGCGGCGCAACCTCAAGGGTATCATCATCACCCACGCGCACGAGGACCATTACGGGGGTCTGAACGACCTTTGGCCGGGGCTCAACGTGCCGGTCTATGCCTCGCCGTTTACGGCAGGCATGCTCGAAGCCAAGCGCGATTTCGAAAAGAGCCGCGGCGAAATCCCCGTGACGATCTTCAAGCAGGGCGACCGCATCAATGTCGGCCCGTTCGAGATCGAGGCGGTCGGGGTCAACCATTCGATCCCCGAGCCGATGTCGCTGATCATTCGCACGCCGGTCGGCACGGTCGTTCATACCGGCGACTGGAAGATCGACCTGCAGCCGTCGCTCGGTCCGCTGACCGATGAAGCGCGCTTCCGTCAGATCGGCGACGAAGGCGTGCTGGCGCTCGTCTGCGATTCCACCAATGCCATGCGCGACGGCGTTTCGCCGTCGGAGCAGGAAGTTTCCGAAAGCCTGACGAAGATCATCGCCAGTGCCGAAGGTCGGGTCGCGATCACCACGTTCTCCTCGAATGTCGGACGCATCCGCTCGATCGCCGAGGCTGCGGAAGAGGCGGGCAGGGACGTTCTGCTGCTCGGCAGCTCGATGAAGCGGGTCGTCGCCGTGGCGACCGATCTTGGCCTGATGGAAGGCATCAAGCCGTTCCTTGCCGAGGACGAGTTCGGCTACGTGCCGCGCGACAAGGTCGTGGTGATCCTCACCGGCAGCCAGGGTGAACCCCGCGCCGCACTCGCCAAGATCGCCCGCGACGAGATGCGCAACGTCGCCTTCTCCGCTGGCGATACGGTCGTGTTTTCGTCACGCACCATCCCCGGCAACGAGAAGGCGATCAACGACATCAAGAACGGCCTGGTCGAGCAGGGCATCCACATCGTCACCGACAGCGAGGCGCTGGTGCACGTCTCCGGACACCCGCGCCGCACCGAGCTGCAGCAGATGTACCAGTGGTTGCGCCCGCAAATCCTCGTGCCTGTCCATGGTGAGGCGGCGCATCTGACGGCCCATGCCGAGCTCGGCACGCAATCGGGCATCGGCAGCGTCCCGCGGCTTCGCAACGGCGAGATGCTCCGGTTGGCTCCGGGCCCTGCCGAGGTGATCGACGAAGTCCACCACGGCCGCATCTACAAGGACGGCAGCCTCATCGGTGATTTCGAGGAAATGGGCATCGGCGAGCGCCGCAAACTGTCCTTTGCCGGCCATGTCGCCGTCAATGTCGTGCTCGACAGCCGCTACGATTTCCTCGGCGATCCGGACATCGTCGCGATCGGCCTGCCCGAGTTCGACGACGAGGGCGAGGATATGGAGGATACGCTCTATGACGCCGTGCTTGGCGCCGTCGAGAGCATCCCGCGCGCGAAACGCAAGGATCTGGCCATGCTGCAGGAGGCCGTTCGCCGCGCCGTTCGCAGCACCGCCAACCAGATCTGGGGCAAGAAGCCGATCGTGACCGCCTTTGTCACCAAAGTCTGATTGGCGACAGGTGGTCAGCCAACTAGCGTAGGGCTACGGGAAACGGCCCGTAGCGGGAGGATCGTTATGCTTGGACGCGTGAACCACGTCGCCATCGCCGTGCCCGATCTGGTTGCCGCCGCAGACGGCTACCGCTCGATGCTCGGAGCCGCCGTCACCGAGCCGCAGGCCTTGCCGGAACACGGCGTGACCGTCGTCTTCGTCACGCTTGCCAACACCAAGGTCGAACTGCTCGAGCCGCTTGGCGAAAACTCGCCGATTGCGGCATTCCTCGCGAAGAGCCCGTCGGGGGGAATGCACCACATCTGCTACGAAGTGGAAAGTATCCTTGCGGCGCGCGACCAGTTGCGCGCGGCCGGCGCGCGCGTGCTGGGCGATGGCGAGCCGAAGATCGGCGCCCATGGAAAGCCGGTGCTCTTCCTGCATCCCAAGGATTTTCAAGGCACGCTGATCGAACTCGAACAGGTGTGACAGTTGATCGCGCGATGGCCATTTGTCTGATGGGGCAGGCGGCGTTATAAGGCGGACGGATTGTCGCGGAAGACAGCCGTGTCGTTTGTTTGCCAGGCGTCTTCAACGGGAGCAGGGAATGCCGCTTTTTTCGACCTTTGCCATCTACTTCATCATATGGTGGATCACGCTCTTTGCGGTTCTGCCTCTGGGAGTGCGCACGCAGGCCGAAGAAAACAGCGTCGTGCCGGGCAGCGTCGAGAGCGCACCGGCCAAATTCAACGCCAAGCGGGTCCTGTTGCTGACGACCCTCATAGCCGCCGTGATCCAGATCGCCTGGTACATCGTCTCGGTAAAGCTCGGCTACGGCATCGATTCCATCCCGCGCTTCTACCCGAAATTCTACTGATAATTTTCACGGGCGGTCGTCTGCGCGCGTTGCATCCCTGGTCGGGCTGCATCCCTAGATATTATGGGTGCTATTCTGCGCTTGATGGTGGCACCCGATCGACCCTGCGGACAGAACCCGGGCAATGGCAGTATTGACGGCCGTCAAATTGACATAGTTCAATTTTCGCCACTGCTTCGTCGTCACCGCGCTGTGTGAAAAGCAAAAAAAAACAAGGCTGAAAGCCTTGTTTTTCAAGTTTCGCGTGATCTTTAATCCGTTTCCGGCGGCAGCGGCTAGGCGCGCCTAAGATCTTATCCTCCCAAGACTTGACCGCGAAAATCGGCAAGAATTTAGTCTTCATGCCTGTTTTGTGAGCCGAAATTAGCCCAAACATTGTGCGCTGTCACCCTGTTTTTTTGCATTTTTGCTACAGTCGGGTAAAATATTCCCGTTGACAATTCCTGTCGTAATATTGTTACTAGCGTGCTCTTTTGACGCAGGGCTGTGCGCCCGTTTCCCCTCAAAATTGGTAGATGCGATCTCTGTCGTCTCGATTGCGGCAAGGGTTTTCTTCCGTCCGCGAAGCAGATATGAACGCAGGGCTCATAAAGCTTCCTGCCGACTTTGCCGGAGATGGAAAATGAAAGAGCCGACCCAAGAAGCGACGGTCGCCCTTGCCAGTCAAAATGGTGAAGCCGGCCTCCGTGCCCAACGTCATTTCGCCCGAATCCGCCGATAGTGCGACGCTCATCTAGTTCTGGAACCCGTCATGCGCCTGTCCCGCTTTTTCATGCCCATCCTGAAGGAAAACCCCAAGGAAGCGGAAATCGTTTCCCATCGCCTCATGCTCCGCACGGGCATGGTCCGGCAGCAGTCCTCGGGCATCTACACCTGGCTGCCACTCGGCAAGCGGGTTCTCGACAAGGTCAACGCGATCATCCGCGAGGAGCAGAACCGTTCGGGCGCCGTCGAACTTCTGATGCCGACGCTGCAATCCGCCGAGCTTTGGCAGGAGAGCGGTCGTTACGACGCCTATGGCAAGGAGATGCTGCGCATCAAGGATCGCCAGGACCGGCCTATGCTCTACGGTCCGACGAACGAGGAAATGATCACCGACGTCTTCCGGTCCTATGTGAAGTCCTATCGTGATCTGCCGCTCAATCTCTATCATATCCAGCTGAAGTTCCGCGACGAGATCCGTCCGCGCTTCGGCACCATGCGCTCGCGCGAGTTCCTGATGAAGGATGCCTATTCCTTCGATCTCGACCGGGAAGGGGCAGAACACGCCTATAACCGCATGTTTGCCGCGTACCTGCGCACCTTCGCGCGCATGGGCCTGCGCGCCATTCCGATGCGTGCCGACACCGGCCCGATCGGCGGCAACCTCAGCCACGAGTTCATCATCCTTGCCGACACCGGTGAGTCCGAGGTGTTCTGCCACAAGGACTTCCTCGGTTTCGACATTCCGGGCGACGACACGAACTTCGACGACGTCGCCGGTCTGAAGGCCATCTTCGACAAGTGGACCTCGCGCTATGCAGCGACGTCCGAAATGCATGACGAGGCGGCCTTCGCTGCAGTGGCCGAAGGCGACCGGCTGTCGGCGCGCGGCATCGAAGTCGGCCACATCTTCTATTTCGGCACCAAGTATTCCGAAGCCATGGGCGCCAAGGTTCTCGGTCCCGATGGCAAGGAACATGCCGTGCACATGGGCTCCTACGGCATCGGCCCGACCCGTCTCGTGCCGGCGATCATCGAGGCCTCGCATGACGACAACGGCATCATCTGGCCGAAGTCCATCGCCCCGTTCGATGCCGTGATCATCAACATGAAGGCCGGCGATACGGCTTGCGACGGCGCCTGCGAGACACTCTACTCGAAGCTCGGCAACGCCGGTTTCGACGTGCTTCTCGACGATCGCGACGACCGCGCCGGTGCCAAGTTCGCAACCGCCGACCTGATCGGCGTGCCGGTTCAGGTGATCGTTGGTCCGCGTTCGATTGCCAACGGCGAAGTCGAGCTCAAGGATCGCAAGACCGGCGAGCGCGAGACGCTGGCGGTCGAGGCTGCGATCAACAAGCTGATCGCAACGAAGTGAAGAGGCAAGGGAAGGCAGGATGACAGCCGTGACGCAAGATCAGGTGCAGGCCGCAGTGCAGCCTGAAAAGTCCTCCAGCCGTCCCTTTTCCGCTTTCGAGCGCATGGTGGCCTGGCGCTACCTGCGCTCAAGGCGCAAGGAAGCCTTCATCTCGGTGATCGCCGGATTCTCGTTCATCGGCATCATGCTCGGCGTGGCGACGCTGATCATCGTCATGGCCGTCATGAACGGCTTTCGCACCGAACTCATCTCCCGGATTCTTGGCATCAACGGCCACATGATCGTCCAGCCGATCGATGGCCCGCTCGATAACTACGCCGACCTCGCGACCAAATTCTCAGGCGTCAAGGGCGTGACCATGGCGATCCCGCTGGTCGAGGGCCAGGTGCTGGCGCAAGGCATCGGCGACAGTTCGACCGGTGCGCTCGTGCGCGGTATCCGCGCCGACGATTTGAGCAAGATGAAGTCGGTTTCCGACCATATCCAGTCCGGAGACCTCGTTGGCTTTGCCGCGGGCACGGGCGTGGCCATCGGTTCGCGCATGGCCGAGCAGCTCGGCATTCAGGTCGGCGGCACGATCACGCTGACCTCGCCCAACGGCGACGTGACACCGCTTGGCATGAACCCGCGGGTGAAGGCCTATACGGTTTCGGCGATCTACGAGATCGGCATGTCGGAATACGATTCGACGATCATCTTCATGCCGCTGGAGGAATCGCAGCTCTTCTTCAACGCCGAAGGCCTGGCCCAGTCGATCGAGATCTTCGTCGAGCATCCCGATGTCGTCGACGAACTGCGCCAGCCGATCGAGGATGCGGCGGGCCGGCAGATCTTCATCAGCGATTGGCGCGACCGCAACAAGACCTTCTTTTCGGCCCTTGAGGTCGAGCGCAACGTCATGTTCATGATCCTGACGCTGATCGTCCTCGTGGCGGCGCTCAACATCATCTCCGGCCTGATCATGCTGGTGAAGGACAAGGGCAGCGACATCGCGATCCTGAGAACCATGGGCGCGACGTCGGGTTCGGTGATGCGCATATTCTTCATGACCGGGGCCGCGATTGGTGTTGCCGGAACGCTCGCGGGTGTGGCGCTCGGCGTCGTCGTATGCCTCAACATCGAATCCATCCGGCAGTTTTTCTCGTGGATCTCCGGAACGACACTGTTCAGCCCCGAGCTCTATTTCCTCAGTCAGCTTCCGGCCGACATGAATGCCGACGAGACCGCGCTCGTCGTTGTCATGGCGCTCACCCTTTCCTTCCTCGCCACGATCTTTCCGGCCTGGCGCGCCTCGCGCCTCGATCCGGTGCAGGCCCTGCGTTACGAATGACAAGGACGACACTTGAATGAATGCGCGTGTGGCACTGCAACTTACCGGCGTCGAACGGCACTACGGGGAAGGCGAGACTTTCCTATCCATCCTCAAGGGCGCAGATTTCACGCTGAGAAGCGGCGAGACAGTGGCCCTGGTCGCGCCCTCGGGAACCGGCAAATCGACACTCCTGCACGTTGCGGGTCTGCTCGAGCGGCCTGACGCCGGCGAAGTGCTGGTCAACGGGGCCTCCTGCGGCGGGCTGAACGACGACAGGCGGACTGCGATCCGTCGCAACGAGATCGGCTTCGTCTACCAGTTTCACCACCTGCTTCCGGAGTTCACGGCGCTCGAGAACATCATGATGCCGCAACTGATCGGGGGCCTGCCAAAGGCTGAGGCCGCTGAGCGGGCGCGGGCATTGCTCGATTACATGCGCATCGGCCACCGCGCCGACCATCGTCCGGCGGAGCTTTCCGGCGGCGAACAACAGCGCGTCGCAATCGCCCGTGCCGTTGCCAATGCGCCGCTGGTGCTGCTTGCCGACGAGCCGACGGGCAATCTCGATCCGGAAACTGCCGGCTACGTCTTCGAGGCGCTGGAAGCCCTTGCTCGCCAATCGGGGCTCGCCGCCTTGATCGCGACGCACAATCATGAACTCGCCGGTCTGATGGATCGCCGCGTTACGATTGAAGACGGTAAGGTCGTCGAGATGGCCTGACGGCCCGACGGCGTGCGCGTCGTCTCTTAAGGTCCACCGCTCGCAGTCGCTTGCGGGAGAGATCGCTGTTCCTTTGAACTGGCCGCGCACGTCTCGTGACGTCGCCGGGTTCCGCGCTCCGCCCGCAGTCTGCTCCCAGCTGCCGCCCGGCGACGTTGTCGTGCGTGACGGCGCCGGTCGTGCAAGATTGAGCTGTCCCCATATCCTGTTGAGCGCATTCCGTTTCGACGTCATCGCCACGCAATGTAAGTCGGCGATACCTCTTGCCGGACAGACTGCCGCGAACGCGACAGGCGGGATCCGGCGCGCATCGCGACGACCGCCGCGGTGTAGGTTCGCAGCGGCGTCGAACTCAACGACCGCGAGACGTTGACTGTCGAAGCGGCGATCACAGGACAGACCGCAACCAAGTGATGAGGCGAGGGAAGGCAGGATGAGCGCCGTGACTGAAAATCAGGTGCAGGCTGCGACGCAGCTCGAAAGGTCCTCCAGCCGTCCCTTTTCCGCTTTCGAGCGCATGGTGGCCTGGCGCTACCTGCGCTCAAGGCGCAAGGAAGCCTTCGTTTCTGTCATTGCCGGTTTTTCCTTCACCGGAATCATGCTCGGCGTCGCGACGCTGATTATCGTCATGGCGGTGATGAACGGCTTTCGCACCGAACTCATCTCCCGCATTCTCAGCATCAACGGCCACATGATCGTCCAGCCGATCGATGGTCCGCTCGACAACTACGCAGAGCTCGCGACCAAGTTCTCAGGCGTCAAGGGCGTGACCATGGCGATCCCGCTGATCGATGGTCAGGCGCTGGCGCAAGGGGTGGGCGACAGCTCGACCGGGGCTCTGGTCCGCGGTATCCGCGCCGACGATCTTAAAAAGCTGAAGCCGCTTTCCGACCGTATCCAGTCCGGCGATCTGGTCGGCTTTGCCTCCGGCTCAGGCGTGGCGATCGGCGCGCGCATGGCAACGCAGCTTGGCATCAACGTCGGCGATCCGATCACGCTGACATCGCTCACCGGCGTGAAAGCCTATACGGTCTCGGCGATCTACGAGATCGGCATGTCGGAATACGATTCGACGATCATCTTCATGCCGCTGGAGGAAGCGCAGCTCTTCTTCAATGTCGAAAGACTTGCCCAGTCGATCGAGATCTTCGTCGAACATCCCGATGTCGTCGACCATTTGCGCCAGCCGGTCGAGGATGCGGCGGGCCGGCAGATCTTCATCAGCGACTGGCGCGACCGCAACCAGACCTTTTTCTCGACCCTCGACGTCCAGCGCAACGTCATGTTCCTGATCCTGACGCTGATTGTTCTGGTGGCGGCGCTCAACATCATCTCCGGCCTGATCATGCTGGTGAAGGACAAGGGCAGCGACATCGCGATCCTGAGAACCATGGGCGCGACGTCGGGTTCGGTGATGCGGATATTCTTCATGACCGGGGCCGCGATCGGCGTTGCCGGAACGCTCGCGGGCATGGCGCTCGGCACGGTCGTCTGCCTCAACATCGAATCCATCCGGCAGTTCTTCTCCTGGATATCGGGTACGACCATTTTCAGCCCGGAGCTCTACTTCCTCGATCAGCTGCCGGCCGACATGAACGCAGGAGAGACCGCGCTCGTCGTTGTCATGGCGCTCACCCTTTCCTTCCTCGCGACGATCTTTCCGGCGTGGAGCGCCTCGCGCCTCGATCCGGTGCAGGCCCTGCGTTGCGAGTGACACGCGAAGCGCTCGATCAACGCCTGATCAGGCCACCACGATAGTCCAGCTCGTAGGCCTCCTCGCCGTCGACGAAAATGACCTCCCGGCCGGAAAAGTGATCGGTATCGCCGTGGCTGTTGTCGATGTAGTAGCCGAGGGCGTGACGGAACGCCGTGCCGCCGAGAAAATGGCGTTTATCGCGATACATCGCTTGCAGCGCCGCCTTGATGACAAGCCCGGCCTTCTCGCCATCGATAAGGTCGGCGCGTGTGATTCGGCCGAAATAGTTCATCGCCCAGAACGGCTCGCCATCCTGCCAGACGGCCTCCTGGCCAGCGAAATCGGTTCCGCCGAAATAGCTGTCGAGGTAGCGCCATTTGCCTGTCTCGTAGCCGATGTCGTGCGAGCCCGGTCGGGAGGAGGGGCGCGGCTTTTACGATGAAGTCCTTGAGTTCTTCGAGCGCGATCATTTTTGTTCCCTATATGTTCCGGAAAAAGATGTCGCGATCCGCGTCGGTTGTAAAGAACAGACCAGAAACATTCCTCAACTTATTGAAAGCCGCAGGCCCTCTGGCCACGGTCGTCGTTCCAGTCCTTCAAGAGGACGAGTTCTCCCTTGGTGGCGAAAGGCTTGTCGTTGGCCTTTCCCTTGCCGGTCAGGACATTCAGGTCGCAGTGCGCGGTCTTGTCGGGGTCGAGCGTATCGTAGGAGGAATAGGTGTAGCCGGCGACGACGAATTCGAAGTTGCGATAGGCGATCGTCAGTTTCTGCTCCCAGCGGTCGCGCCCGATTGAATCATTGTGACTGGTGATCAGCAAAGACCCGTTCGGCATCGCCTCGATCACCGGCGCCTGCCCGGAAAATTCGAACTGGCCCCAGACCTTGTTCGGGATCGCCGACTTCAACGCGAGCGCGCCGTTCTCGCCGGTCAGATAGAGATAAACACCGTTGTCCTCGTCGCTGCCCTCCGCAGGGCGCACGATCAACGCCAGATCAGCCGTTTCGTTCTTGTCCCAGTCGCCGGTTGCCGCCGAGACGATGCGGGCCGGATCGATCACTTCCGCCGCAAGCGTCGGGCCTGGCACGAGGAACAGCAGCGATAGAACAAGGCCTTTGTGCAACCGGGGATCCTCCCATTTGTGGTCTTCGTCTTTGATAGAGGCCAGCGCTCCTTTGCTCAAGTTCCCTAACGGCTCCTGCGCTCCAGCGCGCCCACCATTAACCATCGCCGCCGGAACGCGTTCAAGTGCGCTTGACGAGTGAACAAAAATAGAACAAATTAAAAACATAACGGAAAAGGAGCCATGTTATGACTGATTTTGTTCGTGACCTCGCCGCCTTCACTTCGATGGGCCTGTTCATCGCCAGCATCTCTTTCATCGCGCTCGGCTTTTGAGTGAGCGCCCACATTCGCCTCACGCACTTTCCACGTTTTTCTCTCCCCGGGTGAATAAGGGGGACGACATGCCAGCGGAAACTGGACATGGCGGGTGAGAAGCGGGATATCCTGTCGGTCAGACAGGAATCGGGGTGCGACATGGCAGACGACGGCAAGGGAGTAACGGGCGGGGCGCTCGGCACGGATCCACAGTTCGTGCATCTGCGCGTCCATTCTGCCTTCTCGTTGCTCGAAGGCGCCTTGCCGCTGAAGAAGGTCATCGGCAAGGCCGTCGCCGATGACCAGCCGGCGATCGGCATCGCCGACACCAACAATCTGTTTGCGGCACTTGAATTCTCGCAGAAGGCCGCCGGCGACGGGCTGCAGCCGATCACCGGTTGCCAGCTCTCGATCGACATGGAGGAGGAGGCGGATGGGGACCGGCGCGGTCATCATCAGCATCTCGCCAAGTTGCCGTCGATCGTGCTGATTGCTGCGACCGACGATGGTTATACCCGCCTCGTCGATCTGGTGAGCCGGGCCTATCTGAGCGGCGAAGGCAGCCAGGCGACGCGCATTACCCGGTCCTGGCTTGCGGAGGGCGGCACAGAAGGCCTGATCGCGCTGACCGGTGCATCCGGCGGTCCGGTCGATATGGCGGTGAAGGCGGGCTCGACGGCACTGGCCGAGGCGCGGCTTGAGGCCTTGCACGACCTTTTTGGCGATCGGCTGTACATCGAGCTGCAGCGCCATGGTGGCTACGATCGCCGCCACGAGAGCCGGATGATCGACCTTGCCTACAAGTTCGATATCCCGCTCGTCGCGACCAATGAAGCCTTCTTCCCGTCGCCAGCCGATTATGAAGCGCACGATGCGCTGATGGCGGTCGCCCACAACGCGATGGTCTCGGATGACAGCCGCTTCCGCCTGACGCCGGACCATTACCTGAAGAGCCGCAAGGAAATGGCGGCATTGTTTGCCGACCTGCCGGAGGCGCTGGAAAACACGGTCGAGATCGCGCGCCGCTGCTCGTTCATGTTGAAGACCCGCGGGCCGATCCTGCCGCGCTTCACGGGCGCGACCGCCGACCCGGAAGAAGCCGAGCGCGCCGAGTCCGACGAATTGCGCCGCCAGGCCGAAGAGGGGCTCGAAGAGCGTCTGACCAAGCTCGGCATGGCGCCCGGCTATACCGAGGAGGAATATCGCGAGCGGCTGGCCTTCGAGCTCAGCGTCATCGAGCGCATGAAGTTCCCCGGCTACTTCCTGATCGTTGCCGACTTCATCAAGTGGGCGAAGCAACATGACATTCCGGTCGGGCCGGGCCGTGGCTCAGGCGCGGGCTCGCTGGTCGCCTATGCGCTGACGATCACCGACGTCGATCCGATGCGCTTCTCGCTGCTGTTCGAACGCTTCCTCAATCCCGAACGCGTCTCGATGCCCGACTTCGACATCGATTTCTGCCAGGATCGACGCGAAGAGGTGATCCGCTACGTTCAGCGCAAATACGGCCGCGAACAGGTGGCGCAGATCATCACCTTCGGTTCGCTCCAGGCGCGCGCGGCCCTTCGCGACGTCGGGCGCGTGCTCGAAATGCCCTATGGCCAGGTCGACAAGATCTGCAAGCTGGTGCCCAACAACCCGGCCAATCCGACGCCGCTCTCCAAGGCGATCGAGGAGGAGCCGCGCCTGCAGGAAGAGGCCGAGAAGGAACCGGTCGTCGCGCGCCTGCTTGATATCGCCCAGAAGATCGAAGGGCTCTACCGCCACGCCTCGACCCATGCCGCCGGTATCGTCATCGGCGACCGGCCGCTGTCGCAGCTCGTGCCGATGTATCGCGATCCGCGTTCCGACATGCCGGTCACCCAGTTCAACATGAAGTGGGTCGAGCAGGCGGGCCTTGTGAAGTTCGACTTCCTTGGCCTGAAGACGCTGACGGTGCTGAAGGTCGCGGTCGAGTTCGCCAAGCAGCGCGGCATCGAGGTCGATCTTTCGAGCATTCCGCTCGACGATCCGAAGACCTACGAGATGTTGTCGCGCGGCGAGACGGTCGGCGTGTTCCAGGTGGAAAGCGCCGGCATGCGCAAGGCGCTGATCGGCATGCGGCCCGACTGCATCGAGGACATCATCGCACTGGTGGCGCTCTACCGCCCGGGCCCGATGGAAAACATCCCCGTCTACAACGCCCGCAAGCACGGCGAGGAGGAGATCGAGTCAATCCATCCGAAGATCGACCATCTGCTCAAGGAAACCCAGGGCGTTATCGTCTACCAGGAACAGGTGATGCAGATCGCCCAGGTGCTCTCGGGCTATTCGCTCGGCGAGGCCGATCTCTTGCGCCGCGCCATGGGCAAGAAGATCAAGGAGGAAATGGACAAGCAGCGCGCCCGCTTCGTCGACGGCGCCGTGAAGAACGAGGTGTCCAAGCCCCAGGCCGACCTGATCTTCGACCTGCTCGCCAAGTTCGCCAACTACGGCTTCAACAAGTCGCACGCCGCAGCCTACGCGATTGTTTCCTACCAGACCGCCTACATGAAGGCGCATTACCCGGTCGAGTTCCTGGCAGCGTCGATGACGCTCGACATGTCCAACACCGAAAAGATCAACGATTTCCGCCAGGACGCAAATCGTCTCGGCATTCAGGTGATCGCGCCATCGGTGCAGACCTCGTTCCGCCAGTTCCAGACCGGCGAGAGCCGCATCTATTATTCACTGGCTGCCATCAAAGGGGTAGGGGAATCGGCCGTCGAGCACATCGTCGACGTCCGCGGCGACCGCGCGTTTGCCAGCCTTGAGGATTTCTGCCTGAGGATCGATCCGAAGCTTCTCAACCGTCGCGTCTTCGAAAGCCTGATCGCCGCCGGCGCCTTCGATTGTTTCGGCTATGACCGGGCGGCACTGGTGGGCGGCCTTGACCGCATTCTGGGTTTTGCCCAGCGCGCCCAGGAAAACAAGACGAGCGGCCAGAGCGACATGTTCGGCGCGGGGGCCGCCACCGGCCCGGAGCGCATCGCTCTGCCGACCTACACGCCGTGGCTCGCTTCCGAAAAGCTGCACCGGGAGTTCCAGGTACTGGGTTTCTACCTCTCCGCCCACCCACTCGACACCTACAATGCGCTGCTTGCCAAGATGCGCGTGCAAACCTTCGGAGATTTCGCCGGTGCGGTGAAGAAGGGGGCGACCGCCGGTCGGCTTGCCGGCACGGTGACCTCGAAGCAGGAGCGCAAGACACGCACGGGCAACAAGATGGGCATCGTCGCCTTTTCCGATTCGTCCGGGCAGTTCGAGGCAGTGCTGTTTTCCGAGATGCTGCACCAGTATCGCGACCTGCTTGAACCCGGCAAATCGCTGGTCATGACGGTCGCCGCCGAAGAGCGGCCGGAAGGCATCGGCCTGCGCATCCAGACCCTGCGCTCCCTTGAAGAAGAATCACTGCAGTTGCAGAAGGCGCTGCGCGTCTATGTGCGCGATTCCGGTCCGTTGAAATCGATCGCCTCGCATCTCAACACGAGGGGCGACGGCCTCGTCTCCTTCGTCGTCATCAAGGACAACGGTCAGCGCGAGATCGAGGTGGAACTCAGCGAAAAGTTTCGGATTTCGCCGGAGATCGCCGCAGCTCTTCGCTCCGCGCCGGGCGTGGTCGACGTGGAGTTGGTATGACCGGCACAGCCGAACGGTTCTCCGTCTCCTAGAACGGGCATAGCCTGAGGACCCGTTCGGTCGGCCCTTTGCCGATCCGGTGTCGTGTTTCCTTCGACGGTCGCCTGTCCTGGCATGGCGCGCATCGTGATTCCATGCGCGTCTCAGCCGCATGGTTCGTCGTTCTCAGCCGAGAAAACGTGCGGCAATTCAAAGCGCTGAAGCGACGTTTGCGCGTCCGATGGGGCGCTATCGGGTTGAGCGGCGCTGCGACCGCTCAGCCTGCCGGGCGCGGCCGCGTAATCGTGATGAAATCGGTGCCCGGGCCGGTTTCCAATCCGCTGTCGGTGTCGGCGATCGAAAGCGACGAGCCTTCGGAAAGAAGTTGCTCGACCTGCTTGCGAACGTCATCGGCAATCGTCAGCCGTGCCAGCGTGCGCTGGATGCCGTTATAGGCGAAAGGATCGGCCTCCGTGGAGATGCCAAGCCGTTTTTTGGTCGACGAAGGCAGATGGTTCTCAAGGGTAACGCCGAACCACTTTCCTTCCGCCCCTGCCTCCTCGTTGTGGCGGAACTGAAGAAAATGCGTGCCGAGCGCCTCGTCGGGATTGTCGATGGTCAGTCCAGCTTCAAAGAGCGGCTTGAACCCTTGGCGAACGAGGAGTTTGCCGTTCTGCGGTGGTGTGCGGCCTGCCTTGCGCAGCAGCCTGTCGGTCAGTTCGAGTGTCAGCTTGCCGTCACTTTCAAGGCCCTCGCTCGCCTGGAAAGCGCGCAGTGCGGCGACTGTTGCCGGTCCTGAATGTCCGTCCACCGTGCCGGGAGCGTAACCGAGAACTTCGAGCGAGGCCTGCACCTCACGCATATCGTCACGCAAGTCGCTGCGTGTGATCAGGATGCGGATCGGTTCTTCCATCGATCGAGTGGCACCGGTGGCGCCGTCCGGCTGCCGCATTGCCACTTCCACCGGTCCGTCTGCGGCCTGGCTGATGGCGGGTCGAAGCGGCACATCGGAAAGCGGCGGCTCGATCTCGATCGGGGCCGGCCGGAAGAGCAGCGCGCTCTTGACCTCGACGGGTGTCATCTGCCGATCCGAGATCAGCACGTGCACGCCGCGGTCGGTCATCTTGAAGAGCGAAGCGGCAAAGGCGCTCGGCAATCGCACGCAGCCGTGTGACGCCGGATAGTCCGGCACGTGGTTGGAACCGTGGAGCGCGATGCCCGACCAGGTGAGCCGCTGCATGAAGGGCATCGGCGCGTTTGAATAGATGTTCGACTTGTGATGGCGGCGCTTCTCCAGGATCGAAAAGATGCCTGATGGCGTCGTATGCCCGGCCTTGCCGGTCGAGACCGGCGAGGTCGCAATCACCGCGTCGCCGTCGTAGACGACGAGCGACTGCTGGTCCTTCGACACAATGATCTGTAGCGGCCCGCGACTGCCTGCCAACCCGCTTGCGGGCGACAGAAGCAATGCGACGAAGCTGGCGGTGAGAGCGAAACGCGATACCATACACTCAACCCAACACATGACTTGGCGCACGAGCCTATTCGGCAAACTTTAAGGAATTGATCAGGCGACCGTGGAGGATCGATCAAGGTTGCGTGATCGCGCGCCCCAATGCGTCGCGATTTGCGTCGTTGCTCGAGGCGTCAAGGATCCCGCTTCCGCGTGCCGAAGGTATAGCCGGTCTCGACGCTCGCCTTGCCGAACTTGTCGCGCAGCTTGTTCATCGCGTCTTCAGCCGCAGCGCGTCGGCTGGCTGCCGGGTCGACGAGATCGGGCGGGTCGGCGAGATCAGGTGCGGAGAGATCGCTGACACCGATGCCGATCAGCCGGTACTTCGTGCCGTCGGCCTCTTTTTCGAGAAGCTGGAGGCCGGTGCGGAAGATGCGGTCGGCAAGCCGGGTGGGACTGTCGAGCCGGCGGTTGCGGGTGCGCAGCTTGAAATCGGACGTTTTCAGCTTCAAGACGACGGTCTGGCCGGCCAGCTCGGACTTGCGCAACCGATGCGCCACCTGCTCGCTGAGGCGTCTGAGGTGCACGACCAGATCGTCGTATCGCCCGAGATCGTCATTGAAGGTTGTTTCGGACGAAACGCTCTTGGCTTCCCCGTCGATCTCGACCGCCCGCTCGTCGAGCCCGCGCGACAGACGGAAGAGCCGCTGGCCCATGGTGCCGTAGCGGCGCATGAGGTCGGCTTCTTCCATGGTCTGCAATTGCCCGATGGTGCGCACGCCGTCGCGCTCGAGCGTGGCGGCGAAAGCCTTGCCTACACCCCAGATCAGGGTAACCGGTTTCTCTCTCAGAAACTCCAGGGCTTCGACCTGTCCGATGACGGAAAAGCCCCGTGGTTTCTGCAGATCGGACGCGACCTTGGCGAGAAATTTGCAATAGGAGAGGCCGACCGAGACGGTGATGCCGATCTCCTGCTCGACGCGACGGGCAAAGCGGGCAAGCGTGCGCGCCGGCGGGTCATGGTGAAGCCGCTCGGTGCCTTTGAGCTCGAGGAAGGCCTCGTCGATCGACAGCGGCTGCACCAGGGGTGTCAGTTCCTGCATCAGCGTGCGTACCTCGCGGCCGACACGCACATATTTTTCCATATCGGGTTTGATGACGACCGCCTGCGGACACGCCTCCAGCGCCTTGAACATCGGCATCGCCGAGCGCACGCCATGGATGCGCGCGATGTAGCAGGCGGTGGACACGACGCCCCGTTTGCCGCCGCCTATGATCACCGGCTTGTCGGCAAGCTCTGGATTGTCGCGCTTCTCGATTGAGGCGTAGAAAGCATCGCAATCGATGTGGGCCAGGGTCAGGTCATAGAGCTCGCCGTGGCGGAGGAGCCGAGGGCTGCCGCAGGCAAGACAACGTCGCGCGGACGCGGCCTGCTCCTTGAGGCAGTCGCGGCAGAAGCCTGGAGATGAAGCAGTACCGTCGACCATGCCTGGAACAAATGTTGAACATTCCGACCTTACGCTCTAGGCTGGCGAGTCTCAAGGGAGGCACGATTGGAAATCGAGCGGCAACCACGGCTGTGGACAGAGATCGCCCGGACTGTCGGGATCGCCGTCGATGCGGCCGGACCTCTGACGGTGGCGGGCCTTGTCGAGCGGTCAGCCTCTGTCGGATTGCTGGCCAAAGTGCCGGCGAATGGCGTCCGCCGCGTCCAGCCAGTCGGCCGCGATGCAGATGCCATCATCCGCTTTCGGCGCAAGCGCGCGAAACTCGGAATCGACCATCAGATTGACCAGCAGGCAGGACGGGCTGTGCTCTCGCACCGATCTCAGGTTGCGCAGCATGTCGTCGATGAAGACGACGGGCACTGCGCGACCGCCGTGCAGTTGGCGCACGATCGGACCCTTTGGCGCCTCGGACGCGATCAGCGGATAGCGAAGACCGAGACGGTCGAGCAGGGCCCGACGCACCGCCGCATGCTGCGGCGGCATCGCGGTCAAGAAGACGATGTCGGCTTGGTCCGACAGGGCGGCGAGCGTCTCGGTGACCTCCGTGGCCGGCGTCTGCCAAAGGTCCTGAGAACCGTAAAAGGCATCGAGCAGGGTTTTGACGTCGGCGTCCACAACCGGCTGATCGTCGACGCGCCGGACGATATTGCCGGTCAGGCGAAAGGAGCGGGGCAAAAGCCGGTGGCCGCAGTTTTCAAGGAAAGCCTTGAACGGATTGATGAATTCAAGAACAACATCATCGATGTCGCTGACGATCAGAGGTCTGGCCCCAAGTCTGATGTCGTCGATCGGCGATATGCCGGGCGCGCTCAATCGTCGAAGTCCGAATGGCCGGAGAGCGCCGCATGCGCCCTGACGACATCTTGCGGTGCTGTGCCCGTCGCCTCGCAGAAGGCCATCAGCGTCGGCTCATGCTCCATGAGGAAGGCGACGATGCCCCCCATGAAGCCGGGCTCGGTGATCGCCGTGCGCAGCGATCCGGGCTCGGTACCGGTCAGGGCCAGGAAACGGGACAGGAGCTCTGGCTCGCCGGCAAGCCAGGCAAGGATGTCGATGGCGATTTCTTCGGCGCTCTTCATTGCTGCGTCCCCGTATGGTTTTTACGCCCGGAGTTACCTATTTTTCAACCAAATAGGACTATCTCTGATGTTGAGGAAATGGGTCGAGTCGTTATCCGCGCAAGTTATGTATCCTGAAAAGACTTGCAAGGCGACGACGGACAGCAAGGGATCGACATGCCCAAACAGGTAATGATTGTTGAAGACAACGAGCTGAACATGAAGCTGTTCCGCGACCTGATTGAGGCTTCCGGCTACGCGACGATCCAGACGCGCAACGGCATGGAGGCGCTCGAGCTCGCGCGCAAGCACCGTCCCGATCTCATTCTCATGGACATTCAGCTGCCGGAAGTCTCCGGTCTGGAAGTGACGAAGTGGCTGAAGGAGGATGACGAACTGCACGTCATCCCGGTCATCGCCGTCACCGCCTTTGCAATGAAGGGTGACGAGGAACGGATCCGCCAGGGCGGGTGCGAGGCCTATGTCTCCAAGCCGATCTCCGTACCGAAGTTCATTGAAACGATCAAAACCTACCTGGGCGATGCCTGAGCGGCGGGAAAATTGATATGACTGCGCGTATTCTTGTCGTCGATGATGTGCCGGCCAATGTGAAACTGCTGGAAGCCCGTTTGCTTGCGGAATACTTCGACGTGCTCACGGCCAATGATGGTTATGCAGCGCTGGCGCTTTGCGAAAAGACGCCGATCGATCTGGTCCTTCTCGATATCATGATGCCCGGGCTTGATGGCTTCGAGGTCTGCGAGCGGCTGAAGGCAAACCCGAAGACCGCGCATATTCCCGTTGTCATGGTCACGGCACTCGACCAGCCGTCGGATCGCGTGCGCGGCCTGAAAGCCGGCGCCGACGATTTTCTGACCAAGCCCGTCAACGACCTTCAGCTGATGTCGCGCGTCAAGAGCCTGGTGCGGCTGAAGAACGTCAGCGACGAGCTGCGCCTCAGGGCATTGACGGCGCAGACGATCGGACTCGAGGACGTTGCCCGTGTGGACCGTCCTGACGAGCCCGGCAATGTTCTGCTCGTCGACGGACGCGGATCCTCGCAGGAGCGCCTGCAGCGCGCCCTGAAGCCGATTGCCGAGGTTTCGGTGATATCCGATCCGCAGGCGGCGCTGTTCGAGGCGGCTGAGAACAATTTCGACCTGGTCATCGTCAACGCGAACTTCGACGATTACGATCCGTTGCGGCTTTGCTCGCAGCTGCGCTCACTCGAACGCACCCGTTTCATCCCGATCCTTCTGATCGCCGAGCAGGGCAGCGACGAGCTGGTGGTGCGCGCACTCGACCTGGGGGTGACCGACTACCTGATGCGGCCGGTCGATCCCAACGAGTTGATCGCGCGTTCGATGACGCAGATCCGGCGCAAGCATTGCAACGACAGGCTGCGCGCCAGCGTGCAGCAGACGATCGAGCTTGCCGTCACCGACGGACTGACCGGGCTCCACAATCGTCGCTACTTCGATACGCACCTGAAACTGCTCATGGATCGCGCCGCCGCGCGCGGCCGGCCGCTGTCGATCTGCATGACCGACATCGACCGTTTCAAGCAGGTCAACGACACCTACGGCCATGATGTCGGTGACGAGGTTCTCAGGGAGTTTGCCAATCGTATCCGTGCAACGGTGCGCGGCGCCGATCTTGCCTGCCGCTTCGGCGGCGAGGAATTCATCGTCGTCATGCCGGACACGTCGGCCGAAATGGCCGCCGGCGTCGCCGAGCGGCTGCGCATGATCATCGAGAGCTTGCCGTTCCCGATCCCGCAGGCGGACGGTCCGCTGAAGGTCACGGCGTCGATGGGCATTGCCAGCCTCAGGCTCGGCAGCGATACGGCCGAAGGTCTCCTGAAGCGCGCAGACACCGCCCTCTACCAGGCCAAGAACGAGGGCCGAAACCGCGTGGTCGCAGCTGCGGCCTGACCGGTTAATGCCTGGCTTTTAGGCATTTCAGGTCCAGAGGAAATTATCAGGCAACCTCTTGCAGGTTGCATTCAAAGTTGTATTCTCGCGTCACCTGTTGCTACCGGGGAGTTTGGACGGCGACGGGGATCATGCACGTGCTTGTCTCAAGCCGATACAGAATTAACCATGCGCCGAGCGGCACCGCTTCGCGCATTAAGAATTCGTTGATTTTTTTTCATTTTCAGGTGATGCTGATTAACAAGCAGGCATTCGCCCTCTGAACGTTTGGTTACCCCATGATGCTCAGGTCCGCCGCATCTCCTGGGTCGTGGGGTCGGTCGGTTGGCTTTTGACATCCGCGGAATCCTCGTGCCGCAGTTAGAAGCCAGCCGACCCCCTTTCCGAAACGCCGTCCCGTCCGGGGCGGCGTTTTTTGATTCTGGCGCTTGGGGAGCGGAGAGGGGAAGCGCCGACGTGTTGTCGGGAGCGGGAAAGATGCTGCAGGGCCGGTAACGCCGTGCTCGTCGCTCGGCGGCGTGTTTGAAGGAGAGGCGGTACGGGCCACCGGAAAGCAGTGGCGGCGATTGGAGCGCCGGCGCGGGCATGTCCCGCGAAAGCGCGCAGCGGTCTTGCGACGCCGATATGCTGCAAGCGGATGATTGAAGCCGCACCTGAGCGAGCGCGGCGCCCATTAAAAAAGAAAAGGGCGCCAGACCATGCGGTCGGCGCCCTTCGCATTACGGGAAAACGATCGATCTTACTTGATCTTCGTTTCCTTGAATTCGACGTGCTTCCTGGCGACCGGGTCGTACTTGGTCTTCGTCATCTTTTCCGTCATCGTACGGCTGTTCTTGGTCGTGACGTAGAAGAAACCCGTGTCGGCTGTCGAAAGCAGCTTGATCTTGATGGTAGTGGCTTTTGCCATGGTCGTCCTGCCTTTGTAACAATGAAAGCCGTGGACAACCGGTTGCGGGCCACGGGCAAGGTTGGCGCGAAACTACAAATCGCGGCCGAAAAGTCAAGGCCGTTTTGGATTCAAAACGATCCTGACCACTGAAAGCGCGACATAGAGGCCGAAAAAGCCGGCGATCGCCCAGGCAAAACCATTGTTGCCGGTGGCGTCCATCGACGCGCCGATGACCTGCGGCCCCGCGACGGTGCCGACGGCATAGGAGAACACGAATGCGGCGTTGGCCGCGGCAAGATCGGCTCCCTGCAGCCTGGAGCCAAGGTGGCTGAGGCCGACGGTATAGAGCCCGGAGACGCAGCCGCCCCAGAACAGGAGCACGATCGCCATCAGGAACCAGCTCTCGACGAGCAGGGGCAGGAACAGTGCACCGACGAGGCCGATGACCGTCATCGCCGAGAGCAGCGTTCGCCTGTCCTTCACCCGGTCGGAAAGCATGCCGACCGGGATCTGGAAGATGAAATTGCCGACGCCCATCACCGTCAGAAGCAGTGCCGCCTGCGATTCGCTGAAACCGGCCCTCGTTCCGAAGATCAGGAACAGCGAGAGGCCACCTGATTCGACCGCGCCGAAAATGAACACAGCCGCCGTTGCCGTGGGCACGAGGTAGACATAGCGCAGGAAGTGCCGCTCGGGCTTCTCGTCGATGACGGGGCTTTCGTCGCGCGCAAGGAAGATCGGCACCGACGCAAGCAGAATGACACTGGCGCCCACGACAAACGGCAGGATGCCTTCGCTGCCGAGGATCGAAAACAGCAGCGGTCCGGTCAGGAATCCCAGCGACAGGAACGTGCCGTAGATGCCGAGCACGAAACCGCGCTTTGCCGGCGGGGCGGTGGCGTTGATCCAGAACTCCGAGAGGATGAAGAGGACGGTGATCGCCCCGTGGAAAACGATCCTGAGCGGAAACCAGAGCCAGAAATTGGTGATGTAGTAGAAACCGAACGAACTGGCCGCGGCGATCACGACAGCCCACAGCATCGTCGGCGCGACGCCATGCCGATGGGCGAACTTGGTCGTGAACGGAGCGGCAACCATCGATGCCAGGCCAGCCATGGCGGAGTTGAGGCCGATCAGCGTCGAGGAGATCCCGCGCTTCTCCATGATGATCGAAAGCAGCGGCAGCCCGAGGCCGATCGCTATGCCGACCGCGCTGATGGCGGCCACGGCCGCGATCAACGATCGCCAGTGAATTTCCTCAACCGGTGCGACTGTACCGGGCGATGGCTGGGACATCTGACGCGGTTCCTTAGAGCAATGTGCGCACGAAGCGCCCATGGCGCGAGGTGTAGAGCGGAACCGACCGTTCGCAGGGCAGCGATGGATCGGCGTCCAGTCCGTTCCTGAGGTCCGTGAGGATGACCGCAGTGATGTCAGGTATCCGTACCGACGGAGGAGAGTTCACATCGATCCACTGCAAATCCTGAAGCTCCCGACTGTCCAGGAACCGCGTCGGGTCAATCTCGGCCTCGTCGGCGAACATCGCGAAGAAGCGCGTATCGAACCGCCTCGTATTGCCTGGAGGGGTGATGGCCCGAGCGATATAACGCAAGTTTGCGAGATCGGGAAGGAACGGAACGGGGGACGCGTCCGCAGAACGCGGTGCGCCGATCGCAATGCCCGCCTCCTCGTAGAGTTCGCGCAGGGCGGCGAGCGCCAGCGCGCGTGCGCGGGCATCCGACAGTTCGCGCGTGCCGGCCGTCTTCAGGGCCCGAAGCACGGACGGATCAAGGTCGGAGCCGAAACCGAGGCGGTGATCGCCGCTGTCGCGACGTCCGCCGGGGAAGACGTAGAGATCGGGCATGAAGGCGTGGGCGCTGTGACGGCGTCCCATCAGGACACGGACGCTTCCGGCGACACGGTCGAGCAGCATGATGGATGCCGCGTCCCGTGGCCGCATCGTCGCGGGACGCGGCGCCTTGGCCTTTCCGTCCGTATCCCGCTCCGGCGTCATGTCCGGTCGTCTCGCGGCGGCAGGACGTCTTCGGGTGCATCTTCGTGGCCGCCGAAGCCGTGCATCCTGAGCGCCCATTGCAGGCCGATCACGGCGCCCTTGACCGGCTGCAGCAGCGCCAGCGAGCTGATGACGGTGATCGGCGCCCAGATCGCGAGGTGCTGCCAGCTGTTCAGCGGCAGGATGAGATCGGTCGCCATGTAGCCGCCGAGCACGAGATGGCCGACGATCGTCACGACGATATAGGGTGGGAAGTCGTCGGCGCGGTGATGATCCATACGCTCGCCGCAGGCCGCGCACGTCTCGACCGACTTCAGGTAGCTGCGAAACAGCTTGCCGCTGCCGCAGGCCGGGCAACGGCCGAGAAAGCCGCGCCGCATCGCCTGGCCGACCCGGCGCTCGTCGCTTTCGCTTCCACCAAGGTGAAGCGTATCGCCTGCTGCTGCCTTCATGCTCATTCCTCTGGCCCGGCGGAGAATTACTTCCGGCCGCGTGGTGGCCGGGTTCCCGGCTTCTTGCGCGCTCCGGTCCGGTCCCTGCGACCGGATTTGTGGAAGGAGCGTGTTGCCGTCGGCATCTTGCGTCCTTCGCTGATCATCTCGAAACGCAACGCGCCGGCAAGCGGTACGGCCTCGACAAGCTTGACGCGCACCGGATCCCCGAGCCGGTAACCGAGCCCGGTCTTTTCGCCTGCAAGCGCCTGGTGCGCTTCATCATAGATGAAGTAGTCGCGCCCAAGGGTGGATATCGGAACGAAGCCATCGGCGCCATAGGCGGGCAGCGAGACAAAAAGTCCCGCCTTGGTGACGCCCGATACGCGGCCGTCGAATTCTTCGCCGACGCGGCCGTTCAGGTGATGGGCGATCAGCCGGTCGACGGTGTCGCGTTCGGCAGCCATAGCACGGCGCTCGAAGGTCGAGATTTCGGCAGCGATGTCGTCGAGCACGGCCTCTTCCTGCGGCGTCAGTCCGCCTTCGCCAAGACCGAGCGAGGCAACCAGCGCGCGGTGCACGATCAGGTCGGCGTAGCGCCGGATCGGCGAGGTGAAATGCGCGTATTTCAACAGGTTCAGGCCGAAATGGCCGATATTCTCGGGACTGTAGATCGCCTGACTCTGGGAGCGCAGCACCATCTCGTTGACCATGGTCTCAAACGGTTTTCCCTCGGCCTTGGCGAGGACGCCGTTGAAATGGTTCGAGCGCATGTTGCCGCCCTTGACGAGCGAGATGTCGAGCGTTGCCAGGAATTCGCGCAGGGTTTCCTGCTTTGCAAGCGACGGCTGGTCGTGCACGCGGTAGATCAGCACCTGGCGCTTCTGCTCCAGCGTTTCCGCCGCAGCCACGTTCGCCTGGATCATCATTTCCTCGATCAGCTTGTGGGCGTCGAGGCGCTCGGGAACGTGCACACGGTCGACGGTGCCGTCGGGCTTCAGGATGATCTTGCGCTCGGGCATGTTGAGCTCGAGCGGCTGACGCCGTTCGCGACCGCGCGTCAGAATGCGGTAGCCTTCCCAGAGCGGCTTCAGGATCGTCTCGAGGATCGGCCCGGTCTTGTCGTCCGGATTGCCGTCGATCGCCGCCTGCGCCTGCTGGTAGGAGAGCTTGGCCGCGCTTCTCATCATGATGCGGTGGAAGCTGTGGCCTGCCTTGCGGCCTTCCTTGGAGAAGCGCATGCGCACGGCGAGTGCCGGACGGTCTACGCCTTCCTTCAGGGAGCAGAGATCGTTGGAAATCCGCTCAGGCAACATCGGCACGACGCGATCGGGGAAATAGACCGAATTGCCGCGCTTCAGCGCTTCGAGATCGAGAGCGGACTTCGGCCGCACGTAATAGGAGACGTCGGCGATCGCCACCGTGACGATGACGCCGCCGGGATTGTCCTCGGAGGGATCCGGCTCGGCATAAACCGCGTCGTCGTGGTCCTTGGCGTCGGCCGGGTCGATGGTGATGAGCGGCAGCGCGCGCCAGTCCTCGCGGTGGGCCATGGTCGCCGGGCCTGCGGCGTTCGCTTCCTCGATCACCCGTTCCGGGAAGATATGGGGAATGCCGTGGGCGTGGATGGCGATCATCGAGATCGCCTTTTCCGAAGCAACCGAGCCGATGACGGTCTGCACCTGGGCGCGCGGCAGGCCGTAGCGTCCGAGGCGCGACAGCTGGACCTCGACGAGGTCGCCGTCCTGCGCATTGCCGGTGAACTCCGGATCAACAAGGATTTCTTCGCCGCGCTTTTCGATCGGCATCAGCCGGCCGCCGCCGCCAGGCGTCGAACGGAAGACGCCGAGCACGGCATCCTTGCGCTTGTCGAGCACCTTGATGATGCGTGCCGTATAGGCCGGGCCGCCGCGTTCCTTGGCCGGGAAGATCTTGGCGAGAACACGATCGCCGAGGCCGCCGACCGGAGCCTTGCCCTTGCCCTTGGCGACGGCGGACTGCTTGATCAGCACCGCCGGCGCAACGCCGTCGTCGTCGAGCCATTCGGCCGGACGGCCGATCAGTTCGCCATCGACATCGCGGATGGTGATGTCGAGCACGGTCACGGGCGGAAGCGCACCCGGACGCACCAGCGACTTGCGCTTCTTCTCGACCAGACCGTCGACCTCGAGCGACTTCAGGAGCGCCTTGAGTTCGACGCGGGTCTCGCCCTTGAGGCCAAAGGCTTTTGCAATCTCGCGCTTGGAGGCGCGATCGGGGTTTTCGGCGATGAACCGCATCAGAACGTCGCGCGGTGGCACGGCGCCGTGGATGATCCGTTCGCTTGCCGGGCTCGATCCACCCTTGGCCGCCCGATCATGCTTCTTGCCCATGGCTCGTCTGCCGGACTGTTCGGTCGGATCGCGCGGTATTCTGGTCAAAATCAGCCCTTCTTGGCCTTGCTAGCCGTCTTGGTTTTGCTCTTGGCGGGCGCCTTTGCCTTGGCTTTGGTCGTCTTGGCGGCGCCGTCCTCGGACTTGGCAGCAGCCTTCGTCGTCTTGGCCTTGGTAGCCTTGCCCTTGGTCGTTCCGCCCTTGGCAGCACGCTCGGCGATGAGCACCAGGGCTTCCTCGACCGTTACCGACTGCGGATCCTTGCCCTTGGGCAGGGTGGCATTGACCTTGCCCCAATTGACGTAGGGGCCGTAGCGGCCGTCACGAACGGTGATGGCGCCGCCGTCGGGATGATTGCCGAGTTCCTTGAGCGCGGCGGCCGCGGCGCCGCCACGGCCGGCACCGGCCTTCGACTGCTTGTCAGCGAGCACCGAGACGGCACGGTTGAGGCCGATCGAGAACACGTCCTCGATCGATTCGAGATTGGCATAGGTGCCGTCATGCAAAACGAATGGTCCGTATCGGCCAAGGCCGGTCGAGATCATCTTGCCGCTTTCGGGATGCGCGCCGATATCGCGCGGCAGCGACAGCAGTGCCACCGCCTTCTCGTGGTCAATCGTCGAGGGTGTCCAGCCCTTCGGCAGGCTTGAGCGTTTGGCTTCCTTGCCATCGCCGCGCTGGACATAGGGGCCGAAGCGGCCGCTCCTGAGCGTGATATCCTCGCCCGTATGCGGATCCTTGCCGAGCGCCTGCGGCTCGTTCGAGACCGCGGCCTCTTCGCCGTTGCTTTCGGAGGAAAGCTGGCGGGTGAAATTGCATTCCGGATAGTTCGAGCAGCCGACGAACGCGCCGTACTTGCCGAGCTTCAGCGACAGCTTGCCGGTGCCGCAGACCTGGCAGGTGCGCGGGTCGCCGCCGTCTTCGCGCTTCGGGAAGACCAGCGGTGCCAGTTCTTCGTTCAGCGCATCAAGCACGTTGGTGACGCGCAGTTCCTTGGTTTCCTCGATCTGGGCGAAGAAGTCCTTCCAGAAGTCGCGAAGCACGTCCTTCCAGTTGACCTCGCCGGCCGAGACCTGGTCGAGCTTTTCTTCGAGAGACGCCGTGAAATCGTAGCCGACATAGCGCGTGAAGAAGCTCTCCAGGAACGCCGTCACGAGGCGGCCCTTGGCCTGGGGGATGAGCTTGCGCTTGTCGTTGGTGATGTAATCGCGGTCGAGCAGCGTCGTGACCGTCGCGGCATAGGTGGAAGGACGGCCGATGCCAAGCTCTTCCATCTTCTTGATCAGGCTGGCTTCCGAGTAGCGCGGCGGCGGCTCGGTGAAGTGCTGCGAGGCGTTGATCTTCTGTTTGGCGAGGCTTTCGCGCGCATTGATCTCGGGCAGGCGGCCGTCCTCGTCGCCATCGTCGGTCTGCTCGCCGTCTTCCTTGGCGTCGGTATAGGCGGCGATGAAGCCGTCGAAGCGGATGACGGAGCCGGTGGCGCGCAGGCCGGCCTTCTGGCCGCCCTTGTCCGCCGTGATTTCCGCAGTCGTGCGCTCGATCTCGGCGGACGCCATCTGGCTGGCGATGCCGCGCTTCCAGACGAGGTCATAGAGCCTGAGCATGTCGCCATCGAGGAAACGACGCACTTCGTCCGGCGTCCGGTTGAAGTCGGTCGGGCGGATGGCTTCGTGCGCTTCCTGGGCATTCTTCGCCTTGGTCGAATAGGCGCGCGGCTTTTCCGGCAGATAGCGGTCGCCGAACTGGCTGGCGATCGCCTTGCGCGACGCGTCGATCGCTTCCGGCGCCATCTGCACGCCGTCGGTACGCATATAGGTGATCAGACCGACCGTTTCGCCGCCGATGTCAACGCCTTCATAGAGCTTCTGCGCCACCTGCATGGTGCGCGAAGCGGAGAAGCCGAGCTTGGAGGAGGCTGCCTGCTGCAGCGTCGAGGTGGTGAACGGCGGCGACGGATTGCGCTTGACGGGCTTGGCTTCGATGCTGTCGACGACGTAGGTCGCACCTTCGAGCAGGGTCTTGAGACGGTTGGCTTCCTCGCCATTGCCGATCGCCCTCGGCGCAAGGCGCTTGCCATCGGCCGAAACGAGGCGGGCTTCGAACTCGTCGCCACGCGGGGTCTTCAGGAGCGCCGAAATGTTCCAGTACTCTTCGGAGACGAAGCGTTCGATTTCGGATTCACGGTCGCACACGAGGCGAAGGGTGACAGACTGGACGCGGCCGGCCGAACGCGCGCCCGGCAGCTTGCGCCAGAGCACCGGAGAAAGATTGAAGCCGACGAGATAGTCCAGAGCGCGTCGCGCCAGGTAAGCGTCCACCAGCGAAATGTCGATATCGCGCGGATGGGCAATCGCCTCGAGCACCGCCTTCTTGGTGATGGCGTTGAAGGCCACGCGCTTCACCGGCTTGTCGCCAAGCACCTTCTTCTTCTTCAAGAGGTCGAGCACGTGCCAGGAAATCGCTTCGCCTTCGCGATCCGGGTCGGTTGCGAGAATGAGGCCGTCGGAGGCTTTGACCGCGTCGGTGATGTCCTTCATGCGTTTCGCAGAGGCGGCGTCGACCTCCCAGGACATCTCGAAGTCTTCGTCCGGACGAACCGAACCGTCCTTCGCCGGCAGATCGCGCACGTGACCGAACGAGGCCAGCACCTTGTAGTTAGGCCCCAGGTACTTGTTGATCGTCTTTGCCTTTGAAGGCGATTCCACCACTACTACATTCATCGTCATTTTCTGAGACAACCGGTTCTGGTTCGGCGTCAGCGCTGTTTGCGCCGTACTTCGCCTGATATCGACGCCCCGAAATGGACAGGGATTCGAGCGGGGTCAAGAGGGTTCACCCAAAATAACGACGTGAGGTCGAAGGGCAATCCCTGCGCAATGACGTGGAATCTGCGGCCTGAAGCGGGTGATCGGGTCTCTTTCGGTCCCCGCCGCGGTGTTCGCGATCCGTCATTCGGAGGTTGCGAGCGAGACGAGCCCGCCGGCATGACGATCGAGCCGGCCAGCGAGATCGAGTTCCAGCAACAGCAGGTAGACCTGTGCCGGCGCGAGCCCGGTGTGGCGCACGATGTCGTCGATTTCGACCGGCGTCGGCCCGAGCGCCGCGCCGACTGCAGCGCGGTCGCTGTCTTTGGTTGACGTCGGAACGCCGAGTTGTGCCTGCGTTTCCGGCTCCCTGGCTCCAGGCAGGCCCAGTTCCAGCTGGCTGAGCGGTGCCAGCGCTTCGATGATGTCGTGCGGCCCGGTCGTGACGATCGCGCCCTGCTTCAGCAGATCGTTGGTGCCGTGGCAGCGCGGGTCGAGAGGAGAACCGGGAACCGCAAAGACAAGCCGGCCGAAATCGGCGGCATAACGGGCGGTGATGAGCGAGCCGGAACGGTGGGCGGCCTCGACGATCGCAACGCCGAGGCTGATCCCGGCGATCAGACGATTGCGCCGCGGGAAGTCACGCGCCCTCGGCTCCCAGCCGAACGGCATCTCGCTGATTGCAAGACCATGACCCGCAGTCATGGCCTCGATCAGACCGATATTCTCGGGCGGGTAGGGACGGTCGAGGCCGCCCGCAAGGGCTGCGATCGTGCCGGTCTCAAGGCTTGCACGGTGTGCGGCAGTATCGATGCCGCGCGCAAGGCCGGAGGTGACCACATAGCCGGCGCGGCCGGTATCCCGCGCGATCATCGCCGCGAACTTGGCGCCGCTCGCGGACGCATTGCGCGAGCCGACGACACCAAGCGACGGTCGGGTCGCCAGCTGGAGATTGCCTTTCATCGCCAGAAGCGGGGGCGCTCCATCGATTTGCCGCAGCGCCGAAGGGTATCCCGGTTCGCCGATACCGACAAAGACCGCGCCGTGGCGCTGTGCGGCCTCCAGTTCCCTTTCGGCTTCGCTTTGGGTGGCGACGCTGTAAGCCTGCCGGGTTCCGCCGCGGCGCGACAGTTCCGGCAGCGCGTCGAGCGCGTTTTCCGCCGTGCCGAAATGGTTGATCAGGTCGCGAAAGGCGATGGGGCCGACATTGTCGCTGCGGATCAGCCTGAGCCAGGAGATTTTCTGTCGTTCGGTCAGCGCCACTCCGGATCGTCCTGCGCTGTCCTTGGACATTATCCCTTGTCTCCGATCCTGCTTTCGGTGCCGGCAAGCAGCCGCTGAATGTTGGCGCGATGCTTCACCCAGGTGATCAGGGTCATGAGCGCAAACAGCAGAGCGACTTTCTCGTGTCCTGCAAAGTAGAGTACAACCGGAATGACCGCCGTTGCAACCAGGGCCGAGAGCGACGAGTAACGGCTGATTTTCGCCATGGCGAGCCAGATCGCGGCGAAGACGAGAACCATCCAGGGCACGAGGCCGAGCAGCACGCCGATATAGGTGGCAACACCCTTGCCGCCCTTGAAGCCGAGCCAGACCGGATAGAGGTGGCCGATGAAGGCGGCAAAGCCTGCGGCAATCCCCGCTTCCACGCCCCAGTAGGATGCAATCGCGGCTGCCGCCGTGCCCTTGAGCGCGTCGAGCAACAGGGTCGCTGCCGCCAGCTTCTTGTTGCCGGTGCGCAGCACATTGGTCGCGCCGATATTGCCCGAGCCTATCTTGCGCACGTCGCCGAGCCCCGCCATGCGGGTCAGGATCAGCCCGAACGGGATCGAACCCAGCAGATAGCCGAAGCCCAGGCTCAGAAGCGTCAAGGGCAGCCCGAGCTGCCACGACAATAGATCCACCGGTTCCCCTCCCGCTCGACCTTCGGCCGCTTACGCAGAATGCACAAGCTTGCCGGCAACATAGGTCTGCACAACCCGTCCGGTAAAGCGCGCATTTTCGAATGCCGTGTTCTTGGAGCGCGAGACGATTGCTTCCTTGTGGAGCACCCAGGGCTCGTCGAGATCGATGACCGCGATATCGGCCTTGGCGCCCGGCTTCAGCGTGCCGGCGTCAAGGCCGAAGATCGCAGCCGGACGTGTCGACATGGCGTCGATCAGCCGCATCAGGGGCACCTGGCCGCTGTGATGCAGGCGGAGTGCGGCTGCCGCCAGGGTTTCCAGGCCGATGGCGCCATCGGCCGCGTCGGCGAACGGCAGGCGCTTGGTATCGACGTCCTGCGGATCGTGCGAGGAGACGATGATGTCGATCGTGCCGTCGGCAAGCGCCTCGGCCATCGCGACCCGGTCGTCCTCGCCGCGCAAGGGTGGTGAAAGCTTGAAGAAGCTCCGATATTCGCCGATGTCGTTTTCGTTGAGCGCCAGATTGTTGATCGAGATGCCGCAGGTCACGTTGGCGCCGCGGGCGCGCGCGGTGCGCATGGCCTCGGCCGATTCGGGGACGGAAATCTGCGACGCATGGTAGGCGGCCCGCGTCAGCCCGGCGATGCGCAGGTCGCGCTCGAGCGGGATGATCTCCGCCTCGCGCGGGATCCCGGAAAGGCCGAGCCAGCTGGCGAGCAGGCCTTCATGCATCACGCCATTGGCGCCGAGATACTTGTCGCGCGTCTCGAGCGCGATGACCGCGCCGAATTCGCGGGCATAGGTCATGGCGCGGCGCAGCACCAGCGTGTCGTGGATCGGGCGGCGGCCGTTGGTGAAGCAGACGGCACCGGCTTCGCGCAGGAGGCCGAACTCGGTCATTTCTTCGCCGGCAAGGTCCTTGGTGAGTGCTGCGGCCGGATGCACGTTGACCAGCGCCTTGTCGTGCGCCGTCTTCTTTACGTATTCGACGAGCGCGATGTCGTCGATAACAGGGTCGGTGTCGGGCATGGCGATGAAGGTGGTGACGCCGCCGGAAGCGGCCGCCCGAGAGGCGGACTCGAAAGTTTCGCGGTGCTCGCTGCCCGGTTCGCCGACGAAGACGCGGGCGTCGACAAGGCCGGGAACGGCGGTGAGGCCAGCGCAGTCCTTGACGAAAGCGCCATCCGGAACGCCCTGGTTCTGGGCGTCGGCGCCGGCTGCGAGTATCCGGCCGTCGTTGCCGACGATGATGGTGCCGACTTCATCGAGATTGCGCGAGGGGTCGATGATACGAAGGTTCTTCAGAACGAGTGGTCTGGTCATAGGCGCGGCCCCTGGTTCTGCGAGAGAAGCAGCGTTTCCATGACTGCCATGCGCACGGCAACGCCCATCTCGACCTGCTGTTCGATCACGCTCTGTGGACCGTCGGCGATTTCCGAGGCGATCTCGACGCCGCGGTTCATCGGCCCGGGGTGCATGACGAGCGCATCCTCCTTGGCCGCCTTCAGCTTCTCCGCATCGAGCCCGAAATAGTGGAAGTATTCGCGAACCGACGGCACGAAGGAACCGGCCATGCGCTCGCGCTGCAGGCGCAGCATCATCACGACATCCGCATCCTTCAGGCCCTCAGCCATCGAGTGATAGACCTCTACGCCCATGTCGGCGATCCCGGACGGAAGCAGCGTCGCCGGTGCGACGACGCGGACGCGCGCACCCATCTGGTTGAGCAGCAGGATGTTGGAGCGCGCCACGCGCGAATGCAGCACGTCGCCGCAGATCGCCACGATGATGCGCGACAGCTTGCCCTTGGCGCGGCGGATGGTGAGCGCATCGAGCAGCGCCTGCGTCGGGTGCTCGTGCTGACCGTCGCCGGCGTTGACGACGGAGCAGGAGACCTTCTGCGCGAGAAGCGCCGCGGCGCCGGCCGACGAGTGGCGCACCACAAGCACATCCGGGTGCATGGCGTTGAGGGTCATCGCCGTGTCGATCAGCGTCTCGCCCTTCTTTACCGAGGAGTTGCCGACCGACATGTTCATCACGTCGGCGCCAAGCCGCTTGCCGGCGAGCTCGAAGGAGGACTGGGTCCGGGTCGAGGCCTCGAAGAAGAGGTTGATCTGCGTCAGCCCCCGAAGCGTAGACGTCTTCTTTTCTCTCTGACGGGAGATTTGGACGGCTTCGTCGGCGCGATCGAGCAGGTAGGTGATATCCTGCTCCGTGAGCCCCTTGATGCCGAGCAGGTGGCGATGCGGGAAAGTGATCATGGGCCGCCCTTGCGCTCTTTAAAATTCGTCGCTCTATAAGACCTGGCCCCCGGCACGGCAAGGCTTGGGCGTCACCGTCCGCAGAAAACTTGCGACAGCCATCCTATCTTTTTCGCGCCCCGTTCCGTGGCCGGGAAACTTGCGCTAGAACCGGCCCATGAATCAGATGAACCGGACTGAACAGAAACTCGCCGAGCTGAACCAGCCCAAGCCCTGGTCCGGTGTCAACGCCTATCGTTCCGACCCGCTCGTCGTGGATATCACGTCGAGCATGAGCAAGACGTTGCGCGACGAGTTCGACGTGCTCGGCCGGTACGTCACCTCGCCCGAGGCGCAGGAATTGGCGCGCATGGCGAACGAAGGTCCGCCGAAGCTGAAGACGCATGGACCCCGCGGCGAGCGCCTGGATGTGGTCGAGTTCCATCCGGCCTGGCACGCACTGATGCGTCGCTCCATGGGATCGGGCCTGCATTCGTCCGCCTGGGAGAACCTGGCCGAGGAGCGCAACCAGTCACACAAGGTCCGCGCCATCCGGTTCTATCTGACGGCGCAGCTCGAATGCGGCCATCTCTGCCCGTTGACGATGACCAGTGCATCGCTTGCGGCGATCACCGCGTCGCCGGCGGTGCAGAAGGAGTGGGCGCCGAAGATCCTGTCGCGCAAGTACGATTCCACCAATCGTCCCTGGATGCAGAAGTCTGCGGTCACCGTCGGCATGGGCATGACGGAGAAGCAGGGCGGCACCGACGTGCGCGCCAATACCTCGACAGCTGAACGGGTGGGCGAGGGCATCTACCGGCTGAATGGTCACAAGTGGTTCATGTCGGCGCCGATGAGCGACGCCTTCGTCATGCTGGCGCAGACCCGCGAGGGCCTTGGCTGCTTCCTCGTGCCACGACTGCTCGAGGACGGCAGCGCCAACGGACTGCGCTTCCAGCGCCTGAAGGACAAGCTCGGCAATCGCTCCAACGCGTCCTCCGAGGTCGAGTTCTCCGATACGTTCGGTTTTATCCTCGGCGCGCCCGACGGCGGGATCCGCACGATCCTCGACATGGTGACACTGACCCGGCTCGACTGTGCGCTCGCGTCGGCCGGCATGATGCGGGCTTCGCTTGCCGAAGCCGTGCACCACACCCGTGGCCGCAAGGTGTTCGGCAAGCCGCTCGCCAGCCAACCGATGATGACGCGCGTGCTCGCCGACATGGCGCTCGATGTCGCGGCGGCAAGCGCCCTTTCGTTCCGGCTGGCCGAAGCGTTCGACAGGGCCCGCAACAGCCCGGAAGACGCGGCCTACGCGCGCATCATGACGCCCGTTGCCAAATACTGGGCCTGCAAAATCGCGCCTGCACTGATCTATGAGGCGATGGAGTGCCTTGGCGGCAATGGCTACGTCGAGGAGCGGGCGCTCGCCCGCCACTACCGCGAAGCGCCTGTCAATGCCATCTGGGAAGGGTCCGGCAACGTCATGGCGCTCGACGTGCTGCGGGTGCTCGCCAAGGGCAAGGATCTGTTCGAGCAGCTCTTCGTCGTTCTCGCCCGCGACCTCGGACCCTCCGGTCGCAAGACGATCGACGTGCTTCGCGCGGCGATGTCGCTGTGCGAGCGGGATGAGGGTGCGGCCCGCATGCTGGTCGAGCAACTGGCGCTCGCCGCTGCCGCCGCCGAACTTTATCGCCTCGGCGCCGGGCGCATCGCCGATGCGTTCCTGGAATCACGCCTGGCTGCCGGCTGGCGCTCGACCTACGGCATGCTCGATTCACGCTTCGATTCCGCCTACATCCTCGACCTCCTCTATCCCCCTGCGACATAGTCGTCAGGTCCCCCGCGACGTAGTCGTCGGGTCGTGCGACGTGGTCGTCAATTGCTTGCGACGTAGGCCGTGAGAAGAAGGACGAGCGGGATCGTGAAGAACGAAACCACGGTCTGGACGGTGGCCACGGCCGCGTAAAGCTCGGCATCGCCACCCATCTGTTTGGCGAGCAGATAGCCGTTCATCGCCGTCGGTACCGCCGCGCCAAGGGCAATGACGAGAAGCGCGTCGCCGCGAATGCCGAGCATATAGCTCGCGCTCACCATGAAGACCGGCATGACGATCAGCTTGAGGAAAACGGCAAGCAGCGCGACGGCGCTCGGCCTCAGCGCGTCCGACGCACGCAAGCCCGCGCCGACCATCACCAGGCCGAGGCTGAGTGACGCGCTCGCCAGCATCTCGATGGTGGCCATCAGCGGGCTGTAGATCTTCAGTCCGATCAGGTTGACGAAAATTCCGAGCACCGAAGACACGATGATCGGGTTGGTGGCGATCTTCATGAAGAAGCGGCGAAAGTCACGGCTTCCGCCGGTGAACCAGACGAGCACGGCAATATTGTAGAGATTGGTCGGGATGATCAGCAGCGTCATCAACAGTGCGGTCAGGGTCAGGCCGAGCTGCCCGTAGAGCTTGTGGGCGATCGCAAGCGCCATGAAGCCGTTCCACCTTGTTGCGGTCTGGAACGTCGACGTGAAGGACGCTGCGGAGATGTTGCGGTTTTTAAGCGCAGGCCAAAGCAGGAGCACGAAGAGGGACATCAGGCTGACGCTGCCGATCGTAGCGACGGCGGTGGCGTCCGCCTGCAATCCGGCAAAGTCGGCTTCGGCCAGGGTCGAGAACAAAAGGGCAGGGAACAGGATGAAGTAGCCGAACTGCTCGAGCCCGAGCCAGAGGTTCTGGTCGACGAGCGTCGAGCGCTTGAGCCAGGCGCCGAGAAGCACAAGGAGGAAGACGGGAAGGATGCTTTCGAAGACGACGGTCATGGGAGAGGGCCTGCATGCGGGATGTCTATCGCTACCGCAAATCCGGTCGGACCGGAATGGTGTTGCAGCGCGAAGGCGGAAGATCGGGGGACCCCAATGCCTGTGGGGCGCGTGAGCCGGCAGCCTGTGAAAATTAACCTTAACAATTGGTTTACGTTGCGCGGGCCCCGGCAAGGAGGGACACTGCACCGGTAATCTAATGGATTCCGGAACGGAGCGGTTCGGTGAGAACTGGTCTTTTGATCATCATGATGATGTTTTTTGCCGGACTGGCGCTCGATATCGCAGTTCCTGCGGCGGTCCTCATGGCCGTCGTTCTCGCGGACCGTGCGATTTATCCGCTGGTCTCCCGGCATATGTTGGAAAGGGGAGCCGCATGAAGTGGTTTCTGATCCTGTGGGGTGGACCGGTGCTGCTGCTGACCAGCTGGTACAGTCTTTCCTATTACGACATGAGTTTCGGTTTTTTCATGCTGACGCGGCAGACCCATGACCTGGTTTTCCAGGTCTATGGCAACGTGCTCGGCATCCCACCGGAAACGATCCCGCCGCTCGTCGCCCGCGCGATCGTCGTCGACAGTCTGATCGTTTTCGCCATCGTCGGTTTCCGCAAGCGCCGCCAGATCGCGGCCTGGTACCGGCGCCGGTTCGGCGCGCCAGTCGCTCAGTCCGAGAGGCCGCCTCTTGCAAGCGACGCCAGCCTGTCGAGCGCGCCCTGAAGAATGAAGGAGGCCGCGGCCGAATCGATGCGTTGGGCCCGCTTCTTTCGCGAAACATCCATCTCGATCAGCACCCGCTCGGCCGCCACGGTCGAGAGCCTTTCGTCCCAGAAGACGAAGGGCAGGGGTGTCTTTTGCTCCATGTTGCGAACAAAGGCGCGCGTTGCCTGACAGCGCGGTCCTTCGCTGCCGTCCATGTTGACGGGCAGGCCGATGACGAAGGCCGCGACCTTTTCTTTCGCTGCTGCCAACAGCAGCGCTTCGGCGTCCACGCCGAACTTGACCCGGCGGATCACCTCGCGTGGCGTCGCGATGCGACGGCCGAGATCGGAGACCGAGAGGCCGATCGTTTTCGTGCCGAGGTCCAGACCGGCGACCGGCTGGTTGGGCTGAAGCTGGGACGCCAGGTCTTCGATGGTGAGAATTGCCATGGGAATGTCGATTCGATCTTTGCGCTGGGGACTGTCTGTTCCATATGCTGTTGCGACACGTAAATCATCAGGGAGAACGTCATGAAGATCAAATGGCTCGGCCACGCCGCCTTTCACATCGAGACGGCCAAGTCGAAAATCCTGATCGACCCCTTCTTCACCGGCAATCCTTCCTTCCGTGACGAGGAGCGCCGTGATGCGACCGCGGGCCTGACCCACATTCTGCTGACCCACGGCCATGGCGACCACGTCGGCGACACGATCGCGATCGCCAAGGAGACGGGAGCGACCGTCGTTGCCAATGCTGATCTCTGCGCCTGGCTTGGGCACCATGGCGTCAAGGCGCTCGAAATGGGCAACACCGGCGGCACCATCCATCTCGGCGGCTTTTCCACGACCTTCGTCAACGCGCTGCATTCCTCGGCGCAGCTGACCGAGGACGGCGTCTCCCATTCGCTCGGCAATGCCAACGGCCTGGTGCTGCATTTCGAGGATGAGCCGACGCTCTATCACATGGGCGACACGGACATTTTTTCCGACATGGCGCTGATCGACGAACTGCATCAGCCGGAAATCGGCATCGTGCCGATCGGCGACCGTTTCACCATGGGTGGTGCCGTCGCGGCACTCGCCTGCCAGCGCTTCTTCAAGTTCGCAACCGCGATCCCCTGCCACTACGGGTCGTTCCCGATCATCGACCAGACGCCTGCGACGTTCGTTGCCGGCATGGAAAGCGCGTCGACGAAGGTCGCCGCGCCTCAGGTCGGCGGCATCGTCGAGGTCTGATGGTGCCGAGGGCCTTTTGACGACAGGCCCGGCACTCCGGCATTTCCCCCGTTGCGTGGCTCGCGCTGCGCCATTATAGCGGGGGAAGTTCCAGTTACCGGAGACGATCATGTCCGTAGACCTTGCCACCGTGAAGCGCGTCGCGCGCCTTGCCCGTATCGCCGTCAGCGAAGAAGAAGCCGAACGGATGATGGGCGAGCTCAATGGCATCCTCGGTTTTGTCGAGCAGCTCTCCGAAGTCAATGTCGATGGCGTCGAGCCGATGACCTCGGTCACGCCGATGGAGATGAAGAAGCGCACGGACAATGTTTCGGACGGCAACAAGGCGGACGACATCGTCGCCAATGCGCCGAATTCGGACCGCAATTTCTTCCTCGTTCCGAAGGTGGTCGAGTAACAGCCCGCCAGCCGCCCCGACGTTCCCGATTGCGAAAGCCCGATTTCACCATGACCGACCTGACCAGCCTGACGATTGCCGAAGCCCGCACCAAGCTTGGCGCCAAGGAAATCACCGCCGTCGAACTGACCGACGCCTACATCGGCGCGATCGATGCCGCCAATGAGGCGATCAACGCCTATATCACCGTCACGCCGGACAAGGCGCGCGAAATGGCCAAGGCCTCGGATGCGCGCATTGCCGCCGGCAAGGCCGGTGCACTCGAAGGCATTCCGCTCGGCATCAAGGACCTCTTCGCCACCGAAGGCGTGCACACCCAGGCCTGCAGCCACATCCTCGACGGCTTCGCGCCGCGCTACGAATCGACCGTCACCCAGAACCTGTGGAACGACGGCGCCGTCATGCTCGGCAAGCTGAACATGGACGAATTCGCCATGGGCTCGTCGAACGAGACGTCCTACTACGGCGCGGTCAAGAACCCCTGGCGTGCCAAGGGCTCCAATCTGGATCTCGTGCCGGGTGGTTCGTCCGGTGGTTCCGCCGCAGCCGTTGCCGCGCATCTCTGCGCCGGCGCGACCGCCACCGATACCGGCGGTTCCATCCGCCAGCCTGCCGCCTTCACCGGCACCGTCGGCATCAAGCCGACCTACGGCCGCTGCTCGCGCTGGGGCACCGTCGCTTTCGCCTCGTCGCTCGACCAGGCCGGCCCGATCGCCCGTGACGTGCGCGACGCCGCGATCCTCCTGAAGTCGATGGCAAGCGTCGACGCCAAGGACACGACCTCCGTCGACCTGCCGGTTCCGGATTACGAAGCCTCGATCGGCAAGTCGATCAAGGGCATGAAGATCGGCATCCCGCGCGAATACCGCGTCGACGGCATGCCGGAGGAGATCGAAGCGCTTTGGCAGCAGGGCATTGCCTGGCTGAAGGAGGCCGGCGCCGAGATCGTCGATATCACCCTGCCGCACACGAAATACGCGCTGCCGGCCTACTACATCGTCGCTCCGGCCGAGGCCTCCTCGAACCTCGCCCGCTACGACGGCGTGCGCTACGGCCTGCGCGTCGACGGCAAGGACATCGTCGACATGTACGAAAAGACCCGTGCGGCCGGGTTCGGCCACGAGGTCAAGCGCCGCATCATGATTGGCACCTACGTGCTGTCGGCCGGCTACTACGACGCCTATTACCTGCAGGCGCAGAAGGTTCGCACCCTGATCAAGCGTGACTTCGAACTGGCGTTCCACGCCGGCGTCGACGCGATCCTGACGCCGGCGACGCCGTCGTCGGCCTTCGGTATCGCCGACGAGGATCTCGCCGCCGATCCGGTCAAGATGTACCTGAACGACATCTTCACGGTGACCGTGAACATGGCCGGTCTTCCGGGAATCGCGGTGCCTGGCGGCCTCGACCACAAGGGCCTGCCGCTCGGCCTGCAGCTAATCGGCAAGCCCTTCGAGGAGGAGACGCTGTTCAAGACCGCCCATGTGATCGAACAGGCGGCCGGTCGCTTTACCCCCGCCAGGTGGTGGTAAGATTTCAGGTGGCGGTGCCGACAAGGCGCCGCCATTCTTCGTTTTGAACGTTGCCATTCACTGTCGTCGCGCAAGGAGCCCGCGCCATGCCGGTTATCCGCCACGCCCGCGCCGGTGACGTCAACCGCCTGACGGCGATCGGACTTGGCGCGTGGCAATCGGCGATCGCCGGCCTTGCCGATGGCGAGAGGATGCGACGGGTCGCGGAGGCTTCGTTTTCCCGCTTCCTTTCGGATCACTGGCTTTCCGTCCTGCTCATCGAAGCCGATGGCGACATCCGCGGCTGGGCGGCGCGCGAAAACTTCGACAACGCGATTTCGGACCTGTGGGTCGAGCCCCCTGCGCAGGGCAGAGGTTTCGGCGCGCTTCTGCTCGCCGAGATCGAGGGCCGCATCGGAGGGGACGGCTTCGACACCGTGACCACCAAGACCCACGCCCGCAACGATCCGGCCGTGCGCTTCTTCCGCAAGCGCTGCTACGGGGTAAGCTGGCTTTCGACGGCCTACGCGCCGCAACTCGACAGCAACGTCGAGTTTATCGGCCTCAGCAAATCCCTCCAAACGCACGCAGAGCGCTGATCCTGCTTTAAAGCAGGGCTGTCATCCGGAAATGGCGCTGGCGCATTCACATCTCATTCATTAGGCCCGTGAAATATTATGGGTTATGAATGTGCGGGGGCACCGCGGGGGAACGCTTGTTACAGATGCTGGAGAGGACGGTCGCGCGACCGTTGGTTCTGAGACCCTTCCATCACTCTTTTTGGATTGCCGGCCTCGGCCTGATCGTTTTTGTCGCTTGCGTGCTCGGCATCCTCAGTCGCCCGGTCGGCATGCTCGCCTCGATCTGGCCGGCCAATGCCATCCTTCTCGGACTTCTCGTTCGGAATCCGTCGCTTGCATCCCCGGCCGGCTGGCTTACCGCGGCATTGGCCTATGTGCTCGCCGACCTCGTCACGGGAGCGGACCTCACGCAGGCAATTTCGCTGAATGCCGCAAACATGGTCGGTGTGGTCATCGGCTACGCACTTTTCGCAAGGCTCTCGAGCGAACACCGGCATTTGCGCCGACCGCTCTCGGTGCTCCATGTTTTTGCCAACGCCTCCCTGGCGGCAATCGGTGCCGCGATCGTGGGCGCCGTCGCCGTGCATGCGGCATTCGCAGCGCCTCTGCCTGATGCCTTCGTTGCCTGGCTGACGACTGAACTCGTCAACTACGTCGTCATCCTGCCTGTCTTCCTGGCAGCGCCGATCTCCAGCGACGGTTCGGGCACCCGCGCCGTATCGATCGTGGCCTCGACAAGAGCCGGCAGTCCCTGGCCGCTGGTTGCACTGGTTGCTTCCTGCGCCGCTGCACTGGCGATCGGCGGGCCGGGCGCTCTCGCCTTTCCGGTGCCGGCGCTTCTGTGGTGCTCCCTGACCTATGGATTGTTCTGCGTGACAGTGCTGACGGCGATCGTCGGTGTGCTGACCCAGATCGCCGTCGCATCCGGAGCCCTGCATCTTGGTGCCAGCAGCCTTGCCGAGGTGACGCTGACGTCGACTCGGCTGGGAACAACGCTGCTCGCTCTCTGTCCCCTGACGGTTGCCAGCGTCGACGCCGCGCGGCGCGCCTTGATCGGGCGTTTGTCCCACGCGGTCGACTACGATTTCCTGACGCAATGCCTGGCACGCTCGGCATTCATGTCCCGCGCCGCCGCGTTGGTGGCAGCACCCGCGGCGCGCAGAAGCGGAACGGTCGTGATGATGCTCGATATCGATCGCTTCAAGGCGATCAACGACACCCACGGCCACGCCGTGGGGGATCGCGTGCTGACGGCGGTCGCGCGTGTCGTTCGAACGGCACTGCGCGGCGATGATCTTTTTGGCCGGCTTGGTGGCGAGGAGTTCGCCGTCGTGCTCGTCCGCCAGTCCCATGCAGACGCACTCAAGGTCGCCGAGCGGCTGCTTGAGGCGGTGCGTGCGCTGGAACTCGACCTGGAGCAGGGCGGCAAACTCTCCGTGACGATCAGCATCGGAGCAGCCGAGGTCTCCTCCGGCGAAGCGGTGCTCGACCGGTTGCTGCTGGCGGCGGACCGCGCCCTCTATCAGGCAAAGGACGCTGGCCGCGATCGCTGTGCTCTGTCTGCAGCCCACGGATGACGTTAGGTCAGCCTGAATTCAGAATGTTGTTCACGTAAGGTGAGAGATAGATACCGGGCATGAAGCATGCCCGGTATTGCGGTGCGCCGATCGCTCTAGCGGTTGTTGAGTTCCGAACGAACCAGCAGCAAGCCGCGTTCCGTGATCCGATAGGGCTTTCCGCCCGAAGACGAGATCGCCTTCTTGCGTTTCAGCTTGCGGAAAAGCTCGAGATCGAAGCCGGGATAGACCCAGCCGTCACGGGTAAAGCACCGGATCTCGGTGATCGCCTTGTCTTCGCGGATGATTTCGATACGGCCGCCCTGGGCCAAATGATGAAGTATGCGCTGTTCTGCGCGCGAGATGTCCATTGTCTGAATGTTCCGGAATAGCGTTCGGAAGAACGCAGGAAAACGTTCCGCAAATCTCTGGAAAAGCGGGGTGACGTTTCCGGCCCGTGCGCGCAATCAAAAGGGATTACGCGGACGGGCTTCACCGGGACTCAGGCGAAGAAAAGAACATCAAAACTCCAAAATAACGGTTGTTTCCTAAAAGACCGCCGCCCGCGCGTCAAGGTGTCATTGCAACACCAGGGTGCCGATGGCTGCCAGAGCCACCTGGAAAACGATGATCACCGCGAGGCGTGTTCGAAACGGTTCCTTGCGGGTCTTATGCCGGAAGATATGGCGCGCCGTCATTGCGCCCGGGCTCCCGCCGAGGAGGGCGACCGTGAGCAGCGTCCGTTCGCTGATGCGCCGCCGGCCGGAGCGCGCCGCCCGTTTGTCGTGCCAGAAGAGCCCGAAGGCGGCGACGTTGATGACAATTGCGAACGAGATGACTGCGGCGACGATGGACATGGCCGAATTCTCGCCGACCGGCGCTAAATGGCGGTTAAGAGATGCGCGCTGCCTGCATGAGATTGCAGATGGCGCCCATGATCCCGCCGAACAACTTGCACCGACCGACCAATTGTTCTACCGAGAAACCAAGAATTCAGGCTTCAAAGAAGAGCATGATATGAGCATTGTCGACGTCCGCACTCCCGATCCCAAACGCTTCATCCCCGGCGCCACCGGCGACTGGGAAGTCATCATCGGCATGGAAGTCCATGCCCAGGTGCTGTCCAATTCGAAGCTGTTCTCGGGCGCCTCGACGGAGTTCGGCAATGCGCCGAATGCGAACGTGTCTCTCGTGGACGCCGCCATGCCCGGCATGCTGCCCGTCATCAACGAGGAATGCGTCCGCCAGGCGGTGCGCACCGGCCTCGGCCTCAAGGCCGTGATCAACAACCGCTCGATCTTCGACCGCAAGAACTACTTCTATCCGGATCTGCCGCAGGGCTACCAGATCTCGCAGTTCAAGGATCCGATCGTCGGTGAGGGCAAGATCGTCATCTCGGTCGGTCCGGACCGCCAGGGCCAGTTCGAGGACGTCGAGATCGGCATCGAGCGCCTGCATCTTGAGCAGGACGCCGGCAAGTCGATGCATGACCAGCATCCGTCGATGTCCTATGTCGATCTCAACCGCTCGGGCGTGGCGCTGATGGAGATTGTCTCCAAGCCCGACATGCGCTCGTCGGACGAGGCCAAGGCCTACATGACGAAGCTGCGTTCGATCGTGCGCTATCTCGGGACCTGCGACGGCAACATGGACGAAGGTTCGATGCGCGCCGACGTCAACGTCTCCGTCCGTCGTCCGGGCGAAGGCTTCGGCACGCGCTGCGAAATCAAGAACGTCAACTCCATCCGCTTCATCGGCCAGGCGATCGAGTACGAGGCGCGCCGCCAGATCGGCATCATCGAAGACGGTGGCGTGATCGACCAGGAGACCCGCCTGTTCGACCCGAACAAGGGCGAGACCCGTTCGATGCGCTCGAAGGAAGATGCGCACGATTACCGCTACTTCCCGGATCCGGATCTGCTGCCGCTTGAATTCGACCAGGCGTTCGTCGATGCGCTGAAGGCCGACCTGCCGGAACTGCCGGACGACAAGAAGGACCGCTTTGTCAGCGCCATGGGCCTGTCGGTCTATGACGCTTCGGTGCTCGTCTCTGAAAAGTCGATTGCCGACTATTTCGAGGCAGTGGCCGAAGGACGCGACGGCAAGATCGCCGCCAACTGGGTCATCAACGACCTTCTCGGCGCCTTGAACAAAGCCGGCAAAGCCATTGAAGAGACTCCGGTTTCGCCGGCCCAGCTCGGCGGCATCATCGATCTGATCAAGGCCGAGACCATCTCGGGCAAGATCGCCAAGGATCTCTTCGAAATCGTCTGGAACGAGGGCGGCGACCCGGCCGAGATCGTCGAAGCGCGCGGCATGAAGCAGGTGACCGACACCGGTGCCATTGAAAAGGCCGTCGACGAGATCATCGCCGCCAATCCGGACCAGGTCGCCAAGGTGCAGGCCAAGCCCTCGCTCGCCGGCTGGTTCGTCGGCCAGGTGATGAAGTCGACCGGTGGCAAGGCCAACCCGCAGGCCGTCCAGGCGCTGGTCAAGGCCAAGCTCGGCATCGAGGAGTAATCGATGTTCTTCGTGCGCACGGCGAGCGAGCGTGATCTGGACAACGTCCGCGCCCTGCTCGTCGAGACGTGGCACGCGACCTATGACACCTTCTACGGTGTCGACAAGGTCAATGAACTGATAGAGCGCTGGCACTCGCTGCCGGCGCTGAAAGCCCGACTTGGGCGCAAGAACGCGGAATTTCTGGTCGCCGACGACGGGCGCCAGCTTGGCGGCATGGGCTTTGCCGCCATGTCCGATGCGCTGCCCAAGACTGCGGTGCTTCACAAGCTCTACGTCCTGCCGAAATTCCAGCGGCAGGGGATCGGCCGCGACATTTTCGCTGAACTCGAGACCTGTTTCCCGGACGCCGCGCGCATGCGCGTCGAGGTCGAGCCGCAGAACCTTCACGCCTTGGCATTCTACCGGAGCCACGGCTTTGCCGAGGCGGGTGAAACCGCCCATTGTGGCGACGAGCAATCCGGACTGCCGGCCATCATCCTTGAGAAACTGCTTCCAGCCTAACCGCTTTCCGCAAGGTCGTTCCCTCAATCTGTGGAAAACCCGGAGGACCAGGGTGCTGTCATCAAGCCGTTACCTTCGGGTGTTTGGTCCGCTGCCGACGAACGATTTTCAGCGGAGGAACCATGGACGCGACGACCGAACTCCTGATCCGTGAGGCCGAGCGCGAAGATCTGGCCGCGATCGTTGCGCTCTTTGCAGGCGACGGTCTCGGCGGACATGGCGACACGACCGATCCTGCCGCCTTTGCGGACTACGTGGCCGCCTTCGAAAAAATCGCCGCCTCGTCACTTCAGACGCTCTATGTGGCCGTTCTTGGCGACGAGGTTGTCGGCACGTTTCAGACGGCGCTGCACACGTCGCTGTCCGGACGCGGCAGCTCCAGCCTGATTGTCGAGGCGGTCCAGACGCGCGAGGACATGCGCGGCCGCAGGATCGGCGAGCGCATGATGCGCCATGCCATTGCCGAGGCGAGGGAGCAGGGAGCAGCCAAGGTGCGGCTGACCTCGAATGCGCTGCGCACCGATGCCCACCGTTTCTACGAAAGGCTCGGTTTCGCGCGCAGTCATTTCGGCTTCCTCATGCCGTTGAAATGAAGGGCCTTGCCTCGGAATCACTGGACAAGCCATGAGCGCCGGGGCATAAGCGGGAACATTGTTTTGGTATCTGGCCGCCTCCCATCGGCCGGTCAAGGACGGCATCATGAAGCTCCTGCTGCAGATTTTCACCTGGTGGAACGAACAGACGATCGGAACGCGCTTTCACACCTGGCGCCACGGTCAGCGCGTCGGTCAGGACGAGCTCGGCAACGTCTACTACCAGGGTGGCAAGGACTCAGAGGGTCGTACGCGTCGCTGGGTGATCTACAACGGTTATGCCGAAGCATCGGCCATTCCGGCCGGCTGGCACGGCTGGATGCATCACCGTACCGACGTATCCCCCGCGGACGAACAGTACGCGCCGCGCGAATGGCAGAAGCCGCACCGCGCCAATCCGACCGGCACGGCCAATGCCTATCGCCCGCAGGGCTCGATCGCGGGCACAGGCAAGCGTCCGCGCGTAACCGGCGACTATGACGCCTGGACGCCGGGCTCCTGAGAAATCTCTCTTCAGCAAGGACGACGGACCGCGGAATGGGTTCCTCGATCATGGCGCGGCCACAATTGATGGTTAGCGCCTGAAACCATCGATGATGACGAGAGCACGCGGGAGACAGGCGATTATGGCAGGTTGTGATTTGCGCCAAGCGATCGGCCAAGCGGCGAAGCGGGCGGGCCTTTGCCTTGTTGCCGCATTGCCGTTGCTCGCATCTGCTGGCGTCGCGGACGCCGCGCGCATCTCCAACGCCGTCGCGGTCTTTTCCGGCATCGACAAGATTACCGGCCGCATCACCACCTTCGACGTCTACATCGGCGAAACGGTCCAATTTGGCGCTCTGCAGGTAACGCCGCGCGTCTGCTACAGCCGTGACGACACCGAGGCGCAGAAGATCACGACCTTCGTCGAGGTCGAGGAAATCACCCTCGACCGCAAGATCCGCCGCATCTTCACCGGCTGGATGTTTGCCGACAGCCCGGGCCTGAATGCGGTGGAGCACCCGGTTTATGACGTCTGGCTGCAATCGTGCAAGGCGACGTCCGAACTGCCGCCGCCGGACACGGCGCAGAAGCGCTAGATCACACCATCGTCCCAGCGAAACAGTGACATGATCGACTCTCTGTTTTCACGCAATTCCGCGCGGAAAGCAGTTGGCCACTCTTCCTCGAATTGCTTTAACGCCGACCATCGCGCAAGCGCGCATCACTCAGGTGAAATGGCTCAGAACGTCAGGTCGGGCGATGCCATCGCATTCGCCAGCATCACTTCGTAGTCCGCCTTCGGTACGTCGACGGCCCCGAATGACTTCAGGTGCTCGGTGGTGAACTGGGTGTCGAGCAATTCGAAGCCACGTGCTTGCAACCGCTCGACCAGATGCACGAGGCAGATCTTGGAGGCGTCGGTGCGGCGCGAGAACATGCTCTCGCCGAAGAAGGCGGATCCCAGAGAGACGCCGTAAAGCCCACCCACCAATCGGCCGCCTTCCCATGCCTCGACGCTGTGCGCATAGCCCATCGTGTGCAGCGTTGCGTAGAGGGTGCGGATCTTGGCGTTGATCCACGTCGTCGGCCGGTCCGGGGCAGGGGCAGCGCAACCGTCCATGACCGCCTCGAAGGCGGTGTTGAAGCGAATGTCGAAGGGTTTCTGGCGGATCGTCTTGGCAAGGCTGCGCGAGACGTGGAAGCCAGTGAGCGGAATGACGCCGCGAATTTCCGGCTCGACCCAGAAGATCTCGGGGTCGTCGGCCGAATCGGCCATCGGGAAGAGGCCGATCGAATAGGCGCGCAGCAGCATGTCCGGGGTAATGTCGGGCTGCTTGCTGCGCGTCCCTTTCAATGTCTGGTCCTTACTCGGACGTCGCGGCCAGATGCTTCTCCAGCCAATGGATGTCATAGTCGCCGTTGGCGATGTCCTGATTGTTGATCAGGTCCTGGAACAAGGGAAGCGTCGTCTTGATGCCGTCAATGACGAATTCGTCGAGCACGCGCCGCAGGCGCATCATGCATTCGACGCGGGTGCGGCCGTGCACGATCAGCTTGCCGATCAGGCTGTCGTAGTATGGCGGGATTCTGTAGCCCTGGTAGGCGCCCGAATCGACGCGAACGCCAAGACCGCCCGGCGCATGGAAATGCGTGATCGTGCCCGGCGAGGGGACGAAGGTGCGCGGATCCTCGGCATTGATGCGGCATTCGATGGCGTGGCCGGAAAACACGATGTCTTCCTGCTTGACCGAGAGCCCGCCGCCGGACGCGACGCGAATCTGCTCGTGCACGAGGTCGATGCCGGTGATCGCTTCGGTGATCGGATGCTCCACCTGCAGGCGCGTGTTCATTTCGATGAAATAGAACTCGCCGTTTTCATAGAGGAATTCGACCGTGCCGGCGCCGCGATACTTCAGCTTCTTCATCGCGTCGGCGCAGATCTGGCCGATCTTCATGCGCTGGTCGACGTTGAGAGCCGGAGAGTTCGCCTCTTCCCAGACCTTCTGGTGGCGGCGCTGCAGCGAGCAGTCGCGTTCACCGAGGTGGACCGCATTGCCGGCGCCATCGCCGACGATCTGGATTTCGATGTGGCGCGGCTTGCCGAGGTACTTTTCCATATAGACGGCGTCGTTGCCGAAGGCTGCAAGCGCTTCGGCACGGGCTGTCGATACGGCTTCTTCGAGGTCAGCCTCGGAGCGAGCGACCTTCATGCCGCGGCCGCCGCCGCCGGCGGTCGCCTTGATCAGCACGGGGAAGCCGATCTTTCGGGCGACTTCGAGCGCGTTTTCCGGCTTCACTTCGCCATCGGAACCCGGAACGACCGGGATGCCAAGCTCCTGCGCCGTCTTCTTGGCGGTGATCTTGTCGCCCATGATGCGGATGTGTTCCGCCGTCGGGCCGATGAAGGTGATGTCGTGCGCCTCAAGGATTTCGGCGAACTTTGCGTTTTCCGACAGGAAGCCGTAGCCCGGATGCACGGCGTCGGCACCGGTGATTTCGCAGGCGGCGACGATCTGGTGAATGTTCAGATAGCTATCGCGCGAGGGTGGCGGACCAATGCAGACGCTCTCGTCGGCAAGCCGCACATGCATGGCGTCGGCGTCGGCCGTGGAGTGAACAGCGACCGTTGCGATGCCGAGCTCTTTGCAGGCCCTGAGCACGCGAAGTGCGATTTCGCCGCGATTGGCAATGAGAATTTTCGAGATCATCGCCGCGCCGCCTTATTCGATTACGATCAGCGGTTCGCCATATTCGACGGGAGCTGCGTCCTGAACGAAGATTTCGGTGACCTTGCCCGAGCGCGGAGCCGGGATCTGGTTCATCGTCTTCATGGCTTCGATGATCAGGATCGTCTGACCTTCCTTGACGGTGGCGCCGACTTCAACGAAGGCGCGCGCACCCGGGGCAGGAGACAGGTAGGCAGTGCCGACCATCGGTGCGGTTACGGCGTTCTTCGACGCGCGCGGGTTCTCTGCTGCCGGAGCAGCAACGGCGTTCGCCGGAGCGACAGCGGCAGGTGCCATCGGGACCTGGTAGGCCGGCATCTGCGGCATGGCCATCGGCATGGCAACGGGTGTGCCGTTGCGCGATACGCGGATGCGCAGGTCGTCCTGCTCGACCTCGATCTCGGTCAGATCGGTGTCCTTGAGAATGTTGGCGAGGTCGCGGATCAGCGCCTGGTCGATACCTGGTTTCTTGTCAGCCATGGAATATGAGCCTCTTGATGTTCTTCTTATTTCGACGGATTTGTCAGGTTCTTTAGCGCATGCAGCGCAAGAATGTAACTCTGCGCGCCGAAACCGCAGATGACGCCTTTGACAGCCGGCGCAATCATCGACTTGTGGCGAAATTCCTCGCGAGCATGGATGTTCGAAAGGTGGAGCTCGACCACGGGTATGCCAATGGCGCGGATGGCGTCATGCAGCGCGATCGAGGTGTGCCCGTAGGCGGCCGGGTTGATTGCGACGCCTGCGGCATCGTTGCCGGCCTCATGCAGCCAGTCGACCAGCGTGCCTTCATGGTTGGATTGACGGAACTCGACCTCGAAGCCGAGTGTCTTGCCTTCCGCTTTGCACATGGCCTCGATATCGGCGAGTGTCTGGCCGCCATAAATACCCGGTTCGCGCTTGCCCAGCGCATTCAGGTTGGGGCCGTTCAGCACGAAAATTGTCGATGGCATAAGGGATTCCGGTCCTGACATGGAGGGTTACCTATAGACCGATGGTCCCGCGAGGAAAAGCCCTTTGGCCCCCCGCGGGATTTGTCCACAGTCATCGGAAGGATTGGTCAGCAGGCAGTCTTGCCGCATTCGCGCATATTGGCGACCCTGCTTTCGATCTCCTCGGCGCCAACGGCCCCGAAGACGGCTTCGTTGCCGATGACATAGGAGGGCGTGCCGGTAATGCCGAGATCGTTGGCAAGGCCATAGGCCTCGCGCACGGCCGCGTCATGCGGCTCCTTTTCCATCTTGGCGCGCAGGTCCTTCTCCGAAACGCCGAGCTTTGCCGCGACGGCAAGCGCAGTCTCTTCCGTGGCACGATCTTCGCCGCCGAGCAGCGCCCGGTGGAAGTCGCCATATTTCTCCGGAGCGACGAGGCGGAATGCGGCACTCACCTTGTGGGCGGCAAGCGAATCCGGACCGAGGATCGGCAGTTCCTTCAAGACGAATCGGACATTCTTGTCCTTGGCGAGGATGTCGTCCATGTCCGAAAGCGCGCGCTTGCAGTAGCCGCAATTGTAATCATAGAACTCGACCACGGTGACATCGCCCTTGGGATTGCCAAGTACCATGTCGTAGTCGGAATTGAAGATCGCCTTCTTGTTCTCGGCAATCGCACCCTCGGCCGCTTCCTGCTGCTTGGCGCGCTGCTTCGTCGTCAGCGCGTCTTGGACTTCGAGCATGATCTCCGGATTGGCGATCAGATACTCCTTGATGAAGGCGCCGATTTCTTCCTTCTGCTTGGCGTCAAGCGCCAGCGCGCTCTGCGGCAGGCTGACGCCGGCCACGAGCGCAGCGAGCGTCCCGGCGGCGATCATCTTGGTTCTGAAACTCATTTCTACCTCGTTGTCCTTGCGTATTCTCTGTGTTGTCCATAGCGGCTTGCCGGGTCGACCGACCGTTCGGAAGGACAACAGCATTCCCTATCCTCAATAGGCCGGCAGCATAGGGTGCGTGTCGCGGAAACGAAACGGCAAAATCGGCGGAAATACGGCACTCGCGGACTTGTGAAGGTCATTTTCATCGGGCAAAGGGCTAGAGAACAGCCGCATATCGAGGATTTCCCGTTGGTAGACTTGTCAAAACGAAGCGACGTCGAACCTTTCCACGCGATGGATGTTCTGGCGGAAGCAACCCGTCGCCGCGATGCCGGGCATCCGGTGATCTCGATGGCCGTCGGCCAACCGGCCCATCCGGCGCCCAAGGCAGCGCTGGAGGCGGCGCGCAAGGCGCTCGATCACGGGCGGCTCGGCTATACCGACGCGCTCGGCACCCTGTCGCTGCGCACGGCCATCGCCCGCCATTACGAGAAGCGCCACGGCATTCGCCTTGATCCGCAGCGGGTCGCGGTCACCACCGGCTCGTCTGCCGGCTTCAATCTCGCATTTCTGGCCCTGTTTGATCCCGGTGATTGTGTCGCCATTGCGCGGCCCGGCTACCCGGCCTACCGCAATATTCTTGCAGCTCTCGGACTGACGGTGGTCGAAGTCGAGGCGAATGCCGAGACAGGCTTTACGCTCACGCCCGAAAGCCTGGCACGGGCGGCGGCAAAGGTTGGACGGCCGTTGAAGGGCGTGCTCCTGGCAAGCCCGGCAAACCCGACGGGCACAGTGACGGGCAGGGCTGGTCTCAAGGCGCTCGCCGATTATTGCCGCTCGGAAAATATCGCCTTCATCTCCGACGAGATCTATCACGGTTTGACCTTTGCCGGCGAAGAGGCAAGCGCCCTTGAAGTCACCGACGAGGTTGTCGTCATCAACTCCTTCTCGAAATACTATTGCATGACCGGATGGCGCATCGGCTGGATGGTGCTTCCGGCCGACAAGGTGCGTGGTTTCGAGCGCATCGCCCAGAGCCTCTATATTTCGCCGCCGGAACTGTCGCAGATCGCTGCGGAGGCAGCACTTGACGCGCACGAGGAACTGGACCGCTACAAGTCCGCCTATGCGGCCAATCGCGAAATGCTGCTGAAGCGCTTGCCGGAGATCGGTTTCTCGATCGCCTCGCCGATGGATGGGGCCTTCTACGCCTATGCGGATGTCAGCCGCTTTACCAATGACAGCATGGCGTTCGCCAGGCGGATGCTGGCCGAGATCAATGTCGCCGCAACGCCGGGCTTCGATTTCGACCCCCTGGAAGGCCATCGCACGATGCGCTTTTCCTATGCGGGTGCTGAGGCCGACATGCTCGAGGCGATGGACCGGATCGCGCACTGGCTGAAGTGACCCCGGATAGCCGGGGCAGGGGTCAGGATCCACCGACCATCATTCAAATGAAAAGGCCCGGAGCGATCCGGGCCTTCATTTTTGAGCGTGTCGTGCAGTGCGGGCTTCTTAGAAGAAGCCGCGGCGCTGCCACCAGCCGCCCTTCTTGGGCTTGTTCGGCTCTTCTTCTTCACCCTCGGGCTTCGGCGCGCTCGACGTCACCACCGGTTCCGAAGCGATCTTCGACAGGTCGCGGTTCGCACGCACCGGCTTGGTCTCGGCGAGATCGGCCGCAGCCTCTTCCACGGCTTCAACGGCGACGTCGGGCTCGGCAGGCTGGTCTTCGATGGCCGCCTGCGCGACTTCGTCGACGGTTGCGGCCGGCTCTTCCGCCTTGACCGCCTTCTTGCGGGTCCGCTTCGGCTTGGCAGGCTTTGCGTCTTCTTCGACGGCGACGAAGGTTTCCTCGACCGCGACCACCACCTCAGCCTCGGCGACAGGAGCCGGAGCGTCTACGCTCGGTGCTTCCTCGGCGGCTTCGCCATCAGCATCCGAACCCGCTTCGAGCTGGCCTTCGCCTTCGCCTTCGCCCTCTGGACGGTTGCGACGACCGCCACGCTTGCCGCGCCGGCGCCGTTTGCGCTTCTGGTCACCATCGGCCGCGGTGGCGTCTGCGTCGACGCCTTCGTCGTCCGCGTCGTCCTCATCGGAGCCGTCTTCAGCTTCACCAGCCGATTCGGAGACCTGAAGAGCGCTGCCCTCGGCCTGCTGTCCGCCCTTGCCGCGACGGCGGCGGCGACGCTTGCGCTTGCGGCCATTCTGATCGTCGGACTGGGCCGCAGCCTTCGGCTGTTCCTGGCGCTGTTCCGCGACGATCTCTTCGGCTTCATCTTCGTCGAGATCCTCTTCGATCACGACGTCGTCTTCTTCCTCTTCCGGCTCGAAGTGCAGCAGCTGCTCGATCTTGACCGGGTTTTCGACCGGCTCGCCACGATCGATCGCGAAGTGCTGCGCGCCGACATGGGCGTCAGCCTCGATGATGATCGAAACGCCGAAGCGGCCTTCGTAATCCATGATCGTGCCGCGCTTCTGGTTGAGCAGGTAGAGCGCGATGTCCGGAATGGTACGCACGGTGATGTCGTGCGTGGTGTTCTTCAGCAGGTGCTCCTCGATGCCGCGCAACACATGCAGGGCGACGGAGGACTGCGAGCGAACGTGACCCGTGCCATTGCAGTGCGGGCAGGTCTGCATCGTCGATTCGAGCACCGAGGCGCGGATGCGCTGACGCGACATCTCGAGCAGGCCGAAATGCGAGATGCGTCCCACCTGGATGCGGGCGCGATCGTTTTTCAGGCAATCCTTCAGGCGCTTTTCGACCGAGCGATTGTTGCGCTTTTCTTCCATGTCGATGAAGTCGATGACGACAAGGCCGGCAAGGTCGCGCAGGCGCAACTGGCGTGCCACTTCTTCAGCGGCTTCCAGGTTCGTCTGGAGCGCAGTGTCCTCAATCGAGTGCTCACGGGTCGAGCGACCGGAGTTGACGTCGATCGAGACCAGCGCTTCAGTCTGGTTGATGATGATGTAGCCGCCGGACTTCAGCGTCACCTGCGGCTGCAGCATGCGGTCGAGCTGCGCTTCGATGCCGGAGCGCGAGAAGATCGGATGCACGTCGCGGTAGGGCTGAACCACCTTGGCGTGGCTCGGCATCAGCATCTTCATGAAGCCCTTGGCTTCCTTGTAGCCTTCCTCGCCGGAAACGATGATCTCGCCGATGTCCTTGTTGTAGAGATCGCGGATCGAGCGCTTGATCAGGCTGCCTTCCTCGTAGACGAGGCAGGGGGCGGTGGAGTTCAGCGTCAGCGTGCGGACGTTTTCCCAAAGGCGCATCAGGTATTCGAAATCGCGCTTGATCTCGACCTTGGTGCGGTTGGCACCGGCGGTGCGCAGGATGACGCCCATGCCCTGCGGCACTTCGAGGCCGCGGGCGATTTCCTTCAGGCGCTTGCGGTCCTGCAGGTTGGTGATTTTGCGGGAAATGCCGCCGCCACGCGCCGTGTTCGGCATCAGCACCGAGTAACGGCCGGCAAGCGACAGATAGGTCGTCAGGGCTGCGCCCTTGTTGCCGCGCTCTTCCTTGGCAACCTGCACGAGCAGGATCTGGCGGCGCTTGATGACTTCCTGGATGCGGTACTGCTTGCGCGGCTTGCGGATCTGGCGATCCGGAACCTCTTCCATGGCGTCTTCGGCGCCGACCGATTCGATGACTTCCTTCTCGCCGTCGTGGCCATCGTCGTCGTCATCATCGTCGTCATGGCGACGGCGGCTGTCGACGTCTTCGGAAATCGCGTCGGTATCGACCATGGCGGCCATTTCGCCGCTGTTGCTCTCGTCGCCGTCGGCGGAGGCGGTAGCCGCTTCTTCCGCAGCCTTGGCCTTCGTCTTGCGGGTGCGCTTCGGCTTTGCCTTGGGCTTTTCGACCGCGGCTTCCGCTTCGGCGACCGGTTCAGCCGTTGCGGCTTCGGCCACCTGCACGTCGACTTCGGCAGCGATCTCAAGATCGACGGGGACGGAAAGTTCGCTCTGCGGCGCCGGAGCGGTTTCGACATGCTCGATGTCGTCGTCGCGGCGCGCCTCTTCCGCTTCGGCCTTCAACAGGGCCTGACGGTCGGCAAGCGGGATCTGGTAATAATCGGGATGGATTTCCGCGAAAGCCAGAAACCCGTGGCGGTTACCGCCGTAGTCGACGAAGGCGGCCTGGAGCGACGGCTCCACCCGGGTGACCTTCGCCAGATAGATATTGCCGCGGATCTGCTTCTTATGTTCCGACTCGAAGTCGAACTCTTCTATGCGGTTTCCGCGTACGACAACGACGCGCGTCTCCTCGGAGTGAGACGCATCGATAAGCATTTTCTCTGCCATCTAAGCTGTGCTCCTCGGCCCACCAGCGGAACGGGAGACAGATCTGCTTCCTTGGGAAGACTGCCAAACACGTCGGAAGGTGCGCCGGATATGAAAGTTCCCGTTTGGCGCAGCTGATGGTGCAGCAGCCAGACGACAGCGGGAACATGTGTGTCCCGGGGCCGCGTTACTTCTGACCGATACTGCTGAGTCAACATCAATGACCAAACAAGAATGCCAATGTCCAAGGTCTCATGAAGACCCGATGAATGCGCCCGCTTGCGGGCGTCGGTGAAAAATCACCATCAAGAGCTCCGGCCACCGCCGGAAATTTGCGATCCAGTGTACGGGGAGGAAATGCAGCGACGGCGGATGAACATCCTGCGACCGCGGACGTGCGATGCGTTTAACCGGTCAATCCGGTTCGACCACACCCTGGCGCCAAGCTTTGGAGAAGCTCCGGCTGCCCGGTCGACTGTTCTATCCCGTCAACACTTTCTCCTTGTGACGCTTGTATGTTTTCTATGTCACATTGGCAAGGGAAAAGCCCGTGCCGCCACAATAATGATCGATTCGCTTGCCCACGTGCAGTAGGTCGGCGATCGGGGAATTGATCGCGGTGACGCCCTGTGGGAAATGATCGTTGTCAAGCTTTGGTTAACTATAAGGGTTCATTGATCAATCCTGTGTGCGTGGTCGCGCGTCGGCCACTGTTGGTTTCCTGGGAAAGCGGTGGAGAGCCAAAGGTGAAGCCTTCGGCGGTTGGTATGCGTGGATTGCTCTTGTCGTTGTTGTGCCTGAACGGGCGCCTGCTCGGTGCGTCGCTGCTCGCGTGCGGCCTGTTGATGGCTGTTCCTGCCGCCCAAGCTGCGGAGCCTGCACCGTTGCTTGCATTTGGTGCGCGGATTGCAGGCGACGACGCGCGCACCCGCGTTGTTGTCGAGTTTGACCGCAAGCCCGATTTTTCCCTTCATTACGTCTCCGACCCTGTACGCGTCGTCGTCGACCTGCCGGAAACGGCGTTCGGATTGAAGTCTGACAGCCTCGAGCCGCGCGGTCTGTTTGACGCCATCCGTTACGGCGGCATGGGCGCCGGCAGTTCGCGCATCGTGCTCTCGGCCACGGGGCCGGTTGCGGTGACGAAGGCCGAAGTGATCGCGGAGGAGGGGGGCAAGGGCTACCGCCTCGTTCTGGATGCCGAACGGGTCGACCAGGCGCGCTTCGACACGCTGCTTGGCGAACAGCAGTGGACCGGTTCGGTCGCGGCTGCCAAGTCAGACAGGCCGGTTGCCGTCGCTCCGACGAAAGAGGGCGGCCCGTTCATCATCGCGATCGACGCCGGGCACGGCGGCATCGACACCGGCGCGCTTGCGGGCGAGACGAAGACCGAGGAAAAGCATGTCACGCTGGCTTTCGCAAAGGATCTCGTCGAGGCGCTCAATCGTGGGCCAGGCATCGAGGCATTCCTGACGCGTGACAAGGATGTCTTTCTATCGCTGCCACAGCGCGTGCAGATCGCCCGCAACAAGGGCGCCAACCTGTTTATTTCGCTGCATGCGGACGCGTTGAAGCAGAAGGACATCCGCGGCGCGACGGTCTACACCATATCCGACAAGGCGTCCGACCATCTGGCTGCAAGCCTCGCCACCCGTGAAAACCTCTCCGACGAGATCGCCGGCGTGCCGCTGCAGAGCGAGCCGGCCGAGGTCGCGGATATCCTGATCGACCTGACACGTCGCGAGACGCAGGCCTTCTCGGTCAACATGGCGCGTGCCGTCGTCTCGTCGTTCGAGGGGCAGATCAACCTGATCAATAATCCGCACCGCTTCGCCGGATTCCGCGTGCTGCAGGCGCCGGACGTGCCGTCGATCCTTCTTGAATTGGGCTTCCTGTCGAACAAGGAGGACGAGAAACTGTTGCTCGATCCGGAGTGGCGCAAGAGGGTGTCCGAGCGCCTCGCGGTGGCCGTTCAGCGCTATCGCGAGCAGGCGGTCGCCAGCGGCGGTTGACGTTTCGAGGCAGGTCCGGGGACGAAGTGATTTGTGTCGCCCCGGTAACAGCGCTATGCTTTTCAGTGGGATGCGCACGCAATAATCGGTATAGAGCCCTATTTTACGCACAATCCGGACCGTATCCGGAATTGCGCCCGGTTTTGTTGGGAAACAGAGTTGAAGCCAGAGGTTCCTCGCCATATGAGGAGCCGGGCCTGGCGATAGCCGCAGTGACTGGCGATTTCTAACGGAAGAGTTTGGTCGGGCCTGTGCGAGGCGGTTGGACAGAGCATGTGCTGTCGGCTGAACAGTCCGGCGATTGGACGATAATTAAGGTACCGGTATCTGACTGATGATCAGGCTGATTGGATATTTCTTCGGGATTGGTGCGTTCTTGCTGCTCGGCGTGGCTGCGGCCGCGGCCCTCTATCTGGGCATGGTCAGCAAGGATCTGCCGGACTATGAGGTGCTGGCGAAGTATTCGCCGCCGGTGACCACGCGTTTTCACGCCGGCAACGGCGCGCTGATGGCCGAATACGCCCGCGAGCGCCGCCTCTATCTGCCGATCCAGGCCATCCCGGATCGCGTCAAGGCGGCCTTCATCTCGGCGGAAGACAAGAACTTCTACCAGCACCCGGGTGTCGACATCACGGGCCTTGCGCGCGCCATCGCCGTCAACCTGCAGAATTTCGGCTCCGGCCGCCGTCCGGTCGGCGCCTCGACGATCACGCAACAGGTCGCCAAGAACTTCCTGCTGACGTCCGACCAGACGATCGACCGCAAGGTCAAGGAAGCGATCCTGTCCTTCCGCATCGAGCAGGCCTACAGCAAGGACCGCATTCTCGAACTCTATCTCAACGAGATCTTCTTCGGCCTGAACTCCTACGGCATCGCCGGCGCGGCACTGACCTATTTCGACAAGTCGGTGACCGAGTTGACCATTGCCGAGACCGCCTACCTTGCAGCGCTGCCGAAAGGCCCGGCCAACTACCATCCGTTCCGGAGGACCGCAGCAGCGCTCGAGCGTCGCGACTGGGTGATCGACCGCATGGTGGAAAACGGCTACGTCACCAAGGCTGACGGCGAAGAGGCCAAGAAGCAGCCGCTCGGCGTCAATCCGCGCCGCGGCGGCGCACATCTCTTTGCATCCGACTTCTTCGCCGAGGAAGTCCGTCGGCAGATCATCCAGAAGTACGGCGACAACGCGCTTTATGAAGGCGGCCTGTCGGTCCGAACGTCGCTTGACCCGCGTCTGCAGACCGCGGCGCGCAAGGCCCTTCAGGCCGGCCTGTTGACCTATGACGAACGTCGCGGCTTCCACGGTCCGGTCAAGTCGATCGAGATCGGTGGCGACTGGGGTGAACCCCTGGGTGCCGTTGTTGCCTTTAGCGATGTCCCCGAATGGAAGCTCGCCGTCGTTCTCTCGGTCGACGGGCAGGGCGCCGAAATCGGCATCCAGCCGGACAAGGAGGCCTCGGGCAAGATCGTGGCCGAGCGTGTCACCGGGCATATTTCGGCCAAGAACATGCAGTGGGCCTACCGCTCCGCCAATGGCGATCGCAAGACGGCGAAGTCTCCCGAAGGCGTCTTCGGCGCTGGCGACGTCGTCTATGTCGAGCCGCTCGCGGAGAAGGGCGAATATCGCCTGCGCCAGCCGCCGAAGGTGCAAGGCGGCCTTGTCGCCATGGACCCGCAGACCGGCCGCGTGCTGGCGATGGTCGGCGGCTTCTCCTACGGCCAGTCGGAATTCAACCGCGCGACGCAGGCGATGCGTCAGCCGGGCTCCTCGTTCAAGCCCTTCGTCTACGCCGCGGCGCTCGACAACGGCTACACCCCGGCATCGGTCATTCTCGACGCCCCGATCGAGATCGTCGCCGGCGGCCAGGTCTGGCGCCCGGAGAACTACGGCGGCGGTTCGGCCGGCCCGTCGACGCTCCGCCTCGGCATCGAAAAGTCGCGTAACCTGATGACGGTCCGCCTCGCCAACGACATGGGCATGAACCTTGTCGCCGAATATGCCGAGCGCTTCGGCATCTACGACAAGATGCCGCCGCTGCTGGCGATGTCGCTCGGTTCGGGCGAAACGACGGTGCTACGCATGGTGTCGGCCTATTCGGTGCTCGCCAACGGCGGCAAGCAGATCAAGCCGTCGCTGATCGACCGCATCCAGGATCGCTACGGCAAGACGATCTTCCGCCACGAGGACCGCACCTGCGACAATTGCAATGCCGGTGACTGGCAGGACCAGGACGAGCCTGTTCTGACCGACAACCGCGAGCAGGTGCTCGACCCGATGACCTCCTACCAGATCACGTCGATGATGGAAGGTGTGGTCCTGCGCGGCACCGCCGCCGGCAAGATCAAGCTCGACCGCCCGGTCGCCGGCAAGACCGGCACCACCAACGACGAAAAGGACGCCTGGTTCGTCGGCTACACGCCGGACCTCGTTGCCGGCCTCTATCTCGGCTTCGACAATCCGGCGCCGCTCGGGCGCGGTGCGACCGGTGGCAGCCTTGCCGTGCCGATCTTCAACGACTTCATGACCGAAGCGGTCAAGGGCACGCGCCCGAGCAAGTTCGTCGTGCCCGAGGGCATGAGCATGGTCGCCGTCAATCGCAAGACCGGCATGGCCGCCCAGGAGGGTGAACCGGACACGATCATCGAGGCGTTCAAGCCCGGCACCGGCCCGGCCGACAGCTTCTCGGTCATCGGCGGGCTCGACCAGTATGTGCCGCCGGAAGAGATTCTCAAGAATTCGCCGCAGGCAAATCAGGCCGTCACATCCGGTTCCAACGGCCTGTTCTAAGCCTTGGCCTCTCTCTCAATGCCCGCCGCCTTTACATCAGCGGCGGGCATCGTTATTTGACGCTCACTCCATTTTCAGGATCACAAGAAGCAGGATCATGCGCAGCGAAATCGAGAACATTGTCGACGAAATCAAGCAGGCCATAAGCCTGCTGAGGAGGCATCTTTGACTGGGATCAGGCGGTAAGACGACTGGACTGGTTGAACAACAAGGCGGAAGACCCGACGCTTTGGAACGATGCTTCGGAAGCGCAGAAGCTGATGCGCGAGCGCCAGCAGCTTGATGACGGCATCAATGGCCTGCGCCGTTTCGAGCAGCAGCTCAACGACAACATCGAACTCATCGAACTCGGTGAGGAAGAGGGCGACGCCGACATCATCGCCGACGCCGAGCAGGCGCTGCGCGACCTCAGGAACGAAGCGGCCAAGAAGCAGGTCGAAGCCATGCTTTCGGGCGAGGCCGACCAGAACGACACCTATCTCGAAGTGCATTCGGGTGCCGGCGGTACCGAAAGCCAGGACTGGGCCAACATGCTTCTGCGCATGTACACCCGCTGGTCCGAGCGTCAGGGATACAAGGTCGAGCTTCTGGAAATCCAGGACGGCGAAGAGGCCGGCATCAAGTCCGCGACGCTGCTCGTCAAGGGCCACAATGCCTATGGCTGGCTGAAGACCGAATCGGGCGTGCACCGCCTGGTCCGCATCTCGCCCTATGACAGCAACGCCCGCCGCCACACCTCGTTCTCCTCGATCTGGGTCTACCCGGTCGTCGATGATTCGATCCAGATCGACATCAACGAGAGCGATTGCCGTATCGACACCTACCGTTCGTCGGGCGCCGGCGGCCAGCACGTCAACACCACCGACTCGGCCGTGCGCATCACGCACATCCCGTCGGGCATCGTCGTGCAGTGCCAGCAGGAACGGTCGCAGCACAAGAACCGGGCGAAGGCGTGGGACATGCTGCGTGCGCGTCTCTACGAAGCGGAACTGAAGAAGCGGGAAGAGGCCGCCAATGCCGAAGCCGCATCGAAGACGGATATCGGCTGGGGCCACCAGATCCGCTCCTATGTCCTTCAGCCCTATCAGCTGGTCAAGGACATGCGCACCGGCGTCGAAAGCACGGCACCGGGCGACGTTCTCGACGGCGAACTCAACGAGTTCATGGAGGCCGCTCTTGCCCACCGCGTCAGCGGTGGCGCCGATGCGGTCGTCGACGATCTGAACTGAGGCGGCCAGCGGCCCGCGATGCAAAATGAAAAAGGCCGGGTGCTCGCACCCGGCCTTTGCTTTTCGGTGGATGCCTGAATTCCGGACGCAAACGCATTCGGATTTTCGACGAGTTGCGCTTAGTTCGAGGCCCGTTCGATCTTGATGTCGCCGAGATCGTCGATGAGCACGGTCCAGGTTTCCGGCTCGCGCTCGGCCGGATCGGTCTTCAGGTAGACGGTCGCAAACATGCCGGGCTGCGCGGTGACGCCGGTCGACGTTTCCGGGCGAATATCGGTGACATAGCCCTTGAGGGCCGAGAATTCCTCGAGTTCGGCTGAGGACACCACGACTGGGCCTGATGCTGTCGACTCGATCTGCTGCAGATGGACCTGCGCCGTTCCGTCGGTCTGGCGAAGCGCGATCAGCTTGTAGTAGCCGCGCCGTGCGGCGCCCTGTTGCCCCGCCGGAGCGGACGTATTCGGATCGAGCACGGAAAGCGGCTCTCCGCTTTCCTCCCAATAGCCGGTGCTGGTGACGAAGGTTGCTTGCGGCGGCACGACGCCCGCATCTTCCGCCTTGGCGCTGGCGCTGCCGGCCAAGATGGCAAGCGCGAGAAGGGCGGGTTTGAACATCGGCATTCCTGTCCTTTCAGCCGGCGGCTCGACATCGTGGCGGCTCTCGATCGTCAGGATCGCAATCGCCGCGGATGATAACACAGCTCGCACGGGCAGCGTGCGCTCAGTTGGAAAATTGCTCGGCCAGGATGCGATCGGACCAGGAATGATCCGGGTCCGAAAGAATGCGCGCCGTCATGTTTTCCGATTCGGCGATGCGAACCCTGACCACCGACTTGACTTCCTGGTGGTCGGCGACCGCGTTGACCGGTCGCTTGTCGGCTTCGAGGATCTCGATCTCGACCGTGACACGGTTCGGCAGAAGCGCGCCACGCCAGCGGCGCGGTCGAAAGGCGCTGACCGGGGTCAACGCCAGAAGTGGCGCCTCGAGCGGCAGGATCGGTCCGTGAGCCGAGAGATTGTAGGCGGTGGAGCCGGCCGGCGTCGCGACCAGCAGACCATCGCACGTCAGTTCCTCAAGCCTTGTCTTGCCGTCGATCAGGACGCGCAGCTTCGCTGCCTGGTAGGATTGGCGAAAGAGGTAGACCTCGTTGATGGCAAGTGCTGTGAAGCTCTCGCCATAGACATCGGTCGTCTGCATCTCCAGCGGACGGAATGCATTCTCGACCGCCTGGCATATGCGGTCCGTCAGGTTCTCGGTGCTGTAGCGGTTCATCAGGAAGCCGACCGAGCCGCGGTTCATCCCGTAGACCAGCTTGCCGCTGTTCATGGTCTGGTGCAGCGTCTGCAGCATGAAGCCGTCGCCCCCGAGCGCGACAATGACGTCGGCCTTTGCCGGATCATTGTCGCCATAGATCGCCTTGAGATCGGCCGCCGCTTTTTGAGCCTCCTCTGCGGGCGAGGCGAGGAAAGCGAAGGAATTGAACGTTCGGGCCATTAAACTCTAGTCCGTTCGATGCGTTGCGCGCCGCTTACGGCGATCTCTCTTTTCGTTTCTGGCATGGCCCGAAACCGAACGCATCTGAAAAATTGGGAGAATTCGCAATTTTGCTTTACACCGCACGAGATTATGGTAACTCCCATCGCAGTGCGTGCCCTTATAGCTCAGTTGGTAGAGCATCTGATTTGTAATCAGAGGGTCGGGAGTTCGAGTCTCTCTGGGGGCACCAGCACTCATCAATCTCTTGATTGCAGAATTCTCAAAAGGCTACGTCGATGATGTGGTCGCGACGCCATGCTCGGGCGTTGGACGATCAATCGCGCCCGGCCAGGATCACCATGAAGACGGGCGTGCCGATCAAGACGCCGCCAATTGAAAACAGCGGCCCGTAGATCAGCGCGCTGAGTGGAATCATGGACGTGCATTCCGCGATGCCGTCCTTCAGGCAGTTGTAAGATCCACCCTGGAAAATGCCATAGATCGGCAGAAACAGTCCCGCGACGAGCAGGCTGACAACAAATGCCAGGATGGCAGAGGCAAGCAGGGTTCCAAGTGTTCTCATGTTGCTGGAATATAGACAACTCCTGGTTCCGGCAAACTCCGAATGTGGTGCAAGGTCGGCGGGCGTCGAGCGCATATTCTGTTTCCGGTTTCCGAAGAAAGGTGATGGTCATCAAACGCTTCCCCTTCGCGGCAGGTCTCAGCAGCTTGAGCAGGCGCATGCCGTTGCCACCGATCAGCCGGGCGGCCGTTGCTCTCTTCGGCCTTGCCGCGCTCGCGGCCGGTTCAGCCGGTTCACAGGCGCCGCCCGATTGGGATGAGGTGCATTCAGGCGCGACCGACGTCCCCGGCGTGGGGCCCGTCCACTTTTCCGTTGGCTACAGCAGCGTCGGGTATGATCACTTTCGCTCGGAGATCGTTGTGCGATGGCGCGATGGCGCGGATCGGACACAGGCGATCTACGACGGCATTTACGACAGGCCACCGGCAAAGGTCTGGGGTATTCAGGGCCATCTCTGCGTTTCGATGCAAGCCTGCGCCCGATACGAAGATGCCTGCACAACGCAGATGCTAGCCTATCGCTATGATGCCGCGGCCAAGGCTTTCAACGAGCTTGCCGACGGCGAAGCGTCTTGCCGTCGATAAACGCGCCGAGCCGCAGTGCGACGGCATCAGATCTCGAACGACGGTCCCATGCGCACCGGGACCTCCCGGCATTTCTGCAGGGCGTTGAGCAAGTTTTCGGCGAGATAGTCGATCAGCGCCCGGGTTGCCGGCAGCATGCCCTGGCGGGACGGGAATACCAGGTGCACGACGACGTCGTTCGAGGTCCATTCCGGAAGCACGGGAACAAGCACGCCGGCGCGGAAGGCGCGTTCGCAGATGTGGTCGGGCAACAGTGCCACGCCCATGCCTTCGATCGCCGAACGTTCGAGAATCAGGAAATCGCTGCAGCCGATGATCGGACGGTGCGTGATCTCCGTCGTGTTTCCGTCCGCCGAGACCAGTCGCCAGACATCGGTCGGGTGTTGCTCGTTCATCGACAGCGTCGCCTGCTGACCGAGATTGTCGATGGTGATCTCGCCGGAGCGGGCGAGGAAGGTCGGGCTCGCGGCCAGCCGCTCGCGCACCTCGCCGAATTTTCGGATGATCAGCTGGTTGTCGGTATCGAGCTGGCCGCGGGCACGCAGCGCCACGTCGACGCGCTCCTCGATCAGGTCGATCCGCCGGTTGGTCGCGGTAATCAGGAGCCTTACGCCGGGATAGCGCCGATGAAAGGCCGGCAGGATATCGGCGAGCATCGGGGTAAAGCCGAGCGGGCAGGCGAGGCGCACAGTCCCTGTTGGCTCGGCGCGCACCGCAGCGATCTCTGCCTCGGCAGCGGCAACGCCTTCAAGCAGGCCCTGGCAATGCTCGTAGAACACCCGGCCGATGTCGGTGACGCGCAGCTTGCGGGTCGAGCGCTCGAGCAGGCGCACGCCAAGCTGTTCCTCAAGGCGTGCCACATGTTTGCTGAGCTTGGATTTGGGTATGTTGAGATCGCGCGCCGCGGCGCTGAAGCCGTTGCTGCGCACCACGGCGGCAAAGAGCGCGAGGTCGTTCAGGTCCTGCATTGTCTGGGTCTCCGAAGTCCGGATTGCTTGCCCGATTGTTTCCGTCTGGAAACGGTATGTCAAATAGACGCCGACTTATCGGGTGATTGTTTTCCCATCATATGTGGATCACCGCAACGCAAACACAAAGGTGTTCCCATGAACGTTCTTCATATCGATTCCGGTATCCTTGGTGATCACTCGGTTTCCCGCCGCCTGACGGCGGCGCTTTCTGCCCAGGTCAAGGCCGATCGCCCGGATGCCAAGGTGACCTATCGTGACCTCGCCGCAAGCTCGCTGCCGCACCTGACCGGCGCACAGATCATGGCGCCCGCCGATCTGGAAGGCGTCGACGCCGCGCTTGCAGCCGACGTCAAGCTTGGCCGCGACATGCTCGAAGAGTTCCTCGCCGCCGACACCGTCATCATCGGCGCGCCGATGTACAATTTTGGCATCCCGAGCCAGCTGAAGGCGTGGATCGACCGCATCGCCGTCTCCGGCAAGACCTTTCGCTACACCGAGAACGGTCCCGAAGGCCTTGCCAAGGGCAAGAAGGTCATCGTCGCCTCGACCCGCGGCGGCCACTATTCCGCTGGCCCGGCGGCCGTCATGGATCACCAGGAATCCTACCTGAAGACGGTGTTCGGCTTCCTTGGCGTTACCGATGTCGAGTTCGTTCGCGCCGAAGGCCTGAACCTCAGCGCCGACAGCAAGCAGTTCGCGATCGCCGAAGCCGAAAAGACCATCTCGGAAGGCGGCGTTCTTCGCCTGGCGAGCTAATCATCATAATCACCGGGCCGTGAAAGCGGTCCGATGATGGGGCGTTGGCCCCGCGTGCGGACGGTGCCGGTTGCCCATGCAGCCGGCATTGTCCGTTTTCGGCGATCGAAATCTGATCTATAATTGCGCCATGACAAAAGGGCGGACGATCCTGTTGGGCATGACCGCTGCGGTGGCGACACTGCTTGCCGTCAGCGTCGCGCGCGCCGGACCTCCCGATCATGACTGCACCTGCCGCAACCGTGATGGCTCGAAATATGAGCTTGGGCAGGTCGCCTGCCTGCGGGTAGACGGCAGCGCCTATATGGCGCGCTGCGAAATGAACCTCAACGTGACCACCTGGAAGAAGCTGCGCGACGGCTGCCCGACGGCGCAGTGGTCCGAGGCAGTGACGGCCATCCGCTAGTTCCGGACGAGAGGCAGGGACCTGGCCGCCTGCGCGCTGTCTACGCGGCGATCACGCGCGGCCCACGGGCGCGCAAGGGCCGCAGCCCCTGCAACAAATCCCCCGGCCGACGTGCCTAGCGCTTCAGGTGCTGGCGCGCCGCGTACATGGCGATCGCGGCCGCGTTCGATACGTTCAGCGACTTGATGGCGCCGGGCATGTCGAGCCGGGCCAGGGCCGTGACGATCGAGCGGGTCTTCTGCCGCAAACCCTTGCCTTCGGAACCGAGAACAAGCGCGATCTTCTCGGACGAGAAGGTGCCCTCCAGCGGCTCGGGCCCTTCCGAATCGAGCCCGATCGTCTGGAAGCCGAGACGATGCAGTTCCTCGATGGTGTCGGCGAGGTTGCTGATCTGGATATAGGGGATCATTTCCAGTGCGCCGGATGCCGACTTGGCAAGCACACCCGATTCGGTCGGGCTGTGGCGCATGGTGGTGATCAGCGCGCCGGCGTCAAACGCGACCGCCGAGCGCATGATGGCGCCGACATTGTGCGGATCGGTCACCTGATCGAGCACGAGAATGAGCGGGCAGTCGCGCAGCGCATCGAGCCGGCGGGTCGGCAGGGCGCGCGTCTCGAGCATGACGCCCTGGTGGATCGCGTCCGGTCCGAGGATCTTGTCGAGATCCTGCGGCGAAACGGTTTCGACGGGGAAGGGCAGGTCCGAAAGCTCGCCGAGTTCAAGCCTCGCAGCGGCGTTCTGGGTCACGCTCAGGCGAATGATCTGGCGTGCCGGGTTGCTCAGGGCCGCACGGACCGTGTGCAGGCCGTAAAGCAGCACCTGTTCCGGGGCGAGCTGCGGCGCCTTCCAGTCGGCCGGGGCCTTGCGGCGCCTGTCCTCTTTCGGGGTTGGAATTTCGCCACGCTCGCGCTTGGCGTCGCGGTGCGCGCGCCTGAGGTTTGCGTAATGGGTGTCCTTGGCGCTCTTGTCGCCCGTACGATCTTTGCTCATTGGCGTCTTATAGAGGGGTTGCCTGTCCGGCGAAATGGTTTTCCGCGCAGGGGCCAATTTTGCGCCTGTGGAGAAAATCGGATTTTTTGCACCGACCCGTGTTGACAGGATGAAACGAGGCAGTCATATACCCGGCCACAGATCGAGAGCGGCAACGACAAGTCGCTGGTTGTCTCACGATCTCAAATGCTTGGTCGAAAGATCCCGACAGAATAATGGAGGGATGCCCGAGTGGTTAAAGGGGACGGACTGTAAATCCGTTGGCTCAGCCTACGTTGGTTCAAATCCAACTCC